>Ga0265340_10001999_pt1 | contig 11667 bp, 9 predicted proteins | sample 4CB225metaG_FD_202082 | JGI IMG/M metagenome (GOLD analysis project Ga0265340, IMG submission 202082) | Rhizosphere microbial communities from Carex aquatilis grown in University of Washington, Seatle, WA, United States - 4-CB2-25 metaG | ecosystem: Host-associated > Plants > Roots > Rhizosphere...
GCCTTGTTGGGACACTGGCAACCGCCACCGATGCAGTGAAAACCTGTTGGGCACGCAAGCCCGCAGAAGCCACAATCACTTTCCGACGTGTTCAAATTGACACAACCGCTGCCTTGGCAGCAGGTTTGGGCCGCGGAGCATGCACCGGCACCGTCGCACGAGCACGTGGAAACACCTTTCTTGTTGAGTACACAGACCTCTCCCACAACGCAGCCATTTCCGTCGCACTGGCACGTGCCCGTGGTTGCCACGCACAGGTCGGTTGTGGCATTGCCGCCACACTTGGTGTTATCACCTGCGCAACTGCAACCGACTTGTGGCGTCTGGCCGCATGTGAGCGCGCTTGCCGACAGGTCACACTGGTTGGAGCAAGTTCCGCAATGCTGGCGGCTTGAGGCTAGGTCGACGCACTCGCCACCACATATCACCCAGCCGTTTGCACAAGGGCAGCCGTCTTGAGAGCAGGCTGAGCCATCAACGGTCGCTGTTCCTCCGGCTGCCGATGCTCCGCCTGTTGCTGGCGCTCCACCTGTAGCGGGTATGCCCCCGGATGAGATCGATGTAGTACTACCCCCCGACGCTCCGCCAACAGGTGAGCCTGTGAAACCCGCGGAAGTGCTGCTACTACCGCCGCTGCTGCCGCCGTTCGACACCACAGGCCTTGTCCCGCCTAGGCTCGATGTGCTGGACACTGCGGGTGTACCCCCACTTGAGGATGCCCCGACAGTCGCACATTGCCAGCTATGGGGTTCGCAGACGTAGCCCGGGGCACACTGGCCAGATGCGTTGCAACGACCAGTAGCCAGCGATGCCGAGAGATCACCCGCGTTGCAGGCAAACACGCCGAACAGAGTTGTGAACGCCAGCGGTGCCATACCGGCCAGAGTCAAGCGTGTCATATTCACCACGCTCCCATGAAGTTGAGGCGGCAATCGTTGGCCGCGCACGCGGCGGAAAGCGTACGTCGCTCGTCTCCACGGCGCGTGAGATCGAGCGTGAGTAATGTCAGCCCAACCGTAGTCAGCGTCAGACCTGCGCCGGCGACGATGCGCGCCGCTTTTTGGTAGTCTTTCATGGTTCCGTAAGCCGAGACCCGATCGAGTTGAATCGCTCGTTGCCGTACGTCTCGTTCGCTGCTGGCACGAAGTGCCTCCAAAACGCCTGCGGTGCCTAGAGTCGCAACACCGGAACCGAGTGCGACCCAAGTCCAGGTCCTTATCGTAGCGCGTTGCGCTTTGGTGGTCTGCTTGGGCTCGTGTTGCGGCCGTTGCGGTGCGCCAATCGTACTGTTCCGTTCAGGAACGGGCGTCTTGGTAATTTCGGTCGAGAGCGGCAGAAGCTTATAGGTCCAATCGGCCGCGTGCGCGCGCTCGACCAGGAAGCTCACCTGCATATCGGTGAAGTTTGGCTGCCGCAGTGTTGCTGTGTGTTGTCCGGGCGACAATTCCCCAGTCCAGGGCGTAACCCCTTGGTCGGCTCCGTCGATAGTGATCTTTGCGCCCGAGGGATCACTGAAGAGCGTCACCTGTTGAATGCCCAGTTTGGAGAGTTCAATCTCAAGCGACTGAATGTGCCGTTCGACTTCATCTAAGTCGTTGGCTTGCTGCGCATTGCGCCGGTACTCTCTGTAGTATTTCAGTGCGCACGGAGTGTCCTGCAGCCGCTCGCAGCTGCGCGCAATGTTAAATATGAGGGTGGCGTTCGGGAACAGATTTTGTGCGCCGATGAAGTAGTTGAGCGCCTCGCGATACCGCTCGTCACGATATAGGGACACGCCGCGTTCGAACAGCGTTCTTGCCTGTTCACGGCGCGCGGACTCATCCAACGGTGTTGCGGTCGTCGGCTGCTCTTGCGCGGTTTCAGCCTTTGCCGGTTGCGTAGCAAGCGTCAGAGTAGCCGCAAGTAAAGCTAGAAACGAGTAGCGTCGCATGACTAGAAGTCCGTTTTGATGTCAAGCTTGGCTGGCGCCGCGCGTTTGACGATCGAAGCCGTGTGGATGGGATTCACCGCAGACTTTGGGGCAGTAAGCGCTGAAGGCCGTTGTGCGCCTGGCCGCGAGGGCCTTGGCTCGGCTGTGGTTGGCGTCGCGCTGCTCGTAGCTGCGAGCGCGCTCGATGACGTGGTCTGCGACAATGGGGGGGCGGCAATGGCTGGTTCGGCTGCAGCTCGAGCCGGTTCGACTGTGCTCGCCGGCGATGGGTGTGCAGGCGTCGCGGTGGCAGCCGCAACTGCAGTGGCCCCCGAGACATCTCGCTGGTTGTTTGATTTGCGAATCAATGACTTGGCAACCAGTGTCAGTAGAATGGACCCGACGAATATTACCGTGTACCACACCAAGCGTGAGACACGGTATCGCCTCCGGAGAGTCGCGCTCAGCGCGATGTGCGATGGCGGTTCACACGGTATCGACGTCAGCGTCTCAACCGAGTCGGCCAAGGACGTCAGTGGGCTACGACCGTCGGTCGTGGATGCCTGCAGCCAAGTTGCACGCAGCGATCCATTTCCAGCGTCTTCGGTGATGCCCATGTCCAGGAGCCAGCGAGCGAGGTTGACTCCAAGGCTCCGCATGTTTTCGAAACGCTCGCTTGGGACCTTGCTCAGTCCCTTGGTGATGATCGCCCACAGCGCGTCGTCTTGGATCCCTACTCTGCTAAACGTAGGGATAGGTTCGTCGATGATTCGTCGCAGGAGCCGATGGTAGTTGGTATCCGTGAACGGAACGTGCCCGAGCAAAGCCTCGTACAGCACGACGCAGAAAGCCCACATGTCCGCGCGGGCGTCCACTTTCTCACCGCGCGCCTGTTCTGGCGACATGTACTCGGGACTTCCCAAAGTAGACCCATCTTGAGTCAACTTAACGGTTCCTGTCGCGCTCACTTTCGCGATACCAAAATCGACGAGTACCGGTCTGACCCCTAGATTCTCGCGTTCTTCGAGAACGATGTTGTCCGGTTTCAGGTCGCGATGAACGATGCCTGCAGCGTGCGTCGTGCTCAGAGCATGAGCGATTGGGAGCAGCGTCTGCACCGCTGTTACGGCCGACATGCGGCCCTCGCGTCGTATCCTGTGGCCTAGACTCTGTCCGCGGAGCAACTCCATCACGATGAACGGCTGACCTGCTTCGGTTTGCCCAACATCGAACACACGCACGATATTTGGGTGGCCAAGTCGTGCAATCGCACGGGCTTCGGTCATCAACCTGAGCGTTAGCACCTGCTGCTCAAGGTCACTGCGAATCAACTTGATGGCAACTTCGCTCCCGAGCGCTTGATTGGTTGCAAGCCAGACCGTACCCATTCCCCCAGCGCCCAGCCGCTTCACGAGACAGTATTTCGAAGCCAAGAGGCTTCCCTCACTCTGTCTGTCGTCTCTCTTTGCCGCCGTGCCAGATGAAGAGCTTGTCAAGCCAGATGGCACATCAGGGGACACCGCAGCCTTCTCATCGACCAAACGTGAGTTCGCCAGTTCCGCCGAATCATCGGTGGGCCGCGGGTACTCCTTGTTTGGCATTGGCTGACCCAAGTCTACAACTGGTCTGGCTGCAAGTGCCTGCTAATCAAGCGGCTTTCGGTTTTCTGGCGGAGTTTCCCGCAAAGATCTGATTGAAAATGGTCCGTGGCCACAACTACCCACAGAGTAAAATGAGTGCGGCACTCTCAAGTTCCGTTGCACGACCCCGGACGCTCGCCACAATGGTGCGGCCGTCCGTCACCCATCCCCAATCGCTCCAGCTGTTGCGCCAGACGGGGTTCTAAATTCCCGGAAGGTCGAGTAATTCTCCCCAAAGGTCGCGCAATTCTTCCCGACGCTTCCGCAACTTTCCCGGAGGGTCCCGTAAACGTCCCGGAGCGTTTCGTAGATACCTGCGCCAGTGACCGACCGGCGCGATTTGGGTTTGGTTCAACGGTAGGTTCCCACCGGCACACCAACTTGGCCGCCGGGAACCTATCCAAAGTGGTTGGTTGCCGCGCTGGCGGTCTTCGCCCCGTTACGCAAGCGTCCTGGGCTTGGCGGACGCCCATTCATGTGCCTGCTCCTGGACGCCCGCGAATCGACGCGACGGTGTCTGTGTCGGTCCAGGGGATCTGGCAGCAGGACTCGCGCCGCGCGATGAGTTACTGGATGGCGCGAGTCTCCCAGAGACCCGTCAATACACCACACTCAAGTCGCCCTCAGAGATCGTTTCGAAAGATGCCAAAGCTTGAGTCGGCATAGCCGTCGGCGCATGTATTGCCCTCATCGGCACAAATCATCGTATACGCGGTATATGTGGACGAACCCGACTGAAACGTGCCGTGTTCACCCTCAGCGAGTTCGACGCTCGAAGTGCCAGCGACAAATCGGAGCGTGTGAACCACACCGCCGCAGCGGTCCGTGCACACTCCGGGTCCAATATTCACGTCAATTCCTACGTCGTCAAACGACGTGGGGATTGCGCTCATTCCTCCCATATCCCATTTGACTGACAGAATGAGGCCGTTATCGTCGCTCAGCGTGAGCTCGCCGTCACCCCTGTAACCGCTATTGCTGTCCGGTGCCACGACCGCTTGGACGTGCCTACCGAGCAGCGCGTCGAGCGCCGGGGGCTCGGCATTTATCATAGTAAAGCCAACTTCGATTGCGCTCCCATCCCCGATGGTCAAGGTGAGCCCGCGTTGGGGCGTGCACGTGGCGGGCAAGTCCGAGGAAACTCCCACTGACGTCACCACGGCGCTGCCGCTGTATTGCCAATAAGATTGTGCACCTGCGGACCCGCAGATCCGAGCCCCCCAGCCGCCGCCATTTTCTCCGCAGTAAGGCAACCCCGACGAGCCCCCAGTGCCTGTCGCGCCGCCTATCCCAACGCTCGATGTGCCACCCGTCGCACTAGTCTGTCTCGGACTACACCTGCTTTCGCACTCCTGCTGCGTATCGAAGCTATTGGCATTGCCCCCGCACCCGCCGTAGTGGAACACTTCGCAAAGGCCGGTGGCTGCATTGAAGTGAAACCTCAGGATGTCCGCGGCACAAGTACTGTATTCGATCGGTAAGAGGCAGATGTCGGTCGCTCCCCCCGCCGAGAACCCGCCGTTGGTGGAGTACGAACCTCCCATTGCGGAAACACCACCACTCGGTGATGTGCCGCCCGTTGCGGAAACACCACCACTCGGTGATGTGCCGCCCGTTGCGGACGCGCCACCAGTGGACGCGCCACCCGACGATGTGCTGCCAGTGGACGTGCCGCCGGTAGTGCTCTGCTGGGGCCCGGTGCCGCCCACATCCTGGAGTGTTCGGTCAACCACGACGTCGGAGTTGTCGCAACCAATGACACCGAGAAGAACCGTTGCCCAAGGGGTGATGCCGCGTCCACGGATAGTCATGTTATGAATTAGTACGCCTTTATCGCCAAACGGGTCAATTGGGAGAGCGGACTCAGAATATCGCCTGTGCAGAAAAACCGGGTTGTATCAACGAGGCTGTCAATAGACTTGTGCGTTGATTGCCTTCAACCAGGTCATAGTGCGTATTGAGTATCTGTATGGCAATTGATGCTTGTAGGCCAAATCGGACCGGCGAATGCCCCCCTTGCATTCCCGCGGCAAGCCATACGATGGGGCGCACTTCCCACTGGGCACCAACGGGCTTCAAATCCTGTTCAGTGAATGAGCCAACTGAGTAGCGAACCAGGTCGATACCCGGTCCAATCTCAGCGGTTGGCGACAGATCGGCTGTTTCCCTGCCGGTGGTCCACAAGGTTGCGCGCAGGGAGTATCCACGCAAGTTCAACACTACTGGTCCACTGCGTTGCCCATGGGGCAGTAGCAATTGAGCCACCAGCCGCCCGCCGATCTGTGTGTCATCTGGCGCGTGCACCACGCGCACAGCAGCCAGAAGGCCCTGTGCAATGCCCTCGTGTCCCCGCAAGCGGAGAGAATAGCCGATTTCCGGTTGCACCAGCCAACTGGAGCGATGGGGCTCTGACTTTGCTTCATCTTTCATTGAATGGGTTGGCTTGACAGGTGACTGTGCCGTCCATCCGGCACGCGACCCGCTCGGCACGCGTTCAGCCAAGGCGAGCCGGTCTTCGAATTGTCGACGCGTGCTCTGCAATTGCCCGGCCCAGAGAGCCTGGCTCGCCAAGTAAACAACCTGCGCGACTTGTTCCAAGCCCAGTTCATCCAGGCCGTTATCGAGCAAAAGCTCGTGTACGAGGTAGCGGGGCATCCCTCCACTCTCAGCCTGCACCACGAAATAGAGCCACACGGTAGTTGTGTTGCGCGGTACAATCCAAACTCGAACGCCGGCAATCGGGCTGGGTGCCAAGACAACAGCAGGATCCAAGCGTGCCTCTTGTCGGGTCTTGACCCTCGTCATCGATCCGCCAAACCAACTGAGCGTCTTGGATTGAAGTGCGTCCACAACACGCTCATCTTGAATGACGACGATATCCACTTGCGGAGGCGACGCAGCGCCATTGACCAGCGCGACGGAAGGGCTCGCTTGCGCAGCGGCAAACCTTGCGGCGCCAATCAGAGCCAACCCCACGCAGCATGCGACGCACTTGTAAACGAGACTGCGTGTCAGCATGTCGACGGCTACTCTAACTGAGTCAATCGGCTTTGAGCACTTGTAGCATAAGCAGAATGCGGGTAGTCCCGGACGATGCGTTCGAGTGCCCGGCGTTCATCCTGAATTTGTCCGAGGCGGTGCAAGGCTTGCGCTTCACCCCACAGTGCTTCCGCTGCCAATGGTCCGGAAGCTGCGCGGTAAGTCCGAAATTGCAGCAAAGCCTGCCTCGGGTGCTCCTGCTGAAGATACAGCATCCCAAGCGACAGCCTGGCTGCCAAGGCCTCACGCGAGCTGGGAAACTCACCGATCAATCGTTCGTACTGCGCCACTGCACGCGCCGCATCGCCACGCACACGGGCTCGATTGGCGTTAGTGAAGAGAGTCGAGGCCTCTTGCGTGGCCGGTGGCAATTGCCGTTCGTCCTCGAAGCGACCCGTTGCCAGATTGCTCGGATGCGACGGCAGCGACCCCTCGAGAGCTGGGCGTACCGACGCTCGAACAGGAGGCAGAAGTTGTATTGCGAGGGGCGATTGTGCGCTTGGTGTGGACAAGGCCTGCGCAGGTTCAGTGGACTCCCCTGGGTCGGATTCAACGGGCGAAGCCGATCCAACCTTTTTCAAAGATCTTGTTGTTGCGGCACTCGTACTGCGAGTCGCGGCCGTCCTCGCTTGCGAGCTACGATCCGCGTCAGTTCGCCACAGCCTCGAATAGTTGACGGCTCCCACCGCTACGCCAGCGACGAGCATGGCAGCCGCAACCCCGAGTGAAAGCGCGCGAATCGGCATCCGTCGCTGGCGAAGCAAGCGCAGTTTCTGCATTCGGTGCGCGATGCGTTCGAGCCGCGCTTCGTCACCGGGCATTACATGCGACTCACGGTCAAACGCGCAGCCAGCTTCATACAGCATGCGCGCCTCGATGCTGCTATCGAGCAGTTCGCGGAATTGGCGCTGCTCGCTTTCCGAGAGCCCACCGCGCTTGGCTCGCACAATCCAATCTTCACAGTTGTCACGGGCTGAGTTCATGACGACTCCTCCACGAAATCGCCCATTCGAGGGTCGCCCAGCACGCGGCTGCGCAGCGCTTGCTTGGCCAACCGCATGCGACTGCGCAGAGTCTCAGCCGGCACGTGGCACATGTTTGACATTTCCTGAACCGTGAGACCCAGCACGCAATGCATGGTCAGCACGTCAGCTTGTTCGAATGGCAGTGAATCCAGCAGTTCGCGCATCAAGTCGGCACTGACTCTTGCCGACAGTATCTCGTCGGGCAAAGGTCCCGAACTTGGATAGCCGTCTACCCCGAGTTCATCGTCTCGAATCGAGTAACGCTTCCTGGTTGCGCAACGCCTTCTCGTTTTCATGGCGCTTAGTGCAGCCACTCGACAAGCATAGTGCATCACCGTTGACTCACCCCGCCATTTGGGCAAAGCGTCCACGACCTCGAACACGCATTCCTGTGCCACATCATCAACGTCTGGATGCTGCGGGCCGAGCACCTTCCTGACCACCCGGAGAATATGGGGGCCAATCGTCAGCACGAATGTGCGAACCGCGGATTCTTGCCCCACCATTGCGGCTCTGGCCACCGCGGCCAGTTCATCGTGGGGCTGAGCGGTACCGGGCCCCGCCGGCGGGAGCTTTCCTTGCACCACGCGCAACGCGGGTCGTAAGGGGCGTAGCATTCAATCAGCGAGCTCCCGATGGGCCGGACCCGGTGCCGCGCGTATGGTAAGGAAGGAAGGTAAGCATATCTCGAATTTCCGGGTCCTTTCTATCAGTACCCGATGCGCAAGAATCGGGTCAACCGGGAACGTCTTTTATCAAGCCGACGCCATCCGCCCATCGGTGCTCGGCTTGTTCGCGGCGCGACGCTCGGTGATTAGGTTGAGGCCACGTTGGCCCAAGGTGCCATACAGGGCCAGTGTGAAGTGTGCGCCAACACCGAAGCAACCTATTCTGCCAGCGGCCTGGCTGGCGCGATTGTGGTGGCGGATCTCAAGCGTGATTCGCACCTTGACGTGATCGTCTCAAGCCAATGGGATTCTTCGGTGTTCGTGTGGGTCAACAATGGCGACGGCACGCTGGCACAGTCGCATGAATATGTTACCAACAACATTCCAAACTCATTACTCGTGGGTGACATAAACAACGACCTGCACCCCGACGTTGTAGTGGCGGGTACCCCGGAGAGATCGGCATTCTGCTTTACCTTGCCGGCAACGGTGCGGCCTGATTACCAACCATTGACGTCGCGCCCATAGCTCTCCAAGTTGTGTCGTGCAGCAAATCTCATGAACATCCTGGTGATTGATGTCGGCGGTACTCATGTAAAGGTGTTTGCCTCGGGTCAAGAAAGGCGAGTCGAAATTCCGTCCGGCCCAACAATGACTCCCACAAAGTTGATCGCGGCTGTTAAGGCGGGGACCGTAGGATGGGAATATGACGCGGTCTCGATAGGTTACCCCGGGGTTGTGGTTCATGGACGACCAGTAAGCAAAGCTCAACATCTCGGAACTGGCTGGGTTGGCTTTGATTTCAATCAGGCGTTTAGCCCCCGACCGGTAAAAATCATCAATGACGCGGCGATGCAGGCGCTGGGCAGTTATCAAGGTGGTCGGATGCTCTTTCTCGGTTTGGGTACGGGTCTTGGCTCAGCGTTAATCGTTGACAACGTGCTCGAGCCGATGGAACTGGCTCATTTGCCTTACAAAAAGGGCCGAACTTATGAAGACTATATTGGACTTGCGGGGTTGGAACGGCAGGGAAAAAGCAAATGGCGTCGCCACGTAAAAGAGGTCGTCGAGCAACTCAAGAGTGCGATGCAGGCTGACTATGTCGTGCTTGGGGGAGGCAACGCAAGATTGCTCAAGAGACTACCGCCTGGCGCGCGTTCAGGCGACAATGCCAATGCATTCGAAGGCGGATGTCGCCTCTGGACCGAGCCTTACAGCGGGTCAAGTAACAAGCGGTTCGTGCACTGACTCATGAATAGGAAAACGCCCAAACGTGCTTCTCACCAACGGAGACGTCGTCTTCCAACCGCGCAAAGAGGACCGTTCTGGGCTGCGAGAGGCGGTCGACGGGCATGTTTTGCGTTGCGTACAATGAAGGGATCAAGATGCCTCCATCCGAAAACTCAATCGCGTTTGGCGCGCCCGGAATCGAGCCCCGCTGGACTTCCAGCGCAAAGGAAGGTTTGGGTACCGCTTATCACACGAGTTGCCAGGTTTGGTTCACACTCAGCCATGGTATTGTCAACGAGATATACTACCCCTCCGTTGACCAACCGAACACGCGCGATTTTCAATTTCTCATTAGCGACGGCGAGACGTTTTGCCACGAAGAAAAGCGCGACCTGGATCACCAAATCGAATACCCTGAACGGGATTGTGTCTTTTACAGAATTACCAATTCGGAGCCTTCTGGCCGCTACCGGCTGATCAAGCACATTCTCGCCGATCCGCATCGCTCGGTGGTACTCGTGCACACAAAACTCGAAGTGTTCGATGCCGCGTTACGTGGAAAACTGCGTCTCTTCGCATTGCTGGCTCCGCACCTCGAGCGACAAGGTGCGGGGAACTCTGGTTGGTGTTCTGAAATCGGCGGACATGACCTGCTGCACGCTCAGCGCAACCAAACGCATCTGGTCATGGCTTGCAGTGCGGGGTTTTTGCGACGCTCCATCGGGTATGTGGGCGCCAGCGACGGTTGGCAGGATCTGATGGAAAACTTCCAGATGGACTGGGAATTCAGGAAAGCGGAAAACGGCAACATCGCGTTGACTGGCGAGATCGCACCTCAGGGTGACGATGCCTTTACGCTCGCCATTGCTTTTGGGAAAAGTTGTCAAAGTACCGTGGCGAAGTCGCTTCAATCGCTGGCCGAACCATTCGAAACGCATCGGAATACTTACGTGCGCCAATGGCAGCGCACATTGGTCAACGCGAAATATGATTTCAGCGAATGCTCCTCAGATGGCGGTCACACGTACAGGTTGAGCCGTTGCATACTGCTTGCCCACGAAGACAAGTCTTTCCAGGGTGCGTTGGTTGCTTCGATGAGCATTCCGTGGGGCGAGACGAAGGACGACAACGATCTCGGGGGATATCATCTGGTCTGGACGCGCGACTTGGTGCAGAGTGCCACCGCTCTGTTGGCAACGGGTCAGTTTGGGACTCCGCTGCGCGCGTTGATTTGGCTGGCGGCGATTCAGGGGCCAGACGGTAGATTCCCCCAAAATAGCTGGATCGATGGGCACGCGTTTTGGTCCGGGGTGCAGCTCGATGAAATAGCCGCTCCCATTCTGCTGGCGTGGCGCCTACGTCGGGAGGGAGTGCCGCTTGGCCACTTCAATCCGTGCGTAATGATCACGCGTGCTGCGGCCTATCTCATCCAGCAGGGTCCGGTAACTGCGCAGGAGCGCTGGGAGGAGAACGCCGGCTATTCTCCCTCGACACTGGGCACGGTAATCGCCGGACTGGTTTGTGCCGGGGAGTTTGCCAAGGAGTACGGTGACTCGTGCACCAGTGACTTCATTCTGAAGTATGCGGACTGGTTGGCGGCCCACGTTGAAGATTGGACCGTTACGACGACCGGTGACTTGGTTGAAGGCTGCCCGCGCCATTATATTCGAATCAACCCGACCGATCCCGACGCGCCCGATCCGCATGCCGACCCCAACACCACTGTCCTAGCCGTTGCCAATGGCGGCGGGCTTCATCCGGCGAGAAACATAGTCGGTGGCGATTTTCTTCACCTGGTGCGACTGGGAATACGTGCCGCGAGCGATTCAATCGTGCGCGATTCGATTGCGGTTACGGATCGCGTACTCAAAGTCGAGTTGCCGCAGGGTCCTAGCTGGCGTCGCTACAACCACGATGGTTATGGACAAAAGGACGATGGGAGTGCATTCGATGGCACGGGTGTCGGTCGCCCTTGGCCGCTTTTGACGGGCGAGCGCGGACATTTCGAACTGGCAAATGGGGGTGATCCAAAACCGTTCATTGCCGCCATGGAAAAGTTCGCCAACGCAGGCGGCATGATCAGCGAGCAGTTGTGGGATGCCGAGGACCTGCCAGAGAAAGAATTGTGGCACGGGCGGCCCACGGGTGCAGCCATG
>Ga0265340_10002001_pt1 | contig 11662 bp, 13 predicted proteins | sample 4CB225metaG_FD_202082 | JGI IMG/M metagenome (GOLD analysis project Ga0265340, IMG submission 202082) | Rhizosphere microbial communities from Carex aquatilis grown in University of Washington, Seatle, WA, United States - 4-CB2-25 metaG | ecosystem: Host-associated > Plants > Roots >...
TGACGCTGACTCCGAATTGTGATCGGTCATGGCAGGACCTCCGAATGCTGTTGGCTGATGAGATGAACGCGCAACGTCGCGACGCCGCGTGACAGATGCGCTTTGACGGTTCCCTCGGAGATCCCCAAGAGTTCGGCGGTGGCTCGGGTGTCGAGATCGAGAAAGACGCGCAGCCCAATCACTTCTCGCTGCCGTCGAGGCAGTTGCCGCAACACCCGTAGCAGGCTGGGATCCAGGTCATTTCCCGGACCGGCGACAGCCGTCACATAAGCACCTGCTTCGAGGGGCACGTCCTTGCGTCGCTTACGCCACCACGAGACCCGCGTGTTGAGCGCCGTGCGCACGATCCACGCCCGCGGCGCCGGATGCCGACTGACCTTGGGCCACGAGACCAACGCCCGAGTGAACGCCTCGGCGACCAGATCCTCAGCGAGGCTACGGTCGACAACGCTGGCCAGCACCGCGCGCAGACAGACATCCCGGCTAGCTACGTAGAAGTCCGCGAACTCCAGTTGCTCCACACCCTCTTACGCCACAGCCTCGCGATCCGTTTACCTAGTCCTTCGCCAACTACGGTCGACGTTTCGTTGTCGACCTTCAGCCGTGGTCGACGACGGGCCGGATCTCGACTCCGCTGTGGTCAGCCTGCACCTCAGGCAGCAGCGCCGCCAGCGCCGTCCACCGCTGCTCGTCGCCGTAGATCAAGACCAGAAACCTCGCCTTGTCGCTGTCCCATCATCTCGGGCCCTTCTTGGGCCGCCTACGGATACGACGAGCTGTGCGGGTCGCAGATCGACATTTGTGACAACAATCCTTGGGCGACATTTTGTCGGCGGCTGAAAATACGCTCTCGCCGGGTCCACAGGAGTCGGACCTCATCGCGCAACGGAGGCTGGCATGGCGAACACCATCGACTACTTCGAGATCGGCACACCCGACGCAGCTGCGTCGACCGCGTTCTACTCGGGTCTGTTCGCTTGGGAGATACCGGCGCCAACCGGGCCGGCAAAGTACGCCATGGTGCAGGGTGGCCAGGGCGGTCTTTGGGACACCTCCGACACCGGCGGCACGAACTGGGCGATCTTCTACGTCCACGTCGACGACGTGCAGGCAACCATCGATCAGGCGGTGGCGCTCGGTGCGACCGTCGCCATTCCGCTGGTCGACAACGGGCAGATCTACTTCGCCCACCTCATCGACCCCATGGGCAATCGGTTCGGCATCTGGCGTCCCAAGCCCGAGTAGTCGTTCGTTCGTCGGGGCCAATCGCTTGTCGGCCGGCATACAACGGGTACTAGTTCCTATACAATGAGGTGATGGAATCCCGTGAGCGTGTGATGACCGTTTCCCGTAATGGCCAGGTGTCGATCCCCGCGGAGACACGAGCGAGGTGGAACACCCGGCAAGTTGTCGTTGTCGATCTCGGCGACCGGGTGGTGATGCGGCCGCTATCTGCGGATCCGGTCGCCGCGCTCAAAGGCAAGTACGTCGATCGGGGACCCTCGGCTGATGCGGCCCGCACCCAGGAGCGCCGGTCTACCCGGGGCCGTGCGCGCAGTTGATTGTGCTCGATGCCTACGTGGTAATCGCTTTCTTGCGGGACGAACCCGCTGCCGATGAGCTGGCATCGTTGATGCGATCCGACGACGTGTCGTTGACAACAGTTGGGCTGGGTGAGGTCGTTGACCACCTCATCCGGCTAGCCGGAGTTGACGAAGACGACGTGTTCCTTGACCTGGCCGAGCTCGGGCTAAACGATGCTCTCCCGATCGACGCACAAGCCGCCGGCCTGGCCGGGCGATTGCGGGCGCGTTATTACCACCGGTCCCGGTGCGCGGTGAGCATGGCAGATTGCCTCGCTGCCGCAGCAGCCCACGAACGCGCCGTACCGCTAGCCACCTCCGACCCGCACCTGCTTGACCTTTGCCACGCCGAAAGAATCGACACGATCGTGCTACCCAGCACGAACGGGACACGGTGGAGCCCGTCGACATAGCGCGGCGGGACAGGCGACCCCGAATCCGCCGTTGGTCGCGACGGCGCGAGTGGCTCGGGGTTGGCATGGCCACGCGCTGCCTAAAGTCCTTCCGAACTCAACTGTCGGCTGGTGGCAAACCGAGGTCGCCGCGGACCAAGTTCGCGTCCTGCTTCAGGGTGCCGGCGTCCGAACGTGCCTTGGTCAGATTAAGTGCCTCAAGGTCCGCGAGCTCAGTTGCATCGTCGCGCACGACGCTGCGGACGTCGACTTGCGCTCTGCCCGGCCACGTGACCGCGAGCAGCGCCGCATCGCACGCGTCGACCGCCTCTTTCACGATCGCGAAGCCTGCTCTGATCTGCGCATCCGTTGCCGGCCGATGCATCGCCTCAAACGTCGTGACAGCCTGCTGCGCCGGAGTGACGATCGCCACGTAACGCGAGGCATACCAGGACAACGGCGTGGCGGATGGACTCGGTGCGGATGAGGAAGCAGAGGGGCCCGCCGCGGACGTTGAATTCGACGCGCTCGTTGCGGCCGACGGGCTCGGCTGTGTCGCCGAGGAACTGGTCGCCGTCGGTGTGGGCGATGTCACAGCGTTTGACGATGCCGACCCACCGCATCCTGCGACGAACATCAGCGCCACAACAGGAAAAACGGCGATACGACCGCTCATGACGATCCCTCGATCGCGCGTAGCGCAGCTGCGCTCGCGCACAAGGAACCTACGCCACTGACGGTGGGGTTAGTCCAGGCTGAGCAACGACAACGAATGTGTACCTGCTCTGACTATCGGCGCGGGAAAGCACGAGCAATCACCGTTGCCAAGATGACGAACACGAGTGAAGGCCTGAGCGTTACTCGGGGGCGTGCTCTGCGAGCTCTCTGAACCCGTCCGGCACATGACCGACGTCCGCGAACTTCACGCTTGCGTAGCCAATCGAGTCACGCCCGAACCGCGAACGGATCATGTCGACCGATCGGTCGACCACCCATCGCGCTGCACCAGTGCGAGTGCCCGGTCGACGCTCGTCATCGTGCAGCTCGAACGGCAACTCCAGCTGCAGCGCTGCCTGGTCAACAAGCTGCGACACCGAGATGGCAAGCAACGTGATGACCTGCTCGTCGGGGTAGTCGGCCAGTGCGGCCGCCGCAAGTGCTGTCGCGACTTCGGTCAACGTCAATGTCGCCGACAAAGCCGCAGGCACAGTGATCGAGCGCGTCACTGCGCGCAGATCGGCAAACCGCACCCGGACGGTGATCGTGCGACCGGCGAGCCCCGCGGACCGAAGCCGACCGCCGACCCGATCTGCCAAGTAGCCAAGCGTCGTGCGGATCAGGTCGGGCGTGACCGTGCGGCGTCCGAGCGCGGCCTGCGCACCGACGGAATGTGCTGACCTCGTCGTTTGAATGCGACGCGGATCGACGTTCGTCGCCAGCGACGAGAGCTTGTCACCCGCGGCCTGGCCGAGCAGGTGCCGCAGGTAAGAGTTGGGAGTCTCCGCGAGCTCGCCGATCGTGTGAATCCCGGCCCCGGCCAGCCGGGTGCGAGCGACTGGGCCGACGCCCCAGATGAGCCCGACCGGGAGCGGGTGGAGGAACTCCCGCTCCTGCCCGATCGGGACGACGACCAGCCCGTCCGGCTTGGCGACCTGCGACGCGATCTTCGCGAGGTGCTTGGTGCCAGCCACTCCAATCGAGACCGGCAAGCCGACCTCGTCTTTGACCCGACGCCGGATGGATGTCGCGATGCCGATCGGCGAGCCGAACAACGTCATCGCGCCGGCGACGTCGAGAAACGCCTCATCGATGGAGATCCGCTCGACGAGTGGCGTGAAGTCGCGAAACACCGCCATCACCTGGTCGCCGAGCCGCTGGTACTCATGGAAGTGACCGCCGACGAAGCGCAAGCCCGGGCACAGTTGACGGGCCCGCCGACCTGCCATGCCGCCGGTCACGCCGAACGCGCGGGCTTCGTAGGAGGCGGCGAGCACGACTCCACCGCCAACCGCGATCGGAATGCCGCGCAGGGACGGGTCGAGCAGTTGCTCGACGGAGGCGTAGAACGCGTCGAGGTCAGCGTGCAGGATCGTCGGCTGCCCGCCGGGCGTCATACCCGGGCATCTTACTCGAACACATGTTCGAGTCGATAGACCCAGGGCCGCAGCCGATTCCGCAGATCAACAGATCATCCGCGCCAAGATGATCTGTTTATCTGCGGAGTCGCGGCCGCGCCGCCAGGAAATCGGGGACGGCGGGACAGCGGCTGGACGGCGAGGGGCGCGCGACGGCGACGCGTGCAGCTACGCGGGGGTGACCGCAGCGGTCGAGCTAGGCGGGGGTGACCTCGGCGATCAGTTCGACCTCGACGGGCGCGTCCCGAGGCAAGACCGCGACCCCGACCGCACTGCGGGCGTGGGCACCGATCGGGGCGGCGTCCGCGCCGGCGGTACCGAAAACCTCAAGCAGCAACTCACTGGCCCCGTTGATCACCGCTGCCTGGGCGGTGAAGTCCGGCGTGCTCGCGACGAACCCGAGCACCTTCACGATGCGCACGACGGAAGACAACTCGCCCACGACGCTGCGCAGCCCCGCCAAGGCGTTCAGCGCACAGATCCGCGCTGCGGCGTTTGCTTCCTCCGGCGACACAGACGCGTCGGCGCCGGTACCGACCTTGCCGACCGCAACCAGTTCGCCGTTGACCGTCGGCAGCTGACCAGAGGTGTAGACGTAATTCCCGGTCCGCAGCGCCGGCACGTAGGCGGCGAGCGGCGCGGCAACGGCAGGCAACGTGAGTCCCATCGCGCTCAGCCGATCCTCGGGCGTCGACAGGTCAGGCGTGCTCACGATTCGACCGGCCGCTTCATATACGCCACCAACTGTTCGGAATTCGGCCCGGGCACAAGGCTCACGAGCTCCCATCCGTCACTACCCCAGTTGTCGAGAATCTGCTTGGTGGCATGCACCAGAAGCGGCACTGTCGCGTACTCCCACTTGGTCATGAGCGCGAGCCTACTGGCTACTCTCGGATGGTGAATCCGCAGCAAGGCGACAGTCGCGATCGCGACTGGGACGGCGTCCGCCTGCACATCGTCACCGGCAAGGGCGGCACCGGCAAAACCACCGTCGCCGCCGCGCTCGCGTTAGCTCTGGCACGAGGCGGCCGCCGCACGCTCCTCGTCGAGTGCGAAGGACGCCAAGGTCTCGCGCGCCTTTTTGACAGCCCGCCGCTGCCCTACGCCGAACGTCGCGTCGCGGTCGCACCCGACGGCGGCATCGTCTACGCGCTCGCGATCGACCCCGAAGAAGCCCTGCTCGAATATCTCGAGATGTACTACCACCTCGGTCGCGCCGGCCGCGCGCTACGACGGTTTGGCGCCATCGACTTCGCGACCACAGTCGCACCGGGCGTTCGCGACGTCCTGTTGACGGGAAAGGTCTACGAAGCGACGCGTCGACGAACGACATCAAAATCAACGCGGACGGCGCCGGGTGACCGAAGCTCCGACGTAACCGATGACTTCGTTTACGACGCCGTTGTTATGGACGCACCACCAACCGGGCGCATTGCGCGATTCCTCAACGTCAACAGCGAAGTCGCTAGCTTGGCCCGCGTCGGACCGGTGAACCGTCAAGCCGAATCCATCATGCGCCTGATCAGGTCGCCGCAGACCGTCGTCCATCTCGTGACGATGCTTGAAGAGATGCCGGTGCAGGAAACGCTCGACGGCATCAACGAGCTGCGCGAGTTCGACCTTCCGGTCGGTGGCATCTTTGTCAACCGCGTGCACGAGCCGTTGCTGCCGAAGGCCGAGTGGAAGGCGGCCAGTGCTGGCGCGATCGATCTCACCGCGCTCGCCCGCGGACTCAAGTCAGCAGGGCTGCCAGCCGGCGACGCGATCACTGCGGGCCTCTCGACAGAAGCAGCCGATCACGCACTTCAGCTGGCGATCGAACGCAAGCTGCGCACCCGATTGCGCGCGGCTGCACGCCCTACCTATCAACTCCATGACCTCGACACCACCGACGTCGGACGCCTCTATGCCCTCGCCGCTGAACTTGTCGACCAGGGTGCCGCATGACCTCCCTCGACGTCGAAGCCCTCATCGCCGATCGCGACACGAGAATCATCGTGTGTTGCGGATCTGGTGGTGTCGGCAAGACGACGCTGGCGGCTGCGCTCGGCGTCCGCGCTGCTGAAGAGGGCAGGCGCGTGGTGACCCTCACCATCGATCCGGCACGTCGGCTTGCGCAGTCACTTGGCCTCCAGGAGCTCGACAACGTGCCGCGCCAGGTGGCCGGAATGAAGCTCAAGAAGCGTGCGGACGGCGTCAAGAACGAAGGCGAACTGCACGCGATGATGCTCGACATGAAGCGCACGTTCGACGAGATTGTCGAGGCCCACGCGTCACCCGCAAAGGCAGCGCAGATTCTGGCGAATCCGTTCTATCAGTCGCTGTCGTCGAGTTTCGCCGGCACGCAGGAGTACATGGCCATGGAGAAGCTCGGCCAGCTGCGCGCCTCTGGCCAATGGGATCTCATCGTCGTCGACACACCGCCCGCTCGATCAGCGCTCGACTTTCTTGACGCGCCTGCACGGCTGGGGCGCTTTCTCGACGGCCGGTTCATCCGCATGCTCTTGGTGCCAGCGAAGGTCGGCGGCCGCGGCTACGCGAAGGTGATGCAGGCCGGGCTGGGTGTGGTCACCGGGACCATGATGAAGCTGCTCGGAACGCAGTTGCTGACCGACGTCCAGACTTTTGTCGCTGCGATGGACACGATGTTCGGCGGCCTTCGGCAACGAGCCGATGCCACCGCGAAGCTGCTGCGCGCGCCGGGCACGGTGTTCGTCGTGGTCGCGTCGCCAGAGCCCGACGCGTTGCGCGAGGCGTCCTATTTTGTCGATCGGCTCGTCGAGGAAGACATGCCGCTGGCGGGCGTCGTGGTCAACCGAGTGCATCGCAGCACGGTGCCGCAAATCACGGCGGTGAATGCGCTAGCGGCGGCAGAAGCACTCGACGGGGACGGCGGCGAGCTAGCGTCCGATGGCGATAGCGACGCCGCGCTGACGGCTGGGGTGCTTCGGGTGCATGCGCAGCTGCTGACGATGCAAGCAACCGAGGAACGGCGAGTCGAGGGTTTCGCCCTGGCGCACCCGAATGTGCTGCTGACGTCGGCCCGAGCGCTGGCGCAGGACGTGCATGATCTGAACGGCCTGCGCACGCTAGGCGATGCGTTGTGTCAGCCGGTGGCGGAGTAGGTCTCGGCAGCGTCGCGCTCGAAGTCGGTCATTGCGGTGCTCAGCAAGTTGGCCCACGAAGTGACGTTCGGACGGCGGCGCAGCAGCGCACGACGCTCGCGCTCGGTCAGGCCACCCCACACGCCAAACTCGACGCGGTTGTCGAGAGCATCAGCCAGGCACTCAGCGCGGACCGGGCAGCCGAAGCAGACGGCCTTCGCCCGGTTCTGCGCGGCGCCCTGGACGAACAAGGCGTCCGGATCGGCGTTCTTACACCCTGCACGGGTGGTCCAGTCTGTTGTCCAAGCCATCGGGAGCCCCGTCCGTTGCTGTGGATTTCTCGAGCTACCGTCCCCAGGTGGGCTCGATCCCCTGACGTTACGGAGTGTGGCGAGGCCCTCAACAGTCTCCGTACGGTCGGTTCGCGCTCGTCCGGATGGACACCACCCGAGCCATCTGGGCGAGCGGCCTAGTCATCCCTAGCCAGCGGTTACGCTGCAGGAATGCCAGATGGGCGAATTAGCATCGGCGGGCGCCTGGGCCGCGCGTTCATGCTCGGGGTGCTCTCCCTGCTCGTCGGGCTGCTGGTGGCCGGTCTGGCGCTGCCCGCCGCGGCGGGGCTGGGGATCACCACCAAGAACGCCATCGGCGACATCACCTTCTCCGAGCTCCCGGCGTCGCTGCAGTCGCCACCGCTGTCACAACTCTCCGTGATCAATGCCGCCGACGGGACGCCGCTAGCCAAGTTCTATTACGAGAACCGGCAGTCGGTGAGCCTCAACGAAGTTGCCCCGACCATGCGGCAGGCGATCGTGGCGATCGAGGACTCCCGCTTCTACGAGCACCACGGTGTCGACCCGAAAGGCATCCTCCGGGCGCTGCTGACCGACACCTCCTCGGGCGCAGCGGTGCAGGGTGCGTCGACGATCACTCAGCAGTACGTGCGTCAGGCGCTGGTCGAGACGAACGCGCAGGACAACAACACCGCCGCAGCTGCCGCCGCGACCTCGAAGAACCTCTCGCGCAAGCTCACCGAAGCGCGGTACGCGCTGGCGCTCGAGCAGAAACTGTCGAAAGACCAGATCCTTGAGGACTACCTGAACACCGTGTACTTCGGTGATGGTGCCTACGGAATCTCGGCCGCAGCGCAGCACTATTTCAACGAGACAGCCGACCAGTTGACGCTGCCGCAGTCGGCCATGCTCGCCGGCGTGATCAACAACCCCAGCGCGTTCGATCCCACGGTGAGCCCGAATGCAACGCTGTCTCGCCGCAACGTCGTGCTCGACCGGATGCGGGTCAACTACCCCGACGCCTACCCGTTGACCGAGATCCAGGCGGCGGAGGCAGCGCCGCTGGGCCTGAACATCCAGCCGGTCCCCAACGGCTGCGCGTCGTCGACGGCGCCCTTCTTTTGCGACTACGTCGTGCACGACATCCTCAACGGCCCGGAGTTCGGCGCCACCGTCACCGATCGGGCGAACCTGCTGCGTCGCGGCGGCCTGGTGGTGACGACCACCCTGCAACCCGCCGTCCAGAAGGCCGCACAGCTCGCGGTCGACACCGTCGTTCCGGAGGACTCGACTCTTAACGCCGGCCTCGCGGCCGCGATCGACATGGTCAACCCAAAGACCGGGGCCATCGAAGCCATGGCCGTCGATCGGCCGTACGGAACCGACTTCGGCCAGACCGAGGTGAACCTGGCCGCCGACTACGTCAACCACGGCGGGTCGCAGGGCCGTAACGCGGGATCGACGTTCAAGATCTTCGTGCTTGCCGCGGCGTTGGAGGAAAAGATCCCGACCGGCACGACGATTAAGTCCCCTGGCAAGATCACCATCCCGCCGGGCAGCATGACGACGTGCGACGGCCTGCCGATCACCACCCCCTGGAATCTCGTCAACGCCGAGGCCTCCGAGGGCGGCACCTTCAACATGGTGCAGGCCACTGCGCAGTCGGTGAACACCTACTTCGCTCAGCTGGAAGTGAAGACCGGCCTGTGCGCGCCGATCACGATCGCCCAGGACCTCGGCATCCACAAGGCGACCGGCGGCAACCTCGATCAGGTCCCGGCGTTCGTTCTGGGTGCTGAGCCGGTCGACCCACTGAGCGTCACGGGCGCGTTCGCGGCCCTCGCCAACAACGGCACGTTCTGCACGCCGCAGTCGATCACGAAGGTCACCTGGCAGGTCGGCGACGTGACAACGAACCGCCCGGTTCCCGGACCCAACTGCGGGAAAGTGCTCGATCCGACCATCGCGGAGGGTGTCACCACGCTGCTGCAGGGCGTCTTGGCCAAGGGCGGCACCGGCTACGGCCTGGCCCTCGGTCGGCCCGCCGCCGGCAAGACCGGTACGGACGACGAGTTCAAGAACGCCTGGTTCAGCGGCTACACGCCCGACCTCGCAGCGTCGGTGTGGGTCGGCAACCCCGACTCGACGGTGCCGATGCGGGCCATCACGGTCAACAACAAGAAGTACGCCGAGGTCTTTGGCGCAACGCTGCCCGGGCCGATCTGGCAGCTCGCGATGAAGGGTGCCCTGCTCAATCAGCCGATCCAAAGCTTCACGAACCCGCCGGACACCGTGTTGCGCGGCAACGCCATCACGATCCCGAACCTGCAAGGGCAAGACCCAGCGGCGGCTGCGGCGACGCTCACCAAGCTGGGCCTTAACCCTGCTGTCGATCCGACGAAGGTCACGTCGAGCCAGCCTCTGGGCAAGGTCGAGACCACGGTGCCGGCACCCGGAGCGACCGTCTACGCGGGCGCGCTCGTGAAGATCGAACTGAGCAACGGCGTCCCACCGTTCGTGTCGCCACCGCCGGCATCGTCAGAGCCGCCAAGCTCAGAGCCACCGAGCTCTCAGCTGCCCGGCTCACCGTCGCCGATCACCATCACAGGTGGTACGCCGACTGCCACTCCGGGGCCGGGGCCCGGACCGCCGACCCCGACTGGCCCACCGGGGAAGAAGGGGCCCTAGCCTTCGGGCGCGCTAGCCAGCGAGCTGGCGTTTCACTTCGGCGGCCACCCGACCGCCGTCCGCCCGGCCCGCGACCAGCGGGTTCACGACCTTCATGACCGCACCCATGGCTTGTGGCCCGCTCGCCCCGGCCGACGCGACAGCTTGTGTCACGAGGTCGCGCAACTCGTCGTCCGATAGCTGCGCGGGCAGGTACGCGGCGATGACCTCGCCCTCGGCACGCTCGCGCTCGGCCAGCTCGGGACGGTTGCCGGCCGCGAACGCCTCGGCCGCCTCACGCCGCTTCTTGCCCTCGCGCGTGAGCACCTTCAACACCTCGTCGTCGGACAGCTGACGGGCCTGCGTGCCCGAGACTTCCTCGTTGGTGATGGACGACAGGACCATCCGCAACGTCGCAGTGCGCAGCTCGTCTCGAGCCTTGATCGCGGTCGTCAGGTCGTCGTGCAGGCGGGACTTCAACTCGGTTGAGGACATAGCGGCAGTCTCTCACCGCCGCGTCTGCGAAACTCTTGGTTATGCGCCGACTCACCGCCGTCCCGCTCGGCGCTCTCGCCCTCGGCAGCGCTGCAGTCGGGTATGCGTCGGGCATCGAACGGCGCTCGCCGCGGCTGCGCCGGTTCGAAGTGCCGATGTTGCCGGCTGGCTCTTCTCCGCTGCGGGTGCTGCACTTTTCCGACGCGCATCTCACGCCCGGGCAGACCTGGAAGCGCGACTGGATCCACTCGCTGGCCGCTCTCGAGCCCGATCTGGTGATCAACACCGGTGACAGCATCGCCCACGTCGGCGCGGTCCCGGTGTTCCTCGATGCGATCGGCCCGCTGCTCGACCGGCCCGGCGCATTCGTGTTCGGGTCGAACGACTACGCGGCGCCGGTGTTCAAGAACCCGGCGCGCTACCTGTTCGCCGACGACGGTTCTCGGCCGAAGGGGTCTGAGTTGCCGTGGCGGGCGCTTCGAGAGGCGATGCTGGACGCCGGTTGGCTCGACTTGTCGAACGCCCGCGGGTACCTGAAGGCGGACGGTCGGCAGGTCGAGTTGGTCGGCGTCGACGATCCGCACATCGGCTACGACAAGTACGACTTGGTGGCCGGCAACGCGGATCCGGACGCGGTGCTGACTCTTGGGGTAACGCATTCGCCGGAGCCGCGGGTGCTGTCTCGGATGGCGGCCGACGGCTGCGGGCTGATCCTGGCCGGGCACACCCACGGCGGCCAGCTGCGGGTTCCTTTGTTCGGGGCGCTGGTGACAAACTGCGGTCTCGATCGCGGTCGGGCCAGGGGGTTGTCGCGCTATGACGGCACCTGGTTGCACGTCTCGGCCGGGCTCGGCACGTCCCCGTTCGCCCCGGTGCGGTTCGCCTGCCCGCCCGAGGCAACGCTGCTCACGCTGGTCGCCGTCCACTGATCGTCTGGTTCACTGCGGTTCGGCGGGGTCGGGGCGTCGGCTAGACTCCCAGAGTTCCAGAGTT
>Ga0265340_10002005_pt1 | contig 11652 bp, 5 predicted proteins | sample 4CB225metaG_FD_202082 | JGI IMG/M metagenome (GOLD analysis project Ga0265340, IMG submission 202082) | Rhizosphere microbial communities from Carex aquatilis grown in University of Washington, Seatle, WA, United States - 4-CB2-25 metaG | ecosystem: Host-associated > Plants > Roots > Rhizosphere...
CTGACCGGGGCCGAGCAGGCACAGCTGGCGGCGGCCGCCTCCGGGCTCAGCGCGGATCTACGCGCGAAGGCTCAAACCCTGCTTCCGGTCGGCGGGTCGACTCCCAGGAGCAGTTTGCCCGAAGTCGTCGAAGCCGCGCCGAGAGAACCAATGCCGCCACCCGTCAAAACTGTGGACGAACTACGCCTGCTCCTCGCCGGCCCCGGCCTGAACACCTGGATCGACCGGGAACGGATGATGGCCGCCCTGGCCCGCTTCGCCGAGGACGACCCGGCCTCGATCACCGCGCTGATCGAGGCCCGGGTGCAGCAGTTGCGCACGCACGAGCAGGAACGACTGGACCAGAACCGGCAATGGACCGGCGAGCCCGAGCAGCGCCACTCATTCGCCGACCACGGCCGCGACACCGCCCTGCTGTACGCGGCCGCGACCCGTTGGCCGATCAGTCCGCTGCTCTTCAGCCACCCCGAATTTGCTCAGTACCGAACGGCTTTCGCCAACGTCCGCGACCTTGTCCTGAACCAGGAGTCGCCGCTGGAGGCCGAGCCCTGGACGTCGTTCCCGGAGCTGCTGATTCCCTTGCGGACGGCTGAGCTGGGGGTCGGGCTGGGCGAGCCGCGGACGGTCAGGTCGCCGAGGATGCTGCTGTCGACCCCGACCGACGTTTCCGGCCGGATCGACCCGGCTGTCCTGCTGGACCGGATCGCCACCGCCGAGGCCGAGGGCCGGCAGAGTTATCCGATCGACCTGGAACAGGCCCTGCTGCGGTTGCCGCGGACGGTCGACCCGGGCATCGTCGTCGCGGCCGGCGCACTGCGCTCACCGGCCGGGACCGCGCTGGCCCGCTGGCTGGGCGACGGCGGCCCGGCCGAGCCGGCCGCCACGGTCCGCGGCGGCCGCCGCCCCCAGGAGGGCACCTACCGGGCCGACCAGCGCCCTGGGGGCAACCGGCACGTGGTCCTCACCCTGAGCGAGGAACCCCGATCCGGCCTGCACCGGGGGCTTTTCGAGGTCAATCCCAAGCGGATTCCGGGGGCGTCCTGGCGGCGGTCCGAGGCGCCACCGATGGATGCCCTGCCCGATTACCGGGAGGTGGTCGCGGCCTGGGCCCTCACCGACCGGGATGCGGTCAGCAACGGGACGCCCGGTGGCCGGTTCGGCCGGGGCACGACGGTCCGGGACCGGTTCGGTCGGGCCCCGGACCCGGTGGGCGCCGGGACCACCGGGGAACTGCTGCCCACCGGCCGGGACGTCGGTGGCCCGGCCGGCCCGGCGCTGATCCTGGTCCTGGCCTACACCCTCGGCTCCGACCGGGTCTTCCGCCGGGCCGGTGCGGTGGACGCCCTGATCAGCCTGGCCGCCGCCGGGAACCTCGACGGTGCCGCCTTGGGCGAGCAGCTCGGTGGCCTGATCGCGGACGGTGAGATCGCGTTCGCGCGGATTCCGCCCAGCCTGGCCGAGGCAGCCCGGGCCGGGGCGGCCGCGGTCGTCTGGGACGTCGTCGCCGCGCTGCTGCCCTACGTGCTCGGGGGCAGGCCGACGGGATTACCCGACCTGCTCACCCTCGGCGTCGACCTGGCCACCGGTCTCGGCCGCCGGGACCAGATCCCCGGCCTGAACGAGGTGGCCGCGCGGAAAGGGTCGGGCGGGACCGTCAACCAGGCCCGGCGGCTGAAGCGGGTGCTGGCCGGCGGGTGAACCGAGCCGCTCACCGGTGACGTGGTCCAGGTATGTCGTCGTCGACCTCGTACGCCTACCTCGCCGGATCGGGCCTGAGCGCCGGATCGGATCTGCGCCAGTTGCAGACCAGCGGCGGGCCGACGGCCCATCCGCAGTTCTTCAGCGGATTCATGACCGGCCCGGCCGCCGCCGCGGCCGGGCTGCTGGTGCTCGCGGGAGTGGCCCTGAACCGGTTCGACGGGCGCGGGGTCGAGCGTTCCTTCCGCGATCCGGTGGTCACCGCCGGGGAGGGCAAGCTGCGGTTCGAGACGTTCTCGGTCTGCAACGGGGTGTACGCCCGGATGGACCTGCTGCCGGACGGGCTGGACGGCGAGATCCGCGGGCACGGGACGACCAACGTCGACATCAACCCGCCGCTGCGGGCCGCGCTGACCCGGGTCCGCGGGATCGAACCGATGCACCTGGCCGTCGGGCCGGACGAGCTGGCGGTCACCACCTTCGACGGCCGCCTGGTCGAGCGGAAGGTGCCGTTGCCGTCCCGCTGGCTGCGGGGTTTCGCCGAGGCGCAGGTGATCAGCGCCGGCTTCGACCTGCGGGCCGACCTCGATCGAACGGCGACGGTCGCGTTCTTCCAGCAGCTGCCCCGCGACACCGGCCGGGACGGTCGGCTCACCGGCTGGGTGGTGCCGGCCGGCCGCTCGCTGCGGTTGTCGGCCCGGCCGACGCCGGGTGCGATCGGCCTCGGCGGTCCCGCGCGGCTGTCCGTCCTGCGCCCGTTCCTGCGTCACGCCACCCGGCTGCGGGTCTACGGCCCGGCGGTGACGGCGTCCAGCCCACCGGTGGCCAGCGGCTGGGAACTGTCCACCCCGCAGCTGCGACTGTCAGTCACCCTCTCCCCGGAGGCGACCCGCGGATTCTCCGGTGAAGGGGCGGCGCTCGGGCAGCTGGTGTCCGACCAGGCGGTCGCCGACGCCGACGCAATCAGTGCCTTGCTGGCCTGGGACACCGCGATCGACGTCCACGCGCTGCCGGCGGCGGCCGGGTTGTCGCCGGAACGGGTCCGGGACGGGCTGGCCGTGCTGGCCACGGCCGGGCGGGTCGGGTACGACGCCGCCGAGGCCGGGTACTTCCATCGGGCGATGCCGTACCCGACGGCGGTGGAGAAGCTGAATCCCCGCCTTCGGCGGGCCCGTTCGTTGCTCGAAGCGGACGAGGTCCGGTTGACCGGGGAGACCGCAATCGTTGCCGGCCGGCACCACCTGCGCAGCACTGACGGCGTCATCACGTGCACCTGCACCTGGTGGCAGGAGCACCGTGGCGGTCGCGGGCCATGCGCGCACGAGCTGGCCTTCCAGCTGGCCCGGGCCCGGGCGGCGGCGCCTTCGGCCGAGGCCGGACCGGTGACGAATAGCGTTGCCGAATGAGCAACTTCGCCGCTCACCGGTGATCCGCTGACGAACTCGGCGTGGCCCGGGCCGGGGCCACGCGCCGCGCCCGGACGGACCTGGCGCTGCCTTACGATTCAGCTAGCTCAACCGGACGGCGGCGACAGGATTCGCGTAGACGCTGGCGACCCGAACCACGTCACCGGTGTGCGGCGCATGGATCATCAGACCGGCACCCAGATAGATCCCGACATGTCCGATCGGCGAATCGAAGAAGATCAGGTCGCCCGGAAGCAGGGCGCTGGTGCTCACTCGGGTGCCGTAGCCGGCCTGCTCTTCCGCACTGTGCGGCAAGGTGATCCCGGCCGCCGCGTACGACTCCATGGTCAGGCCGCTGCAGTCCCACTCGGACGGTCCGTAGGAGCCGTAGTGGTAAGGCTCGCCCAGTTGATTACAGGCAAATGTGATCGCCGTGCGGGCGGCCGACGAGGACGCGTTCGCCTCGCCCGAGGCGCACGCGGCGCTGGCCCCCCCGCTGGGAAGACCGGCGTTGTTCCGCGCCTGATTCGCGGCGTCCAGTGCGGCTCGCGCAGGCCCTTGCAGTTTGTTGATCTCTGCGGTCGCCGCGGCGAGCTTCTTCCGAATCGTGCTGCGGCTGCTGCGGAGTTTGGCCTGGGCCGCCTTCGCGTCGCGCTGCTGGGACTTGATCAGCGCCTCGGTATTGAGCAGGTTCTGCTCACCCTGCTTGAGTGTTTCCATCGCCGCGGCCTGCCGGTCGTCCAGGGACGGTAGGTAGCCGGCCTGGGCGAGGATGCTGTCCGGGTTGTCGCTGAGCACCAGGTCGAGAATGGACAACTGGCCCCGTCGGTAGGTCTCGGAGGCGAGCAGACCCACCTGCCGGCGGGCGCGCTGAATCTGAACCTGCTGAGCCTGCATTTGCTTCTTCGCCGCCGCCAGCCGGACCGACATCGACTTCATCCGGTCGCGCGTCTGGTCGTACTGTTCGGTCGCCTGATCGACCTGGTTCTGAAGCTTGTCGACCTGTTTCTGGACTTGTTTGATCGTCGGGGTAGGAGCCCCGGATGCTGACGATGCCCCCAGGGCCGCGGTGCCCATCATCGCTACCGACAGCACCAGCACCAGCCCTCGAACTCGTCCGTCCCGCCGGTACCGGCGGGACGGACGTCGTTGCCGAAGCCCGTCACCGGGGGGCAGGCCGGCCGCCGTTACCTGAACCGGGTCCGTAGCCTTGCGGGTACCCAGGGCACACTGAGCGTCTGAGATCAACGGATGATCCGAGGTCAAGGTCTATAGCTCCCGTTCTGACGGCCCGTAGCGGGCTGGTCGTTACCGACTGCCGCTACCAGGCTTCAATCCATCTATTCGCAGCGGTCTGCACTACCAGGTTGCAGACGGCGGTGCGTGACGCTGAGAAACATATCCCCCGAACAGACCCGTGCCAAGTCACCCGTAGCGGTTTCGATTTCTACACACCGTCATCTCCCCTGGTCGGCCCGCGCATCGGAAATAGCTCACAGTAAAAATCTCCCGGCTAAGTCGGGCGAATAGATAATGGCTCTTTCCGGCCGCGGCCGGGCGTTCGCCGTCCATGCCCCCAATCGCTGACCCGGTAAGTCGGATCCAGGCTGCGTTGGGAATCCGGTGGGACACCGTCGCCCGAAGAATCTGGCCCGGATTCCGGCGGGAGCGGGCTCGGCCCGAGCAGGGTCCGATCGTAAAAGACTAGGGCGTCGCCCAGCATCGCGGCCGCGCCGCGCCGGGGCGATGATGGATTAGCGTCCATCGGCTCACAACTACGGCCGCGGGGGAGCGGTCGTTCGCCGGATGACCAGGCGAGGGCTGGTGGAGACGATCAGGGCTCGGCTCCGCCCGCCGATCCGTTCCAGCAGCAGCCGGGCCGCGGTAGCTCCCATCTGCGCCCCGGCCTGATCAACCGTTGTCAGTTGTACTGGGGCGTAAGCGGAGACGACGGTGTTGTTGTAGCCGACCAGGGACAGGTCGTGGGGGATGCTCAGATCGAGCTCGGCGGCCGCCCGGAACACCCCGAGGGCCGCGGCGTCGGTGCTGGTGAAGATCGCGGTCGGCGGATCGGGCTGGGTCAGGAGCGCTCGCCCGGCCTCGTACCCGCCCTCCTCCGACGAACTGGTGGTGACCACCTGGGCGAAGCCGGTCAGGCCCTGCGTCTTCATGGCGTCGGCGTAACCACGGGCGAGCATCACCTCGGGCCGGAGCCTCCACCGGCTGCCGCGAGCTCCGCGGGTGGAGGTGTGGGCGATCCGCCGGTGCCCCAGGGCGACGAGATGCTCGATCACCAGTCGGCCCCCGGCCCTGTCGTCGTGAACCACGCAGTCGTAGCCCTCGGGCGAGTCATGGTGGCCGATCACGACGGTCGGGGTCTGCTCGGCCAGGTCGAGCACGTCCGGTCGGGTCATGCCCGGGGCGATCAGGATCAGCCCGTCCATCTGCCGGTCGACCATGGATTCGGTGGTCTGCTTCTGAGTCTGCGCACCGTAGCCGCCGACGCCGATGAAAACCTGGTAACGGGTGGACGAGAGCGCTTCGGTCACGCCCTCCAGGAGATCGCCGAAGAACGGATTGCGAATATTGCCCAGCACCAGGCCCACGGTGTAGGTCTGACCCCGCATGCCGCGGGCGGCGGCATGCGGACGGTAGCCGAGTTCGGCGATCGACGCGGTGACCCGTTGCTTCATCTGTGGGCTGACCCCGTAGGCCTCGCGCAGCACCTTCGAGACGGCGGCCGTGGAAACGCCGGCGTGCTGGGCTACGTCGGTGATCGTGATCCGGCGCCGCACGGACTTTTGCACCCTCACGCGCACCCCCTTTCGTGACCAAGATGCTAGCGACGCGGAGAACGCACTACATCGGGGGAGACTTGCCGCTTCGTCGATCCCGAGGGTCGTCCGGTCGGTCGGCAGGCGGGAAAACGCTGACCAGCAGCACAAACCACTCGATGTTACTAATTTGTTACCAAAGCGTCCCTTGTCGTTTCGTCCGTGGTCGATTAGACAGGGGGCAAGCAAAGCGTGCAACGTTCTACACTCAATGAGGAGTGAATCATGACGTCAGTACTCTGCCGCGATCTCCTCGGCGCCGGCCCCGGTACCTCCCGGGAGGGTCCGCTCCGAACAACGCTCCCTTCTGATCTCGATCTCTTCTGATCCGATCCTTTCCGATCTCGACCCGCGGGCCTGAAGAGCTCCGGCGGTTCGTCCGCCGCGGTCGGTCGCGATTCCTGGCGGCGTTGCGTCCGGCTCGCCGCCTTTGCCGCCAATCACGCCTATTTCGCATTTGAAACGATTCAGATTCGCTCGATCAACCATCGCTCGATCAACCATCGCTCGATCAACCATCGCTCGATCAACCATGGAGGCCCAGGTGCCGCTAGCCGCCCCCACCGAACTGCGATTTGAGCACCGAACCGATGGCGGACCGGTGATCGGCCTCGGCGTCCCCACACCGCGCCTGTCCTGGATCGTTGCCGAAGCGCCGCCGGGCTATGCCCAGGACGGCTACGAAATCGAGGTCTCCGGCTCCGACCGGATTCAGGAAGTATCGAAAGGCATTGGTGATCAACAACTTCTGGTGGCCTGGCCATTCTCTCCACTGCATTCGCGGGAGGCGGTCGAGGTCCGGGTCCGCGTGCACGGGTCCGGCCAGTGGTCACCGTGGAGCGCCGGTGCTGTCGTCGAGGCCGGGCTCCTGGAGCCGGAGGACTGGAGCGCGGTGTTCGTCAGTCCGCTCGAGATCGCGGCGATCGGTGGCCCGGCGCCGATCGTCTCCGGCCGCCTCGATCTCTCCGATGTGGACAGTGCCGTCGTCCGGGCCCGGATCTACCTCACCGCGCACGGCATCTACGAGGCGACGATCAACGGCAACCGAGTCGGTCGGGACCACCTCGCTCCGGGCTGGACGGCCTACCCGCACCGCCTGCGCTACCAGACCTACGACGTCACCGCCCTGGTGTCGGCCGGGATCAACCAGGTCGACGTTCTGCTCGGAAACGGCTGGTTCCGGGGAAGACTGGGCTGGGGCGGAAACCGGGCCCTGTACGGCGATCGGCTGGCCGCGCTGGCCCAGCTCGAGGTCACCTTCAGCGACGGCACCGTGCGCACGCTCGGTACGGATGAAACCTGGACGGCCCGGGAAAGTGTGATCGTTGCCGACGACCTCTATGACGGGCAGCGGACCGACCTGAGGGGGGCCGATTCCCCGGCGCCGGCACACGGGGTGGCGGTTGTGGTCGCCGACCTGTCCCGGCTGGTGGCTGCGCAGGGCCCGCCCGTCCGGGCCGTTGCCACCGTGCCGGCTCTGAGCCTGGTCCAGTCCCCCACGGGGGCAACCATTGTCGACTTCGGCCAGAACCTGGTGGGCTGGGTGCGGCTGCGGGTTCGGGGCCATCACGACGGCGACGAGGTGGTGATCCGTCATGCCGAGGTGCTGGAGCACGGCGAGCTGGGGGTGCGCCCGCTCCGGACGGCGAAGGCGACCGACTCGTACCTGCTGAACGGAAGCCAGGAACAGGTACTGGAGCCGGCCTTCACCTTCCACGGGTTCCGGTACGCCGAGGTCACCGGGGTCGCATCGCTGTCCCGGGAAGACGTCGAGGCGGTGGTGCTCAGCTCGGACCTGTCCCGCACCGGCTGGTTCTCCTGCTCCGACCCGCTGCTGAACCGGCTGCACGAGAACGTGGTCTGGGGAATGCGGGGCAACTTCGTCGACGTCCCGACCGACTGCCCGCAGCGGGACGAACGTCTGGGCTGGACCGGAGACATCCAGGTGTTCTCGCCCAGCGCCAGCTTCCTGTTCGACAGCGCGGGTTTTCTGTCGTCGTGGCTGGCCGACCTCGCCGCCGAACAGGGCGACGACGGTGGGGTTCCGTTCGTCGTGCCGGATGTCCTGGGTTCCTCGCTGGCGGCACCGGCCGCGGCCGCCTGGGGAGATGCCGCCGCAATCGTGCCCTGGGTGCTCTACCAGCGATACGGGGACGCCGGGATCCTGGCTACGCAATTCGACAGCATGCGGTCCTGGGTCGATCACATTGCCGAGCTCGCCGGTCCCGACCGGACCTGGAGCGGCGGCTTTCAGTTCGGCGACTGGCTGGATCCCACCGCGCCGCCCCAGTCGCCGTTCGAGGCCAAGGCCGATCCGGACGTGGCCGCGACCGCCTGCTTCGCCCGTTCCGCCGAGGTCGTGGGCCTGGCCGCCGAGGTGCTGGGCCGGGCCGACACCGCCGAGCATTACCGGGAACTGGCTCACGCGGTCCGGGTCGCCTTCGCCCGGGAGTTCGTCACCGCCGGGGGCCGGGTGCTCAGCGACGCCGCGACCGTCTACGCGCAGGCGATCGTCTGGGGCCTGCTGCCCGATCCCGATCAGCGCCGCCGGGCCGGCGATCGGCTGGCCGACCTGGTGCGCACCTCGGGCTTCCGGATCAGCACCGGTTTCATCGGCACCCCGCTGATCACTGATGCCCTGACCGAGACCGGTCATGCCGATGTCGCTTTCCGGCTGTTGCTTCAGAAGGGTTGCCCGTCCTGGCTTTACGCGGTCACGATGGGAGCAACCACGATCTGGGAACGCTGGGACAGCCTGCTGCCGGACGGCAGCATCAATCCCGGTGAGATGACGTCGTTCAACCACTACGCGCTGGGGGCAGTGGCTGACTGGCTGCACCGCACCGTGGCCGGACTCGCCCCGGCCACGCCCGGATATCGCGACATCGTAGTTTGCCCGGTGCTCGGCACGGGCCTGACTTCGGCCTCCGCCCGGCACCGAACTCCCTACGGGATGGCCGAAGCCGGGTGGGAGCGCCGCGGTGACGAGCTGAGCCTCAGGGTCACCGTGCCGGTCGGAACCCGGGCGTCGGTCCACCTCCCGGGCCGGGCCGATCCGATCCCGGTCTCTCACGGCACGCATAGCTGGTCGGTGACGTACCGGGACGACAGCGCCCTCGAGACTCCCGCCGATCTCCGAACGGTCCGGGACCTGATGGACCACGAAGTGCTGTGGGGGCAGGTGGTGGAACTGGCGCAGCGTCTCGGCGCGATCACCGGCGAGGCGCAGGCCGCCGGCCGGCTGCGCCCGTACCTGGACGCCTCCCTAGACACCATCGCCGACGCGCTGGCCCCCGAACACCTGCATCTGGGCGAACTGGGGGCTCAGGTGCGGAGCGGTCTTCGCGCGTTGCTCGGCCGCTCCGAGCCGGCGCCGCACCGATAACTCCTTCGACCCGGCTCTTCCGACCACAGACGGCACACCGTCCACGACCCGCTCCCGTTCACCCAGAAACTTCCCGGAGGTTCTCATGCAACGCACACAAGTCAAGCGCGGGGCCGCAGTCGCCGCCGCCGTGCTGTCGGGCTCGCTCCTGCTCGGAGCCTGCAGTTTCGGCTCCAGCGGCGCGGGCGCGAGCGGGAGCGGATCGGTCACGATCACCCTCCTGACCGACAACGAGCCCGCCACCGTGACCGCGGCCGCGGCCCTGGTCAAGGCCTTTCACGCGGCCAACCCCACGATCACGGTCAGCACCTCCACCCGCCCGGCCGGCACCGACGGCGACAACGTGGTCAAGACCCGGCTGGCCACGGGCACGATGGCGGACGTCTTCGAGTACAACAACGGTTCCCTGTTCCAGGCGCTGGACCCGGCCAAGAACATTGTTCCCCAGACCGGTCAGCCGTTCGTGGCCAACCTGCAGGAGTCGTTCAAGCCAACGGTCACGTCCGGTCAGGTCATCTACGGTGCGCCGTGGGGAACGGCCTTCGGCGGCGGCATCATGTACAACATCCCGATCTTCAAGAAACTGGGACTGTCGGTGCCCACCACCTGGGCCGAATTCATGGCCAACAACGCGAAGATCAAGGCCGCCGGAATCACCCCGGTGCTGCAGAGTTACCAGGATTCCTGGACCTCCCAGTTGCTCGTGCTGGGCGACTTCCACAACGTGGCCGTGGCCGACCCGAACTGGGCGGTCAACTACACGGCCAACAAGGCGAAGTACGCCCAGGCTCCGGCTTTCGAGGGCTTCCAGCGCCTGCAGGCGGTTCACGACGCGGGTTATCTCAACAAGAACTTCGCCTCCACCACCTACGTGCAGGCTTTGCACCTGCTGGCCACCGGGAAGGGAGCGCAGTACCCGATGCTCTCCAACGCGATCTCGGGCATTCAGACCGCCGATCCGCAGAACGTCAAGGACGTCGGCTTTTTCGCTCAGCCCGGTGACAGCGCGGCCACCAACGGGCTGACCGTCTGGCCCGGCACCGGCACCTACATCGCCAAAACGGCCAAGGGCGCCAAACTCGCGGCCGCGGAGAAATTCATGAACTTCCTGGCCAGCAAGCCCGGATGTGACGCTCAGACCTCGGCCGCCGGCCCCACCGGGCCGTACCTGGTCAAGGGCTGCACTCTGCCGGGCAACCTGCCCCCGGCGGTCACGGACCTGCTGCCGTACTTCAACTCGGCCGGCAAGACCACCCCGGCCCTGGAGTTTCTCTCCCCGGTCAAGGGGCCGAACCTGGAGCAGATCACCGTGCAGGTGGGCTCCGGCATCTCCAGTGCGGCCAAGGGCGCTGCGCTCTACGACCAGGACGTGAAGAAGCAGGCCCAGCAACTCGGACTGGCCGGCTGGTAGGGGTGACGACCCTGAGCGAGCCCCGATCACGAAGCCGAAGGCCGAGCCGAAGCGGCAAACCGCGCTCGGCCGGAACGCTTCGGGTCAAACGCTCCTACCCCTTCTGGTTTCTGATCCCGGCCGCCGTGATCTTCATCGGCCTGTTCGTGGTCCCGACGTTCGCCTCGTTCTTCTTCAGCCTGACCCGCTGGACGATCTTCAACTACAAGTTCATCGGCTTCACCAACTTCAGGGAATTCTTCAGCGATCCGCAACTCACCAAGGCCCTGACCAACACCCTCATCTACGCCGTCGTGACCAGTTCGCTCAAGGTCATCCTGGGCATGGCCTTCGCCGTGCTGCTGACCTCGCAGATCATCGCCCGGGGATTTCTGCGCTCCGTCGTCTTCTTCCCGGTGCTGGTCAGCACCATCGGGGTCGGCATCACCTTCACCGTGCTGATGAACCCGGACACCGGTCTGATCAACCGGAGCCTCTCGGCGATCGGCATCGCCGGGCCGGCCTGGCTGGTGGATCCGAAGTTTGCGCTGCTGTCCGTGGCCCTGGTCGACGTCTGGAAGGGGGTCGGCCTGGCCACCGTCATCTACATCGCCGGCATCGTCTCCATCCCGCAGGAGTTCCAGGAGGCGGCCAGGGTCGACGGAGCCGGCTTCCGGCAGATCTTCCGCAACATCATCCTGCCGCTGTCCAAGCCGGCCACGGCCACCGTGATCGTGCTCTCCCTGATCGGTGGCCTGCGCTCCTTCGATCTGATCTGGTCGATGACCCGAGGCGGCCCCGGATTCACCTCGGACGTGATCGCCTCGGTGATCTACAAGGAGTACCAGGCCGGTTTCTACGGTCTGTCCACGGCCGGCAACGTCGTGCTCTTCGTCCTGGTGACCGCGATCGTCTTTCCGCTGTCGTGGTTCCTCAACC
>Ga0265340_10002006_pt1 | contig 11645 bp, 9 predicted proteins | sample 4CB225metaG_FD_202082 | JGI IMG/M metagenome (GOLD analysis project Ga0265340, IMG submission 202082) | Rhizosphere microbial communities from Carex aquatilis grown in University of Washington, Seatle, WA, United States - 4-CB2-25 metaG | ecosystem: Host-associated > Plants > Roots > Rhizosphere...
TACGGCCCGGTGTGATTGCCGGCCCCGAAATCGCTCACCGGATGCGGATGCAGGCCGGCCGCGAAGCTCTTGGCCGCCCGGTGGAACGGGTCCGCCTGCCCGCAGTCGATCCGGATCGGGATCTTGCTCAGCAGCACTCGCCGGCGGAAGACGTCGTGAGCCCGGAAGTCGGCGGCGTCGTCGAAGGCCCCCTGGGCGCTGTCCCCGGGATGCAGCCACAGCGCCGGCGACTCGGCCGCGACCGCGGCGACCCGGTCCGGGCCGAGCTGGGAGGCCAGCAGCAGCGCACCGTAGCCACCCATCGACCAGCCGAGGAACGCGATCCGGTCCGAGGCCCGGGCCGCGAGCCCGGCGTCCGACAATCGGGGCAGAAACTCCTCCAGTACCGTCGAGCCCGGGTCCTCCCCGTCCTGACGGGCGTGCCAGTACCGATCGCCGCCGTCCACCGAGGCCAGCGCGAAGGGCGGCAATCCGGCCCGGACCGCGGCGGCGAGGAAGTTCGGATACCCCAGCGACACCATGTGCTGGGCGTTCGAGTGCCGGCCGTGCAGGGCCACGCACACCGGCAGCGGGGTGCCCCGGGCGGTCCGGGGCCGGTCCGGATCGGCGCCCGGTGGATAGGCGATCACCCAGTTCGTGCTGATCCCCCGGCGGTGCTGGGCGGAGAAGGACCCCCTCCGGATCTCGCCGATCGGACCGGCGGGCACCTTTCCCGGCGTGCCGGCCTGCCCGAGGGCCCAGGCCACCTCGATCCGGCCCGGCAGCCTGTCCTCCTCGATCAGGAGGCCGGCTCCGGTGACGGCGCCGACCCCGGCGATCAGGCTGGCGGTGAGGATCGAGCGGCGGCTGATGGTCATGGTCGGCCCAGTATGACCTGGCCTGATCGCTGCCTGACGGCTGCCCTACTGCTGCCTGACGGCTGCCCTACTGCTGCCTGACGGCTGCCTGGATGCTCGCCGGTGGTGACGGTCACATCGGGGCCGGGTGCGCTCGCCGCCGCCGGGTGCGCATACTCGCTGGATCAGATCGTGCCGTCCGTCGAAGTGTCCGCGAGTGAGGGAGCGAAGACGCTCATGGGTCGTCTGCAGAGCACCGAGGGTCTGAGCGAGGATCAGCGCGAGATCCTGAAGGCGGTACGGATCTTCGTCGACGAGCAGATTCTCCCGGTCGCGACCGAACTCGAGCACAAGGACGAATACCCGACGCAGATCGTCGAGGGCATGAAGGAGATGGGGATCTTCGGCCTGATGATCCCCGAGGAGTACGGCGGCCTGGGCGAGTCGCTGCTCACCTACGCCCTGGTGGTCGAGGAGATCGCCCGCGGCTGGATGAGTGTCTCCGGCATCATCAACACCCATTTCATCGTCGCCTACATGCTGATCCAGCACGGCACCGATGAGCAGAAGCAGCGCTACCTGCCCCGAATGGCCACCGGCGAGGTGCGCGGCGCCTTCTCGATGAGTGAGCCGCACTGCGGGTCCGACGTCTCGGCGATCCGGACCAAAGCCGTGCGCCGGGAGAACTCCGCGACCGGCGCGTCCGAGTGGGTGATCAACGGCCAGAAGATGTGGCTGACCAACGGCGGTTCCTCGAACCTGGTCGCGGTGCTGACCAAGACCGATACCGGCGAGAAGTCGGTGTACAAGAACATGACCACGTTCCTGGTCGAGAAGGAGACCGGCTTCGGGGCCACCGCGCCGGGCCTGCTGGTGCCCGGGAAGATCGACAAAATGGGGTACAAGGGCGTCGACACCACCGAACTGGTCTTCGACGGCTACTCCAGTTCCGACCAGCAGGTCCTCGGCGGCGTCCCGGGTCGGGGTTTTTACCAGATGATGGACGGCGTGGAGGTGGGCCGGGTGAACGTCGCCGCCCGGGCCTGCGGGGTGGCGATGCGGGCCTTCGAGCTCGGCATCGACTACGCCCAGCAGCGTGAGACTTTCGGCAAGCGGATCGCCGATCACCAGGCCGTGCAGTTCCGGCTGGCCGAGATGGCGGTCAAGGTCGAGGCCGCGCACGCGATGATGGTCAAGGCGGCCCGGGTCAAGGACGCCGGTGAGCGCAACGACCTTGAGGCCGGGATGGCGAAGTACCTGGCCAGCGAGTACTGCCACCAGGTGGTCGAGGACTCGTTCCGGATCCACGGCGGCTACGGCTATTCCAAGGAGTACGAGATCGAGCGGCTCTACCGGGAGGCGCCGATGCTGCTGATCGGTGAGGGCACCGCCGACATCCAGAAAATGATCATCGGACGCCGGCTGCTGGAGGACTACGCCCGCCGGGGCTGAGCATCGGTCAGGCGGCGGAGGACGTCGAGGAGGCCGATCCGGTGACCAATGACCTGCTGATCGGGCACCTGCACGAGGTGGAGCAGTTCCATTGGTTCGTCCCGGGCTCACCTGGAGAATGCCGATGGCAAACTGGCCACCGAGGGTGCCGACACCGAGGCCGGGGCGGTCACCGCGGTGGCCAAGCCCGGCGCGAAGGCCGAAATGTAACATAGCTGAGACCTGTGGAGCGTAGCTCGGCTGGGGAGAACCCTCGCCATCGGAGACAATGATCAGATGTCGAATCTCGCGCCGTTCAGCGCCACTCCCCAGCCGGGTTTGCCGACGCTTCCGAGTGGCGACACGATCGCTCAGTTCAAGAGCTACCTAGAGGCCCAGAAGGCGGTCGACTACCTGTCCGACCACCACTTCCCGGTGCAGGCCGTGACCATCGTCGGGGTCGACCTGAAGATGGTCGAGCGGGTCACCGGCCGGATGACCTACGGCCGGGCGGCCGGGGCCGGGTTCGTCTCCGGCGCCTGGTTCGGTCTCTTCGTGGGCCTGCTGATCTCCCTTTTCGGCAGCGCCAAGGGCTTCAGCGTGCCGGCCGCGGTCATCATCGGCGGTGCCTTCGGCCTGTTGTTCGGGGTGATCTCGTACGCCTTCACCGGAGGTCGCCGGGACTTCACCTCGACCAGCCAGATCGTGGCCAGCGAATACCACGTTCTGTGCTTGAGCGCGCAGGCCGGTAAGGCCATCCAGTTGCTCAACCAGTTGGCTCGCGAGGGCGGCCCGGACAGCAGTTCCCGGGGTGGCCCGAGCGCGCCGGCCACCGCCCCGGTGACGCCGGCGCCGGGTCAGCCGACCACGCCGATCCCGACCGCGACCCCGGCCGGGCCGGACAGCATCACCGGCGACGTCCCCGCTGAACCGGTTGTCCCGGTCACCGGCCCGACCTACAGCGAGATGATCGACCGGAAGAAGGCCGAGGATCGGGCCAAGTCCGAGCGGGCCGAGTCCGAGCGGGCCGAATCCGAGCGCACGGAATCCGAGCGCACGGAATCCGAGCGCACGGAATCCGGCCCTCCGGCCTCCGCCTCGTGATCCGGTCCGCCTGAGCCTGCCGATCGGCTGTAGCCGGCCCGAAGATCACCGCCTGAGCCCGCGGATCGGCTGGAGCCGTGCCGCTTTCACGGGCCGAATCGGTGATCATGGGCGGAGGTGAGGGTGATCATGGGCGGAGGTGAGCCGGCGTTCAGGGACGGGTGAGGACGGCGTCCAGGACGGCCAGCAGCACGGCGTCGGCCGCGGCGGCCTGAACCGCCACCAGCTCGGGCCGGGTCACCGCGATCTGGCCGGTGGCCAGCGCGAACACGGCATCGCCGTCGAACAGGGTGTGAGCGGGGGAGAAGCCCCGGCCGATTCCGTCATGCGCGGCCGTAGCCGTGCGCCGGGCCTGAGCGGGGTCAAGGGCGGCGTTCGTGGCGACCACCGCGAGAGTGGTATTGGCCGGCCGGATCCCGCCGCCGTCCGCGGGTTCGACCGGTGGCGTGAAGGCCGTCGCCGGTGTGAAAGCGGTGGCGCCCGTCGGCCTGATCGGAGCCGACGGACTCGGAGACGGCCGGCTCAGGCCGGCCGGGATGAAGGCCGTGCCCAGCAGGGCTCCGGTGACCGGGTCGAAGGGGCTGCCCAGAGCATTCGCCACCACCAGCGCTCCCACCACCACCCCGCCGGGCAGCCGGATCGAGGCCGTGCCGATTCCGCCCCGGAGGCTCCCGGCCGCCATTCGGGCGCCGGTACCGGCACCGACTCCGCCCCGCGGAAGCGGTTGCCCGGCGGGCCGATCAGCGCTCTGCGCGGCGTCCTGGGCGGCGCGGTAGCCCATCTCGATGTCCGGTCGGGCGGTCGGGTCGCCGCCGCGGCCGAGGTCGAAGACGGCCGCCGCCGGAACGATCGGCACCAGAATGGACGCCGGATCATCCAGCGGCCCGGCCGCGAAGCCCCGCCCGTGCTCGGCGCACCAGCGCTGGACGCCGTGCGCGGAAACCAGCCCGAAGGCGCTGCCCCCGGTGAGCGTGACCGCATCGACGGTCGGCACCAGCGTGGTCGGATCGAGGGCATCGGTTTCGTGAGTCCCGGGGCCGCCGCCGCGCACATCCACCGAGCCGACCGTTCCCGGTGGTGGCAGAACGACGGTGACGCCGGTCAGCCAGCCCGCACCGACCCGGTTCGCGTGACCGACGAGCACCCCCGGAACGTCGGTGAGCTGTCCCCAAAGCGGCTCCGCCATGGGCCGGTCCCTACAGCCAGCCGTTGCGCTTGAAACCGCGGAACAAGCCGCCGCAGATGCCGAACATCAGCAGCAGCACCGCCGGATAACCCCAGTGCTGCTGAAGCTCGGGCATGTAGTGGAAATTCATCCCGTAGATCCCGGCGATCATCGTCGGCACCGCCGCGATCGCCACCCAGGCCGAGATCTTCCGCATGTCCTCGTTCTCGGCCACGGCGAGCCGGGCCAGGCCGGCCTCCAGGACCGAGGTGAGCAGCTCATCGAAACTGGCCACCTGCTCATGCACCCGGGTCAGGTGGTCGCTGACGTCGCGGAAGTACTCCCGGATCTCCGGGTTGATCATCCGCCGGGGTCGTTCGGACAGTTCCCGCAGCGGCGCGGCCAACGGCCAGACCGTTCGCTTCATCTCGATGATGTCGCGCTTGAGCTGGTAGATCCGCTCGATGTCGGTGCCGGCCCGGGGAGCAAAAACCGAGGTCTCGATCTCTTCCAGGTCTTGCTGGACGTCGTCCACGACGGCGAGATAGTCGTCGACAACCTTGTCAGTGACGGCGTGGAGCACCGCCGACGGCCCGAGGGCAAGCTGCTCCGGGTTCTCCTCCAGTCGCCTGCGCAGACCGGCCATCGAAGCGTGCTTGCCGTGCCGAACGGTGATCACGAAGTATTCGCCGAGAAAGACCATCACCGCGCCGGTTTCGACCACGTCCCCACCGGCGTCGCGGTCTAGCCGGTCGACATAGGCGAGAGTTCGCATGGCCAGGAAGATGTTGTTCTCGTGCCGCTCGATCTTCGGGCGCTGCCGGGCGGTCGAGGCATCCTCAAGGGCCAGCGGGTGGAGGGCGAACACCATGCCGAGTTGCTCGAGCTGAGCCTGGGACGGCTCGTGCAGGCCGAGCCAGACAAAGCCGTTCCCGTCCCGGGCCGCATCCACGGCCGAGGCGAAGTCACGAGCGTTCGCCCGGCGGCCCTCCACGTAGTGAGCCCAGTCGACAACGGCATCGAGCAGACCATCGGTGCGCGGTGAGATCTGCGGCTGGGGGCTGGTGGTTCCCAGTCGCAAAACGGGGTAGACGTTACGTAACGGTGTCCTCGGCAGGGCCAAGGAGCGAGCAAAAGCAGAGCGGTTGGGCCGAGTCATGGGGCTTCGCCTCCGGTGTGCGCGGGGGCCCATGAGGTCAGGTCAGCGCAAAACAGCCAGACCGACCACAGGGGGAGGGTCGGTACTGGCAGGGGTGTCATCTCTGGACGGCACCGATCTCACCTCCCTAGCTCATAGGGGCATTGCCCGGTCAGCTGACCAGAACAACGTTCGACCGTGGCCCATGGTAGCCGCTGGGAAGTCGCCCAAACCGCTCACCGGCCGACTTCACCCGGAAGGCTGCGTTTCTCTGGCGTGGACGCCGGGTGGACGGCGGGGGCCGGGCATGAACAGTCAGTGCTGATCGGTGACGCGGGGTGCCGTCGCGGTGTCGGGGCGGCCGGGAATCATGGCCGGCCGCCTTCGGGGCAGGCGATCATAATTTAGGGCGATCTAAATTATGATCTGCGCACGGATTCGGGCCTGGTCATAATTCCATGACATCGGCTCTCGGGTGATGCGGGCAACGGCGGGTCCTCGCCACGAGTGATGCTTTCACTCGGTCGACTTCGGATGTCCGGTGCCGGCGCGGTAGAGCCACAGAGTGCGGCTCGCATCGTCGATGAGGTACCAGAGGCGGGTGCCTGATGTGACCTCGTACTGCCATACCTCGAGATCGATTCCGCGGTAGCGATGCATTGCCAGGATTCCGCGCAGCCGGTGTTGCCGTCCAGTGTGGCGGCGCGGGTCGCCGGTGATCTGTACCCATGCCTCGTCCAGCGCCGAGGGCGCCTCTCGGAGGAGCTCTTCCCAGCCTTTGCCCGCCCGTAGGTTGGTGGTCCGCAATGTCCATGGATTGGGACGAGGGACCTCTTCGCCGCGCTTCATGCGCTGGGGCGGCGGATCAGGGACTCCTCTGGGGGTAGGTCCTCGAAACCATCGGCATCGCGCAGGGCTTGCGCGACCTCGGGATCGGCCCAAGCTATGGCCGTCGATTGCCACGCGGCCAGACTGAGCATGAAGGGTCGCAGTTCGGAGGTTTCGGCTCCGGCCCGCAAATCGCTGAGAAGTTCCTCAAGGCATTTGATTTTTTCGCTGGAGGGCAACCAGGCCATCCAGGGCAGTGACTCGGTCAGCGCGTCACCGGCGAGGTCCGGGCGCAGAGCGGCCAGCGCCGACAGCGCCCGGGTGGTCACCACCAGTCCATAAGCTTCACGCTCGTGGCGTTCGACTGTGGACAGATAGAGATCGGCGGCGTCGCGGCGGCCCAGGATCACGTCACCTTCGGCCACCAAGGCGGTGACCTCGGTAGTTCGCCGGGACAAGTCACTGAGCGGGACGGTCATGGCCATCGATTCACCTCCACTGAAGTACTGCTGAAGTCTAGCATTGGAGGTTCTGGTTCTACTCCCTCAGCGAGCGCAGGATCCGGGTCAGGGCGTCGTGGTCGGCCTCGCTGAGCCGGCTGAAGAAGGCCTCGGCCTGAGCCGATCGAGCCGATCCGACGGCAGCGGCGATTCGGGCCCCCTCGGTGGTGAGGGCGACCAGGGTGGCCCGCCGGTCCAGGGGATCGGGGGACCGGGCCGCCAGGCCGTGATCCTCCAGGGCGTCGATCACCTCGGTGGTCGATCTCGGGGCGATCCGCAGATGTTCGGACAGCTCGTTCAGCCGCATCCCGCCATGTCGCTTCAGGACGCCGAGGGCCCGGGCTTGACCTGGGGTGATGCCAAACGGGGCGACGGTGTCGTGGGTGAGATGCCGCAGCCGGCGGGCGACGGACCAGAAGGCTTCCGCGAGCGTCTCGTGGTCCGGCTCGGGGGTCGCGGTCACGGGAATACGGTAGCAGAGACTACTGTTGCTGCCTCATAGTGAGGTAACCTCATTGATCGCAGGTCAATGATTGTCAGACCTGTCGCCTATCGTCGCAACTGTCTCCCGGAGCCTCCCCGGAGGCTCCTCTCCCGAAGCGAGGTACGTCCTTGGCGAAACTCGATCCGCTCGCCGGAGCTCCATCTGAACCCCCGCCCGGAACTCAGCCCGAGGTTCGCCCCGGGCCGCAGGGGCTGGGCCGCCACCCCGGCCGTCGGGCCACCGTCTCCGCCGAGGAGAAGGCCCAGGCCCGCGGGGTCTCCCTGAGCCGGATCGGCCGGCTCTTCATCGCCCACCGGATGCCGCTGGTGATCGTCACCGCGATCATCGTCGCGTCGTCCGTGGTCGGCATGGCCTCGCCGTTCCTGCTCCGCGCGATCATCGATCACGCCCTGCCCCAGCAGAACGTCGCCCTGCTGATCTGGCTGGTCCTGGGCATGATCGCGGTCGCCGCGGTGACCTCCGTGCTCGGCGTGGTGCAGACCTGGATCAGCACCAAGGTCGGTCAGCAGGTCATGCATACCCTGCGCACCAGCGTCTTCGCTCATCTGCAGCGGCAGTCCCTGGCCTTCTTCACCCGCACCCGCACCGGCGAGGTGCAGTCGCGGATCACCAACGACATCGGCGGCATGCAGAGCGTGGTGACGTCGACCGCGACGTCCATTGCCGCCAACCTGACCACCGCGATCGCCACCGCGGTGGCGATGCTGGCCCTGTCCTGGCGGCTCTCGCTGATCTCGCTGCTGGTGATGCCACCGGCGATCTACCTCACCCGGCGGGTGGCGCGGATGCGCCGGGCCATCACCGCGCAGCGCCAGCGCGAGCTCGCCGACCTCAACGTGATCATCGAGGAGGGCCTGTCGATCAGCGGCATCCAGCTCAGCAAGACCATGGGCACCGGCCCCTCGCTGGTCGAGCGGTTCACCGCGTCGTCCCGGCGGCTGATCGACCTGGAGTTGCGCTCGGATCTGGCCGGCCGCTGGCGGATGGCCTCGATGAGCGTGATCTTCGCCGCCATCCCCGCGGCCATCTATCTCAGCGCCGGCCTGCCCGCCACCTCCGGTCACATGACCATCGGCACCCTGATCGCGTTCACCACGCTGCAGTCCGGCCTGTTCCGCCCGCTGATGGGCCTGCTCAACGTCGGGGTCTCGCTGACCGCCTCGCTGGCCCTGTTCGCCCGGATCTTCGAGTACCTCGACCTTCCGGTGGACATCGACGAGCCCGCCGACCCGGTGCGGCTCGACCTGGCTCAGGTTCGCGGGGAGGTCACTTTCGACGACGTCACCTTCACTTATTCCGGCAGCGACACCGCCGCGATCGCCGGGGTCAGCCTCGAGATCCCGGCCGGTTCCACGCTCGCCCTGGTCGGGGAGACCGGCTCGGGCAAGAGCACGCTCGCCTCGCTGGTCGCCCGGTTGTACGACCCGGGCGCCGGGCGGGTCCTGATCGACGGCATCGACGTCCGTGACCTGCGACTGGCCGACCTGGCCGCCATCGTCGGCGTGGTCAGCCAGGACACCTACCTGCTGCACACCACCGTGCGGGAGAACCTGCGCTACGCCCGCCCGGACGCCACCGACGAGCAGATCGAGGACGCCGCCCGCGCGGCCCAGGTGCACGACCTGATCAGCTCCCTGACCGATGGCTACGACACCATGGTCGGCTCGCGCGGGCACCGGTTCTCCGGCGGCGAGAAGCAGCGGATCGCGATCGCCCGCACCCTCCTGCGCGACCCGCGCATCCTCGTCCTGGACGAGGCGACCAGTGCCCTGGACACCGAGACCGAACGAGCCGTCCAGCGCGCCTTCGACGCTCTGGCCCAGGGGCGCACCACGATCACGATCGCGCACCGGCTCTCGACCGTCCGGAACGCCGACCGGATCGCCGTCATCGATCAGGGCCGGATCGTCGAATCGGGCACGCATCAGGGCCTGCTCGAGACCAATGGCCGGTACGCCGCCCTGGCTGCCTGATCAGTCCGTCCGGAGGCTGGCCATCCAGGCCTCGATCTCGACCGGTTGCCGGGGTAGCAGACCGGACAGGTTCTCGCAGCCGTCCGCCGTGACCAGCACGTCGTCCTCGATCCGGACGCCGATGCCGCGCAGTTCGGGTGGGGCCAACTGGTCGTGGGCACCGAAATAGAGCCCGGGTTCAATAGTGAAGATCATGCCCGGGGCCAGTTCGGCGTCCAGGTACATGGTCCGGCGGGCCTGGGCGCAGTCGTGGACGTCGATGCCGAGGTGGTGGCTGGTCCCGTGCACCATCCAGCGGCGATGGAACTGACCCTCCTGGTCCAGGGACTCCTCCACGGTGCCGGGCAGCAGCCCCCACTCGTGCAGCCTTTCGGCGATCACCTGCATCGCGGCGGTGTGCACGTCGCGGAACTTGGTGCCGGGCCGGGCCACCGCGAACGCCGCGTCGGCCGCCTCGAGAACCACCTGATAGACCCGGCGTTGCGGCTCGGTGAAGCGGCCGGAGACCGGGAGGGTGCGGGTCACGTCGGCGGTGTACAGGCTGTCCACCTCGATCCCGGCGTCGATCAGCACGAGATCGCGCTCGTGCACCGGCCCGTCGTTGCGGATCCAGTGCAGGGTGCAGGCATGCGGCCCGGCGGCGGCGATCGTGTCGTAGCCGACGCCGTTGCCGTCCTGCCGGGCCCGGCCCGCGAACGCGGTCTCGATCACCCGCTCACCGCGCACCGCGGCCACCGCGGACGGTAGAGCCCGGACGATGTCGGCGAAACCCTCGGCCGTCACGTTGACCGCGCGCCGCATCTCCGCGATCTCGAAGTCATCCTTGACCAACCGCAGCTCGGAGAGCACCCGGGCCAGTTCGGCGTCCGCCTTCTCGGCGTCCTCGGCGTTCATCCCGGTCGCCGAGCGGGCGTCGTCCACCAGCTTTTCGACCGACCGATCGGCCCCCCGGACCACCCGGACGGCCACCGAGCCGTCCCCGGTTCCGACGTTCTTACTGACGGCGTCGGCCAGGTCGTCGATGTGCTTGCAGGTCAGGCCGGTCTCGACGGCCACCTCGGCCAGGCTCGGGCGGACCCCGACCCAGAGCTCGCCGTACCGGGCGCTGGCGTAGAACTCCTCACTGTCCCGCTCGGCCCGGGGCCGGAAGTACAGCGTGGCCTCGGCGTCGGCTTCCAGCACCAGAACGGCGTCCGGGTGACGGTCCGTGCCCAGCCCGGTCAGGTGTGCGAAGGCAGAATGAGGGCGGAACGGATAATCGCAATCATTGCTGCGCACCCGGAACTCCCCGGCCGGCAGCACCAATCGCTCACCCGGCAGGGCGGTGAACACCCGGGCCCGGCGATCGGCGGCGAACGGTGCCGAGGCCAGCAGTGAGCGCTCGGCCTCCGGCCGCGGAGCCCAACCGGAGGCGATGAAGGCCCGGAAGGCCGGGGAAGACGGCCGCTGCCGGTGCTCGGTCTCCGGATCGGTCTCCGGATCGGTCTCCGGTGCGGTTTCCGGATCGAGTTCGGCTTCGGATTCTGATTGCTCGGCGCTCATCCGTCCATTGTGCAACCGTTCCTTGGGAGCGGATGCGGGAGTGGGTGAGGAAGGCCACGTCGGCTCGGAGGCCGGGCGTCCCCCCGGCACGACAGCATGGCCGGGGACAGGGCCATCGGCGGTCCGTCGACGAGGAGGTTCTGGCATGCAGTTCGGGCGCAGTTATGAGGAGTTCGAGGTCGGGGCGATCTACAAGCACTGGCCCGGCAAGACGGTGACCGAGTCCGACGACCATCTCTTCTGCCTGCTGACGATGAATCATCACCCGCTGCACCTCGATGCCAACTATGCCGAAAAGACCACCCAGTTCGGCCGGAATGTCGTGGTCGGCAACTACATCTACTCGCTCCTGCTCGGGATGTCGGTGCCGGACGTCTCCGGGAAGGCGATCGCGAATCTGGAGGTCGAGTCGCTCCGGCACATCGCTCCGACCTTCCACGGCGACACCATTTACGGCGAGACCCGGGTGCTGGACAAGTGGGAGTCGAAGTCGAAGGACGATCGTGGCGTCGTCGAGGTGGAGACGATCGGTTACAACCAGGACGGCACCGTGGTCTGTATCTTCCGGCGCAAGGTGATGGTGCCGAAGGAGAGCTACCTCAAGGCTCGCGGCGGCGACCAGG
>Ga0265340_10002007_pt1 | contig 11644 bp, 17 predicted proteins | sample 4CB225metaG_FD_202082 | JGI IMG/M metagenome (GOLD analysis project Ga0265340, IMG submission 202082) | Rhizosphere microbial communities from Carex aquatilis grown in University of Washington, Seatle, WA, United States - 4-CB2-25 metaG | ecosystem: Host-associated > Plants > Roots >...
CTTCACGCCGCCGTCGGCGTGCTCGCGGCCTTGAACGTCTCGACCTCGTCCGCCGTGATCCGGAACACGCCGCGGCCGCCGGACAATGGCTGGTATTTCATGCCGGCCTTGTCACACAGCAAATTATACCAATCCTGCGGGCTCAATGCCTTCGGTCGTTCGCTGATCTCCACCACCGTGCCGTTCGGGGCAAAGCGCACATGGATCAGAACTTTCTGCGACTCCATCATGTTCTCCCCTTCAGACGCCGGAGCCGAAGCTCAGGAGCTCTATGGTGATGTTTTCGGTGCCCAGCACCTTGGCTTGGCAGGCGAGCCGCGACTTCGAACCGATGCCGACGATGGTATCGAGCCGCTCGTTTTCCTCGCGGGCGATCTTGGAGACACCCTTTCGCCCCTCCTGCACGTAAATGTGGCAGGAGCCGCATTTGGCCTGGCCATCGCACTTGTGGAGGATGCCCATTTCCGCACCCAGCAGCGCGGCCAGCAGCGTCGTTCCCTCGGCGACTTCGATTGTTTTGCCAGACGGCATGACCGTAAGTATCGTCATTTTTCCATTCCTCTTGGTTACAGTTCCTAGTAGATCGCCGCGCCCGCCCCGACATTGATGGAGGCCTCCTTCATCGTCTCGACGATGAAGGAGATCTGATCTTCGGTGAGGTGGGGGTGAAACGGCAGCGCGACCGCGCGATCCGCTACCTTCTCGGTAACGAAATAGTCGCCGCGGCGATGGCCGCGCTCGAAATAGTACCGCTGCAGATGCAGCGGATTGCAATAGGCGGCAGATTCCACCTGCTCGACCCTGAGATCGTCGACGATGGCATCGCGGCTGGATCGGGAAAAGCGCGTGCCGAGATGCACCACGTAGAGAAACCAGTTCACCTCGGTGACATCCTCACCCACATAAGGAGGTTTTATGCCTTCGAAGGACTGCACGTATTTCAGATAGAGATGTTCGATCAGCCGCCGCCGCTCGAGAATTTCATCCAGCCGCCGCAATTGCGCCAACCCGAGCGCGGCGGCGATGTTGCTCATGGTCGCCTGATAGGGCGGCGTGGAGCTGACTACGACCGATCCACGCTCCTCCAGCCGGTGCGCGCGATGCCGCCGCAGGGACACCGCGATGTCGACGTTATCGGTGACCACCATGCCGCCTTCGCCACAGGTCAGGGCGGAAGGCTGGGAGAAATCGAACACCGCGACATCGCCGAAGCTTCCGACCAGCTCGCCCTTGTACCGCGAGCCGATCGCCTCGGTCGAATCCTCGATCAGCAAGAGGGAATGCTTGTTCGCTATCGCGCGCAATTCTGTCCACTGCGCGGGATGGCCGTTGCAATTGCTCGCGACGATAGCGCGGGTGTTGGCGCCGACGCGGGCTTCGACCTTCTCCGGTGCCAGTGTTCCCGCCCAGTAGTCGATATCGGCAAACACCGGCGTCGCGCCGGCAATGCTGATGGCGTGGGCGGTCTCGCGGAATGAAAAAGACGGCGCGATCACTTCCTGTCCCGGTCCAACCCCGCACGCCTTCAGCGCCAGCAGAAGCCCCAAGGTGCCGGAGGGCACCGCGATCGCGTATCTGCGGCCGAGGTAGGCGGCGAAGGCCTGTTCGAACTCCTCCACCACCGGCCCGCCCGACAGCCGTGTCGACCGCATGATCGAATCGACGGCCTCGATCTCGGAAAGCGTGATATCGGGATCGGAAAGCGGGATGAAGCCTTCATCGACACCGGCCGCGACGGCGTCCTCCTGATCGGCATCCTGCACCAGGGCGAGATCGGTCATGGCGTCACATTCCTGTCCGCCAGCACGATGCCGGTCGCGCGTGCCGGGTCCGCGGTGATCTGCACGCAGTGATCGGTGCGATCCACGAGATGCACATCGAATCGCGAATAGCTGCGGAATGGCTCTTCCGTCACGTCCGACGCGTCGCATCGGGTCCATGACAGATTCGGAAATCGGCCGCGCAGCTGCGCGACGACGCGCGAGTCGGCCCCGGGCGCAGAGAGCGCCTGTTCGATCTCCAGCAATTCGTCCGCACCTAGCGCCATGTCGATAACCCGGTGTTCTCTACTGTCAGATGACGAAGATGCAATTTCATTGCCAGAATGTCCGCTCCGGATCGACATTCAATCGCTCCAATGCCGAGGGCAGCCGCTCATGCGTGGTGTCGAGCTGCCAGAGGCCCGTCTTGTGGTCCTTTCGAAACAGCTCCCATTTGGCGCTGTCGGCGTCATGCAGCAGCAACGCGACATCGACGACGCCGCCGTCCTTGTCGATGTTGCGCGAACAGCAGGGGCTTTCGATTCTGTAGCCGCCGACCGTGGTCACGACCTGGGGCGTGACGTATCGATATCGCTTGCGCGCCTGCAGGCTGCGTTCGATCCGCTTGCGATCAAGGTCGTTCGGATGGGCGAACGGCCTCACCGCGGGATGACTGAGGACAGCAGATTGCATGATGTCTGGTCCTTCTAGAGAGGAATGATCTCTTCTTCGAGGCAACCAACCACGAGGCGCTCGCCGAATTCGACCAGGTAAACCGGCATATTGGCTTCTGCGTGCGTGCCAACCTGAACGATTTCGCCGACGTCGCCGACGCCGACCAGCAGCGCCTCGATCGCGGCGTCCGGAAAGGTCCCGTCATTGCGAAGGTCGACCACCGCCTTGACGCGCTGACCCCATTGAAAGCGGGGAAGCCGAGGTTCGATCATGACGAGGCTGCCTCCGGCAATGGTAGATCCGCCATCTCGTCGCGTACGACCACCGGCTCAAGCTCCTTGCGTTTCATGCCGACCCGGTTGCCGCTTTCCAGAAACTCGACGCCGTAGATATAGAATTGCTGGAGGAAGGTCCCGATGCTGACGACGTATCCTTCCTCGCCTTTTTTGGCCAGGATCTCGCCGATCTCCTTGCCGGCGTAGGTGCCGTCGTTGCGGATCATGCGCTTGGCCTTCACCTTCTCGCCATAAGCGAAAACGGGCGGCGCCGAGATCTCCACCACATCGCTGTCGCGGACGATATTGCTCATGCCGGATACTCCCCTGCTCGCTCCCAACTGCCGGCGACGCGCGATCTCGCCATTTCCTGCACGAAACCGTCACCGTCTTCGATCAACTCGGCGATCTCGCCGACCGCGATCCGGCTGGCGACCTCGTAACGCACGCGCCAGTCCGGATCGTAGCGCAGCCGCGACAACAGTTCGGGCGGGAGGCGCTGCACGATCTCGAGCCTCACCGAGGCGTCCGCATCGCACGCCATGCGCAAAAGCCAATCCTTCGGAATTCGCCGCGCCACGACGCGGCGGACTTCGGGCTCTTGATCGCCCATCATGTTGGCAAGCAGCGGAGGCGCAACGCGACGCGCGACCACCAGGCGAACGTAGTAGTCCGGATCGCTCATCATCGGCATCAGTTCGGCGTCGTCGAGTACCGAAACGATGCGAATTCGCACCTCGCGATGGACGTCGTTGCGCAGCCGCAGTACCAGCCGCTTCGGCAGCCGCCTCGCGGCGTTCCACCGCACCGTCTCCTCGGGATCGTCGAGCAGCGGCGGCAGCAAAAACACGCTGGCGTGCTTGGCGGCGATCGCGCGGACCTCGAAATGCGCGTGGGTTACATAGGAATTCGCAAGAGCCGGATTCCAGTTGAAGAAGCGATCGATACGCCTGGCGTAGCGATCGTTGACACAGGCGTGCTTGAGGCGGCACAGACCGTCCGCCTTGAGCGCTTGATGCGAACAGGTGCCGCAATCGATCTCGTGGTCCTGCCAATCCCGGGCTTCGTCGATGTCGTCAATCATCGTCGCACCCCATTCGATCGAGGACCTCGAGCAGAACGCGCGCGCCGACCTTGTCACTCGGGTCGAGCTCGAGCAACTTCATTACGGCGGCACGACCCTCTTCGAGATGGCCGAGCCGCATCTGCAGATAGGCATATCCCTTCAGGGTGAAGAGATAGAACCGGGGCAGGATGTTCTCGTAGTGACCGAACGCGGCATCGCCGGCGGCGACCTCCTGCCAGTCGGCTGCGAGCTTGTTTTCGCGCGCCGCCTTCTCCAAGCACAATTTCGCGACCGTCAAGGCGTCCGCCAGACGGCCCTTGTAGAAATAGAACCGGTAGAGGCCGATCAGTACCGCCGCGTGCCCGGGCGCCAGCGCCTGGGCTTCCCTCAGGTGGTGTTCGGCGACGTCATCGAGATGATACGACAGCCCCGCTTCCCACAGGTGGAATTCGGCCTCGGGCGGCAGTCCGCCGCCCAACAGCGCATTGGCAAGAACCGCCGCGTCCATGACGGATTGCGGCTCACCTCGCTCCGCAGATCCGATCATCTGACGCCTCTCCTCTGTCGAATATGCCTAGTGGCTCGAGCAGGAAACCTGCTTGGGATCCTTGAACACGAGCCCGGTCTGCGACGCTGTATCGGCGAAGTCGATCGTGACCCCGTCGAGCAGGATGCGGCTCTCCGCGGGCAGGAAGAGTTTCACGCCATCACGCTCGACGACGGCCTCGCCGGGCGCAGGCTCCGGACGAACGCTGATATCGGCCGCGAGGCCCGAGCAGCCCCCCGGGCTGACGGCAAGCCGGAAACCGCTGGAAGCTCCGCCATCGGCTCGGATCATGAGACGGATGAATTTGGTTGCCGCCGGCGTAATCGTGAAGTTCATCGGTCTCTCCTCAGGCCGGGGGCTGGTAGCGCGGGAATGAAGTGTCGATGACACAGGTGTTGTCGACCGGGCAAACCGCCGTGCATTGCGGCGAGTCGAAATGACCGATGCATTCGGTGCATTTCTTCGGGTCGATCACGAACGTTCCGTTCTTCTCCGTGATCGCGACATTGGGACATTCGGGCTCACACGCCGAACAGCTCGTGCATTGTGAGGCTATGATCTTCAGCGCCATTGGTTGCTCCTAAGCGGCGTATTGCATTTGGTTTCTTCAGGCTGCCGAGATCAGCGCGCCCTGGCGGATTTCGGCATCGCCGCGCTCGACGTGCACGATCTCGCCGCTCTTGACTTTGTCGAGGTAGGATTTGAACCAGGCGATCGCAGACTTCTCGATGAACTCGTGGGCGAATTGATCGACCGGCTCGATTCCCGCTTTCTGTAGATCCGCCTTTGGGCAGCCGCCGATCTTGGCGACGAATACCGCATGGCAATCGTTGATGGCACGGATCACGGTCTCAAGGCTTTCGTCGTCGCCGAAGCCGCCCTGGCAGTAGAGATCGACGCGGCGGTGGCCGACGAATTTGGCACCAGCGGTGGAGAGTTCATAGACCTGGAACTCCTTGGCGTGACCGAAGTGCTCGTTGATCAGTCCCGAGCCCTTGGTGGCCACCGAAACCAGAAGCTTGATGTCGCTCATCTCGCCGGCCAGCGTTTCCAGCTCCTCCTGCTTCGCCGCCACCTTGGCGACGCGCTCGTCCTCGACCTTGGCCTGATAGGCCTTGCGGCTGTCGAGATCGTAGTTGACCTCCATCGCCATGATCTTGTCGGTGGTGAACTCGGCACTCCGGTCCTCGCCGAGCAGCCCCACCGCGTCGGCCCGGCACTGGCGGCAATGCCGCATCATGTTCATCTCGCCTTCGCAGGAATCCTGCAGCGCCTTCAGCTCCTGCGCTGTCGGACCGCGCTGGCCGGTCAGGCCGAACACGGTGCCGTGCTCGGGCGCCGAGATCAGCGGCATGATGTTGTGCAGGAAGGCGCCGCGCGATTTCACCGCCTTGTTGACCTCGACCAGGTGCTTGTCGTTGACCCCGGGGATCATCACCGAATTGACCTTGCAGAGGATGCCGCGCTCAGTCAGCATTTCGAGACCCTGCAGCTGGCGGTCGGTCAAAAGCTTGGCGGCCTCGACGCCGGTGTAGCGCTTGTGCTTCCAGAACACCCAGGGATAGATCTTGGCGCCGATCTCGGGATCCACCATGTTGATGGTGATGGTGACATGGTCGACGTTGAAGCCGGCAATGGTGTCGACGTGGTCCGGCAGCGCCAGGCCGTTGGTCGACAGACACAGCTTGATGTCCGGCGCGGTCTTTGCGATCAGCTCGAAGGTCTTGAAGGTCTTCTCGGGGTTGGCAAGCGGATCGCCGGGGCCGGCAATGCCGAGCACGGTCATCTGCGGGATGGTCGACGCGACCGCGAGCACCTTCTTGGCCGCCTGCTCGGGGGTCAGCTTCTCGCTGACCACGCCGGGACGCGATTCGTTGGCGCAGTCATATTTGCGATTGCAGTAATTGCACTGGATGTTGCAGGCCGGCGCCACCGCCACGTGCATGCGCGCATAGTGGTGATGAGCTTCCTCGCTGTAGCAGGGATGATTCTTGACCTTTTCCCAGATCTCGGTCGGCAGATCCCCCTGGCCCGCCGCAGAACCGCAACTCGCCTTGCCGCTGCCACCGGTCGTCCCGCAACCCTTGTGCTCGGCGACCTCCTGCATCACGCTTTCGATGTTCACGATGTTGCCGGCTGCGATACCTTCCTGCGGTGCTGTCGCTTGCATGTCCGTTCCTCGTTGCTGGCCGATCCAAAGATCTGGAAGTCTTCGAGAGAGGGATTAGCAACTCGCGTGCCATCGACGGCGGCTCCGCATTTTCGCGCTTTTTCAAGGAGTTACGAAACTGGCGCTGGCTGTCGCGTTGCCAACACCAAACGACGAAATCGCAAGGGCTATGTTAGAAACGTTACAGACACCGAAGCTCTCCGATGGCGGCGAGCGCTTGCGGCCGACGATAATGAATCGGGAAATGCGGGACGTGTTCGAAAAACGTCGCGCGACGCTATCGCGACGCTTCATCCGCCGGATTTGTTCAGGCCGCGCCGAGCAATATCTCGACCGCGCGAGCCTGAGGAATCGCGATTGGGGTCAGACCCTGGCTGATGAAGAACTTGATCTCGTTCTTCGAGAGCGTCTCGGGCTCGACGATCACATAGTGCAGCGAGCTTGAGCGCTTTGTAATCTGCCGCGCGTAGGTCCGCAACAGCTGGTCGTTGAAGCGGCAGCCGATGAAGACGAAACCACGCTCGGTGCGGCGGTCCTTGACCGCATCGGGGATCGGGGTCTGAATGTCGATCTCAGTCAGCACCTCGACATAGTCGGCATCGGAGATCAGGAAATTCTTCGCCGGCGTGACGCTGCCATGCGGCTTGTAGAGCAGCGTCTTCCAGCCGTTGGCGGCCGAACGATCCGCTTCCGCGCCGGCGGCGTCGTAAAAGCGATACCAGCGGTCTTCACCGATGCCGGCGCGGGTAATGCCCTGGATTTCGCCCCAGTCGCTGCGCTGGCCGAGCGCCGCGCGCATCGCGCCATCGTACCAGCTATCGACGATCATCGGTAGCCGCAGCGAAGCGAGGAAGTGGTGCAGCGGTGTCGGCTCGACCGGCGTTGCGAACGCTTCCGACATTAGGGCGGTGACGGTAGAGCGGTGCTTGTAGCTTTCGATATGCTGTGCGGCAGCCCAGGCATTGCCCTTGGCGCGCCGCGGCAGCGCGACCTTGGTGCCGAAGAACGCCGCCAGCGCTTCCGGATTCATCGGGGCAGCGGGCTTGGAGGCTTCGGCGAGACCGGGGCCGAGATAGGGAACGATGGTGCCGGCGCGCAGCCGCACGGCGACATCGGCAAGCGCTGCCTCGGCATCGCCGTGCTTGATGAAATCGATCGGGGGGATAGGGGCGTTCATCACTCGTCACTCTCTTGGCCGCCGCGCTTGCGGGCATTGACCGTAATGGGCAGCGAGGTTCCAACAGCCATTTGCGGCAGATCGAGCACCCAGCCGTTGGCGATGCGGATCCAGCCACCCCACAGCGCTTCGTGTTCAGATTCGACGATCGGCTCCTCGAGATCCTTTTTCGGCACGTAGATCGAGAGCCCGGTCTCGGGGGAGCGGCGAATCATGATTTTCACTGGGTCAGCTCCGGGGATCGGGATGGGGTCGCCGTGATTGGCGCGTTCACTTGCGGCGAGGGCGACAGCGTCCTCAGCCTGTCGATGATATCGGGCAGCAGGTTCAGGACGCAGACAACGTCGTCGATCGTATTGTCGCGCGACAGCGAAAACCGGATGGCGCCGCGCAGCGCCGTCAACGGCACATTCATCGCCCGCAGCACATGGGAGGGCTCCATCGAACCCGAGGCACAGGCCGACCCGAGGGAAGCGGCGATGCCGGCCCTGTTCAGATGATGCAGGATGGCTTCGCCCTCGAGATGCTCGAACGCGATATTGCAGGTATTCGGCAGCCTGTTCTCGACGTCGCCCAACGCAAAACAATGGCCGAGGCTGAGGATGCCGCGCTCGAGACGGTCACGCAGGGTTCGGACGCGGATCTGTTCGTCCTCCATCTGCGCCAGAGCCAGTTCGGCCGCTTTTCCCAGGCCGATAATCCCGGGCACGTTCTCGGTGCCGCCGCGCCGCCGCCGCTCCTGCGGACCGCCGCGAACCAGCGGGTTGAACGGCGTGCCTTTGCGAAGGTAGAGCGCACCGATGCCCTTGGGCCCATGCAGCTTGTGCCCGGACAGCGACAGCATGTCGATGGCGGTCGATTTGAGATCAAGCGCGATCTTGCCGACTGCCTGCACGGCGTCGGTGTGGAACAGCGCGCCGGCGCCATGCGCCATTTCCGCGAGTTGCCGCACCGGAAACAATGTTCCGGTCTCGTTGTTCGCCCACATCACCGAGGCGATCGCGGTGCGGGGCCCGAGCGCGCGCGAATAGGCTTCGATGTCGAGCCGGCCTTGCGCATCGACGCCGATTCGGTGGACCTTTATGCCGCGCGATTTTTCAAGATGTTCCAGCGGCGTCAGGATGGCGGGATGCTCGACCGCGGTCGTGACGATCTCGTCGCGGCCATCCGCATTGTCGAGCGCCGACAGAATGGCCGTGTTGTCGGCTTCGGTGCCGCCGGAGGTGAATATGATCTCGTGGTCGAAGGCCGCTCCCAGCAGCGCCTGCAGGCTCTTGCGAGCCTGCTTCACCGCGCCCGCAACCTCACTGCCGAAAGCGTGGGACGAAGAGGCGTTCCCGAACTGATCGGAAAAGAACGGCACCATGGCCGCGACGACGAGGGGATCCGTGCGCGTCGTCGCATTGTTGTCGAGATAAATCGGCCGCACGGAACGCCTCTTTCAATGCCGCGCTGACGCAGCTCCAGCGATCGGGGAAATTTTCGCTGCGCCTGCGACCGGGATGATGCGCACGAGCTCGCCGAGCCTTTCCACCACTTTGGACTGGATGCCCTCGAGCGTGGCGCTGCTCAACTTGCAGAACACGCAGGCGCCGGTGAGCTTGACCATGATCTTGTTGCCGTCGATCTCGATCAGCTGGCAGTCGCCGCCGTCCCGTTGCAAATTCGGGCGGATTTCCTCGATCACCGCCTTGATGATCCGGGTCCGCTCGTCATCTGCGGACGGCAATTGCTTCACAGTTTCGGATTCAACCAGCATGGCCCGCAATTCTTTCTACCAGTGACTTGAACGATTGATCAGGCGAGTTCGAGGAGCGCGCCGCGGCTCAGCCGAACGACTTGCCGCAGCCGCAGCTTGCTTTCGCGTTGGGGTTTTCGAAGGTGAAGCCCGATCCTTCGAGCGCCACCACGAAGTCGATGGTGGTGCCGGCCAGGTATTCGTGGCTCTTGTTGTCGACGAACACGCGCACGCCGTCGCGCTCGATCACGGTGTCGTCGGGATCGATCTCATCGACCAGACCCAGATTGTACTTGTAGCCGGCGCAGCCGCCGGCCTCGACCATGATGCGCAGGCCGTCGACGGGCTTGTTCGCCGAGGAAATCGCATTGCGCACCGCATTCAGCGCGCTGTCGGTCAGGTTGATCATTGCTCGCCCTCTCCCATTTCGCAGGACTGTCGAGCAATGAATTGGCAAGTCTTATGCCACTGCCTAACCGATTGATAACACTAATCTTTCGATCGCTGTTGGCTTTCCGACCACTGTCAGGTTTGCGACAGGGCGGCCCCGCCCGCATCGGGCCGCAGATCGATGCCGCGAAAAATCGCGCAGCGCTCGAACACCTCAAGCGTCGGTGGCACTTTCCGGTGATGACAATATTTGGCGACCAGCTTTGCCAATCCCTTGATGTCGCGGCCCGACGTCGCCGGGAAGGTCACGACCAGGGCATCCAGCAGCGCGGCGTCGACGGCGAGCCCGAATTGCTCGGTCATTACCGTCCAGATCTTGCGTCGCGCCGCGTCGTTCGGTGGATGGAACTTTATCAATGCGATGCAGCGCGAGACGATGGCTTCGTCGATATCATCGATGCGATTGGTGGTCAGGAACAGCAGGCCGTTGAAATATTCCAGCACGCGCAGGAAGACGCCCACCACCGCGTTCATGGTAATGTTGTCATCGCGCCGCTTGATATAGACGTCGGCCTCGTCGATCAGCATCACGGCGCCCCAGCGCTGGGCGCGCATCAGCGCGTCCTTGAGCGCGGTTTCCATGGCGGCGACATTCAGCCCGAGTTGACCGGAATGCACGCGGTAGAGCGGGCGCGCGATGATTTCGGCGTAGACCTCGGCGGTCAAGGTCTTGCCCACGCCCGGCGGTCCCGCGCATAAAACCGTGGTTCCTCCCGATTTTCCGGCGACGATGTCGTCCATCAGAACGTCCATTTCGGCGGTGAGGATGTCGATCAGGTCGGTCTGCTCCTCCGGCAGGATCAGCTTCTGCTTCAGTTCCGGCTGATAGACGTAGGGTGTCATGTCCCCGACATGAACCCAGACGTGATGGTGCAGTTCAAGATGAAACATCAGCATATAGGGGTGCACCGGAATCCGGCTGAACAGCCCCTTTGGAATCGCGGCCTTGGATTCCTCGACCTCGCCTTCCGCATCGTAAAGATTGCTCTTGGCGGCCTTTCTCAGATATTGGCCGAGGATGTCGCCGGTCACCTCCAGCGTCAGCGCGCGCGTGCTCAGGATGCCCTCGTCATTGACCAGGCGCCCGGCGCCGCCACCCGACGACAATATAATCACGTCTTTGCGCGACCAGTCGGTGTCCCGGTGCGATGAATTCGGGTCCTCGGTGAAGAAGCCGGTGCCCTTGCCCAGGAACTGGCGGCCGTACTCGGACCGCCACGCGTAATAGCGGGTTTCGGTATCGTCGTAGACGCTGACCAATTCGGGCGTTTCTTTGAGAAACCCCTTGATCGCGAAGATTTCGGGCACCGTTTTTCCGACAATGTCGGTTGCGGAAATCCGCAGGGTTGTCGATGTGATCACACCCTTTGCATTGGCCTTCAATTCGATAAAGACCCGGCCGGTTTCGTCGTTCGAAGGCGGCGTATAGTCGAGCCGCGTGACGACGTAGGGCAACGGCCGGTTCGCGGCGCTCGCCGTGAACATCCAGCCCCTGATAGCGTTTGCAACCAGATAGCGCGCGATCGCCGGCAGCAGGGATTCCAGATCTGCTGCCGCGAACCTGACGCTTTCTTCCCGGAAAGCCCGCTGCAGCGTAACGATCTGGGCCGAGCGGACCTGCATTTCGGGTCCGGCCTGGCTATAGAGCTCCTTCAGAAATCCCAGTTCGACATCCGATAATTGGCCGAACGCCACCTCGACCTTGTCGCCGAAGCGCAGTTGTTCGCCAAGCGACGTCAGCCCAGGAAAGCTCGTGACCATCGCCTCGAAATAAGGCCGCTCAATC
>Ga0265340_10002008_pt1 | contig 11639 bp, 10 predicted proteins | sample 4CB225metaG_FD_202082 | JGI IMG/M metagenome (GOLD analysis project Ga0265340, IMG submission 202082) | Rhizosphere microbial communities from Carex aquatilis grown in University of Washington, Seatle, WA, United States - 4-CB2-25 metaG | ecosystem: Host-associated > Plants > Roots >...
AATCCATTCGGCGATCGATGCCATGGCGGGTGGGCTCTTCTCACCCGAGGACCCGAATCGGTTCCGTCCGGTTGCAGAAAAGCTTATGCACCATGATCCGTTCTTGGTGCTTGCGGATTACCGTAGCTATGCTTCATGTCAGCGAAGCGTCGAAAAGGCTTACCGCGACACGACTGAATGGACGCGCAAGAGCATCCTGAACGTGGCCCAAATGGGTCGATTCTCGAGTGACGCATCCATCGAGAACTACGCTCGGGAGATTTGGCACGTGCCGACGACGCGCTCGTGAGCGTCGGGGTGAATGTGGGTGACTGGAAGACCCCGGTGATGTTCTAGCTGCCGTCCAACTGCGCGTCTATTGCGCTGGGTTCTAAGCAGGGTCCCCACTGGCCGCTCGCGCACAGTTGTAGGCCCACGAAGCAATTCTGAACAGTGCCTTGCGCGCCGAGCGTCACGTGACACTCACGGACCTGACGGTCTACGCAGGTCGCCGCCACCGGTTTGGACGGCTGTGAGTCATCGCTGCCTGTTCGAACAGTGGAACTGCTCGCTGCTGTGGTAGCTTCGGTAGCTTGGTAGGGGGCCGGGGACGGGGCTTCATCGCCACTGCAACCAGCCAGGAACAAAGTAACCAACCCCGTGACACCCATGAGCTGAACGAGCCGAAGTTGTTGGATCATGCGCAGCGCTCCAATGTTTAACAACGTCACACGCTGGAGCGCGCGTAAATGCGATTCCGCTCATTGCATCAAGATAGGTGGCAAGGTGCAGGGCGGAATACTACCCTGGACGTCAATTGATACGTATTGAGCCGGCAAGAATGGTCGAGTTGGGAACTCAACGGTCTACGAGCAGCGCCCCGTAGTTACAGGAACGAGCAGATGTACTCCACCAGGCCACTGTTGACGCTGATGGTGAATCCACTCTTACCAGGAACTTGGAACGAGCTCCCCGATCCATAGGTAGCCTCGGCTGTTGCGCCATCAAGAACGACCGTGCATTCACCGGCTACGATGTCCATCTGCTCGGGTTTGTCCGTTCCAAAATGGTACGAACCCGGATAGATCAAACCGAGTGTCTTCTTCGAGCCATCATCGAATGCGATGCTATGGCTGATTACTTTTCCGTCGAAGAATACATTTGCCTTCGCTTGAACGGTGACTGATTCAAATTGACTAGGATGGGACACGCGGCGGATTGTTGCACAAAAGGCAGCCTCGACCAGCGTGGCGGGCTGTGCGGAGTGCTAGCCTGTTGCAGTGAGTGTAAGGGCTCGGACCCGATGAAAAGCTGAACACATGAGCTAACTCAACGGGCCGGGTGGCGGGTAGTAACGTGGCCTATTTCGGAGCTTGCAGGCCTTCGTTGCCGTGTGTGCTTATTTGTCTCGGTGGTTTGCCGTCTATGCATGTAGCGATCTTCGGGTCGCGGAGAAAGCCACGTGAAAGCCAAGCTCCTGGTTGTCGAAGACAGTCCCACTCAGGGAAACCAGACCAAACAAGATCTGGAACAACTGGGCTACGAGGTTCGCTGGGTGACCTCCGGAATCGAAGCGCTCAAGTGGGCCCGCCAGGATCCCCCCGAGCTGGTCGTCCTCGACGTAGTGATGGATGATCTGGATGGCTTTGCCGTGTGCCGGTGGCTGAAGCTCCACAGTTCGACGCGCGATATACCGGTAATTATGTTAACGATGCGAGGAGAGGTCGAGGATCGCGTGCACGGGTTGCAGATCGGTGCCGACGACTATCTACCGAAGCCATTTTCGACGCGTGAACTCGAGGCACGTATTTTTGCTGCTTTGCGCAGCAGAACGACCCAGACAGAGCTTACCGAACGCAATCGTCAGCTCGAGTCCATGTTGCATCACGTCGAATCACTCGCCATCACCGACCCACTGACGGGTATCTTCAATCGACGCCGTTTTTCCGACGTACTGCGTCGGGAAGTGGCGGTCACGCGACGCTACAAGAACTCCTTAGCAATGCTGATGCTGGACCTCGACCACTTCAAGGCAGTCAATGACCGGTTTGGCCATGACGCTGGGGACGACGTGCTGCGCTCCGTTGCAAATTCACTGACCAGTAGCCTTAGAGAAGTGGACCTTGCTGCTCGCTACGGCGGTGAAGAATTTGCCGTTATCATGCCGCAGACGAACAAGGTCAACGCGGCGATCGTTGCGCAGAGAATCGCGCGGCAGATTGCGCAGTTAGCGCACACATTTGATGGGGAGAAGGTGGTGCTGACAGCAAGCGTTGGAGTCGCCGACATAGCGGACCTCCAACAAGCCACTGCCGAGAACCTAGTGAAGGCCGCTGACATCGCGCTCTACGAGGCCAAACGCACGGGACGCAATCGAATCGTTCTGTACGACGAAAGTCTCATTATCGAGCATGAATGAGCGGTGCTCTCGCGTCGTCACTGTCACTTCGGATTGCAGACGATAGTCACCCGCGACTGTTGCCAAAGAGTCGCAACTTTGGCGAAAGCCCAAAGAGCAAACCGTAACGGTCGCTGCCGTCTAACCAACCCAGCAACGAGACTACTGACACGTCGAGGTACTTTGATGGTGAGTACAAGACCCCAACGGTTGTCAGAAGTTCGTGCGGATAATTGGTCAGGTAGCGGACAGCGCTCAGTTCGCCCGTGAGGGCGTACCTCTCCCGGTGATCCAGCGCGAGGTTCACATCAAGCCCGACTTCGATGCCGATAGGTCGCTGTGCGTTGGCACTTGGGCGAGGATCAATCACGAGACCCGTATTGAGAACGAAGTGAAAACTACCAGCGGCCAACCCCACCAACGTGAGCCCCTCTGCGCCGATACCTCGGTTTCCTCGCGCAATGGGCAGCTTGGGACCCACCTGTCCGCCCAAAGCCCAGGCTCGTTTGGTAGTGCCATCAACCCAATCCACCAGTCCGAATTTGGCTGACGTCCAGAGCGCATCTGGAAGCGGTTGTGGGTGCGCGAACGGGCTCGCTGTCGTTCCAGTGATGGCGTAGGTTCCGTCCAAATCGAACTCAAGATTGCGCGCCAGGCCGAAGTCGAATTCGAAGTCTGGCGTGACCACTCGCCAATTGTCCTGACCGCGCACGAGTCCGAGTTGAAAATCGAAGTCGAGCACGCCAGGGTCTTCGAGCTCCAGATCCGTCGGTTCGAACAGTGGCCGTTGGGCAGAACTTGCCGCGCAGGGCGCGGCCATGAGAAGCGCAAGAAAGAGGCAACGGCGAGGGTGAAGGTGCTGCATGCGGCCGCTCAGCATGGATCTTTGCTCGTTTGATGCAGTTGCAGGGCATCGAAGTGTTGCTCGAGTGAATCGAGCAGGCCCTCGACCGTATACACTTTTGCTGTCACGTCGACTCGGACACCTGCTTTTTCTAGCGTCGAGGTAGTAATGGGTCCAATGCTGGCCACACAGGCGCGAGACAATTCTTCTGCTGCGCTCGAACCCAACGCCGAGACCAGCGCATCTGCCATCGAACTGGACGTAAGCAGCACGGCGTCGATATCACCCGACTGCAATAGGCCATGAATGTGGCTCGACTGTTGAGCGCCCAACTTTCGCGTCGCGTAGGCCGATACAACGGTTACATCGAGGCCTGCTTCTCGGAGTGACATTGGCAGCACGTCTCGCGCTTCTTGCGCACGTACTAGCAGGGCTGAGCGGGCTTGGCTGCACGAAAGCAGTTCACGAGCAAGCCCCTCGGCCACGTGCTCTTTTGCCACGAGATCAGGCACGAGGCCCCATTGGCTGAGCGGGCGTGCCGTGCCCGGACCAATCACCGCGATTCTGGCGCTGCCGAATGCTCGCGCGTCCCGTCCCTGCGTGGTGATTGATTGTATCAGTTGTTCGGAGCCATTGGCGCTGGTCAGAATGACCCAGTCGTAGTTAGAAAGCTGAGTCACGCATACTTGCAGCGGTACCGGGTCAGCAGGGGGTTCAATTTCGATGAGTGGTAGTAAGATTGGGCGCGCGCCACGGTCTCGAATCGCCTGCGCAGATTGTTGCGCTTGGTGTCGAGGTCGGCATAGTAGCAGTCTGCGGCCATGCAGCGGCAAGCGTTCGTACCACCCGAGTCGTTGCCGCCATTGGGTGCCGTTGCCGACGATGAGTATGAACGGCTCGAGCAGTGGGCGCGTGGCGAAAGCGTCCAGCAAGCGGTCGAGCGACCCTTCGATCACGACCTGCTCGGGTGTCGTTGCCTTGGATATGAGTACCGAGGGTGACTTGGCCCATCGCGGCAGTTCAAGAAGCGGCGGAACCACGGATAGTAGCTGGGCTTGCGTGCACAGGATGCACAGCGACTCAGTTGCCCGCGCGTGCTCGATGACCAGGTCTCGGATCGTCGAAGGCGTCTGCAAAGTGAGCGTCGAAAGGAATGAGACATTGCCAGCGCCGCTTTCACCCGTTAGCGGCACGCCAGCAAATGCTGCGGCACCGAGGGGTGACGCAATTCCCGGCAGCACATGTACTTCTATCCCCGCACTACTAAGCTCCGCGATCTCATCTAGCGCGCGCGAGAAAAAAAGTGGATCCCCCACTTTCAGTCGCACGACGCGCAGCCCCGCCTTGACAGCCTCGATGAGCCGGCGCGCAATCGATTTCAGTTCGTCTGTCGTTGTGGGGTCAGAGACGCGTGCCTCACATAACTCCGCGTCACTCGCGCACTGAGTGAGCAGGTCCGTGGCAACCCCGCTGTCGTGGACGACCAGCTGTGCTTCGAGCAATAGCCGTTGTCCGCGCACGGAAATCAACTCAGGATCTCCTGGGCCCGCACCAACGTACCAGACTCTGCCGACCTTCATACACGCTCCTGATTGACCGAGTGTTGCTGCAAAGAAAGACCAGTGGTGATATCGGATGCGCCGTGCGCAGCGCGCAGTTTGCGGTCTAGGCCGACTCGGTGCACGATCAATCAGGCCTGGTCTGCCGTCGCTGGCTCGCTGATTTGCTTGCTACCTGAAACCGCCCGTGCGTGGGTCGGCAATAAAAAATAAGCAATATCAATAGCTTGAAATAAATGGTGGTCCGCCTGGCTGACGGCGCTGAATCGTTGACAGGGTAGGATATGTAGAACAAATATACCTGCCTGTAGGTCGTTGTGCTCGTTCTGCCGCTCGAAGGCTAAGTTCCCGGTGCCATCCAATCCTCGACTCCCAGCCGTTCAGCCGCCGAGTGACACTTGGTACCTGACCAACGGCATCGTTGCGACTGGGCCCACTCCGTTCGACGGCATCGCGCGCCTCATTGCTGAAGGTCGCGTGGCGCGCAGCTCATTCGTTCGGCACGCCAGCTGGAGTGTTTGGCAACGCTACGAAGACCTCGACTCGCTCGACACTCTCACCCTGTGGCACCTCGTTAAACGACTGGCACAAGCTTCTGAAAATACCGACGCTCGCACACCACCAAGTGCACGCCATGACACGCTCGTGCCGTCAGGCGAGGAAGCGCCGAGCGCCGGGCACCCGCCACGCGTTGCACGCAGTTCGATTCGACCCGTGGCAGTGGATCCGGTCGGGGTACTTGGGCAAGCGCGCAACATGAACGACGCGTTGCTGCTGACGCTTTCCACGGCTGTAGCCGCGGCTTCGGCGCATATGGGTGCCATTCACCGCTACCAGAGTGACGTAAGGACGGCCGTAACGACATTCGTGCAAGGCAATGGTGGCGAGCTGTTGCTCGGTTTGAGGCTGCCGGCGTCTGACCCGAGCCTAAGCGCTGCGCACGCGGGCACGACGGTAATTGGCGAACCCAATTTGGGCGACACCGGACGACACATCGCAGCACGTTTTCTGCAGGCGGGCTGCTCGCCCATTGGTGTTGCCATGGTGCCCATCCGTCTTTTCGACAGTTTGGTGGCGCTGATTGAAGTTGCCCAGTTGTCGCGCTCTTTTACGGCCAGAGAAATCTCGCGCGTCGAGGACGTCGCCGATGTGCTCGCCGAGCGCCTAGTCGTCAATGGCTGGTTCGAAATTCCCTCTTAGACGACTTAGGACTTATGGCATCTTGTGGCGACGCCCGCCGATGACGCCGAGGAATGGTCGAAGGACCATCTCGTCCGCTGGCTGCGGTTGCCCTGCGTGACGCCGAGGAATGGTCGGAGGACCACTCCGGTGCTCAGGCAAACTTCGCCAGCGAACGAGCTTGACGGGCGGGGGTTCTGACAAGTTTGGGTGGTCGGGCGTAGGTGCACGAATCCATTCATTCGCTGGCGCGAGCCGGTTCTTGGCGTTTGTGCTACGAGGGGCGCTCGTTATGGCTAGTACCGCCTCAGTCACCCTACGCAAAGAGGGCAATGCCTATCAAGTCTTGGGTTTGGTATCAGCGTGCCTGTTTTCTTTTTGTTTTGCTAGCGCGTGCCAGACGAGTTGCGGCCCGAGCAATCAAACGCCAATTACCTACGCGGATGGCATTAATCGTGACCGGGACACCTACGAGTCCACGGCCTACGCCGGTGGTGAATGGCTCCATTACCCCTCGCAGCGACGGTTTGTGTTTCCTCACAATCTAAGAACGAGTAACTACGACATTAAAGCCTATGTGGCCTTTAATGCCTACGCGGTTCCCAGCGATGACGCGGGAAGCTCTGACATCGCGGTTGCTGCAGGCGACATCTTGGTGATCGAAAAGCAGACAGAAAAAGACTTGGGTGTTCGCAACGATACCTGTTCTGATGAGTACCTTTACATTAGGCTCACTGCGCATCGAACGGTTGACGGCGGTTTCTGAAGTCCCGGAGAAGTACCCGGTTGCGCAGGGAGTAATCGCCGCCATTGGATTGCACAGGAAGTCCGGGAATGGCTTTGGTACTCTGGAAATGTCATGGGCTCCAACACCCATAGCGGCGTTATCGGTGATGGCCTATTGATTGCAGAATTATCTGATGTTGCAGTGACGGGTCACTTTTTCGTTGAGCCAAGAGTGGACTTTTAGTTTCAGCTCCGAGGATCTGGGCATCTCACGACTAGTGCCTTATGCACTGCGCAGTCTCACAGCACCGTATCTGCGAATGGCGGCACTTCAAACGCAACTAGTGCGCTCAACACAGCAGGAGCGCAGGTGGTGAGCAGTGCCAACGGCACCGCCTCACCTCCCGCCGGGTGCGCATGTTCGGTCCCAGGCGTAACTAGCAAGTCCCCATGGCCGCAATGCGCACTAGCCATTGTCTTGGGTTTACTGGCCAGTTTGAGGCGTCGGGTTCGGCCGCCCTTGCCATGACCCGTCTCATCCCGGAGATGCTCCAGGTCATCTCCGAGATTCGAGCGTTCGCGTGCGGCACGTGTAGTTGGGCTAGTCGCGAGAACAATTCTCGTCGCGGCAGCGACAAGTCTCGTCTTTGCCGCGCAACTGACCGTAGGCCCCGGGTTCGCTTTGGGCGCCACGCACCGACAACTCTCGTGGAAAAGACGAGGCGTGTCGCCAAAGAGACGCTCGGTGTTGGTGGCTAGACCGCTCGGTAGCCACTTTTTTGGGTTGGGACGAGCGAAAAAATCGAATAAGTCGCGGCGTCCGACCGCAACTTGTCCAAAAGAAGGTGTCACCTGCTGCCTCAAGAGCGCCCCCTGAAAGCCCTTGCGACGCTGGTTGTTGGACACAATGCCGCAGCTATTCGATGCAGTGACGGCACTTGGCTGACAGGCGACGTCACGTGTTCAAAGCCTGCCGCAACTCATTTGCCAAAAGCCGCCACCGGGCGCTCGGGGAGCGCAACTTGGCGGACCAGCAACGCTAAGTGCCTGAAAGATGGCGCAACTCGTTCGCCGGAAGCCGCTACTTGTCGCTCGAGGACCGATCCTTAACCCGCCACCGACGCAAGGTACGCAACCCGTCCGGCCGAGGCCGAGGTCCGGCTTCCATGCACAGCGTTACGCTACTTCTCGTACCGACGAGAGCGCGACCAGTCTTGCATAGAGCCCGCCGTGCGCGACGAGCTGCTCGTGCGTGCCTTGCTCGGCGATGCGACCTTTTTGCATGACCAAGATGCGGTCTGCATACCGGATCGTAGCCAGCCGATGCGCAATTACGATTGCCGTGCGGTTCTCGAGTAGGGTCTCGAGAGCCTGATGTAACCTGTGTTCCGTGTTGCTATCAATACTCGCCGTTGCTTCGTCCAAAACGAGAAACGGAGCGTCGCGGTAAAGCGCTCGCGCAAACGCGACCAACTGCCGTTCACCCACAGAAAGTCCGGCCCCTTGCCGTTGTACCGGAGCATTCAAGCCACCCTCACGACTGAGGAAAAGGTCAAGGGCGCCCATTCGTGCCAATACCTCCGCCACCCGGGCTTCATCGGGCTCGCCATCCGTCGCAATGTTCGAAGCGATGGTACCTGGGAACAGATAGGGCTCTTGCGGAACCATGGCGAACTGCTTACGCAGCATTGTCGTGTCCCAGTTGCGCACGTCGCGCCCCTGCAGGCGAATGTGTCCCGATGTAATGTCGTACAGGCGAATCAGTAGCGCCGAAATCGTCGTTTTCCCCGAACCCGTTGGCCCGACAACGGCGATGCGTTCACAGGCATTCACTTGAAAACTGAGGTCGTGCAGGATGCGCACGCCAGCGCGGTATTCAAAATCGACGTGGTCAAACTCAATGGCGGCGTGGGAAGCCGCGTTAGGCAGAGGTCGCGACCCATCCACGGAGCGCACTTCACTTGGGCTCGGGGCGTCACGCTCAGGCACGTCCAATAATCCGAAAACTCGTTCGGCCCCTGCCAGCGCGCTTTGTAGCAACGTATAGCGCTGCGCCAGAACTGCAATGGGTTCGAAGAACTGCGCCAAGTAGGCGTTGAATGCGATGACCGTTCCAAAGCTCACCGGCGAGCGGGCAATGGCCAGTAGCATCGAGGCGAGGCAAAGTGACGCAATGGTTTCAAGCGCTGCATCCTGCACGGATTCGTAGCGAATGGACCGGATGTTGGCGTCACGATTAGCGCGATTCACCCGGTCGAATTCGCGCAGTTCCCGGCTCGAGCGGTCGAACGTATGAACCACTTCCATGCCCAGAAGCTGTTCATTGAGTGTGCCGTTGAGCCGCGCCGACTCGGCTCGCACTGCGCGGTACGCGTCGCGCATCGGCCGGCGCAGGCGGAGCACCAGTAGCCCCGCCAAAGGAGCGGCTGCAAACGTGTACAGACTGAGCCTCAGGCTCACCGCTACCATCAGCGCTACGATACCGACCAAACGTACCAAATCTCCCAGCGTCCCGAGAACGCCAGACGCAAAGAGCTCCTGAATTGCATCAACGTCATTGGTGACTCGCGCTACAAGACGCCCCACAGGTTGGCGATCAAAGAATGCCATGGGCAAGCGGTGAAAGAAAGAAAACAGTGCGGAGCGCAGGCGCGCTATTGAGCGAGCCCCGGCGAGCTGTGTGGCATAAACCTGAACGAACCCAAAGAGCTGTTCGAACACGACCAACAGTGCCACGGCCAAACCGCCATAGAAAAGCACGCGTGCGTCGTGGCGCAGAACGCCATCATCCATCGCGTGGCGCATCACCAGCGGTCGTACTAAAGCTAGCATCGCCACCACGAGCACGAAGCCCATTGCTCCGACCAAGAGTCGTCGCTCGTTAGACAAAAAAGGCCAGAGTCGTTTGAGGAGTAACCAATCGACGCCTCGGTGCGCCAGGGTGTTGTCTGACGGTACTTCCGCGACCGAGCGTGAGTCGAGCGTTGACGCTTCGGCCTTGCTCGCGGGGCAACTAGGGCGGGCAGTGCCGTCTTTGACGGCGCCAGTCTGCTCCTCAATCACTTCGACTTCATGCTCCAAGCGCTGTTCCTCTACGAACTGCGCATAGAGCCCGTCACACCGGGACAACTCTTCAGGGGTACCCCACTGTACGACCCGCCCCGCGTCGAGCACCAGAACCCGATGACACTGCGACGCCAGCGATATCCGGTGAGTGATGACGATCAGACTCCGTTCACCCTGTTGCCGTTCAATGGCCTGCAACAGTGAATCTTCGGTCGCTGTATCCACGGAACTGGTTGGGTCATCCAGTACCAAGATTCGAGCGTCGGCCAAAAGGGCGCGGCCCAATGCTACGCGTTGTCTCTGCCCGCCTGACAATTGAATTCCGCGCTCACCGACGGACGTTTCGTAGCCCGCCGGCAAGTGGCTGATATCCTCGTCTAGTCGCAATTGGCGAGCCATGTCTCGCGCATGCCGTTTAGCCGCTTCCGACTCAGGGTCATCGAACGCGTAGGCTAAATTGTGCGAGATGCTTGCCGAGAACAGGAAGGGCACTTGCTGGCACTGACGGATCGTCGAGCGCAGCAGTGGCAAGCTCAAGTCGCAGGCGTCAACGCCGTCAAACCAGATGCACCCGTGTTCCATTGGTAGCGTCCGTGACAACAACTGAGCGAGCGTTGATTTGCCGCTGCCAGTTCTGCCGACGATGGCAACCCGCTCCCCAGGCTGAACATCGAAGGTCACTTGGTCGAGCACCTTCTGTTGTCCGTATTGGTGGGTCAGTTGAGTTACGCGCACCGTGGGAATATGGTCGAACGGGCGTGTAATGAGGCCACCTCGAATAATGGGCTGCGCATCGAAGATTTGCGAAATGCGCTCGTAGGCGGCGCGCCCGCGCTGAATCATGCTCACCAGAAAGCCGAGCGCAATCAACGGCCACGTCAGGCGGGTGATGGCACGAAAGAACGCCAATAGCTGACCGTCGGTTAGCGTCCCTTGCATGCGCAAGTAACCACCGTACCAGAAGACCACCACGACACCGACCGCGCTGACCGCTTGCATGATGGGTCCCATGGCTCCGCGCAGGCGAGCGAGCTCCAGGCTCTTTGTCAGGAGTCGATGATTGACCTTTGCGAATTGACCCGATTGAACCGCTTCGAGCCCATAGGCGCGAATCAATCGCGCACCGGTGAGACTGACCTGAACTGTATCGCTCATGTCGCCGAGCGCTGCCTGATTCTCACGCGTGCGCAGGAAGATACGGCGACTGAAGCCGCGAGTTATCCAGACCAGTCCTGGCAACGAAATTAGGGAAGCTGCAGTCAGCGGCACGGATATGCCGAGCGTGACGGCCAGTGCACTGCCAAGGGCCAGGAGCGTGTTGAACACATTTAGTACGCCAAAGCCGAGCAGCAGGCGGACCTGCGTTAGGTCGTTGGTGGCGCGGCTCATGAGATCGCCAGCGCCATACTGAGCCACGTGTTGTGGGCCCAGCTTCAAGAGCTTGTCGAAGAGTGCCCCGCGCAACTCATACTCCGCGTCGCGGCCAGCGTTGAAGATCGCAACCCGCGACAGGACCCGGACTGCAAACGCACTTGCCGCAAGTGCAATCAGCAGAATGGCCCAGCGCGTGGCCCACTCTCTTTGCCCGTGGACGGCTGCATCTACGGCACGTATCAATCGAGTGTCAAATACGTACTGCGCAACTTGGTACACCAGTATCAGTAGGAATCCAGACCCGTACCGGGGTAGCCGTCGCACGAGCTGCCCCCAAAGACTGGTGGGCACGGTATCGGAAGAGGGAGGCGCACTTTCTATCAACATACGAAGAAGCACTGGCGAGACCTAGATAAGACCTATTGGCGCAGACGGCCAGCGAGGAAGTGTCTTTGGCCATTTTTGCGGCCGGTTGCGTGGCCTCAATGAATCGGTGCGTGCAGAGAGCATGTGG
>Ga0265340_10002010_pt1 | contig 11635 bp, 17 predicted proteins | sample 4CB225metaG_FD_202082 | JGI IMG/M metagenome (GOLD analysis project Ga0265340, IMG submission 202082) | Rhizosphere microbial communities from Carex aquatilis grown in University of Washington, Seatle, WA, United States - 4-CB2-25 metaG | ecosystem: Host-associated > Plants > Roots >...
GTCGACGGCAGCGTCGGCCCGGCGTCGATCATCTCGGCTGGTCAGGCGGCTCCGAGCGGTGACCTCACGCTCCACGGCGCGGACTCCATCGAGAAGGACGTCAAGTACCTGATCGACGGCATCCACAGCCGCGACGTTCTCTGAACGTCACTCGACTTCCTGCGACCCGGTAGCCGACGGGTGAAAGCTCTCTGACCACTAGAGAGTTCCGGGTCGCAGCAAGAATCCCATGAAAAGGATTCGCACTAAAAAGTGGTTGGCCAGGCATGTGGACTTGGCGTTGACACCCTCGATCTGTTTCGAGGGTACGAGATACGGAGCCGATGCTCCGGAAGTGAGACAGCCATGCCGAAGATCGTCGGAACTCGCGAGCGCGTTCACCAGCCCTTCTACGACAGCCTCATCCGTACGGATGGCGCGGTCGACCTTCGCGGCAACCAGGGAGCGAACCAGCTCTCGGCCCGCACACAGCTGTTCCTTCGCTCGGGTGCGGACATCTCGGTGTCCAACCTGACGACGGGTGGCACGTTCCCGTCGGATCAGACCTTCATCACGCTCGCGGTGCGCGTGTGGTGCTACTTCCGGTTCAACCCGGAACAGTCGGTCACGGTCAACAGCGTGGCGCAGTCGGTGGGCTCGGTTCCGGGCGTGTTCCCGGATCGCATCATGCGCGTGCACAAGCTCTACCACCAGTCGCAGAACCAGCTGTTCTGGCAGTTCCAGGCCGGCGACAAGCCGCAGCTGACGACGTTCACGGCGTACACGCCGTTCGCGGGCGGTCTCGACGGCTTCTTCAGCGATTCGCGCCTTCCGCGCGCGAACAACGGCGTGCCGACGTCGAGCGCGCTCATGCGCCTCGCGCGTCCGATCCTCATCCCGCCGCGTCAGGGCTTCCAGTGCATTGCAACGCTGTCGGCCATGGGCCAGGCGTCCGGCAGCTCGCTCCTGGAGCAGCTGCTCGGTCAGGTCGACGGCAGCGTCGGCCCGGCGTCGATCATCTCGGCTGGTCAGGCGGCTCCGAGCGGTGACCTCACGCTCCACGGCGCGGACTCCATCGAGAAGGACATCAAGTACCTGATCGATGGCATCCACAGCCGCGACGTTCTCTGATCTCGTTCACTCAGTTCTCAGCACCAACCAACGCCTGAACAACAGGCAGAGGACGGCATAGATGGCCCCCCCGTACGCACCGAACACCGATCCACAGATGTCCGCCTATCTCCGCGAGATGGAGGACAAGGCCAGTCGCCAACGCGTCCAGATGCAGTCTCTCATGAAGGCATACCGCCGGATGGAGAGTCAGTTCTCGGACAACAAGCTGGAGTTGAAGCGTCTCGCTGATGCGCTCGCCAAGGCAGCGAAGCGCATCCGGTACATCGAGGACATCCCTGGAAAGCGCGTACCGTACTTCCTGAACTTCTCGATCGAGATTCCGGGGCCTGATCAGCCGTCGACGTCGCTCGCCGGCAAGCAGATGCAGACGACACAGCCGATCTCGCAAGACGGTCCGTTCGTCTGTACGACGTATCTGAGCGCGATGCTCATGAAGACCTACTCGGTCGGACCCTACGGCGAGGACGAGGATGGTCGTCCGGATGATCCGCCGCCTGGTGTCGAGGTTCTCACGCCACTCACCGGCCGGTGGCGTCCGGTCGCATCGACGGCCGATCCGTTCTCCGGCGCGTACATCGGTGCGCGCGTGGGCCCGATCACGGTCCAGGGTGCGCAGGCCGTGCAGACGTTCAGGCCGGGCGAGGCGGACTTCCTCTTCGAGATCTTCGACGCGTCGGTCGATCGCAACCGACAGAACAACATCGCGATCCCGAGCCGCTACATCTTCAGCGAGTTCGATCGGCCGCTCTATCTGCCGATCTCGGACTTCTTCTCGCAGAGCGCCGTCATCCAGTTCAAGGCGACGCTCACGCGTGATCTCGGGTTCGCCGAGGTCAACTACGCAGCACTGCCGGGCAGCTTCGCCGAGGGTGGTCAGCAGCCGCCGCCGGATCCGTCGGTCGACGACGGTGCGGGCCGCGCGGTCGTCGCGCTCGGCGGCACGCTGTACTTCACCATGCTCGGGTACAAGATCCTCCAGGCCCAGTCCCCGGCGACCTGAGTCATGAGCGCTCGTCACACATCCAGGCGCGTTCGCAAGAACGTTGGCAGATCGCTCAAGCACCTCACGCCACGCGGTGTCATGCGCGACCTGGTCTGGATCGGTTTTCGTGCGGGTCTCGCCACCGCCGGCTTCTACTCGACGCGGATGTCTATCAACGTCATGGAGAACAGCGGACTCTCCGCGACGGCTGCAACGGTCGGCACTGTGGCCACACTACCGCTGTCGCTCTGGGCTTTGTACAAGTTCGGTCCTGGCGACGGTGACTCGTCGTATCTGAGTGGCGCGTGCATCGCTCTCGCGGACAGAGCGATCGGCTCGCGGATTCCACTGCTCACCGGAGGCACATGAGCGGGTCGATGCGCCGCGGTGCGCGCCAGGACCTGCCTCCGGCTTCGCTGCCGCAGGGCGAGACCGGCAAGCCCGTCGTCAACACGCAGATCGTCAACGGCTTCTGGCAGTTTCTGCCGGGCAAGTCGACGACGTTCTTTTCTCGCGTGTACTTCAGGCAGTACCCGAAGCCGCTGTTCATCGGGAAGCTGCCGCCGTTTCCAATTCCGCTGCCGCTCAGCAAGCTGGTCGTGCCGCAGAACCAGGCGTTCGTGCTCAAGTCGTTCGACTTCCAGGTGTACGAGAAGTCGGGCATCGGCGATGCGCAGACGGCGGTTCCGTGGTCGCAGGTTACGAGCTACTTCGGCTTTCAGGTGAAGATCGGCAACAGGAGCCCGTACGACCTGAACACGAATATCACTGCTCGTGGACAGGTGATCGACTACATCCCAGGCGAGTCTGGCTTCCGCGTGGCGCCGCCGACGTCAGGGCAAGGCACGACGTTTCCCTTCTCGGGCCCGAACCAGCCGCTCGGCGACAACTTCGCGACGTACGCACAGTCGGGAGAACTCATCGAACTGGCCGTACAGGTCCTGCGCGAACCAGAGTTCGACGCGTCGATGCTGTCGGTGAAGTTCGACGGCTACAACGTCAACCAGCGATTGCTCGACACCATCCTGGGTCGCATCACGACATGAGGTAGTGGTAGAACAGCATCTGAAGCGGGGCCGGCGTCCGAATCGGCAGCTCCATCAAGGAGTTTTCCCTTTCCAGGCGTGCCCCACATTGTCTGAGAGCAGACGCCGTCCTCGCTTCAGATGCTGATCTCGGAGGGTTCCATGAGCCGCCACATCCTCCTGTCCCGCGTAGACATCCGACAAGCACACGACCGCGTAACCGGCGCGCTAACGTTGCGCTACGTCGGCCGCAAGCTGCGCGTCAGCGAACGGATGTTCGGCTATCCAGATGGGACGTTTTTCGCTGTTGTTCTGAGCGAACTGCCGCTTCCTGAGACCGTCACGACGCTCGCTGCGGCGGTTGGCGTGGCTCTCGACGACTTCCCGCTCACGAACGAACTACGCCGAGCTGTGGCTGACGTTCTTGCTGCGGAAGCGATGATCGAGGCGCCCGACTACCTCAACATGATCTCGGAGCCGCGAACCGTCTGGCTCGAACCGGATCATCGCGAGCTGGAGCGCAGGGTTCTCGCTGCTGAGACTCACGTACGCGAGGTGACCAAGCTACTGGAGTCCGCCTTACGTCAGCGCATGCCGCGTGCGCCACAGATTCTGCCGCCGGTGCGTACGTACGCGCCGGTGGCCCCGGCCAGCTATCTCGGGTCACGTGAAGAGCCGTACGTGCCTGTGCCGCCGCCTGAGGCGATCGAAGACGAAACTGAGGAGGAGGTCGCCGATGGTCCGGTCGAGATCTCCGAAGCGACCGGTCGCAGCGTGATGACAGCAGTGAAGACCGCGCGCGAGCAGGAACTGGCTCAGCGACTGCCCGGCGGTGCACGTCGCGCGCTCGCGCGGCAGCCGGCTGGCTTATACCTATCGTATGGCGACACGCTGGCTCGCAAGCTCGACATCTGTTCGGCGATGGTTGAAGGCGCGGAGAGTGGGAAGCGCTCGGGCGAGTCAACGATCATCGACTGGGATGGCGAGTGGCCAGTGGTCGCTCGACGATACGGATCGCACGGACGAATCGTGTACCGCGTCGAAGATGCGTTGAGGCGGTCGGGGATCTCGGTGGCCGAGGGAGAAGCAGCATGACGAAGCGGACGAGTCGACATTCCAAGGGCACGTCCCGCACGGCCGGCGGGCGCTCTCGCGCGGGTCGCTTCAAGCGCACGAGCAAGCGGCGGACGAGCAAGCGGCGGACTAGCAAGACGAAGAACGAGATCCTCGCACCGAAGATCTTCAAGCGCGTGCAGACGCAGCTCCTCAAGACGTGGGACAGGCTGCACCTCGTGGCCGGCTCGATGTCGCGCACCAACGCGAGGAAGGCCGACAAGGCGGCGAGCCTGCTTCACTCGGCTTACATGACGCTCGGACGCAAGCACGTCGTGCGTCGTCGGCGCTGATCATGCGTACAAGCAAGAGGCGCACGAGTCGATCAGGTCGAGCTGTCCGCTCGAACCGACCGCACGCGTTCGCGCCTCGGCGCCAGGGACAGATCCTCGCGCGTCGAGCGTTGCGCGGTCTGCTGCCGTCGGACACCGAATCGGTGTACTTCGAGAGCGACGGCATCCCGGACTTCGGCAACGAAACGCTGATCCGCTCGCTCAAGCATCTGACAGGTGTCGCGCGTAGTGCGCTCGATCATGGACTCGTCTCTGGAGCGTTCTTCGAAGGCAAGATGGTCGTGCTGCCGGCGGCTGCGCTGCGTGAGATGTTTGAAGCGCTCGCGCCGATCGCGTGGGGACACATTAAGGTCCCCGACAACGTCGTGAGTGACGCGCAGCAAGAGATCATCTACATGCTTCAGTCACTCGGACTCGTTCCAGACTTCGCGGTGCATCCCGAGGTGCAGGCGAACCGGCGGACGAGCCGCAAGAAGGGTAAGATCTGATCATGAGCTACCATCGCGCACGCGTTCTTCCGCATCAGCCGCCTCTGCGTGACTTCGCGTCCGCCCAGGACGTGTGGGCTCAGCAGCGACGCTACGTCGTTCCCGCGCTCGGCAGCTCGGGCGACGGACTCAGCGGGTTCATGAACCCAGGCGCAGGGTCTCGCGTCAACGCGCCTCGCCTCATGCTCGTGCGCACGCCGCGGGGCATGCAGGTCCAGGCGGCCGGCGGCCTCGGATCGACGTTGGTGGTGATCTGAGATGGCGCCTCGTCCGAAGTACCAGCGCCGCATCGACGACACGATCGATCGCGCGGTCGATCTCGGCATCGACGCTGCGTTCGAACGCCTGACCGACTTCTTTTCGCGAGGTGTCGAGAACCAGCGCGTTCAGATGCAGCAGATCCCACAAGAGGCGCGTCGCTCGGCCTACAAGTGCACCGGCTGCCACAACATGTTCCCGTTCGAAGCGCTCGCGATGGTCAGTGCAAAGAACGACGGCTATGCGACGTGCGAGCGTTGCTTCAGCTTCATGTGGCACGCGGGCGACGAGAAGATGAAGGCGCTAAAGTCCGGCGTGAGCGACTGGGCGAAGAACGCAGCTCGTGGCCGTGCGGCGGGGGCCCCTTCCGAGCCAAAGGGACGCAAGCCATGGGAGGTCCTCGGCGTCGACGCCAACGCGTCGGTCGAGGAGATCAAGAAGGCGTACCGCAAGCTCGCTGGCGCAGCGCATCCAGATCGCGTGGCTCCCGGCGCGCCGAGTGAAGAGGTCGAGGCTGCTCGCGTGCTCTTCGAGGAGATCGATCGCGCCTACAGGGTGATGCTGAAGGTGCGGAGTCCAGCGACGTGACCGCAGCCGTCCCGGGTAGCGGTGCCAGCGGGCACCGTCCCATCGCTACACGACTTCACGCGGCACGTGTGGCGCTATCGCGACGAGTACGGCGGCACCGTGCTCTGCGGACCGCCTGAGATGTTCACACTCGTGCTCGACGATCACGACGAGGCCGACGTTGCCGTGAGCGCGACGCAGGTGCTCTCAGGGCCACTCGGCTTCGATGACCGCGTCAGCTCGAAGTTCGACGGTCCGAACGCGCTCGTGGTGTTCCGTGACCTCGTCGTACTGCACTCGTTCCTTCAGCTCATCTCGCTGCACTCTGAGCGGCCGGCAGCGCGTGAGGTCGCCGAGTTCTGCATGTCGCAGCTCGGCTTTCGTTGGACGTGACACGTGATCCGTCGCGCGCAGTACATCGCAGTCGAGAAATACGGTTCGTCCGCGAAGAAGACGCTCGAAGAGATGTGGATCCAGCGCATGCACTGGTGGTTCGCACACCTGGGCGGCAGGCCAGACGCAGAAGCGAGCGCCGCGGCGAAAGCGGCGATGCTACACGCGCGACTTCTGGACCGGACCGACCTGCCTGACGCGCTCATCGCCTCGTGGGAGCGTGAGTGGGACGACTGGTTCGAGAAGAAGCTCTACTTCGTTGAGCGAGCGAGCTGATCAAGCCTCGTCGTCGCCGTCGTCACGCGGCTCCGAAGCTGGACGCCAGCGACGAAGCCACCCAGCGAATGCGCCACGATCGCTTGTCGCCACGCGCCACGCGCTGCACAACGTGCACTCTTCCGTCTCGACAGATCCGTATCGCAGCTTGGCGCGCTCGCCCTCTCGTCGGCGGTCTGCGGGATGGTTGCAGTCGGTGCGACCGGGGACCTCGGTGCCAGGGGCCGCGAGCACACCGAAACGAACGCCCTCCATCGGCTTCGTGCCGAGCGGCAGTCCGTAGCCCGGCGTGATGGCGTAGTTCAGCGTGCCGGGGAACGAGATCGGCTTCCCAGGGCTCTTCTCTCGCTCGTCAGACATCTTCAGTTCTCCTTCGACGGCACAACTCCGTAGCGGAGCGCCGACAGTCCCTTCAACACTCGCAGCTCTGCGTCCAGTTCGCGAAACCGGAAGACGAGACCGCGGACGCGACCAGCCGCATGAGCATCGACTGGCTCGCCAGTGCGTAGGTTTCGCTTTTCGTCTCTCAGCACATGGAACTCGAACTCGATGAGAGCAAGCTCGTGCAAGAGCGCCTGCTGGTTCATGGCAGCGGAACCTCTTCCTCGCCCTCGACGGTGAAAAATCGAGGCTGTTCAGCGTTCTCCACGAGCCATTCGAGAACGAACGCTTCGACGGCATTGTCGAACGGCTCTGCCTTCATATCGGGGTAGTCGTCCGCGTGGTCGCTCGCTTCGTCGTGCGCACGATTTGCGATCGTCTCGCGCAGGTCTTCTCCGAGACTCCCGACGAAGTCGTCGTGCGTGTACGTGCGCTTCCAACCGATGCGAGCCGGCTTGAAGTTGTGCTCCGCGGCGTATGCGGTGGCCTCGGCGATCGCTTGCTCGCGCGTCGTCGCGCTCTCGCACTCGTTCCAGTTCTCGCCGTGCGAATCAGTTGCGTAGCACCAGCCTCGATCCGCGTCTGGCACTGCGCGCATCGCGAGCGCGGCCTGCACAACCGTCTCGGCGCCATCTTCGAGTAGGTCGAGCACCTTCGCCGCGTATAGCTTCATGCTGTCGGGCGACAGACGCAGCAGGTGCGTGCCGACGAACGGCATCAGGTCGCGTGGCAGGATCGACCGCACGCCGAGCGCCATGTTCGGATGCTCGGGGTCCCACTTCTCGCGCTCGCGGTAGATCTTCTCGCAGAGCACTTCGCGCATCAGGAGCGCCGCAGCCTGCTCGCGGTTCGACATCGAGCCGCTCACGACTTCATCACCGCAGCTAGGTCCGCGAGTAGCTCCTTGCTGCCCGACCGCATCTCTCGCGCCGCTCGCCGCACCATCTCGGAGAGGACGCCTACCTTCTCGTCTCGCTTCGCTAGCTGCCGCTTGAGGTCGACGATTTCAGCGGCGAGTCGTTTCTCTTCTGCCGGCGCTTCGGGTCCATGCATGTCGCGACCCTAACACGCGCGACTGTTCTCGCAACATACTTTTTTCGTGGTAATCTCGTGCGGCTCATGACGCAGCGAATGGACTACAACCAGATCACCCAGCTCATCATCGAGCGGGCGTCCAAGATGGCCGAGACCGGTGATCTTGCCGCACCCGTACTCTCTCGTGAAGATCGCAAGCGCGTCATGGCGGCGATCGACGAGACCGAGCAGCTGTGGCGGGCGAAGAAACCGCTCCAGCGTCGGTCGCAGACCGTGCTGACCCCGCTCATGTGGCAGGCGATCACCGGGATTCCGCCCGAGCAGCTCGACCTCGGGAACGCGACCGACCTCGAAGACCTGATGCAGCCTGGCTTCACGCCGCAGTGGTCGCAGCTGATGAATATCGCTGCGCATTCGATGCTCGGCACGATGCAGATGTATAGGCTGAACTCGCGCGCGAAGTTCAAGGCAGCGATCCAGCTCCCCCTCACCGCGCTCTTCATCTACATGTCGGCGCGCAGGTTCGGCGCGCCCAGCGTGTTCGATCTGCGAGAGGGCCTCGCCGACAAGCTCATCCTCACGGACGCGGACGACATCAAGCCACGAGACATCCAGCCGCCACTGCCTGGGTTCTACGTGCAGATGCCGCCGGGCGCTCTGGAGATGTGGAACGTGGACACCGGCTGGCACAAGGTCAGCTTCGTCGGCATCGGCGAGGGCCGCGCGAGGTTCGGCGTGCGAGCGGGCCGCGTGCTCATGTCGATCTTCTGGGGTGAACCGAACGAGCGCTCGAAGGCGCCCACGGACGACAACGCGCAAGTCAGCTTCCTTTCGTTGCCGGAGGAGTACGAGGGCTCGGTCGAGGAGTACGAGGCTAGCCTGGCGGAGGGGGAAGACGAGGGCGTGATCGTTGGCCGTGGGACAACTAAGCGTCCGTTCGTTCGATGGCAGGGGACCGAGTTCTCGTACGAGGACGGTCATCGTGTGCTGCGGAAGTTCGTGATGAACTTCTGTCTCTACCTGTCGAGTCCGAATCCAGACATCCAGCCGACCGGCAGTAAGCAGAGCTGGAGGGAAGTCGTCGAGAAGGCGGAGTCGGCGCGGCAGGCGGGGCCGCATGCGAAGCGTCAGGTCACGATCGGCAAGAACTTCGCGATCTGGGACGTCGGCCGCAACGTGCGTCACCTGCACGCGATGACTGCGACCGACATCCTCGTGCGCGGGCACTGGCGTCGGCAGCCACACGGGCCGCGCTGGTCGCTGCGCAAGGTCATCTGGGTCGAGCCGCACATCCGTTTGGCTACCGGTGGCGAAACAGAGGGACACGAGTACGCCGTCGAAGACCGTTCGGTGAAGCCCAACGCACGGATTCATGACGTCGCTCGCACGCTTGCTGAAGCGCTGACGCCGGCTCTCGGCGCCCGCATGGCGAACGAGGTTGCCAACAATGCGGCGCTTCCGATCGTAGAACTCGATGAGCCCGCGGTCGTCGTGATCAGCGAGATGCTGAGGCATCGGCTCAAACATCAGGACGCAGGTGTGGCGCGAGAAAATCGTGATCACGAGCTGACGCCGGAATTGATCGATGCTGCGCTCACCACGATCGAGGACCTGGACCTGCCATGACGGCGGGTCTTGAGGTACGCGTTTACGACGACGACGATCGTCACTTCACAGTCGTCGCGTTGAAGAACGAGCGTACCGTTGGACACATCAATGTGTTTTGTTCACCAGGTCGCCCTGGACTTTGGCTCGTCGACAGCATCGAGGCAGAACATAAGCGCGCTGGCATCGGCACCATGTTGTATGAAGCCGCGGCGCGAGAGTCAGCGAGGCGCGGCGGACGTCTGGCGTCGTTTGACCGTGTGTCAGAGGCATCCGAGGGGTTCTGGCAGAAACAGCAACGCCGTGGCCGGGCTGACGTAGTCGAGACAGTTGGACACGGACACGACATCATCGCGCTCCGTCCTGGCATCGACGATCTGTCGAACAATCCGTCAGAGCGACCGCGTGGCTTTCCATGGCCGAAGGACGCACGTGTCTACCATGCGACGACTGCGCTCCACGCTGTGCTGAACGAGGGCTTCAAGACGCGTCGACAGCGCGGCGGCACGCACGCGCTCGGCGGTGGCACCGATGCGGCCGTGAGCTTCACGCTCGATCAGAGGACGGCGCGGTCGATCGCACTCGGGCTATCCGTCATTCGGCGTATAGCTCACGGCGAGGTGCAGCTTGGAGACCTCATTCTCCAACTTGACGACGTTGCACCGAGCGTGTTGAAGCAGATACAAGAGCACCTGGCAAGCGAGATGGGCGTGCGGACGCCCGAAGATGTCATGCGCGTCGACAACGGTCGGCGCTGGATTCGCCGCTATTCGCCGCTCATCAGCACGAAGCAGCGAGAGCAGCTCGCGCGCATGGGTGCGTTCGAAGATGAGATCGAGACCGGCGCATGGGTCGACGCGCACGCGCTCGCGACGGTGACCGACGATGAGCGGACGTGGGATGAGCTGTGGCAGTACCGCTCCGACATCGTCAACGCGTACAAGGCGATGCTCTTCACCGGCGGCTGGGACCGCGCACTCTACAATCCGCTCTTCTTCAACACGAACCTGGCGGCGCTCGCGAACATCGACGACAGCGACATCGGCATTGTCAGCGCGAAGCTCGGAGCGAACTGGGTCTGCGCGGAGTACGACAGCGCGAAGCAGCTCGGCTACGAGCCGCCGCAGAACGTCGCGCCGTCGACGCTGACGCAGTGGGCGCAGGGGTGTGAGGCGGAGCTGGATCGAGGGCGGTTCCACGAGCCCGCGCCGCGTTTACGCGAGGAGTACCGCAGCACGCTGCCGCGGGACTGGGATCCGCCAGATCCGTCTGACACGCTCGTTTACCTCGGCTCGATGGCGGAGTTGCGCGTATGGAACCTCCATCTGATCCAGAACGTCGGCGCGTTCGAAACGCTCGACGAGGTCATCAACGAAGCGCGCGACGCGTGGGACGGCAAGGGTCATGCGATCGATGACCCGTACTGGGTGCCGTGGCACAAGGACCAGCCGACGTACGCGTTCACGTCGCTCGTGAGGTGATCCGATGCTGCTCGAAGACGCAACGTCCAAGGAAGAGGTCGCGGCCGCACTGGAGGCTGGCGACGAAGAGCTGTCTACGGACATCGCCCACAAGCTCGACGACGCGATGCGATGGTGGGACCACGGCGGTCTTCAGAGCCACGTGTTCGAAGACGAGGAGCCCATCGATTTTTCGGACGTCGCGTTGCGTGATGACTTCATCGACGAGGTCATCAAGCAGAGCCCGGCGAGGTACGAGCTGGCAAACATCCCGCGTGACTCAGTAGCGATGAACGTTCACTGGGCCGCTACGCATCCGAAGACTCGCTCGCGTCGTGATCAGTACGGACCGTTCTACATCAGCGATGGCGGCAGCACCTTCTCTTTCAAGGTCTACACGCAAGAGGACGCGAGGTTTCCGGAGCACCAACTACCCGAGAACGCTGAGTTCATCCCAGCCGAGTTGGCTCAAGAGTTCTGGGAGTCACTCGACGGCGGCATCACGTGGGACCAGACGGACAGCGTCGGAGAGAACACCGGTACGCGAGAGGGTGAAGTTCGCTTCATCGCCGCGGACGACCACGAGTTCGACGAGTGGTGTCGTGATGCGATCTCCAGCTACATCGACAACGTCATCATCAAGCGC
>Ga0265340_10002011_pt1 | contig 11635 bp, 11 predicted proteins | sample 4CB225metaG_FD_202082 | JGI IMG/M metagenome (GOLD analysis project Ga0265340, IMG submission 202082) | Rhizosphere microbial communities from Carex aquatilis grown in University of Washington, Seatle, WA, United States - 4-CB2-25 metaG | ecosystem: Host-associated > Plants > Roots >...
GCGCTGCGGATTCCCGATTACCTCGCAGGCTCGATCACGGTCGCAGACCACACCTTTCCGAAATACCGGATTCTGGTACTTGGCGCGGGCCTCGGGGTCGCGGCGGGGCTCTGGTATCTCATCGAGCGGACTCCGTTCGGCATCCAGGTCCGCGCCGCCGTCGACAATGCCTCGATAGCGCAGACCGTCGGCGTCGACACCCCGCGTCTCTACACGCTGGCTTTCGCGATGGGCGCCGGTCTGGCCGCGCTTGGCGGAGTTATCGGCGCGCAGTTACTGCCGATGGAGCCCGGCTATGCACTCAAATATCTTGTCCTGTTCCTCGCCGTGGTGACGGTCGGGGGGCTGGGCACAGTCGGTGGAACATTGGCCGCCGCGCTCTTGCTCGGCGTCATCGACACGGCGGCAAAATACCTGCTGCCGGACATCGCGTCGGTAGCTCTGTTCCTGGCGATGTTTGTGGTGCTTTCGCTGCGCCCGAACGGGTTGTTCGGAAGGATGAGCTGAAATGTCGGAGATCGTCTGTGACGAGGCTGAGAGATCACCGATGGGAGTGCAGGTGCCGCTTTGGCGCGAGGCTGTGGTCTTGGGGCTCGGGCTGGCCGCGTACTACACCTTCCCGGATGATCTCGCATTTCTGACCAATGTCCTCGTCACCGCGTTGTTCGTCCTGTCGCTTTCGCTGGTGCTTGGGCAGGCGGGGATTGCGACCCTCGGTCACGCCGCGTATTTTGGTATCGGCGGTTATGCGGCGGGCTTGTTCGCGATCCACACCTTGAGCGATCCGATCGCGGGGCTGCTGGTCGCCGGCGGCGCTGGCGGCGTTGCCGCATTGCTCAGCGGATTAGTGCTGCTGCGGACCCATGGACTCACCTTCCTGATGCTGTCGGTGGCGTTCGTGCAGATCTGTCACGAGGTCGCCAACCGAGCCGCCAGGATCACCGGCGGCGACGACGGCCTGTCCGGGATCGTGCCCGGCCCGCTGTTCGGGGCGTTCGACTTCGATCTCTACGGCAGGACTGCCTATCTCTATGCCCTGGGCGTTCTGGTGATCTCCTATCTCGTTCTGCGCAAGATCTGTGAAGCTCCGTTCGGCCTGACGTGCCGGGGCATCCGTTCCGATCGATTGCGCATTTCGGCGCTGGGCGGCAACGTCTATCTGCATCTTCTCGCTGTCTTTTCCCTCGGTGGTGTGTTTGCCGGCTTTGCGGGAGCGCTATCGGCGCAGTCGGCCGGCGTTGCCGGTCTCAGCGGCCTGAGCTTCGCATTTTCCGGCAATGCTCTCGTCATGCTGGTCCTGGGCGGCGTACGCAAGCTGCACGGCGCTCTGGTGGGAACCATCGTGTTCATGGTCATCCAGCACATCGCAGCGACCATCAATCCCTATCATTGGCTCTTCATCATAGGCGCGATGCTGATCGGCAGCGTGCTGGTGCTCCCGACGGGGATCGTGGGTCTCGCTGATACCATCGCAATCTCTGTAAGGCGCCGCGTGCAGCGTCGCGGCCGCGAGCCATGACCATGAACCGGCTTGCGGTCAACGACGTTTCGCTGGCTTTTGGCGGTCTTGTGGTCGCCTCGCATATCGATCTCGCGCTCGAGACCGGGGCGCGTACGGCGCTGATTGGTCCGAACGGTGCCGGCAAGACCACACTCGTCAACCTTATCAGCGGGGTACTGCGTCCGTCCTCGGGCAGTATCGAACTCGACGGGCGGAAGGTAACCGGTTTGTCCCAGGCACTCCGGGTCAAGGCCGGCATCGCCCGCACGTTCCAGATCAACCGGCTGTTCAAGGACATGACGGTTGCCGAAAATCTGAGGATTGCCCTACTGCAGCAGGCGGGAGACAGCGCCAGGCTGTGGCGGAACAGGGCCGCCGACGCGGCCATTGAGCGTGACGAAACCGAAATCCTGGCGATGCTTGGGTTGCGGGCGCAAGGCGGTCGGCTGGTCCGGAACCTTGCCTATGGCGAGCAGCGCCTGCTCGAGATTGCACTGGCACTGGCCCTGAAGCCGCGCGTCCTCCTGCTTGACGAGCCGGCGGCGGGGGTGCCGAAAGGCGAAAGCGGCATCATCATCGATGTGATCCGTCAGCTGCCGGCCGAACTCGCCGTGCTGCTGATCGAACATGACATGGACCTCGTCTTCAGGTTCGCGCGTCGAATCGTCGTACTGGCCTCGGGCGCCGTTGTGACGATCGGAACGCCGGCGGAGGTCGCTGCTGACGAGCGCGTCAAGCAACTCTATTTCGGACGGTCGGGTCATGGTCGCAGTTGACACTGAACTTGTCCTGGACGGCGTGTGGGCCGGCTACGGCGACACGACGGTTCTTGAGGATCTTTCTGTTACCCTCGGCACCGGCGGGCGGCTCGGCGTGATCGGGCGTAACGGTGCCGGAAAGACCACAACGCTGGCAACCATCGTCGGCCTCGCGGATCAGACGCGCGGCGAAATCCGCTTCGCCGGAACGGACCTGTCGCGACTACCACCGTTCAAACGGGCGCGGGCCGGAATCGGTTACGTACCACAGACCCGGGACATCTTTCCGTCGTTGACGGTCGAGGAAAACCTCGTCGCGGCCATGCGCGGGCGCCGAGATGCGCAGAGGCTTGATGAGGCCTACCGGATGTTTCCGCGGCTGCGTGAGCGGCGCGGCAACGGGGGTGCCCAGCTCTCGGGCGGGGAGCAGCAGATGCTGTCGGTTGCAAGGGCATTGGTGACCCGCCCGAGGTTGCTTCTGCTCGACGAGCCGCTTGAGGGCCTCGCGCCGCAGATCGCCGAGGAATTGATGGCGGCGATCAGCGGGTTGGTGGTCGAGACCGGCATCGCATGCATCCTAGTCGAGCAGCATGTCGACGTCGTGCTGGATTTTGCCGAAGACATTCTGATCCTGGAACGCGGGCGGCCGGTTTTCTATGGCGGAAGCGGCACGCTGCGCGCGCAGCCGGAGATACTCGATCGAACCATCGGCCTCTCCAAACTCGATTCACTGCCGGGCCAGCTCCGATGAAATTCACGCGTGTCGTGCTGTAGCCAATGCGGACGGCGTGCCTCGAAGTGGGAGGCAACATATCAGTCGGCTTCTCCCAGCGTGACGCCGCCGTCGACCACAATCTGCGCCCCCGTCACAAACCGCGAGGCGGGAGAGGCGAGATAGATGGCGGCGCCCTTCAGATCGTCGGGGCTGGCGACTTCATGCATGGGACAGGCAATCTCGAATGGCTTGCGCGCTTCGCTTTCCCTCAAGCGTCCGCCGCCGATATTGGTGATGACCGGTCCCGGCGCGATGGCGTTGACGAGAATGTTGAATTTCGCCAGCTCGATCGCGGCCTGCCTGACGAATTGCGCGACGCCGGCCTTGGAGGCCACGTAGGGCGTGCCGACATAGATTTCGGTCTTGGTCGCGGAAATCGAGCTGGTCACGATGATGCGCCCGCCGCGGCCCTGCCGCTTCATCTGCGGCACGACGGCCTGGACGGTGCGAAACACCGACGTCAGGTTGGTCTCGAGCACCCGTGTCCAGAGTTCATCGGAGATGAACTCCAGCGCGCGTTCGGGGTTGCGGGTTCGGTCGGCGCCGAGAAAGCCGGGCCCGCCGCTGATGCCCGCGTTGGCAAATACGACATCAATGCCGCCATAGCGTGCGACGGTCGCGGCGACGACGCGGTCCAGATCGTCCCGTTTGGTGACGTCGACCCTTTCGCCGGCGACCTCCGCGCCCGACTCGGCGGCCAGCGCGGCCACGGTCTTGGCCAGCGCCTCCGGATTTATGTCCGCCACCATCAGGCGGGCGCCATTCTCGGCCATTGCCTGCGCATAGGCGAGCCCGATACCGCTGGCGCCGCCGGTGATCAGCACGGATAGCCCGCGCACTTTGAAGAGATCGTCGATTTTCATGAAACTAATGTTCCCAGTCGGATTCGGCCAAGGCCTGCGAGAGTTGATGAAGCAGGGCGTTCAAGCGTTCTTTGTCGGCCTTTGTAAAGGTCTTGAACAGCCGCGCCTGCCGGGCGAGCGAAACCCGCATCAGCTGCGTCGACAGCTTTTTGCCCTCGGCCGTCAGCATGGCAATGGCCGCCCGGCCGCGCGTCCGCGTCTGCTCGACCGTGACCAATTTGCGTTCTTCGAGCACGGCAAGGCTGCGGCTGACGGCGGCCTTGTCCAGATCGGTTGCCTCCGACAATTCCCCGACATTGAGCGAGTTGGTGCTGCTGAGCACCAGCAGAAGGCGCCACTCCGCCATGCCGAGATCGAAGGTCGCGCGGTAAAAGGCGGTCGCGCCCCGGTTGAGGCGCAGGCCGATGCCGACCAACAGAACCGTGATGTGTTCCTGCGCGAGCAAGCCCCCGACGGGTAGCTGGCCGGGCGGTCCGTGGTCGATCGTCAACGTCTTGGCCAACGTTTTGGGCGTGCGCATTTCGGATTATCCCGGCAAAGGCTGGAACTCGTCCAACTGGGTCGATTCCGTCCGCATTGATCTGGATCAAAATAATTGACACATCATTTATTGATGCGTCAATATGAGCAACCGCCCTTCGGCCCGAAATCCGGCCAAAACAGACAAGAGTTCATGGTGGCAGACCGCCAATCAGCCAGAATCGAGCGTTCCGGACGATATGCCGGCGCGATCGATTGTGACCTTCATCCCGCATTGCCCGGGATGAGCGTGCTGTTGCCCTATCTGGACGACTATTGGCGCGAGATGATCAGGGTTCGGGCGCTCGACCGTCTCAACCTCAGCCTCACCAGCTATCCGCAGAATGCGCCGCTGTCGTGCCGCCCGGACTGGAAGCTCGATAACGGCCAAAAGCCGGGGTCGTCGCTGCAGGCGATGCAGACGCATGTGCTCGATCGCTATCAACCGCGATTCGGAATTCTCAACTGCCTCTATGGCGCCCAGGTCATGCACAGCGAGGACATGGCGGCGGCGTTCTGCCGCGCGACCAACGACTGGATCCGCGATGAGTGGCTGAGCCGCGATCCGCGGTTGCGCGCCTCCATCGTGATCCCTGCGCACAATGCCGAGCTTGCGGTGGCGGAAATCGAACGCCGCGCCGACGATCAGCGGTTTGTTCAGGTGCTGATGCTGGTGTCCGGCGAGGTCACGCTCGGCCGTCGGCAGCTCTGGCCGATCTATCGACTGGCGGAACGACTGGGGCTGCCGATTGGAGTCCATGCCGGCAGCGCCTACCGCTATGCGCCGACCGCGACGGGATGGCCGTCCTATTATGTCGAGGATTACATATCGCAGTCTGCCGCTTTCGAAAACCAGTTGCAGAGCATGATTTCCGAGGGCGTGTTCGCCAAGTTTCCGGGGCTCAAGGTGGTCGCGATCGAGTCGGGGTTGACCTGGTTGAGCGGCTTTATCTGGCGCGCCGACAAGACCTGGAAGGGCGTCCGGGCGGAAGTGCCCTGGGTGACGCGCGCGCCATCGGAGATCATTCGCGACCACGTCCGCTTTACGGTGCAGCCGATCGACGCGCCGGAAGAGCTGGAAGCGATCCTGCGGCTGATCGATCATCTGGAGTCCGACGAACTGTTTCTGTTTTCGACGGACTATCCGCACTGGCAGTTCGACGGCGACGCCGTGTTGCCCGAAAAACTCTCCGGCGCGCTCCTGCGCAAGATCACCAGCGAAAACGCATTGGCAACGTATCCCCGGCTGGCGAAGGCCGAGCGGGTCATGGAGATTGGCGTATGAGCATCGTCGAACTCGACCGCGACAGGCCCGCTGCCACGAAGCTGCGGGTGATCGATTGCGATATCCATCCTTCGATGACGGCGTGGACCGAGGTCCATCCCTATCTGGCCAGGCAATGGATCGAGCATCTCACGGTCTATGGCAGCCATTTGCGGCATGCGTTTTCGGAAGCGTTGACCCATCCGCGGATGTCTCCGGACGCGGCACGGGTCGATGCCTATCCCGACGAGGGCGGCCCGCCGGGCTCCAGTCTGGCGCTGATGCGCAGCCAGCATCTCGATCCCAACGGCGTCGAACTCGGCATGCTGATCCCGCTGCGGTGGAATCCCGGCAGCCAGCGCAATCTGGATTTCGGTGTGGCGCTGACGCAGGCGATGAACACCTGGCAGATCGAGCGCTGGGTGAAAAACGAGCCGCGGTTGCGGGCGTCCGTTCTGATCGCGCAGGAAGACACCGCCGGTTCGGTCGCGGAAATCGACGCCCGGGCGGCAGATCGGAATTTCACCCAGATCTTGGTGCTGCCGCGGACCGACGAGCCCTTGGGACGCCGCCGCTACTGGCCGATCTTCGAGGCCGCGGTGCGCAACAATCTGCCGATCGCCATCCATGTCGGCGGTACCAACGGTCATCCCTCCACCGGCGGCGGCTGGCCGTCTTATTATATGGAAGAGCACCACGCGGTGGCGGAGACCATGCAGGCGGTTCTGACCAGCCTGGTGTTCGAAGGCGTGTTCGAGCGGTTTCCGAAACTCCGGGTCGTGATCATGGAAGGCGGCCTCGGCTGGATCCCGTCGCTGAGCGCGCGAATGGACAAGCACTGGGCGCGGCTGCGCAGCGAAGTGCCGCATTTGAAGCGGCCGCCGTCGGAATACATCCGCGAGCAGGTCTGGTTCACCACCCAGCCGATGGAAGAGCCAGCGCGCGCTTCCCAGCTGATCGAACTGTTCGACCGCATCGGCTGGGATCGCCTGCTGTTCTCGACCGACTACCCGCATTGGGATTTCGACGATCCGCGCTACGCTTTCAAGGCGCCGCTCAGCGAGGCCCAGCGCGATCAGCTTCTTTATCAAAACGCCCAGGCGTTCTACGGAATCCGCTGATGTCGCGGCATATCGTTGCAACCGTCGATGACATTTCGCCCGGCCAGCGGATGCTGGTGAACGTGAAAGGCCGGGAAATCGGAATCTTCAACGTCGACGGCGAATATCTCGCCATCAGCAACCGCTGCCCGCATGAAGGCGCTTCGCTGTGCAAGGGCCGCATCGTAGGTCTCGTCGAGTCCTCCGAGCCCGGATCCTATCAGCTCAGCCGGCGCGGCGAACTGCTGCGTTGTCCCTGGCACGGCTGGGAGTTCGATCTGCGGACCGGCAAATCCTGGTGCGAACCGAACCGCACCAAGGTGCGCAGCTTTGAGCTGAAAGTGGAGACGGGCGGGGCGCTGGTCGAGGGCGAGCTCAAGGCCGAAACCTTCCCGGTTTCGATCGAGAAACAATATGTGGTGATCGAAGTCTGACACCTGATCGAAGCGGTCGATCGACAAGGCAATAAACCGCGCGGAGGACGAAAGTGTTGGCGAAACCGAAGAGAGCTGCCCTGATTGCGTTGCTGGCCGGTTTCTCCGTGCCGGCGTCGGCGCAGGATGCGTCCTGGGACTCCGTCGTCGCTGCCGCCAAGAAGGAAGGCAAGGTCGTCGTCTACAGCATGGCGCTGGGCGCGCCCTACTATCAGGCGGTTCTGAAATCCTTCGAGGAAAAATACGGGATCAAGGTGGAGGGCCTCGATCTGCGGGCCAGCGAACTCGCCGAGCGGGTGCGAACCGAGCAGGCGGCAGGCCGGTTTCTCGGCGATGCAGAGATCATCACCACGACGATGATCGAGGAGCAGCGCAAGACCGGCGACTATATCCAGAGCATGGGCGCCGTCCCCAATGTCCAAAATCTGCGGCCGCCTTTCAAGGCGAGCGAATTCAGCGTTCCCGCCTACGTGCAGCCGATGGGCATCCTGATCAATACAAGGCTGGTCAAGCCCGAAGACGAACCGAAGAGCTGGAACGACCTCAACGATCCCAAATGGAAGGGCAAGATCCTCTCCGACGACATGCGCCCGCTCGGCAGCGGCAACACCATGTTCGCCATTCTGCAGAAGAACATGGCCGCCGATTTCAACGAGCAGCTGGCGCAGCAGAAGCCGGTGTTCAGCCGCGATATGCGCAATGATGCGCGACGCGTCGCCCGCGGCGAATATCCGATCTATGTCCCGCAGGTGTTCGCGTTTGCCTCCGACCTCAAGGGGCTTCCGGTCAAGGTAGTCATTCCCAGGGAAGGCGCGCCCTATGCCCAGATGGAACTTGCGCTGTTGAAGAACGCGTCACATCCGAACGCGGCGCGGCTGTTCGTCAATCACTTCCTCGACCAGGATTCGCAACTGCTCTACGCCAACGGATGGATGCTGCCGGTCGTCAAGGGCGTGGCCGAAAAGGCCAACGAGGAGGCAAAGCCGTTCGCCGATGCAAAGCTGATGGGGCCGGCACTCCTGGAGGAGCGTCCGGCGATGATGGAACTGGCCAAGAAACTCTATCAATAGCGCGCCCGAAGTGACATCGCTCTCGACAGATCAGATCCAGGGGCCGGCACTCTCGACGAGTGCCCAGCTGCCGGGCGTGCTCGACGGCAAGCTGCCACGGCGCCTGGCGGTTGCCGGCCTTATCCTGTTGCTGGCCTTCCTGTCGCTGTATCCGCTTTCGATGCTGCTCTATGGCAGCCTGCATACGACCCCGCCGGGGATTGCCGGGACGTTCGATCTGTCAGGCTACCGACAGGTGTTCACCTGGCCGACGGCCGTGGTGTTTGCCAATACGGTCGGCATCTCCCTGATCAAGACGGTGATCGCGCTGGCGCTCGCCGTGCTCTTTGGATGGATCATCGCGCGGACCAACACCCCGGCGCGCGGAACGCTGGAGGTGTTGATCACGCTGCCGTTCTTCGTCCCGCCAATTCTCACGGCGATGGCGTGGGGCATGCTCGGCAATCCGCAGGTCGGCGTCGTCAATCTGGTCTGGCGCTGGATCACCGGCTCCGCCGATCCGCTGGTCAATATCTATTCCTATGGCGGCGTGATCTGGCACATGCTGCAATATTCGACGCCGTTTCTGTTCCTGTTCATCGTCGAGGCGTTCCGCTCGATGGATCCGGCGCTGGAAGAGGCCAGCCGGATGTGCGGGGCGTCGCAGTGGCGGACCTTTCTGAAGGTGACGTTCGCATTGATGATGCCGGCGGTGGTGACGGCATTCCTGCTGAGCTTCATCCGCGGGCTCGAGAATTTCGAATCGCCGCTGTTCTTCGGTACGCCCGCCAAGATCGAGGTGGTGACCACGGCGATTTACAATTCCATCAACCATCAATCGATCCCGAACTATCAGTTCGCGAGCGCCCTGAGCTTCGCCATCATGGCGCTGATGTTCCTCTTGGTGCTGTGGCAGTGGCGGCTGTTACGCGGCAAGAGCTTTCAGACCGTGACCGGAAAGGGTTTTGCTCCGCGCCTGATCGATCTCGGCCCGTGGCGATGGCTGACGTTCGCGCTGTGCGTGATGTTCTTCGTCATCAGCGTCGTGCTGCCGATCGGCCAGCTGCTGCTGGGATCGTTCTTCCAGTTCTTCGGGTTCTATCAGTGGGACATGCTGACCCTGGAGCATTATCGCTCGGTGCTGTCGAACAACGAGGTCTGGCGGGCGTTCCGCAACACTTTCCTGCTCGGTCTGTTCGGCGCCTCGGCGACGATGGTTCTCGGCAGCATCGTCGCCTACATCTCGACGCGCACCCGTTGGGGTGGTCGGCAGGTGATCGACGTGCTGGCGTGGCTGCCCTGGATGATGCCCGGCATGGTGCTCGCCGTGGGATTTCTCTGGGGTTTTGCGTTTTTGCCGTCGTTCATCTCGATCTACGGGACCATCTGGGCGTTGCTGATCGCCTACGTGGCGCTGGGAACGCCGATTGCGGTGCGGGTGATGTCGGCGGCCTATCGGCAATTATCCTTCGATCTCGAGGAGTGCTCTCGGGTTCACGGCGCGAACTGGTGGCAGACGCTGTGGCGGATCCTGATCGCGCTGGCGTGGCCGTCCTTCGCCGTCGGATGGGTGCTGACATTCTTCGGGATCATGCGTGAGCTGAGCGCATCCGTGCTGCTCTATTCGGTCGGCTCCGAGGTGCTTTCCATCGTGCTGCTGCGGATGTGGGAGAACGGGCAGGCCGAGACCGTCAGCGTGATCGGATTGATGATGATGTTGCTGGTATTCCTGTTTCGGTGGGTTCAGCTCCGTCTCATCAAGCGTTACATCAACAACCTCTAGAAAGCGGTGTCGCCGTGTCGGATCTCGTTCTCGAAAATGTCTCACGCGCTTTCGGCGGCTTCGTCGCGGTCGATGGCATCGACCTGCGGGTCGAAGCCGGCGAGTTCGTCACCCTGCTGGGACCGTCCGGCTGCGGCAAGACGACGACGCTGCGCATGGTCGCAGGGCTAGAGGAGTCCACCGGCGGCCGGATCTCGATCGGATCGCGGGTGGTCAACGATCCGGCGCGGAAGGTTCACGTGTCGCCCGATCGGCGGCAATTGGGCATGGTATTCCAGTCCTATGCGATCTGGCCGCATATGACGGTATTCGACAATGTGGCCTATCCGTTGCGCGTGCGCAGAAAGCCCGAGACCGAAATCCGGCAGCGGGTGACGAAGGCGCTCGAGCTTGTCGAAATGGACCGCTTCGCGGATCGCCCTGCGCCGGCCTTGTCGGGCGGCCAGCAACAGCGGGTGGCGATTGCGCGCGCGCTGGTGTTCGAACCGGAGGTGCTGCTGCTCGACGAACCCCTGAGCAATCTCGACGCGCGGCTGCGGACCCAGATGGGCGACGAATTCCGCTCGCTGCAGAAGCGTCTCGGCATTACCACCCTCTATGTCACGCATGATCAGGACGAGGCCATGGCGTTGTCCGATCGCGTGGTGGTCATGCGCGCCGGCAAGATCCTCCAGGTCGGTCCGCCCGAGGATATTTATCATCGTCCGAATTCCGAAACGATCGCGAGTTTCTTTGGCGCGCCGAACCTCTTGGACGCGACGGTGACGACGGTAGAACCGGCGGCGGATCTCTCCAGGCTCGCCGTGCAAGGCGATAGCTGGCGGGGCGTGGCTTACGGCAATCAGCGATTTGCGCCCGGCGATAAGGTGCGCATTCTGGTGCGGCCGGAGGACATTTGGCCGGAAGTGATGCAGAACCAAGTCGATGCCGCATGGCGCGGAGAGGTTCTGGAATCGGTGTTTCGCGGCGCGCGGCGCACCCTTCGGGTGCGGACGGGGGCCGGCGAGTTGAGGATCGAGGTTCCGGCGCTCGCGCATCCCGAGGTCGGAGAAACCATCGAAATCGGCGCCGCCAAGTATGCGCTTTGGGCCTTCGCCGGGGCTTGAGGGAAGGCGACGGCGACGATGGCTCGATCGTTCCCAATATCGACCGACCGCTTTTGGCGCAAAGCGGTCCTTGGCGGATGGCTTGGCAAGGAAAATGGGGTCGGAGTATCTCTGATTAATGCTCTAGTGGGATAGAACACGTTCCTTTCGCAGGTCGTCAATCTGTTCGTCCGACAGGCCTAGAAGCTCCGAAAGAACCCCGCGGTTGTCGGCTCCGAGGCCGGCGACTGCTGGACCGGCCGCCGTCGGTGTTAAAAATTGAAATGGTGCGCTGGGGACGAGGAATTTGCCCGACTCGTCCTCGATCTCGGTGAGGCTGTCTCGCTCGGCAAGTTGCGGATCCTTCATGGCTTCCGCCACCGTCAGAAAGCGGGAGCAGGGCACGTTGCCCGCGTTCATGATGGCTTCGATCTCCATGCCGGTGCGCTGCTCGGTCCAATGCTCGATGATGGTCATCAGTTCCGTCCAGTGCCGAACGCGCCC
>Ga0265340_10002017_pt1 | contig 11625 bp, 9 predicted proteins | sample 4CB225metaG_FD_202082 | JGI IMG/M metagenome (GOLD analysis project Ga0265340, IMG submission 202082) | Rhizosphere microbial communities from Carex aquatilis grown in University of Washington, Seatle, WA, United States - 4-CB2-25 metaG | ecosystem: Host-associated > Plants > Roots > Rhizosphere...
CTGATTCCATCCTTCGCCTCGAATGTAGCCCATGAATGAAGATAACCTTTCTTCTCCATAGTCAAATTCACATTTATTCCCGGGAATCAAAAGAGTTTCGTAACAGCCTCTTCAGGCTGCTGAATCATCGCTGGAGTGCAGTCAGGCCTTCAGGCCAGGGCGCTCCAACAAAGCATGATTTCCAGATTGCCAGTTTCAAGCGCGCGTGTGATAGTCCGACCATGCCGCTTGCAGCATAGCCGCGGCCTTCTTAGCGGGAACCTTGCGTGTGGGATCCGCCTTCTGGTTTTTGTAAAGAACCCACGCAGTGAAGACACTAGAAACGCCAAAGATATATAGAGCCAGTCGAGACATACTCCTCCTCCTCCACATTCCCGACTTCGATGCTCAATTTGCGAAGTGAGATGCAGCTGCTTGAAATATGTTTGCCGTGCATCTGTGCGGCGTGTTTCTTGGCTGCCCGCTAAGGTCGATATGGGCCGCCTGGCACTCCCCATCCCCACTTGGGCATCGGAGTCGCTGCATCGAGCGCAACGCCATCTGGCAGCGCAGCGTTCACCACCGCAAGCCTCGATCCCCATTCCAGATATGCCACCATTGCAGAGCGAAACTCAGGATCAGCCGGCACACCCACCTCGTCCGCAGTGCTCAGCAGCAACTGAACCCAGCGCTGCCTCTTCTCTTCGGTGATCGGTTTGCCAACATGTTGCCGGAACATGGTTGCATGGCCGCCTCGCTCCTTTGAGTATTCAGACGGTCCGCCCAAAACTTCGGCAATAAACATTGCTACGCGATGCGGGTGGTCCGGAGCCATTTCCGCAAAAAGATCGCGCAGTAAATCGTCCTGCAGAACGCGCTCGTAAAATCGCGAAAACAATTTTTCGATTGCCGGCATGCCGCCAATCCATTCGTAGAGGGTGGGGACTGCGTCGTTTGCCATCGGACTCCTTTAGTTCCAATAGGCTATTCGATAACAAGCATTCAAGAAAGATACATACCTTTTAGCGCCCTTGGGCCCGTTGGCCAAATAAATATCGGGAGACAAAAAACGAAACCGGCCCATAAAGAGCCGGTTCCTTGGATCAACGCAGAAATCTACTTGAACAAACGCGGAGCGAAGTCCTTCAGATCGCGGCGCCAGGTCTGCCATTCATGTGCAGTGCCAGGCGACTCGTAAAAGATATGTTGCACCTTGCCGTCTTCCAGCAGCTTGTTAAAGCCCTGTATTCCGGTTCTCATCTGCGCGGGCTCTTCAGTTCCAACGCCGATCCAGAGCAGATGAACGCGCTTTGCAAATGCCGCCGGGTCAGCCATCGCACCGTCGTACATGGTTTTAAGATCCGGTGCCGGTCCACCGCGCATTGACATGCCGCCCGCGCCGCTGAAGCCGCCGATATACGAGAACGTGTCGAGGTGATTGAACGTGACCACGAACGTCTGCATGCCGCCCATTGAAAGTCCCGCCATCGCGCGATGATCGCGATCGGGAACGGTGCGGAACGTTTTGTCGATGTAGGGAATCAGCGCCTTGGTTACGTCCTCGTCAAATGTAGTCATCATCTGCTGCATGGCTTGCATCATGCCAGGACCGCCCATCGGGCCGCCGGGTTGAGCAGTTGCCTGGCCGGCGCGCCGCGCGTAGCCGTTCGCCATTACGATGATCATCGGCTTGGCGCTCTTGCTGGCAATCAGGTTATCGAGGATAAAGTTGACGTTCCCCTGCTTGGTCCAGCCGGTTTCGTCTTCGCCGCCGCCATGCTGCAGATACAGCACCGGGTAGCGCGCAGCCTGATTCTTGTCGTAATCGGGTGGCGTATAAACCAGCGCATGACGCCAGCTACTAGTCACGCTGGAGTTGTACCAGACCTCGCGAACCTGGCCGTGCGGAACATCCTGCGGCAAATAGTAAGTCGCGCCCGCTTCCGGCACTTCAACCGCGCTGGCATCCTTGCTGCCGCCGTAGAAGGTATGGCTACCCGGATCGTTCACGTCGATGCCGTCGATGTTGATTGCGTAGTAATGAAGGCCGGGAGCCTGCGGAGGTGTCGTAACGGTCCAAAATCCGTCCGCCTGCTTCTCCATGTCCATCTTCGGACCGCTCCAGAAATTGACCTTTACCTTGGTGGCGTCCGGAGCTTTGATCCTCACCTGCACCCGCGAGGCGCTGTCGACGCGGGGATATTGCGCATCCAGAACGTTGGTACTGGCGGGCTGAAAGTTGCCCTCCTGCGCATAGCAGAGACTTGCGACCATCAATCCAACCATTCCAACCAGTTTCATCTTCATCTGTGTCACTCCTCGTATAGCAATCCTGACCGCGATTTTCTCCGCGGGATGTGCTCGTTTCCTGGCCTGTTAAGCCATGCGAATACTACAGGTTGTGAATCTGCTCAGGGAAGCTGCATTTTTCCAGCCATTACATCGATTTATTAGATATATTTGCGGGGGGCGAAAACGGTCGATTTCAGACGTTCCCGGCAATCCAAACCGGGTTGCCCGGTTTAGCTTGTCGCTGCGGAAAGCGCCTCTGTATAGTGGAATCGTTTACAGAAAGAGATGCTGAGGAGAATGCGAAAACTTTTCGGCCCGTTGGCTTTATCGTTCGCGTGCCTTGCTTTGTCCCCGCACGTTTTCGCGCAGGCGCAGACTGAGGTACCTCCCGTAGTTCCCGGCGCCAAGCCCGTCTTGGTCGATCGCATCAAGGTCCACGGAAAAGCCCTCGAAGGCAATCTTGAAGGAGACGCCGCAGATCGCGACGTGCTCGTCTTTCTGCCGCCAAGCTATCAAAAAGAAAAAAATCGGCGCTATCCAGTGGTTTATGCGTTACACGGCTACTCGATAGGCGCCGAGCAGTGGAGCCACGAAATTCACGTTCCTCAGACCATCGAGGGCGCCTTTGCCCAGGGCGCGCGAGACATGATCGTCGTGCTGCCGGATTCGAAAACGCTTCACAACGGATCAATGTACGCGAGTTCCCTAACCACCGGCGATTTTGAAAAATTTATTTCGCAGGAGCTGGTGCCCTACATTGACGCGCATTACCGCACCTTGCCGAACCGCGCCAGCCGCGGACTGGTTGGCCACTCCATGGGAGGCTACGGCGCATCGCGCATCGGCATGAAGCATCCCGATGTCTTCGGAAGTCTGTACATCATGAGCCCCTGCTGCATGTCGCCTCAGACTGCGGCGTTCGCAAACAAAGACGTCGCCGCCAGCATTGAAGCGGTTAAATCGCCGTCAGAATCGGCAAGCCTGCCGTTCATTCCGCGAGTGTATCTGGCCATGGCGGCTGCGTTCTCGCCCGATCCCAAAAATCCACCGCTGTATTTTGATCTGCCGGTCAAGAATGGCGAACCGCAGTCGGAGATCGCGGCCAAGTGGGCGGCCAACGCGCCACTGGCCTTTATCGACCAGTACATCGGCAATTTACGGCAGTATCACGCCATCGCAATCGATGTAGGCGATCAGGATGGCTTGCGTTTTGACACCATCAAGCTGCATAACATTCTCGATACTTACGCCATCGCCAATAGTTTTGAGATCTATCACGGCACGCACACCAGCGTTGTCGCAGATAGGTTCCAGAATCATGTCATGCCGTTTTTCAGCAAGAACCTGTGCTTTCAGGCGAGCTGCCAGTAAGCACGCATCAGCAGGAGATTAGCAATGATCAATCGTTCGCGTCGCAGTTTTCTCAAGACCAGTGCCGGCGCTGCCGGCCTGACTCTCGTCGGTCAATCGGCTCTCACCAAAGCTTTGTACGCGGACACTTCCGAGCACCCCGCCGGAAAGCTCGAACCATTTCCGCTGAATTCTGTGCGCCTGACCGCCGGAATCTTCAAGGAGCAGGAGGAGCTGAACTCGCGTTATCTCGATTCGCTCACGGCCGATCGCCTGTTGCACACGTTCCGCCTCACCTCCGGCATCACATCCACTGCCACTCCGTACAAAGGCTGGGAAGATCCAACCTGTGAATTGCGCGGCCACTTCGCCGGTGGGCACTATTTGTCGGCCGTGGCGCTTGCCTCCGCTGGATCAGGCAACACTGACCTGAAGAACCGTGGCAATGAAATGATTGCAGGGCTCGATGCCTGCCAGAAGAAGAATCCGTCGGGTTACCTGAGCGCCTATCCCACCGATTTGTTTGAGCACCTGGCTGAAGGAAAGCCAGTGTGGGCGCCCTTCTACACTTATCACAAGATCATGGCCGGCCTGCTCGATATGTACACGCTGACCGGCAACACTGACGCCCTGCGAGTTGCCGAAGGCATGGCGCGCTGGGTGGGCGAGTACTTTACCGGCATCAGCAACGATCAGCGCCAGCGGATGTTGCGCGTTGAGTACGGCGGCATGAATGAAGTTCTAGTGAACCTCGCCGCCGTCACAAAGAAGGATCGCTATCTTGCTACGGCGCATCTGTTTGAGCAGCCCAACTTCCTCGATCCTCTCGCCAGCCGCCGCGATGAGCTGACTGGATTGCACGCCAACACACACGTTCCCAAAATCATTGGCGCAGCGCGAATGTATGAGGTTACCGGCGATCGCCGCTATCAGCAGATCGCCGAGTACTTCCTTGAAGAAGTGCTCACCGCGCGCAACTACGTCATTGGCAATACGAGTCTCGACGAACACTGGAAGACGCCCGCAGGTCACCTCGAAGGAACACTGGGCTGGACGAATGCCGAGTGCTGCGTGGCCTACAACCTGATGAAGCTCCAACGCCTGGTCTTTGGCTGGACAGCGGATGCGCGCTGGATGGATGAGTACGAGCGTGCATTGTTCAACTGCAGACTCGGTACGCAGGACGCGCAGGGCATGAAGCAGTACTTCTTCCCGCTCGCGGCCGGATACTGGCGCGCATACCACTCGCCGGAAGAGTCGTTCTGGTGCTGCACTGGAAGCGGCGTTGAAGATTTCGCCAAGTTTGCAGACACCATTTACTTCCGCCGCGACAGCGATGTGTATGTAAATCAGTTCATCGCATCCACGCTGGATTGGAAAGACGAAGGCTTCGGCATCGAGCAGGTCACCAAGTTTCCTGAAGAGCAGGGAACAACGCTCAAAATCAAATCCACGCGCCCAGGTGTTCGCACAATTCACGTGCGCATTCCAAGCTGGACGAAAGATGCCGAAATCAAAATCAACGGTCACTCGCTTGAGGCCGTTGCTGATCCTGGCTCCTATCTCGCAATCAAGAGAGCGTGGAAAGACGGAGACACCATCAGCGTCAGCTTGCCGATGATCCTCCGCCAGGAGCCGCTGCTCGGTGATGAGTCCGTCACTGCCGCGCTTTATGGCCCCCTGGTATTGGCTGCCGATCTGGGAGCAGGTCCTGCGGATGGCCCGATGAAAATCATTCACGGCCGTCCCACCACTCCCGGAAAAGAACTGCCGCCGCCCGATGCCCTGCCGAAGATTGCAGCGGGGCCCGACGTGAAAACCGATCAGTGGGTTCAGACTGATTCGAAATCCGACATTCGCTTCAGCGTATCCGGCGAAGGAAAGAAATACGACGTAATGCCGATGTACCGTATCCGCGATCAGAAGTATTCGGTCTATTGGCAATCGCCCAAAAAGGGCGCCTAGTCCCTGATGCGCCGGCCCGTGGTTCGTCTGAATCCGCGCCGGCGCAATCGTTCTCCATTTTCGATACGCAGATGAAACTCAAGATCCCCTTTCAAGCGTCTTGAAGAATATCTCCACCAGTGCACTTTCCCCAGTGAAAGGTACAGTCATGATGCGATCCGGCTCGTTTTATTTTGCATTGGCGCTTATGTGTACTGTTGCAGCAGCGCAGTCCGACACATGTAAAGACCTGGCCAGCCTCAAGGTTGACGGTGTTGAGATTACGAATGCCGTGCTCGTACCGGATGGCGCCCAAATACCGGGACCGGGAGGTAGCCTTACTGCAAAACTGCCGGCCCACTGCCGTGTCGACGGCGTGATGCATCGCCGCAAGGGCGTTGGTGGACAGGACTTTGGGATTGGGTTTCAATTGTCGTTGCCTGAAGCAGCGGCCTGGAACGGGGACATGATGATGCAGGGCGGCGGCGGGGGCAACGGCGTCATTAGCTATCCCGCTGGGGCCCAATACGCCGGGCGAAGGTCGGGCCTGGCTCGCGGGTTCGCTGTCGTCAGCACAGATACAGGACACAAAGCGAAAAGCGGTGCATTTGATTTCAGCTTTCAGAAAGATCAACAGGCTGCTCTTGATTTTGCGTATCAGGCCAACGCTGAAGTTGCAGAGCTCGCCAAGCAGATCATCGCGCGCTATTACGCAAAACCCGCTTCGTATTCATACTTCGTGGGCTGCTCCACCGGCGGTCGCGAGGGCATGATTCTTTCGCAGCGCTTCCCAACCGAGTTCAACGGAATCGTCTCAGGCGATCCTGCCATGCGCACCGGACTTTCAAATCTCGCCATCAGCAAGTGGATTCCGGTGGCCTATAACCAGGCTGCTCCGAAAGACGAGTCGGGAAAACCGCAAATTGAAAAACTGCTCAGCGATGTGGATCGCAAGCTCTTTATGGATTCGCTGCTGAAAAAGTGTGACGCTCGTGACGGCGTGGCCGACGGCATGATTTTCGATCCAATGGGCTGCGACTTCGATCCCAATGAGATTGCCTGCAAGCCCGGTCAGACCGAGTCCTGCATTGCACCCGCCGCAGCCGCTGCTATTAAGAAAGCATTCTCCGGTCCGAAAAACTCTTATGGCAGGCAGGTGTATCCGGGCTTTCTGTACGACTCCGGCATCGCCCTCGCTGGGCCAGTTCCCGGCCTGCTCGCGATGCACTCCGGCGGCATATTCGGCGCCTATCCCACGTCGACAGAAATAGACGTCGACAAGGAAGCGCTGAGTGCTTCTGATCCCCTGGTCGAACCTGCGTCGACAAATCTGTCTACCTTCTCCGGCAATGGCGGCAAGCTGATCTTCTTCCATGGCGATAGTGATCCGTGGTTCTCGCCGCTCGACACCCTGCAGTATTACCAGTCCCTTGGCCCCGCCAACGGCGGCGCAGACAAAGTGGCGCAGTGGAGCCGCATCTTTCTGGTGCCGGGCATGACGCACTGTGCCGGCGGCCCGTCCCTCGATCAGTTCGACATGCTGGGCGCAGTGGTCAACTGGGTAGAAAAAGGAATCGCACCCGATTCTGTGAACGCAACGGGCAAGGCATTCCCTGGCCGAAGCCGCCCCCTGTGTGCCTATCCCGCCCACGCCCAATACCTCGGAAATGGAAACACTGAAGACGCCACGAATTTCCGCTGCCAATAAAGGAGCCTGCTTGAGCTTTACAACGAGCTTCAAATCTACGATCTCGAAATATTTTTTTCTCGCAATTACCGCCGCCTTCCTGCTGACGCCGAACCAGCGCGCCTTTGCGCAGCCAACGCCCAACGCGGCTCCCGGGCCGTTTCCCGGTTTTCCGTCTATTCCGAAAGAGCCGCCATTTGTTGCCGTCATCTTCGGCGACAATATGGTGCTGCAGCGCGGCAAGCCCAATACCATCTGGGGATTTTCCGATCCCGGTGACACGATTCGCGTTGAGATTGGCGACAAATCCGCAACCGGCACCGCAGGCCCCGATCGCCGCTGGCAGGTAAAGATTGATCCACCCGCGCCCGGCGGCCCCTACACCGTCAAGATCAGCGGCAAGCAAACCGTCGAGCTGCATAACGTCCTTGTAGGCGACGTGTGGCTGTGCGGCGGCCAGTCAAACATGGGCCTGTCGCTCCGTTCGGTCAATAACGCCGACGAAGAAATCAAGGCGGCAAACTTTCCTGAGATTCGTTTCTTCGAAGTGTTCGGCCACTCCACCTATCACCACAACGACCTCATCGGCGGTAACTGGAACACAGTCTCGCCTGAAACGGCTGCGCGTGTATCCGCGGTGGGCTACTTCTTTGCGCGCAAGGTTCAGCAGGAGATCAACATTCCCATCGGCCTGGTCGTCGATGCGGTCGGCGGTACGCCTGCGGAGTCATGGACCAGCGCCGATTCACTTCGCAAACTGCACGACTTCGATGTTCCACTTGCGGAGCTCGACCGGCTAGCCGCGGAGAACGGTCCCGAATACGGCAACTACATCATGCACTGGTACGACCGTTACGACATCGGCATGAAAGACAACTGGGCCGCGCCCACACTGGACGATTCCGACTGGAAGCCGGTCACCATTCCCGGCGGATTCGCGGAGCTCGGCGTGCCCGATACACCCGCGCTCGCTTACTTCCGCAAAGAAATCGATCTGCCCGATCCGCTTCCGCCGGGCCGCGCCATGATGTTCCTCGGCTCCATCGAGCGCATGGACACCGTGTACGTTAACGACACGTCCGTTGGCGGCAGCTCGTGGGTCGAGAATCCGCGCGTCTACTTTATGCGCCCCGGCATGTTGAAGCCGGGCAAGAACATCATTACCATTCGCGTTTTAAAAACCAAGCCCGATGGCGGATTCCTCGGCAAACCTGAAGAGCTGCACCTTGTGCTCGGCGACCGCTCAAGCATTCCGCTGGCCGGCCGATGGAAAGGAAAAATCAGCGTCGATGCGCGCCCACCGCAGCCGCTGCCGATCGCATGGGAAAACTGGCCCGTCATGCCTGCTGTGCTCAATCAGGGCATGCTTCAACCCATTGCGCCGCTCTCAATCGCCGGAGCCATGTGGTACCAGGGCGAGCAGAACTCGCCGCGCGGCTACCAGTACCGCAAAATTCTTCCGGCCATGATTGCCGACTGGCGCAAGCTCTTCGCGCAGGGAGATTTCCCCTTTTACATCGTTCAACTGCCTGCGTTCAAGCATCGCAGTGCCACGCCAGTCGACGGCGACGAGTGGACTGAAACTCGCGAGTCGCAGGCCATCGTAGCTGCGACGGTTCCCAATACATGCCTCGCCGTCACCATCGACACAGGCGACCCGGACAATATTCACGCCAAAGAAAAGCTGCCCGTAGGTGAGCGCGTTGCCGCATGTGCGCTGGCCGGGTACTACGGCAAAAAAGTTGCGTATGCTGGACCAACCCTCAAATCGGTTGACCGGCTCCCCGACTCAATCCGCATCCGCTTCTATCACACCGATGGCGGCCTGGTGGCAAAGGGAGACAAGCTCGGAGAGTTTTCTGTAGCCGGCGATGACCACAAATGGTACTGGGCCGACGCCCGCATTGAAGGCGACACGATTGTGGTTTCATCGCCATCGGTGCCACACCCCAAAGAGGTGCGTTACGCCTGGCAATCGAACCCGTTGGCAACGCTCTATAACGGCGCAGGTTTGCCGGCCACACCCTTCCGCTCCGACAACTGGCCTGAACTGACACAGAGCGCAAGACCGTACTGAAACGACGAGTGGCCGACGTCGGGCAAATCTCACTCATCCACCAACTCTGGGTGCCCCAGGTCCCGCTTCTGGGACCTGGGATACCACTACAGTTCGGCAGGTGGCCCTGGTCCGGGAGATGTTAATTCAAATACCAATTCTGGGTGCCCCAGGTCTCCTTAGAGACCTGGGAAAGCGCGGCTCTCCATATGGCGCGTTCGGTCACCGCGCAACTATCCCGCAACGATGTAGGATGCTGGCATGACCGAGGGGCTAGTCAGATACCACTAGGCCGCATGCTTCCACTTCATCACGTTTAGCCGCTACCGTCGGCTCCCATACCTTGGCACGCCGGCGGCGCGCGGCCTCTTCGAGCGGCCTCTTGAGTCGATGCGCACGCGGTATCAGTTTGTCGTATGCGGCTACGTCGTAATGCCGGAGCATGTTCACCTGCTGGTCAGCGAGCCGAAAAGAGCGTTACTCTCGAAAGCAATCCAGGCGCTCAAGCTTTCGGTCTCAGTTCAAAGCAGGCAGCGACCGTTCTGGCAGGCGCGGTACTTCGACTTCAACGTGCACAATGAGGAAAAAAGGGTAGAGAAGCTCAGGTATATGCATCGCAATCCGGTGAAGCGAGGTTTGGTGGAAAGGCCGGAAGACTGGGAGTGGTCGATTTTTCGCCACTATGCAACAGGGGTGATTGGTACAGTCGAGATCGAAAGTCAATGGACTGCCACCCGGCGCGGAAGCGAATTTCCCCAGTATTTTCGCTACTCTGAAAGGGCCGGTTAAGGCCGGCGGTCTCCCATGTCTCAGAATCGAGACATGGGGCACCCACTGTTATTGAACTAGTGGGATGTGGGCCACCCGCCAATCCTCCACAATGAACGTTTCATTCCGTACCGAGGTGATGGACCGATCACTCAAGATCAAATAGTGATAACCCAAAAGAGTGGTGATGGATGGGTATCACCCGCTAATGGAGCGTACCTCATCCCGGCGGAACATAACGAATCCAGCAAGAGGTATCTGGACTTTATGGTGGGGGATGCGAAGCATTTTTGATCCCGTTTCACCGGTAAAGAACGCGATATTGAATCAGAATTTTTGCGCACAATTCAGGGAAGATATGCTTGAAGGCTCAGCGCCGGCGTTCACAGTTTCACAAAACGCATGTACCAGCTTTTGAGGCATTCGAGTGTACTTATAGCTACACTCCGGCGGGCCCCAAAAAGGTCCACAACGCGCAATCCAGTTCACTTTTCTTTTGAGGACGACCGACACGAATTAGGGAGCGAGCTTTAGCCTTGAAAAGGCTCTCCGGCTTGCCGCTGGCCGGGGATTCTCTCTCCACCTATTGATGGAGCTCACGCTCACTCGAATGACTCAAGACACAATACCAGGGAGCTCGTACTCTAAGAATGTCTCCCGTACTAAGTTCAAGTTTGCCTTCGGGTGGCGCCCTTGAGTAAGGCGCCACCCATTTTCCTTTTTGGGGCTAAATCCTTCGTAACTAGCGGGTCAAAATAACATACTTCCGCCCTGCGTAAAGACGGAACCCCGGGCCCTGATCGGGCAGAATCTGCAACGGCGTCGGCCGCTGAAGCCCAGGATCATTTGAATAGGGCACAGACAAAACATCGTGTGCACCCAGGTCGGTCACAATAAACTTGTCACCCGCAACGAACCCCACGCCATAAGCCCCCGCCGCTAGCTTATGCCCGCCAATTTCGATGGGAGCTTCCGCAATCAGATAGGCCTGGTACTTGGCCGCAATGCCGGTCGAGTATCCGCTGGTATCAACCATGCTCACCAGCACATAGAAGCCGTCGGGATACTTGATACCACCCGAGTTGCGCTGCTGCGTCGATGCAACCTGTCCACGATAGAAGACGGTAGCGGGCAAAAGCTTCTGCATATCTGCAGGTTTCAATACCGTTGCGCTTCCCTGCGCGAAAGCGTTCATCGACACGGCCGAAAGGCCAGCGGTCAGCGCCAAACCTGCCAGTAATTTCAATCCTTGCCTCAATTGCATCTTCAATCCTCCTGTTGCGATTTACCCAAGAAGTATATCGCCATCCGCATAGCTCATGTAGGGCATACCGGCTCACAACGAACCATGGACTCGAACCAACAATGATCTCAGATGAATGTTAAAGACAGGCTACCGCTGCGCGGCTAACTCACCCGTGGAAAGAAACGCCGTTCCTGAAAGGCTCCTGCCCGATGCCAGCAGGTCGCGCACCTTCTCTGGATCGGCGCCAACTTTGGCAACAGCCTCTTTCAAGATGTGCAATGCCGACGCGGTCCCGGTCCCCTG
>Ga0265340_10002018_pt1 | contig 11621 bp, 10 predicted proteins | sample 4CB225metaG_FD_202082 | JGI IMG/M metagenome (GOLD analysis project Ga0265340, IMG submission 202082) | Rhizosphere microbial communities from Carex aquatilis grown in University of Washington, Seatle, WA, United States - 4-CB2-25 metaG | ecosystem: Host-associated > Plants > Roots >...
CGACGCGGTGTTCTCGCCACGACTCGCGGGCTTCGTGCTCGACGCGTTCGCGGCGACCGACGCGCCCGCGATCGACCCCGAGCTCGACGCGCTCACCCATCGCGAGCGCGAGGTGTTGCGCCTCATCGCGCGCGGCTACGCGTACAAGGAGATCGCGAAGGAACTGTTCATCTCGGTGAAGACGGTCGAGACGCACGTGTCGAGCGTGCTGCGCAAGCTGCAGTTGTCGAGCCGCCATGAGCTCACCCGGTGGGCGACCGACCGCCGGCTGGTGTGAGTCGATGGGCTATCCGGTCTCCGACGTCGTGTCGTTCCTTCGCGGCACGTGGATCATCGAGCGGCGCATCGTCGACGAGCGAGCCGGCGAGGTCGGAAACTTCGCCGGCACCGCCGAGTTCGCGCCTGATGGTGACGCGTGGAGCTGGGTCGAGGCGGGGGAGTTGCAGTGGGTTGCCGACACGCACAAGGCCGGCCGGCGCCTGCTGGTCGCCGTCCGGCCTGAAGTGCCGTGCGTTGTTGACGTCACGTTCGACGACGGGAGGTTCTTCCACCGTGCTGATCTGTCGTCAGGCAGCGACGCGTTCGTGCATGGCTGCCCGCCCGACACCTACAGCGGAACGTGGACCGTCGACTCAGCGGACCAGTTTCGCCTGACCTGGGACGTCGAGGGGCCAGCGAAGCGGATCACGATCCGGTCGACGTACTGCAGGCGCTAACTCAGGTGTTCGTGCCGGTCGTCGTCGGGCTCGCCGACGCTGCGGGAGCCATCGGTCCGTTGCCCATGCGCCCGCCGAAGCCTTGTCCGTCCATGTGGCCGGCGATGGCCGGCAGCTTGCCGTCGAAAAGGTTGCTGATGACGGTGCCGCCCTTGGTCGTGACGGTGAAGAACACGCTGTCACCGACCTTGACGTCGGACAGCGTTGCCTTGGTGCTGCCCGCCTTCTCGATGTGACTGGTGCTCGGCACGCTGTAGGTCGTCGTTGCGGTGCTGGTCTTGATGCTGACCGTGCCGCTGCCGACGGCGGTGACGGTGCCCGTTTCGGGCGCCACGCCCATCATGCCGCTCATGCCGCCGAACCCAGGACCGCCAGGCCCACCGCCGCCGGGGCCGCCGCCGAACCCACCGGCCGCCGGACCCGTGCCGTCGCGCAGGTCGGCGAGAATCGTGCCGCCAGCTGTCGTGACGTTGAACGAGACGGTGTCACCGACCTTGACGCCGGTCAGCGCCCCGGGGCCGCTCTCGTTGATCGAGATTCTGGTGGTGCTGGTGACGCTGTAGGTCTTGGTGGTCGAGGCTGTCGTGCTGGTCGCGGTGGTCGCGATCGTCACGCTGTCGGTGCCGACGGCGGTGACCTTGCCGGTCAGCGGCGCGACGAAGGCGGGGCGATCCTTCTTTGGACCAGGAGCCTCGCTCGACGGTGCCGGAGCGGCGCTGGACACTGCGGCCGCAACGCCCGACGCAGGTGTCGAAGATGACGCGTTGTTTGAGGACGCCGACGCACCGAGCGTGCTGGCGAGGATCCCTCCGACGACCGCACCGCCCGCGATCAAGGCGATGGCCGTGGTCGCGCCACGGCGGGCTTTCGTAGTGCCGCCGACGAGTTCGTCAGCTACTGGCTCGCCTGCGCGAGGCGTCGGTCCGAACGGTGAACTCATATCCGCGGTCTCCCTTGACTGGGATTGCTGTCTCGGACTGCCACATCGGCTGCCCCCGTATCAAAGAGCATCGGCGGCGAACCTGGGAAATAGCTGACAGAGAGCACTCAAGCTGCTCGGACTTGCGTTGTCGGAGCGTCAGGGAGTGGCCATGACCAGAAAAGATTCAGCCTTTCGGCCTACCGGCCAGCCGGCCGCTTCAGCGTTCGCGGACAGCCAGCGACCGACGAATTCTTCGAGATTGTCCATGTGTGCGGTCTGGCTCTCGTGGGCCTTGAGAGCAGCGATCTTGCGGTCGAAGGTGTCGGTCACGTCGACGTAGTGCAGGTCATGGCCCTCCACCCCGCCCATGACCCAGATCTCAGGGACGACCCAGGCCTCGAGGCCCTCGTCGATTCGAAGCTCCGGATACGCGAACGGGTTGCGGGCATCGGGGTAGATCGCGTCGAGCGCCGCGTCGCCCGCAGCGCGGTGGTCTGGATGGCTGCGACCGACCCGGGTGTAGTCGCGCTCCGGGCTTGGCACGAGCGCGCGCTGTGGCCGCACCTGGCGGATTACCCGGCTGATGTCACGGCGCAACTCGAAGCTGTCGACGAGTCTGCCGTCTGGGTAGCCGAGAAAACGCACATCGTGGACGCCGACCCGCTTGGCCGCCTCGATCTGCTCAGCCCGCCGAATCGGGGCGATCTGGTCGCGCGGAAACTCGAGGTCGTAGCCGCCGGCGTCGCCGTCGGTGCAGATGCAGTAGACGACCTCGATCCCGGCATCGGTGAATGTCGCGATCGTGCCCGCGGACCCGAAGTCGACGTCGTCAGGGTGGGCAGTGATGACCAGCACGCGCTCGATCTCGGCGTCCGGCTTGGGTTCGATTGGCACGGGCGCCATCTTAGGCGAGTGCGCGCGTGAACCCGCGGGCGTGCGCGGAGGCAGGCGGGTGTCCGCTCGGCTCCGTAGACTCAAGGTCGATGTCAGCGCAGACCGAAGAGCTCCTTGCCGATCTCAACCCCCAGCAGCGCGCGGCCGTCGTGCACGAGGGGGGTCCGCTGCTCATCGTCGCGGGCGCCGGCTCCGGTAAGACCCGAGTCCTGACCCGGCGGATCGCCTACTTGCTGGCGCAACGCCAGGTGGCGCCGACCGAGATTCTGGCGATCACCTTCACGAACAAGGCCGCCGGTGAGATGAAAGAGCGGGTTGCCGCGATGGTGGGCAACCGGGCGAAGGTCATGTGGGTGATGACGTTTCACTCGGCCTGCGTGCGCATCCTGCGGGAGAACGCGAAGAGGCTCGGGTTCACCACCACGTTCTCTATCTACGACTCCGCCGACTCTCAGCGGTTGATGACCCTGGTGTGCCGCGAGCTCGACCTCGACCCGAAGCGCTACCCGCCGCGCGCCTTCAACGCTCAGGTCTCGAACCTGAAGAACGAGTTGATCGACCCCGAAGACTTCGAGCGCCGCGCGAGCAACAACCACGAGAAGACGCTCGCGGAGGCCTATACCGGCTACCAGCGTCGACTGCGTGAGGCGAACGCGTTCGATTTCGACGACCTGATCATGGTGACGGTCAATCTCTTTCAGGCCTTCCCCGACGTCGCCGAGCACTACCGCCGCCGCTTCCGGCACGTCCTGGTCGACGAGTACCAGGACACGAACCACGCCCAATACACGCTGGTCCGCGAGTTGGTCGGCGGCGCGGTCGACCAGCAGGAGAAGCGCACGGTCGACGGCGATCTGGTCCGGGCCGGCTCCGACGTCCCACCGGCCGAACTCGTCGTCGTCGGTGACGCCGACCAGTCGATCTACGCGTTTCGGGGGGCGACGATCCGCAACATCTTGGAGTTCGAGCGCGACTACCCGAACGCCACCGTCGTCTTGCTCGAGCAGAACTATCGGTCTACACAGACGATCTTGAGCGCGGCCAACTCGGTGATCACCCGCAACGAGGGTCGCAAGGCGAAGAACCTGTGGTCCGATGCTGGCGATGGCGAGCAGATCGGTGGCTACGTCGCCGACGACGAGCGTGGCGAAGCGTCGTTCGTCGCCGAAGAGATCGACCGCCTGCACGACCTCGGCGCTGCGGCCTACAGCGATGTCGCGATCTTCTATCGCACCAACGCGCAGTCACGGGTCTTCGAGGAAATCTTCATCAGAGTCGGGCTGCCGTACAAGGTCGTAGGCGGGGTGCGGTTCTACGAACGACGCGAGGTGCGCGACCTTCTCGCCTACCTGCGGCTGCTGGTGAACCCCGACGACACGATCTCGTTGCGTCGCATCCTGAACGTGCCAAGGCGCGGCATCGGCGATCGTGCCGAGGCGTGTATCGAGGCCCTCGCAGCCCGCGAACGCATCACGTTTGCGCACGCGCTGCACCGTGCAGACGAGGCCTACGGCATCGCAACCCGCTCGCTGTCGGCGGTGAAGGATTTCGTTGCGCTGCTCGACGAGTTGCAGGTGATGGCGCAGGTGCACCCGCCGTCCGAAGTGATGGACGCCGTGCTGACGAAGAGCGGCTACCTGGCCGAGCTCGAGGCGAGCATCGACCCGCAGGACGAGTCGCGCGTCGAGAACTTGCGCGAGCTGGTGACCGTTGCGCGTGAATTCGAAGAGGGGACGCCGGGTGGCACCCTCGCGGATTTTCTCGAGCAGGTCGCGTTGGTCGCGGACGCCGATCAGATCCCGACGGCGGACGACGAGCACGGCGGCGTCGTGACGCTGATGACCCTGCACACCGCGAAGGGTCTGGAGTTCCCGGTGGTGTTCCTCACCGGACTTGAAGACGGCGTCTTCCCGCACATGCGGTCGCTGACCGAACCCAAAGAACTCGAAGAGGAGCGGCGGCTCGCTTACGTCGGGATCACCCGCGCGCAGCGGCGGCTCTACCTGACCCGCTCGATGCAGCGCAGCACCTGGGGAGCGCCGTCGTACAACCCGCCGTCCCGCTTTCTCGACGAGGTTCCTGACTCGCTCGTCGACTGGAAGCGGTCCGCCCCCGCTCGCTACACGCCGACGGGTGGCGGGCGGTCCTACGCGGGCGCGTCAGCGGCTGTCTTGCCTGGTGCACCGGCTCGTAGCAGTGGTGTCGGCAACCGCCCAGTGCCCTCGTTGACCCCGGGCGATCGAGTCAGTCACGACAGCTTCGGCCTTGGCACCGTGGTCTCGACGTCCGGGCTAGGCGACAACGCGCAGGCGAAGGTCGACTTCGGCGCGACCATCGGCGCAAAGACGTTCGTGCTGCGCTACGCGCCCTTAGTGAAGCTGTAGCCCTCGGCGGCTCGGCGAGCGCTGGTGTTAAACGGTCGCAAGAACGGCCGTTCCGCACCACTACTCCCGGATCGTCGCGCCGGCGCGGGGGCAAAGAGATGCCCGGCTCGAGCGGCTCCCGGAGGAAGTCGCTCGAGCCGGGCTGGTTTAGCTAGGTTGCTCGGATCTGCGGTGACTGATCAGTGGTGCTGGTTGCCCTGGATGGACCGGGTTGGCGTGCCGTCACGCTGGCCACCGTTATTGCCCTGACCGTTATTGCCCTGACCGTTATTGCCCTGGCCCCAGTCGCCGAACCAGTTCTGCTGTCCGGGGAAGGGCATCTTGGGCGTGGGCTTGGCCGTCGGGGTCGCGCTCGGGTCGCCAGAGTGGCCGCCCTTGTCACGATCGCCGCACCAGAGCCAGCCGAAGTGGTTCCCTCGACCAAGGCCTGGGGTCGCCGTCGCGGTCGCGGAGGCGGTCGGAGTCGGTGAAGCGGTCACCTGCGGGCAGATGCCGCACCAGCGCCACCAGCCGTCGTCCCCGAACTTCTTGCCGTCCTTGTCCTTGTCGGTCGGCGTTGCGCTTGGTGACGCAGTCGTCGTCGGGAGTGGCTGCGCCAAGCACGGGCTCGGCGGTACGGGGAGCGCGGCGCAATAGGCGGCGATCGCCGTCGGCGTCGAACTACCTGCGGCCTTCACCAAGAGGGCCAGCGCCTTCGGGTCGAGGGTCTTACCTGCCTTGGTGAGCGCCGTGTAGTTCTGGCAGAGGCGGTAATCGATCAGCGCCTGAACCGCAGCGAGCTGCGTCGGGTTGAGAACCGGCTTCTTGGAATCCTTTGGTACCGGTGACTTCGACGTCGTCGCCGTCGCGCTGACCGACGCACTGACGCTCGCGGACACCGAGACCGACGGGGTCGCCGTTGGGCTGACGCTCACGCTCGGCGTCGGATGGTTCTTCCAGTTGGCAGCGTCGACGCCCGCCACACTCAGCTTGGGATCTGAGGGCCGCGGCGCGCCGATGGTGGTGTGGGCGAATGACTGGATCGGACTAGGCAGGACGCACGCGTACGCGGCCGTAGCTGCGCCGGTAAGCGTGACCACGCCGGCTGCTAAGCCGACGGCGATCCGTCCCGGGAGCAGAGTCGAGAAACGGTTTGCAATCACTGTCTTGTACCTCGCGATGGGTTGGGGACGACGGTGCCGGATACCCACGCGTTCCCGCCTGAAGGCGGCCAGGACGGCCGCCTCGCTGGCAAGTTCCGAAGGCTCAGTTGCTGCGGCCGCGGACCGCAAAACATCCGACACTGACTGCCATTCGGGATTGGCGGCCGCGTCGAGTCGACCGGCGTCGAGCAGCTCATCTAGTTGCTCAGCGTCGGTCTGGTCGTCGTGGCGTCGCCAGAAGGGCAGGTTTGGCATCTCACCTCCCCAAACGTCGTCGTCGCTCATAGCGTTACTGAAGTCCTTCCAAGCGAGCGCCCAGAGTTGCCGGCGCTCGGCCCACGAGCTCCTGGAGCCGGCGCAGCCCGCGGTGTGCAGTGACCCGCACCGCGCCGGGACTCTTTCCGAGAATGGCGCCGACGGCCGCCGGATCGAGGCCGGCAACGACCCGGAGGATGATCACTTCGGCCTGATCGCGCGGCAAGGTGGCGATCAGGGCAAGCGCCGCGTCGGTGCTCAGGTTCTCCATGGCCAGCTGAGCGGTGTCGTCCGGGGACGGCATGCGGTCGAGCGCGATCTCGTCGATCGACACCCGAGGTCGGCGCCGGTCATGGCGCGCCGCATCGAGGACCTTGTTGCGCGCAATGGTGAAGACCCAGGCGCGAAACGCAGGCTCGCCACCGGAGAACTTCGCCAGGCTGCGGATCACTTGTAGCCAGGTCTCGGACGCCAGATCGTGCGCCGAACACGGCGCCAGCGTGCGCAAGTAGCGGACGACGGGTGGGTTCAGTGCCCGCCACAACTGCGCGAAGGCGTTCTCGTCGCCCGCCTGGGCGGCGAGGAGAACGTCCTCGAACGCGTCGTCGCTCATCGCCACCCTTCATCGGCATCAGTTCCCCAGACCCTAATCCCCGTTCTCGGGCCAGCTCAAAGCTCCAGCGCGAAGATCAACCCCTACGGGCGCAGCCAGCTATCGCGTGGGTGGGCATACGCTCGTGGGACTGCACGCGGGAGGTGAAGACGATGCCGGACGCCGGGCGGGTGCGCGTTGTGGTCGCCAAGCCAGGTCTCGACGGGCACGACCGGGGCGCGAAAGTGGTCGCGCGCGCGCTTCGTGACGCCGGTGTTGAAGTCATCTACACCGGACTGCATCAAACGCCCGAGCAGATCGTGGCGACCGCGGTGCAAGAGGACGCCGATGCGATCGGCCTGTCGGTGCTGTCGGGCGCACACATGACGCTGTTCACCCGCGTGCTTGAGTTGCTCGCAGAGCGCGGCGCTTCGGACATCGTCGTCTTCGGTGGCGGCATCATTCCGGCGGCCGACATTCCCGAGCTCAAGGCTCTGGGCGTGGCCGAGGTCTTCACCCCGGGTGCGAGCACGCAGCGCATCGTGGAGTGGGTGCACGCGAACCTCGGAGCCTCGGTCGCGCCGTAGGGTTCCTCAACGCTCGGGGCCTGACCCAGTGCTCGGGCCCGCGCGCAGTCGGCCCGCGCAGTCGGCCCGCGCGCTCGGACCCCCGCGCTCGGCCCGCACGCACCCGGACCGCGCGCTCGGACCCCCGCGCAGTCGGACCTTTGGTTCTTAGCGCGCGTAAGAACGAGCGTTGAGGACCAACGGTCAGCGAGTTGGGCCACCCGACGCCGCGCATCGCGCGCTCGGCGTGTCGCTTCGACCGGCAGTCGCAAGTGCGACACCATCGACAAAAGCGTGAGGCCCCTCTATTTACGAGATAGAGGGGCCTCACTTAGATCGGCGTTGCCGCCGACCTGCCGCCAATCGCCGGTGACGTTCGCGGCTCGACCGCCTCCGCCGCGCTGATCCGCAGGTTGCCCTGCTGACCAACTCGGACCGAGGTTTCTGAACCACGATCCAGAACCCTTCAGACGGTGCCGAAGTCGGGTTGCCCCGCGCTCTGCATTGTCTTCAGAGACCGAACCCAGAAGTTCAATCTCGATCGGCTCGACCCGGGTTGCCCCGCGTCGTTCCGCTCGATCTGATGCGCCGAGTCGGTCTGCCGAAGTTGCCTACGGTTGCCCGCGACTTTCCTTCTGCTTCTCGCCCCGGAGCCTTCCGGAACCGCCGCCGTGATCGGTGACTGGGAGATTTCTAGCGGTCCTGGGAACGGGCCGCAAGGCCTTGGACGAAAGAACTTTTCGGAATTTTTGCGGTCCACAGAACTGGCTGAGTTGTCCCCTGAATTGGCGTAGTTCTCCACCGGTTGTGCACCGACTCGTCCACAGCCAGGTCGAAATTGCCACAGCTGCACGACCCCGGTCGATGACGCTCGGATCTGCTCGATAACCTCAGGGCCGTGGACCTGTTCGAATACCAAGCACGCGACCTATTCGCTGCACACGGCGTGCCGGTGTTGCGCGGCGAAGTCGCAACGACGCCAGCACGCGCGCAAGAGATCGCGCGGTCGTTGGGTGGCAAGGTCGTCGTGAAGGCGCAGGTCAAGGTCGGCGGCCGCGGCAAGGCCGGTGGTGTGAAGTTGGCCAACGACGCCGACGACGCGTATGCCAAGGCGGACGCCATTCTCGGGATGGACATCAAGGGGCACGTCGTGCACCGGGTGTTGATCGCCGAGGCGAGCGACATCGCCGAGGAGTACTACTTCTCGTTCCTGCTCGACCGGTCGAACCGCACGTTCCTCGCGATGGCCTCGCGCGAGGGCGGCGTCGAGATCGAGCAGATCGCTGTGGAGACACCCGAGGCGCTCGCGAAGGTGCCCATCGACGCGACGGTTGGCGTCGACACTGCCAAGGCCCGCGAGATCGCGGTTGCCGCGGGCTACCCGCCGGAGATCCTCGACCAGGCCGCCGACGTCATCGTTGCGCTATGGGAAGTCTTCACCAAAGAGGACGCGACGCTGGTCGAGGTCAACCCGCTCGTCAAGACGCCGGCCGGCGTGGTGCTGGCGCTCGACGGAAAGGTGACGCTCGACGAGAACGCCGGGTTCCGGCAACCAGGGCACGCCGCGCTTGCCGACGTCGAGGCTGCCGACCCGCTCGAAGCGCGCGCCAAAGAAGCCCACCTGAACTACGTGAAACTCGACGGTCAGGTGGGCATCATCGGCAACGGCGCCGGGCTCGTGATGAGCACGCTCGACGTCGTGTCGTACGCAGGTGAGGCGTACGGCGTACGGCCGGCGAACTTCCTCGACATCGGTGGCGGCGCGTCGGCTGACGTGATGGCGGCCAGCTTGACCATCGTGCTGTCCGACCCTTCAGTGCGTTCGGTGTTCGTCAACGTGTTCGGCGGTATCACCGCGTGCGACGAAGTGGCAAATGGCATCGTGGCGGCCTTCGGCAAGCTGCGCGACGCAGGTGAGCAGATCACCGCACCCCTCGTCGTCCGGCTTGATGGGAACCGAGCTGAAGAGGGGCGGGCGCTACTGGCCGCAGCTGCCCTTTCGGGCGTGGAGCAAAGCGACACGATGGACGGCGCTGCGCAGCGGGTTGCCGAGCTCGCGTCGGTGGGTGGGCGGTAGTGGCGATCTTTCTCGACCGCTCCAGCCGGGTCATCGTGCAGGGCATTACCGGGTCAGAGGGCAGCAAGCACACCCGGCGAATGCTCGCGGCCGGCACCACGATCGTGGGTGGCACCAACCCGAAGAAGGCCGGCACCACACTCGATTTCGATGGCACCTCGCTGCCGGTGTTCGCGTCGATCGCAGAAGCGATGGACGCCACCGGCGCGAACGTCGTCGTGAGCTTCGTTCCACCGGCCGGCGCGAAGGTCGGCATGCTGGAGGCGATTGATTCCGGCATCGGCCTTGCGGTCGTCATCACCGAGGGAATCCCGGTGCACGACACCACGGCGGCGTGGGCATACGCCACGGCACGTGGCAACGCGACGCGCATCATCGGTCCGAACTGCCCGGGGATCGCATCGCCGGGCCAGTCGAACGCGGGCATCATCCCGGCCGACATCACCAAGCCCGGGCGGATCGGCCTGGTCAGCAAATCCGGCACGTTGACCTACCAGATGATGTTCGAGCTCCGCGACATCGGTTTCTCGACCTGCGTCGGCATCGGCGGCGACCCGGTCGTCGGCACGACCCATATCGACTGCCTGCGCGCTTTCCAAGCAGATCCCGACACCGACGCGATCGTGATGATCGGCGAAATCGGCGGGGACGCTGAAGAGCGGGCGGCTGCATTCATCGAAGCCAACGTCACCAAGCCGGTCGTCGGTTACGTCGCAGGATTTACCGCGCCCGAGGGCAAGACGATGGGGCACGCGGGCGCGATCGTGTCGGGCTCGTCGGGCACCGCGGCGGCGAAGAAGGAAGCACTCGAGAAGGTGGGCGTGCAGGTCGGCAAGACGCCGAGCGAGACCGCCCGGCTGATGCGCGAGATCATGACGGCGCTCTGACGGCTTTCGCTGCTGTTGCCGCACCGGCGATGGCGCACCCGGTTTCCGCGACGCCAACAAGGATCAACACCCAGCCACCCCATTGCAGCTTGACGCCCAGCCCGTAGCTCAATCCGCGCACCAATATGAGCAACGTCCCTAGCGCAGCGGCGCTGGCTGCAGCGATGCCGAAACCCACGCGCTGCGCTGGCATGCTGGTGGCGAAAACGCCGACGATCGTTGCTGGGCCGGCGGCGAATAGCGCCAGCAGTCCGAGGATCGCAAAGCTGTGCCATGCATTGGTCGTGTAGGTGAACGCGCCAAGACCAGCGATTTTCAAGGACAGCCCGACGTAGGGCAGGAACGACGCAACGAACGCCGCGCCTGCCAACGCAATAACGCCGCCGTCGAGAGCGCGGAACGTTCGTGACACGTGTGGTTGCGGCGGAAGGCCGTATCCCGCGTATCCGAGTGGCGGACCGTACTGCGGTGGCGGACCGTACTGCGGTGGCGGACCGTACTGCGGTGGCGGACCGTACTGCGGTGGCGGACCGTACTGCGGTGGCGGACCGTACTGCGGGTATCCCGGTCCGTACTGCGGGTATCCGGGTGGCGGGCCGTACTGCGGTGGCGGGCCGTACTGCGGTGGCGGGCCCGGTGGTGGCGGGCCCGGTGGTGGCGCAGCGGGCGCGGCATCCGCGAGCGGTACTGCCCACGGGTCAACCGGCGGCTCGGGCGGTGTCGACACGGTTCCCCCGTCTTCGATGTATCAGCGCGCTGGCAGCCGACTCTTCTTTGGCGAAAGTGCTTCCTTTGCCAAGGTGCTGCTCCGCCAACGCGCTGCTCTGCCAAGGGCTTCGGTAACCGAAGTGGTTGCGGTGCCATAGGTAAAGTGAGTGTCAAGTCTTGCTTCCAGGCCCTGTATACATCACTGTTGGCACGTTCTTTGCAGTTCCGGCGCAGCCGCCGGTGTAGCGGATGCTTATTTGCACGGCGCAAGAGTGCCGTGACGTCTCGAGGAGGATGGGCACATGCCCGGCTTCGACCTGAAGCAGATCAAGCGGAACGACCAGGTAATTCTCGGCGCCGGCATTCTCTTTCTGCTGCTGTCGTTCTTCGCCCCGTTCTATGGCGTCTCCTACCACGGGGCCGGTGGCTTCGGTGGTAGCGCCAGCGTTACCGCCTGGCACAGCTACGGCTTTCTCGC
>Ga0265340_10002021_pt1 | contig 11618 bp, 9 predicted proteins | sample 4CB225metaG_FD_202082 | JGI IMG/M metagenome (GOLD analysis project Ga0265340, IMG submission 202082) | Rhizosphere microbial communities from Carex aquatilis grown in University of Washington, Seatle, WA, United States - 4-CB2-25 metaG | ecosystem: Host-associated > Plants > Roots > Rhizosphere...
GGTCCGGGAGAAATACGCCCAGGCCGGTCGCGAAGCCCGAACCAAGATCGCGCTACATCGGCGCGCGGTCGAGGACGGACTGCTCCATGACGGCGACCGTGTTCACATTGCCGACCCCGTTCACACTGGCGACCGGGAAGGCGAGATCCAGCTACTCAACTGACCTGTCCCCCGAAGATGGGGCGTGTCAGCCGATAGTCAAACCCTCTAGCGTTAGGTGCCGGGACGTCGCGGGGGACGTTCGGCGAGGCGAGGAGCGGGCCCTGCGGATCCGGCCCGCTCCTGACGTCCTCGGTGCCGGGCGGCGCTTGACCTGGAAGTCGCGCCGCCCGGCACCCGCACCCACTCCGGTCGTGATCACCCGCTCCGCGTGATCATGGGCGCAGGGCAAGGCAAGATGTGGACATGCAGATGGTGGCGTGCGACCTCGACGGGACGATCGTGTGCGCGGACGGCACGATCTCGCAGCGCACGCTGGCGGTTCTGCGGCACTGCGAGAGCCTGGGCATCCACGTCGTGTTCGTCACCGGCCGACCGCCGCGCTGGATGGATTCCATTGTCGAGATGACCGGTCACCAGGGCCTGGCCCTGTGCGGCAACGGTGCGGTGGTGTTCGACCTGGCCGCCAACAAAGTGGTGCAGTCCCACGGACTTGACCGGGCGACCGTGCTGGAGGTCACTTCCCGGCTGCGCCAGCACCTGCCCGGCGTGGCCTTCGCCCTGGAAACCCTGTCCGGGTACCGGCGCGAACCCGCTTACCGGCCGATGCACACGGCCGCCCGGGCCGCCGCGACCGGGACCGTGGCCGAACTGCTGGCCGACGATCCGATCGTGATCAAGGTGCTGTGCCGTCAGGCGGGCGAGCATTGCGGCATGCTCGACTCCGACGACATGCTGGTGATCGCCCGCCGGGTCCTGGGCTCGGCGGCCGAGGTGGTCCATTCCGACCCGGCCAGTCGCATGCTGGAGATTTCCGCCCCGGGGGTGACGAAGGCGTCGGCGCTGGCCTGGCTGGCCGGAGAACTCGGCGTCGATCCGTCGGAGGTGGTGGCTTTCGGGGACATGCCGAACGACGTGCCGATGCTGGTCTGGGCCGGGACCGGGTACGCGATGGCCGATGGGCATCCCGACGCGATCGCCGCCGCCTCCGGGCAGGCCCCGCCCTGTGCCCAGGACGGAGTAGCTCAAGTTCTCGAGCGGCTGCTCGAAGGATAGATTCGGTAGCTGTGGGACGAGAACGTCGCCTCGTAGTTGACTGGCCCGCGTGCAAGGCACACGGCGTCTGTGCCGAACTCCTGCCCGAAATGGTGGCCCTGGACGAGTGGGGCTACCCGCTGATCAAGGATGCGCCGGTGCCCAGGGCCCTTCTGGGCCACGCTCGTCGCGCGGTCAGCGCCTGCCCGACCCTGGCCCTCTCCCTGAGAGAGGCCCCTCCTGGTTGAGCACGATCGATGGGGACGATCTAGATGACGGCGCCCTCGACCATCTCCCGGACCTGCTTGGCGGTGCGCCGGGCGGCGTCGATGTGATCGCGGACCCCGTCGGCGTCCTGCATCCGGACCGCGACCCGGGCCATCATCGCGGACTCGGAGGCCCGGGAGCAGAGCGTGGCCGCCCGGGCCAGCCGGCGGTGAACGTCCAGGTAGATGTCGCCGGGGCCGACCGGCACGTCCCGGCCCTCGCTCGGGGCCGCGGCCTGGGCGTGTTCGCAGGCCTCCCGGACGACGTCCTGGATCGCATCGAGTTCGTCGGCGACCTCCAGCAGCTCGATCCGCACCGGCCGCGAAGGCACCACATCGATCACCGAGTGGTAGCGCCGGACGGCTCGGGCAAATCGGTCATGGACCCGGCGCCAGACCCCGTTACCGAGCGGGCCCGGTCCGATCCTCGGGGTCCGGATCCAGTCCAGCATGCCCACGACCGGCCACCCCCGCCCTAAAGATACTGACCCGTGCCGCCAGGGCGGGCCGAGCCGTCCGGGGCGGCGCCGGGTGCGCCCAGGCCCGCGGGCGGGCCACCGGGAAGCGCGCGTCGCATTTGTTCGAGCTGGGTGCGGGCCGCCATCTGCTGAGCGAACAGGACGGTCTGAATACCGTGGAATAGGCCCTCCAGCCATCCGACGAGCTGCGCCTGAGCGATCCTGAGCTCCGCGTCCGATGGTGTGGTGCTGTCGTCGAACGGCAGGGCAATCGCCCGGAGCTCTTCAACCAGTTCGGGGGCGAGCCCCTTTTCCAGCTCTTTGACCGAACGTTCATGGATGGCGGCGAGCCGAACCCGGCCGGCCTCATCTAGCGGAGCGTTACGAACCTCTTCCAGCAGTTGTTTGATCATGCTGCCGATTCGCATCACCTTGGCCGGCTGCTCGATCAGATTCGCCGGATTGGTCTCGGCATCGGTCGCCCCGGTGATCGCCATGCCCTCTGGGGTCACCACCACCACACGTTCCTGGCTGTTGGGCTCAGCTTCTGGGGACAAGCCGCCGGGCGGGCCAGGGTCGCCCGAGGGCTCAAAACCTGGCTGCGGCTGCGTGGTCATGTCTCCATCGTGCCTTGCGCGAAGGCGTCGCGCGACAACTTTGGGGTCCGAGACAGGACAGATCACCCACACGGAGAGCGAGCAATGGGCCGCTCAGCCGATCATTCGCGCTCTCAGCAAGCCACCATCGGCCCTAGCCCTATCAGGCAGTGCTCGAGCGACAACACGTGGTAACTAGACGGTCGGACAGTCAGACGGTCAGGAGGATTTTGCCGATGTGCGATGACTGCGCCATCAGACGGTGGGCCTGCGCGGCGTCCGCCAGCGGGAAACGCTGGTCGATCACCGGCCGGACGGCGCCCGAGCTGAGCAGCGGCCAGACATGCTCAATCACGCTGGCCACGATCGCGGCCTTCTCGTCGGCCGGGCGTCCCCGCAAGGACGTGGCGATCAAGGCCGCCCGGCGGGACATCAACTTGCCCAGGTTCAGTTCCGCCTTGGTGCCGCCCTGCATGCCGATCACCACCAGCCGGCCGTTGGTCGCCAGGGCATCGAGATTACGGTCCAGATAGGACGCGCCCATGAGGTCCAGGATGACGTCGGCGCCCCGGCCGTCCGTGGCGTCCCGAACCGCGGCCACGAAGTCCTCGTCGTGATAGTTCACCAGGATCTCGGCCCCGAGCTCGCGACAGCGCTCCAGCTTCGCCGCCGATCCGGCGGTCACCGCCACCGTGGCCCCGACCTGCCGGGCCAACTGGATGGCCATCGTGCCGATGCCGCTTGACCCGCCGTGCACCAGCAGCACCTCGTCCGGGCGCAGGCCGGCCGCCATGAACACGTTGCTCCAGACCGTGCAGGTCACCTCCGGAAGGGCGGCCGCGTCGACCAGATCCATCCCGGCCGGCACCGGTAGCAACTGTCCGGTCGCAACCGCGACCCGCTCGGCGTAACCGCCGCCGGCGAGCAGAGCACAGACCTGATCGCCCAGGTTCCAGTGCAGCACCCCGGCCCCGATCGCACTGATCGTTCCGCTGCATTCCATCCCCGGCCACGCCGGAGCGCCGGCCGGCGGCGGGTAGTGGCCCTGCCGTTGGAGCAGGTCGGCGCGGTTTATCGCGGCTGCCGCGATGTCGATCACGACCTCGCCCGGGCCGACCACTGGATCGGGTACGTCCTGCAACCGCAATACGTCCGGCCCGCCGAACTCGGTTATCACCACAGCCTTCATGCCCCAGACCCTACGACCAGTCGGCCGTCGAGGACTCCGGAGCAGCCGAAATCGGGTTCGAAACCGGTCCAGATCCGGCTAAGTCACGTATCGACCGGTCCGTGCCCCCAATGGGTGAACGCCATAAACGGAGGGTCGCCAGGGATCAATACCGGGCCTCTGTCGACCGAGAACAAGATTCGACGCGCTCGTGCTCGGCGCAAGCGCGATGTTCATTGCCTGGCGACTCAGCGAGCGGAAGGTCCAGATGCTGCGCAACCTCGGTATCCGGTGGCAGATCCTGTCGGCCCTTGCCCTACCGGTACTTGTGCTCGGCCTGATCTCCTCTCAGGTGACGTATCAGGCTCTTCTCGACATGCGAGAAGCCAACCAGTCCCGGGAACTGGCCAGGGCCGGCGACAGCTTCGCCGCCCTGATCGGTGGACTGGAAACAGAACGGACGCTCTCGGCCCAGGCCATGCTCGGGTCACCCGGAGCGGTCGCCAAGCTGAAGTCGGCCCGCACCGACGTCGACGCGCGTCTGGCCAACGTTCGGGCCCAGACCAGGTCGTTCTCCGGCTCCAAGGCGGTCACGATCCAGCAGGTCCTGACCCAGCTGGCCACCGTGCACGCCACCATCCCGGGGTTGCGAAACGCCGTGGACGCCGGGAACACCCAGCTCCGGGACGTCACTGCCCGGTACGCCGAGGTGATCGCGGCCGACGTCAACGTCCCCTTCGACTTGGCCGGCACGGTCCAGAACGAGAATCAGGCGGCCGACTTCCGAGGCTTCGGTGAACTCGGCCAGAGCATCGAATCGCTGGCCCAGGAGCAGTTGATCGGAGCCACCGCGATCGCCGCCGGGCGGATCACCACAACCGATCAGAGAGACCTCGGCGCGGCCATAGCCACCGGTCAGCAAGCCCTGGACAACTACCAGCGAACCGTCTCGCCGGCCCGGCAGAGCCAGTTGCAGGCGGCCCTCGAGGCTTCCGCCGCGCAGTCTCGGGAACTGTCCGTCGATCGGGATGCGTTCGCCGCCGCCGGAAGCGCCGGTACCACCGACCTGTCGGTCACGGACTGGACGGCGTCCACCAGCGCTCAGATCGGGGCGCTGCGCACCATCTTCAGCGAGATGAGCCAGGACGGCGTCACCGAGGCCACCAGCGACTACAACTCCGCCCGGACCAAACTGCAGCTCACCCTCGGCGGCGCAATCGGCATCACGCTGCTAACCCTGGCGCTGGCGCTCCTGCTCAGCCGCCGGGTGGCCGCTCCGCTACGCCGGCTCACCGTCGCCGCGGGCCAGATCCGGGACGAGTTGCCCCGGCTGGTGGAAAGCCTGCAAGCAGACGACGACGTCGAACTGCCGCTCCTGGTTGTCCCGACCGCGGGCCGCAACGAGATCAGCCAGCTTGCCGCCGCCTTCGTCGACGTCAACGCCGTGACCATGTCGATCGCCCGGGAACAGTCCCGGTTGCGGCGGGCGATCGGTGACATGTTCGTGAACGTAGCCCGCCGTAACCACGTGCTGCTCTCCCGCCAGCTTGCCTTCATCGACCAACTGGAGCGCAACGAGGTCAACCCGGATGCACTTGAAGATCTGTTCCGGCTCGACCACCTCGCCACCCGGATGCGTCGTAACGCCGAGTCACTGCTGGTGATGGCCGGGATCGAATCCGGTCGCCGACTGCGCGAGCCGATGCCGCTCTCGGACGTCGTCCGGACCGCGATGAGCGAGATCGAGCACTACTCGCGGGTCTCGCCGTCCCTGTCCATCGACCCGCCGCTGTACGCCCACCTGGCCCTTCCCGTCGCCCACCTGCTGGCCGAGTTGCTCGAGAACGCGACCAACTTCTCCGACCCGGACAGCGTGGTCGTGGTAATGACCAGCCCGACCGAGCTCGGGGTACGGATGACCGTGGCCGACAACGGCCTCGGCCTGCCGGAGACCGAACTGATCGAGGTCAACGCCCGGATCGCCGGGACGCCCACGGCCGAGGCCCTGAGCTCGCAGCGACTGGGTCTCTTCGTGGTCGGTCGGCTGGCGCAGAGGCTCGAGGCCAAGGTCACCCTGACCTCGGGGCGGGCCCGCGGCACCGTGGTACTGATCGATCTGCCGGGTGCGCTCTTCATCCCCGGGTCCCTGGACAACCTGGGGTACAAGCGCCCACCGGAGGCGGTCCGGCCGATCGAGCTTCCGGCGGCACCGGCTCGACTCGAGCAATCGGCCCGGGCGCCGCAGCCGGTGCCGGAGCCGAGCGGGAGCTCCTATGCCGACGCCCCGCCGACTCCGGTGCTGATCCCGGCGTCCTTCAACGTCGATGCCCTGTCCGCCGAGGCCGAGTCCGAACCGACCTGGATGCCGCAACCCGATGCCTTGCCGCTCGGTTCGGCGCCCGTACCGGTGATCGAGCAGCGTCAGGCCGCGGCCCCACTGGCCCGCCGCTCGGTCGGCCCGGTGGCCCCCGCACCGGAGCCTGTTCCCGCACCGGTCATGCTCGCTCCCCGGAACCCGGAATCGCGGGGCCCGAGCCAGCACACGCCGGAATGGGCGACGTCGGACTGGGCGACCTCGGGTGGTGGAGGCGACGCACCCGTCGGGGAGCAGGCCAAACTGCCGCCCGTACCGGTCGCGGCCGGATCGTCGCTGTTCTCCGGCTTCCGGTCCCGCCGGGAGGCGGCCATGCCCGGGACAGCCCCCTCGGCCGAGGCCACGGTCGCTCCCCAGCCGGTCACCGCCGACCCCGAGCCGCTCACTCCTTCGGAGCCGTTCATCCCCGCTGAGGAGCGCACTCCTTCGGAGCCGTTCACCCCGTCCGAGCCGTTCACCCCGTCCGAGCCGTTCACCCCGTCCGAGCCATTCACCCCTGCTCAGGCGCGCACTCCTTCGGAGCCGTTCACCCCATCCGAGCCGTTCACCCCGTCCGAGCCGTTCATCCCGTCGGAGCCGTTCCAACCGTCCGAGCCGGCGAGCACGTTCTCGGTTGAGCCGGCCATCACCTCGGCCGCGACCCCTGAGGTCGTGCCGCCCGTGGTCGCACCGTCCGAGGTCGTCTGGGCGGAGCAGAGCCCCACCCTCAGCCCGGAGAACGATCAGTGGCAGACCTGGGCCGAAGTCTCGGCGGCCAATGCTCCGGTGCCGCCGCCGGAGCCCGGTGATGTCGTGTTGTCGCCGGCCTGGACGCCCGAGTCCACCTTCGGAGCTGATGTGTACGCATCAAGCATCGAGTCGCCGGCGGCGGAACCGGTGACCGAACCGGTGGCGGAAGGGCCCGAGACTGTTCCTTCAGCACCCGAACCCGATGTCGCCCGGTCGGAACCGGAGACACTGGCCGGCGAAGAAGTTGATCATCAAGCCGAGGCCGAGGCCGAGTTCGGCGCCGACCCGGCGACCGAACCACGGACCGCTGCCGTCTGGGCGCCCGCTTCGGATGCGGTGGCCTGGTTGCCGCAGCCCGAATCGTCGCCGGAAGCGCAGTGGCAGCCGGAGTCGGTGTCGCCGCTGGAGCCGGAGTTGCCATCGCCATCGCCATCGTCGGAGCTGCCGGACGCCCCGGTCTGGGTGCCGGAGTCCATGCCCGTGGCCTGGTCGCCGTCGCCAGAACCGATGTCCGAGTCGGCCTCCGTGCCGGAATCGGATTCCGGGTCTGAGTCGGTGTCGGAACCGGTGTCCATGTTGGAACCGGCGTCCGAGCGAGTGCCGGCACCCGAGCCGGCCGCGGGGTTGCCGGACCCTGCCGCGGTGACCTGGGCGCCGCAACCGGACGATCTCCCGGAGCCCGCCGACTGGGCACCCGCCGCGGAAACGGCACAGTGGTCACCGGACGATCTCCCAGAGCGGCCCGAGCCGGCCGTCCGGGCCCCGGAGCCCGCTCCCGTGGCCTGGTCACCCGACCAGAACACGGCGGCGCAAACCCCCGTGTGGTCTCCGGAGCCCGCTCCCGTCGACCAGCTTTCGCCGCCGGCGGAACCCGCGGTGTGGTCACCCGAGTCCGCTCCGGCCTGGTCGCCTGAGCCTGCTCCGGTGTCCTGGGCGCCTGAGCCGGAACCGGCTGTCTGGTCGCCTGAGCCTGCTCCGGTCGCCTGGTCGCCGCCTGAGCCGGAACCGGCCGTGTGGTCGCCCGATCCTGCTCCGGTCGCCTGGTCTCCGGCTGAGCCGGAACCGGCTGTCTGGTCGCCCGAGCCTGCTCCAGTGGCCTGGTCACCCGACCAGGTCCCGGAACCGCCGGAACCGGCCGTGTGGTCGCCCGATCCGGAACCAGCGGTGTGGTCGCCCGACCCGCCGCCGGTTGTGCCGGCGCCGGTCTCGGAGCCGCCGAAGCCCGCGGCATGGACTCCAGACGGTGATCAGACGCCGGCCGGTCCGGTGCCGTCCCAGCCCACCTCGGGCAACGAACTGCAGATGCGGACCCTCACCGCGGCCATCGACATCCTGCCGCAGCGAACCACGATCCGCACTGCCCTGCGCCGCGGCAGCCGGAAGACCGACCCACTGACCAGCACCTTGCCCTTCAACGGCGGCTTCGACCCGATCGCTCCGGCCCGTGAGTTCGCCCGCCGCGAAGGTTTCATGGACTCCGCCAGCTCGGAGATGACGACCAACTTGACCGCAGAGCTGAACGGCATCCCGGCCTCCGGTGACCCGATTCCGACCCGGTCGGAACCAAGTCGACCGGCCTCGGGTTCGGGCCTGCCCAAGGGGCAGCCGGAGCGGCGCCAGCACCCGCGGGTGCCGACCGGTGAGACTTCCGTTTCAGAAGGACAGGGGGTGCGCTCCGCGCTGGCCTCGGAGGCTCTCACGGAGCTCAGCCGGCTCTCCTCCTACAGCCCGACCTCGATGCCGGGATCCGGAGGGGGCGGACTCCAGCGCCGTCTTCCGAGCGAATTGGCTCCGACCGGCCCCGAGCCGGCCAGCGAACCGACGGCCCAGCGAACCCGGACCGCCGCGAACGTGCGCTCGATGCTGGCCGGCTTCAAGGCCGGCGTCGAACGTGGGCGCACGTCACCGTCGGCCAACCGGCCGACCCACGATCGCGAGCCGGGCACGTTGCCCCAGCCTCGCAACGCGGTGAGTCGCGATGAGTGAGCACCGCGCAAATCCGTTCGGCCCAGCAAGTACCCACCCGCCTTACCGGAGGACGACACCGTGACCGCGATGAGCCCCGAAGCGGCCAATTTCAACTGGCTGCTCGACAATTTCGTCAAGAGCGTGCCCGGAGTTCGGCACACCCTCGTGGTGTCGGTCGACGGTCTGCTGATGGCTATGTCCGACGATCTGGACCGAACCAGTGGCGACCAGATGGCGGCGATCGTGGCCGGTCTGTCCAGCCTGACCCGGGGGGCCGCGCGCCAGCTCCGTTCGGGTGACGTGCGCCAATCGATCGTCGAGATGGACACTCAGTTCCTCTTCCTGATGTCGATCTCGGACGGTTCCGTGCTCGCCATTGTGGCCGATGCGACCTGTGACGTGGGCCTGGTCGGCTACGAGATGGCTCTCCTGGTCAGCCGCTCCGAAGCCACCCTGACGCCGCAGCTCGTCACCGAGATGCGGGCCCGGCTGCCCTTCTCCGGTCCTACCCGCACCCCGGTTGCGGGGTGAACGCCGATGCCTGGCCGTGAGCGAGCCCCCGATGCCGATCCCGGTGCGGTGGTCTACGAATCCGGCTCAATCCGACCGTACGCGGTCACCGGGGGTCGAACTCGTAGCAAGGGCGAGCTGATTCCGATCGAGGCGCTGGTGAGCGTGATCGGTATGCCGGCCGTGCAGTTATCCACCGAAAAGTCGCGGATTGTCGAATTAGCCCTGACCCAATACCTGTCGATCGCGGAGCTGTCAGCGCACATGCATCTGCCGGTTGGCGTTGTCCGAGTCCTGGTTGGCGACCTTGTCGAGGAGGGACACGCCCGCGTTCACGGCGTGGTTGCCTCTCAATACAACCCCGCTGCCACCCTCAGCGTTCTGGAGAGTGTTCTTGATGGCATATCCGCGCTCTGATCTCGCGGCCCCTTCGCCGGCGACCGACGTCGCGCCTACCACCGTCAAGATTGTGGTGGCAGGCGGCTTCGCCGTAGGAAAGACGACTTTCATCGGCTCGATTTCCGACATCGATCCGCTCCGTACCGAGGCCTCTCTTACCGAGCATTCGGTCGGCGTGGATGATGCCGGGGATCGGACCCGTAAGACCGAGACCACGGTCGCAATGGACTTCGGCCGGATCGCGCTCCCGGGCAACCTCTGGCTGTATCTCTTCGGCACCCCCGGCCAGGATCGCTTCCTGTTCATGTGGGACGACCTGGTGCGTGGTGCGATCGGTGCGGTCGTGCTGGTGGACACCGACCGGCTGGAACAGTGTTTTCCCGCAGTCGACTACTTCGAGGCCCGGCAGATCCCCTTCGTTGTCGCGGTGAACTGTTTCGATGGTGTGGCCAAGCACCAACTCGACGACGTTCGGGAAGCACTCGCCGTCCCGGCGCACGTGCCGATGATGTACACGGACGCACGTTCCCGGACTGCAACCAAGCAAAGTCTCGTGCTGTTGGTTCAGCATGCAATGCGGCGGCTGGCCAACTGAGATAACTGGCGGTCGGGAGATGACTGGGCTGGCGGGAGATGACTGGCCCGGCGGGAGTTGATCATGCTCGTTGGGATCCCGTCCGAGCCGGTGGAGGGATCGAGGCGAACCGTGATTGCGCCCACCGGACAGCCTGGTTCGGGGTCGCCGGCGGGTTCGGCCCCGCCTGAGGCGGCGGTCAGGACAGATACTCCGTCAGGGGGACGGACTGGTGCAGTGCGCTGTCAAGAGCAGCCCGGTAGCGTGTGATCTGAAAGGGCTTCTCGAGGTAGAGACCTCCGCCGATGAGTTCGTGGTAGACGACGGCCGGATCGGTGGCCGGGTCGTCGAATTCAAAGAGTTTGAAGGCACCGAACATCGCCCGGTGCGCTCCGACGTCCCAGGGCAGTACCCGGATCTCAACTCGCTTGCGCTTGCTCAATCTGAGTAGATGTTCCCGTTGGTTGATCATCACCTGCGCGTCGCCGACTACGCGCGCCAGCACCGCCGCGTTCAACAAGACGGTGACCAGGGGTGCCTCGGACCGCCCGAACACTTGACGCTGGCGCTCCAGCCGAAAGGCCAGTGCCGCCTGGATCTCCTCCTGAGTCTGCGGAGTGAGCAGTGTGGCCCGGGCATGGGCCAGCGAGTAATCCGCGGTCTGGAGCAGACCGGGTACGAACTCCGACTCGTAACTGCTGATCCGCGGGGCCGAGGACTCCAGTCCCAGGAAGAACTGAAAGTCAACGGGCATGTCTACTTCGTAGTCCTGCCACCATCCGGGCCGGGTGCTCGCTTCGGCCATCGCAACGAGATGATCGGTGGTTGCGCTGTCGGCCCCGTACAACCGGGCCAGGGCCAGCACATCACCAACCTTGACCGGCACCAGGCCGCTTTCCATCCGCCACAGCTTGGTTGTGCTGGCGTACTTGGCCTCCTGAACCTGCGTCATGGTCTTACCCGCGTCTTCACGCAGACTCTTCATCCGCCGACCCAATTGGCGGCGGACCACGGTTGCCCCGTCTTTGTTCATTGTGCCCCCGGATACTCGGTTGATAGTCGGTTCCCGCGTCATCCCTACGCCATGACATTGCACCGCTCGAGCAATCCTCCAAGCCGTGCGATATTAGCGAAACAGGCTGAGCAGTAACGGAATTGTCGTCCGACAAAGTCTTATCAGAAGCCCGAAGATGTCGCCACGATTGACCTCCGTCCCCGGACCGTAGGCCCCCGGATCCGCTCTGCCGGGGCCGGCGGCCAGTGCGCTCACCGAGCGGATCGGAAGTGGCCTGGATCACTCGGCGGTCCGCAGGGCCCGGACAGCCAGGGACGAACCGGGACAGGTTGACGCCGGCGCGGGAGTGATCGAGAATCCTGCGACA
>Ga0265340_10002025_pt1 | contig 11603 bp, 8 predicted proteins | sample 4CB225metaG_FD_202082 | JGI IMG/M metagenome (GOLD analysis project Ga0265340, IMG submission 202082) | Rhizosphere microbial communities from Carex aquatilis grown in University of Washington, Seatle, WA, United States - 4-CB2-25 metaG | ecosystem: Host-associated > Plants > Roots > Rhizosphere...
GTTCCAGGCTCTGGGCTACAAGACCGACCTGCAGTACGGGGACAACGTCGTTGAGAACCAGGTGTCCCAGGTCGAGAACATGATCACCAAGGGCGACAAGCTCCTCGTGATCGCCGCGATCGACGGTTCCTCGCTCACGGACGTGCTGGCCAAGGCCAAGGCGTCCAAGATCCCGGTGATCTCCTACGACCGGCTGATCCTCGGCACCGCGAACGTGGACTACTACGCCACCTTCGACAACTTCAAGGTTGGAGTGCTGCAGGGTTCCTACATCACGAAGGCCCTGGGCCTCGACAGTGGCAAGAAGGGCCCGTTCAACATCGAGCTCTTCGCCGGTTCGCCCGACGACAACAACGCGCCGTTCTTCTTCAAGGGCGCGATGAGCATCCTTCAGCCGTACATCGACAAGAAGGAACTGGTTGTCAAGAGCGGCCAGACCAAGTTCGCCCAGGCGGCCACCCTGCGCTGGGACGGCGGGCTCGCTCAGACCCGGATGGACAACCTGCTCAGCAAGTCGTACACCTCCGGTCGCGTGGACGCGGTGCTCTCGCCGTACGACGGCATCTCGATCGGCATCCTGTCCTCGCTCAAGGGTGTCAACTACGGCACCGCCGCCAAGCCCTTCCCGATCGTTACCGGGCAGGACTGTGAACTCGCCTCGGTGAAGTCGATCATCAAGGGTGAGCAGACCCAGAGCATCTACAAGGACACCCGCGAGCTGGCCAAGGTCACCGTCCAGATGGGCAACGCCCTGCTGACCGGCGGTACCCCGGAGACGAACGACACCACGACCTACAACAACAAGGTCAAGGTCGTCCCGACCTACATGCTCCAGCCGGTGAGCGTCGACAAGACCAACTACCAGAAGATCCTCGTCGACGGCGGCTACTACACCGCTGCGCAGCTGGGCTGAGGTGTCGCTGCCGATGTCCGATCTGATTCTGCGAATGCAGTCGATCAGTAAGTCGTTCCCCGGCGTCAAAGCTCTCTCCGACGTCACCCTGGATGTTCGCCGTGGCGACATCCACGCAATCTGCGGCGAAAATGGTGCCGGCAAGTCGACTTTGATGAAGGTGCTGAGTGGGGTCTACCCGCACGGCAGCTACGAGGGCGAGATCACGTTCGACGGTGAGCCCTGTGCTTTCAAGGACATCGCGTCCAGCGAGCACCGCGGCATCGTGATCATTCACCAGGAGCTCGCCCTGGTGCCGTACCTGTCCATCGCGGAGAACATTTTTCTCGGAAACGAGCGTTCCCGCGGCGGCGTCATCAGTTGGAACCGTGTGATCAGCGAGGCCGCAGTTCTGCTCAACCGGGTGGGTCTGCGGGAGAACCCGCAGACCCGGGTGGCGGATATCGGCGTCGGCAAGCAACAGCTTGTGGAGATCGCGAAGGCGCTCTCCAAAGAGGTAAAGCTGCTGATCCTGGACGAGCCGACGGCTGCGCTGAACGACGATGACAGCAAGGCGCTGCTCGACCTGATCATGGGCCTGAGGGACGCCGGGATCACCTGCATCATCATCTCGCACAAGCTCAACGAGGTGACCCGGGTGGCCGACGCGATCACCATCATTCGCGACGGCAAAACGATCGAGACGATGCGTCCCGGGGCAACCGGGGCCGACGCGGAAGGTGTGGTTACCGGAGCTATCTCCGAGGACCGGATCATCCGCGGAATGGTCGGGCGCGATCTCGACCACCGGTTCCCGGAGCGCACGCCCGTTATCGGGGACGTCGTTCTCGAGGTCAAGGACTGGACCGTGAACCACCCGATCGACCAGCAACGCAAGGTCGTCGACGGGGTTTCGCTGAACGTCCGCAAGGGCGAGATCATCGGTGTCGCCGGGCTGATGGGAGCCGGCCGGACAGAACTCGCGATGAGCCTGTTCGGCCGCTCCTACGGTCGTTACGTCGGCGGCCAGGTCTTCAAGGACGGCAAGGAGATCAAGACCCGGACCGTCCCGGAGGCCATCAAGCACGGCCTGGCCTACGTCACCGAAGACCGCAAGCAGTACGGCCTGAACCTCCTGGAAGACATTTCCCGGAACATCTCGATGGCCTCGCTGCATCAGCTCAGCCACGGCCTGGTGGTCAGTGTCCACGAGGAGACACAGGTCGCCGAGCGGTTCCGCAAGCAGATGAACATCAAGACGCCGACCGTGCACGAGTCGGCCGGCAAGCTCAGCGGCGGCAACCAGCAGAAGGTCGTGCTCAGTAAGTGGGTCTACGCCGATCCGGACGTGCTGATCCTCGATGAGCCCACCCGGGGCATCGATGTCGGCGCGAAGTACGAGATCTACGTCGTCATCAATGAACTGGCGGCGCGAGGCAAGGCAATCATCTTCATCTCCTCGGAACTACCCGAGCTGCTGGGCATGTGCGATCGGATCTACACCATCACCGAGGGCAAGCCGACCGGGGAAATCGCCCGGGCGGACGCCACCCAGGAGGTACTGATGCGGCACATGACCGGGATGGCGGCCCGGACGCAAGAGTCAACGACGCAACCAGAATTAGGGGCACAGCGATGAAGCTGACTGAAATGACGAGGGGGGGAGAACCGGGCGAGCAACTGCCCGCCGTACCGATCGTGGCGGCGCCGAAGCAGACCGGGTTGGACCTGCTTCGTGATCAGCTCAGGCGAAATGTTCGGCAATACGGAATGATCTTCGCTCTCGCGTTGATCATCATTTTGTTCCAGATCTGGACGAACGGCATCCTGCTCAAGCCGTTGAACGTCACGAACCTGATCCAGCAGAACAGCTACATCCTGATCCTGGCGATCGGGATGGTGATCGTCATCATCGCCGGGCACATCGACCTCTCAGTGGGCTCGGTCGTCGGCTTCGTCGGCGCCACCTCGGCCGTGCTGATGGTCAATCACCACATGGCCTGGCCGCTCGCGTTGGCGATCTGCCTGGTGCTCGGGGCTGCGATCGGGGCTTTCCAGGGCTACTACATCGCCTACGTCGAGATTCCGGCGTTCATCGTCACCCTGGCCGGGATGCTCGCCTTCCGCGGGGCCACCCAGGTCATGCTCCAGGGCACGTCGATCGCGCCGTTCCCGGTCGGGTTCCAGAAGATCAGCAACGGGTTCCTTCCCGACATCGGCCCGGACACGAATTACCACAACCTGACCCTGTTGCTGGGGCTCGCGGTGATTGTCGCGATGGTCTGGTCGAACTTCCGGCAGCGCCGGATGCAGATCCAGTACGGCTTCGAGGTGCTGCCGACGAGCTGGTTCCTCACCAAGGTCGTGGCCCAGTGCGCGGCGGTCGTGGTGTTCGCCATGCTGCTGGCCAGCTACCAGGGTGCGCCGGTCGTGCTGATCATCCTGGGCTTCCTGCTGGTCGGGTTCGCCTTCATGATGAAGTCGACCGTGCTCGGCCGTCACGTCTACGCGATCGGTGGCAACAAGTCGGCCGCCCGGCTCAGCGGCATCAAGGACAAGCGCGTCATCTTCCTGGTGTTCGTCAACATGGGCCTCCTTTCCGCCTTGGCCGGGATGGTCTACGCGGCCCGGCTGAACGCCGGAACCCCGCAGGCCGGAACCAGCTTCGAGCTGGAAGCGATCGCGGCGGCGTTCATCGGTGGCGCTTCGGCCACCGGCGGTGTCGGCACGGTCTTCGGTGCGATCATCGGTGGCATGGTGCTCGGCGTGCTGAACAACGGCATGTCGCTGGTCGGCATCGGTAGCGACTGGCAGCAGGTGATCAAGGGCGCTGTGCTGCTGGCGGCGGTCTGGTTCGACGTCTACAACAAGAAGCGCGGGGGTTCCTAAGCCGTCGCTTCAGGAACCGTGAGCGGCTCTTCCCGGCCGCCGGCGATGACCGATGTCGCCCGGCTGGCCGGGGTCTCCCACCAGACCGTGTCCCGAGTGCTCAACGATCACCCCAACGTACGGCCCCGGACCCGGCTGGTGGTACTGGCCGCGGTCCGGGAGCTCGGGTATCAGCCGAACACCGCGGCCCGGGCGCTGGCCACCGGTCGGACCCGTTCGCTCGGAGTGATCACTCTGGCCGGAACGCTGTTCGGGCCGGCGTCGATGCTCTACGCAATCGAAGCCGCAGCCCGCGACGAAGGTTACACAGTAAGTATCGCTGGCCGCTCGGACGGTGACGAGTTCACTGCCGAGGCGGTCCAGCGGATGCAGAAGCAAGGTGTGGCCGGCATTGTCGTGATCGCTCCCTATCACGCCGCCGGTCACTCGCTGGAGTGGCTGGCCCGCCGGATCCCCCTGGTCGTTGTCGAGGGGGCGCCGGTGGGCGAGCTGGCCGTGGTTTCGGTGGATCAGGTGGCGGGCGCCCGGTTCGCCACCGAGCATCTGCTGGCCCAGGGGCACCGGACGGTCTGGCATGTGGCCGGGCCGGGAACCTGGTTCGAGGCGACCGAAAGGGCCGGCGGCTGGCTGGCGGCCCTGGAGGATGCCGGAGCGGAAGTGCCGCCGATGGCTCAAGGTGATTGGAGCCCCAGTTCCGGATACGCGATCGGGCAGGAACTGGCCGGTCGGCCCGAGGTCACGGCCGTGTTCGTGGCCAACGACCAGATGGCGCTCGGGCTGTTACGGGCGCTGCGCGAGGGCGGTCGGCGAGTGCCGGAAGACGTGAGTGTTGTCGGTTTCGACGACATCCCGGAAGCCGGCTACTTCGCTCCACCGCTGACCACCATCCGTCAGCACTTCGATCTGGTCGGTTTGCAGAGTGTGCGCAGGCTGATCGCGCAGATCGAGTCGGGGACGGCGCAACTCGGCCGAGAGATGATCACGCCCGAACTCGTGATCCGGCACAGCACCGCCGCACCAGCCTGACCAGAATCTCGTCGTGATCATGCACGTTTGCCCGCCCACCGCCGCCCTGCGGGTGGTACTGGGCGGGCAAACGTGCAGGGGGCACCTCCCGGCCGAAGGCTGGGGGGATCACCACGGGTTTGGGGTGATGGAGGCCAAGGCCAGGGGCGCCACCATCATTCACGTGGATCCGCGGTTCACCCGCACCATCCCGACCCTGTTCGACCTGCTGCCCGGCTACATCCCGATGCCGCATTCGCACCAGCACGAGGATCTGGCCTCGTTCATCCGCTCCGGCTCGGCCCAACGCGGGTTCTGGGGAAGCATGAGCTCGTATGTGGTCAGCCTGCTGAAGGCCTACTGGGGGGACGCGGCGACGGCGGAGAGCGACTTCCGCTTCGACTAGCTGCCCCGGATCTCCGGCGCCCACAGCACTTATGAGACCGTGCAGGCCCAGTTGGAGGGAACCGTCAAGGGGTACTTCCTGATGGGCGAGAACCCGGCTGTCGGCTCGGCCAGCGCGAAGATGCAGCGGCTCGGGCTGGCGGCGCTGGACTGGCTGGTGGTCCGGGACTTCTCCCTGATCGAGAGCGCCACCTGGTGATACCGCGGTACCGGCCTGGCGCGGCGGATACCGGGAACTGCCCTTCGTCTTCACCGGTTCCGGGGCGGTGGCCGCGGCCGGGATCGGACTGCTGGCGGCACCGGTTGAGCAGGCCGGCCCGGCCCGGAGACTGGCCCTGATCGGAGCCGCTGCCGAACTGGCGAGCACGGCCCGGATGGAGAGCGGGCTCGGGATCGTGGTCGAGGCCTATCGCGAAGGCCGGGCCGGCCGGTCGCTGCGGGTGGCGAAGGCCCTGACCGCGGCCGGTGCGGTCGGGGCCGCCCTGTTCGGACGGCGCCACCGGGTGTCGGCCGCGGTGAGCGGGTCGGCCCTGCTGGCCGGATCCGCCTGCACCCGGTTCGCGATCTTCGAGGCCGGCCGGGCCTCGGCCCGGGACCCGAAGTACACCGTCGTTCCGCAGCGGGCCCGGCTGACCGCTCAGGACCCCGGTGGCCAGAATCGACAGCAGTGAGTACTGACGTCAGCAGTGAGTACTGGAGGAACTCTGATGACTGCTGCCGGATTTTCGAAAAATCTTCTGGCCCGCGCCTGACCAGGGTGATCGGGGAATGTTCGAGCCTGCCTATGGCTTGGATCTTCCCCACTGACCCGCCTCGCACCGAACCCGGCCGATGTAGGCGGAACTGGTGATTGCGCACGGCAGTTCGCTGGGCCGTGACCGCGTCTAACTCACGGGTATGCGCGTTCAGGGCCGATCCGTGGGCAAACAGGTGATCATGGGCCGTGGCTCCGGCGATCCCGGCGCAGATCCATCAGACTCAGGATCGCAAAGGTGGCCGGGATGAAGAGCAAGAATTGCAGGACGCCGTAACGGCGCAGTTCGCCGGGGACGTCGACGTCCGCCAATTCGGCCTGCAGCGCGGCCGGCCGCCTGAGCACGATGGCGTAAGCGGCCAGGGGCAGATAGTTGGCGGCGATCCCGAGCAGGCCGAGCCCGACCAGGATGCCTCCCACCGACGACTGCAGGATCCCGCTAGCCAGTACCCAGCAGCCGATCGCCGTTGCCGCGACGAGACCGAGAACGAACTCCCAGAACACGATCAGCCGGCGGCGTCGGGTCCCGTGCAGGCCGTGCAGATCCAGAGCCGCCAGCCGCCGCGCTCGCGAGACCATCGCTCCTCCCGACTGAATTTGGCCTACCGTCGGCTCGGGAAGCCCTCGATCCGGTATATCACCGGTTCGGGAAGCCCTCGATCCGGAAGATCGCCGGCTCGGGATGGCCTCGGCCCGGAAGATCGCCGGCTCGGCCCGAGGAAGTGTCATTCCAATGCTACTTCTGAAGGCCGAACCGGCGATCAAGCTGGGGTGGGGGTGAGTTGGGGTGGGCCGGGGGTCAGGGCTGGACGAAGACGGCGACGGAGTCGGCCGGGACCCGGAAGGTGCCGGTTGACGTGGTGAAGGTGGACAGCTTGACGGTCGGGTCGGCGCCGGCTTGCTGGACGGGGTGAAGGCTCTGCCGGGTCCCGGCGAGGGCGGGCACGGTCTGGGTCTGGGTGGTGGGGGTGGCGTTGTAGACGACGGTCACCGAGCGGTAAGTGGCCAGGCCACGGCCGTCGAGGTGCTCGGTGATGACGCCGGGGATCTGGCCGGCCGTGCCGGACAGCGGGAAGGTGAGGCGCTGCTGCACGGCCGGGCCGGTGGCCAGCGAGAACAGTGGGCTGGAGCGCTTGATCTTCAGGAAGTCCTGGTACTGCTCAGTGGTGCTGGTGATCGTGGCGCAGCCGGGAATCAGCGCCGGCTCGGCCAGCAGTGGTTTCGCGTAGCTCCAGGTGCTCTGGTTGCTCGCGGCCAGCGGTAGGCCGCGGCCGAAACCGTTGCCGGTGCGGCAGTCCCAGTGGATGGCGTTGAACCAGTCGCCGCTGTCGTAGGAGTTGCCGTCCAGCGACTTCGAGCGCAGCAGATCGCTGCCGGCCTGGACGAAGCCGGGGCCCTGAGCCAGCGCGGCGGTGGCCAGGGCCAGCGCCTGGAGCCGGCCGCGAGCGGCCATCGGGGTGCTGGTGGGTAGTTTGTAGACGAAAGCGTCGAACAGGTCGAGGTTGTCATGGGCATCGACGTAGCTGACGCCTTCGCCGGGGGCCGCGGTGTAACCGGCCGGCTGGCCGTTGTAGTCGAGGCCGGCCCCGGTCACGGGCTTCCCGGCGCTGCCGGTGAAGGTGTAGTCCTTCAGGTTTCCGGTGAGACCGACCTGGATCAGGTCCATCTCGTGCAGCAGGGTGGCCTTCTGCTCGGCGGTGGTGCCGTTCACGGCGTCACCGTTGGGCGCTGTGAGCAGGCCGCTGCCGAAACCCTGCACGCGCGGATCGGTGTCGAACGGGCCCCCGCCGCGGACGGCGTCCCGCAGTCGGTCGTTGAAGGTGCCGATCCCGGTCCCGGCCAGATTGGCCTGGGTGGCCTGGACGAAGCGGGCATTGTCGGCCACCACGCCGAAGTTCCAGCCCTCGCCGTAGAGGTAGACGTTCTTCCCGTTCACGCCGTCCCGGCGCGGAGTGAGCCGGTTCAGGGAAGCCTGGACGTCGAGCATCGTCTGCTTGGGATCCAGACCCATCAGGTCGAAACGGAACCCGTCGATCCGGTACTGCCTGGCCCAGGTGGTGACCGAGTCGACCACCAGCTTGTTCATCATCGCGTGCTCAGGTGCGGTATCGGCGCAGCAACTGTCGGTGGTGACCGTGCCGCTGCTCGAAAGCCGCTGGTAATAGCCGGGAACGATCTGGTCGAGGACTGAGTTGGGGTCCTGTCCGGAGGCCGCGGTGTGGTTGTAGACGACGTCCAGCACGACCCGCAGCCCGGCGTCATGAATGGCCTGAACCATCCGCCGGAACTGCAGCGTTCGGGCGGCGCCGTCCGGCTGGGTCGAGTAGGACCCTTCGGGGACGGTGTAGTGCAGCGGGTTGTAGCCCCAGTTGTAATCGTCGGTGCTCTGGGTTTTCGCGATGCAGGCCTGTTGCTGGTCGGAGTCGGCGGCGAACGAGGTCAGATCGCACGGGGGCTGGGCCTGATCGGTGCGGTTCTCCGGGATTCCGGCGAAGTCGAAGGCCGGGAGCAGGTGCACGGTGGTGACGCCGGAGCGGGCCAGTTCCCGCAGGTGCTTCATCCCGGCCGAGGTGGGCTGGGTGAAGGCCAGGTAGGTGCCGCGATCCGTGGCCGGCACGGTGCTGTCCGCGGCCGAGAAGTCGTTGATCTGGAGTTCCTGGATCTCCTGCTGGGTGCTGGTGATCGCCGTGGGTGCGACGGAGCCGGTCCAGCCGCGCGGGGCGAGATCGCGGTCGGCGAGGTCGACGATCTGGCTGAGTTTGGAGTCGGCCGACAGCGCCAGCGAGTACGGGTCCGTGACCGAGCTGGTCAGGACCTTCAGTTCGGTGGGGACGAAAACCGTCACCCGGTAACGGTAGAACTGGTTCTTCCAGCCGCGGTGGCCGGTCACCGACCAGACCCCGGTGACGTCGTCGCGGCGCATCGGCACCAGGGTGGCCGTGGTGCCGGCGGAGGTGGCGTACAGCTCCAGGGCCACGGTCTGCGCGGTGGGCGCCCAGACCGACAGTTTCGGGGTTGTCCCGCTGAACACCGGGCCGAGCTTCGCCGACCGGGCCGGGTCGGCGTACAAGCTGTCGAGGACGCCGGCGGTCTGCAGGCCGGTGGCGGTGGTGAGGGTGCCGTCCTGGTCGAGGGCCGCGACCGCGACCTGACCGCGGAGCAGCTCGGCGGCCCGGTCGGCTCCGGCCGCCGGAACCCGGAGCACATCCAGCGCGGCCAGATCCGGGTACTTGGCCTTCAGGGCGCTGGGCAGGCCGGCCGGGTCATAGGTCAGTGGGATCACGGTGCCGCCGGAGATTCCGTTCGCGTCCGCACTCAGCTCGCCCTCGGGGGAGGCGGCGAGCTGGTAGGTCCGGTCGGCCGGGTTCGCGCCCAGGTTCCAGGCGATGATTTCCGGGGTCAGCCAGTACGCCTTGCGGATCGAAAGACTGGGCCGGGCCGCGCCCGCGTACACGGTCAGGGTGTGGGTGGCCGAATCGAAACTGAACGTGGTCAGGGCGCCGTCCTTGGCCACGGCGAACGGGATGTTGGCTCCGCCGGCCGTGCCGTCCGCACCGTAACTGACGTCCCAGGACATTCCGAGGGTGGCCTTGACCTGGTAGTCACCGGCCGGGATGGCGGTGCTGGAGAAGGTGTAGGTGCCGTCGCCGTCCGGGTCCTCGAGCCAGGATCGCAGGCAGTCCGGCGACCAGTCGGAGGGGCACCCCAGTTCGCTCTGGAAGTCGCCGGCCGCGGTGGCGACCGGTTCGGAGATCGTGTCGGTGATCCAGTGCGTGACCTCGTCGTAGAGGAAGGTCACGGACGCGCCCCCGGCCGGGACGGTGAGCGGGATGTTGGCTCCGCCGAGAGCGGCGTGCCGGCCGTAGCTGACGTCCCAGCTCCGCTCGAGCGCGGCCTTGTAGGAGTAGTCGCCCGCGGGCAGGTGTGCGGTCAGGGCCCAGATCCCGTCGTTGCCGCGCCGGCTCAACTGGGCCTGATCGCAGTCCGGGGCCCAATCGCCGGCGCATCCGAGTAGACGGTCGAAGTCACCGGCGACGGCAACCGTGGACGGCTGGTCGTCCGCTTGCGCGCCGCTGGCCGCGGTCCCCAGCAACGGGACGAGTAGCAGGAGCGCGCCGGTGGCGATGCCGACCGCGCGCCGGGATCCTCGGGGCATGGGCTGACCTCTTCCTTGAGGGTAATTTGGCCGATAAATTCATATTACTAATGTGTTTAGCCCAATTTTCACCTCCCATGCACGACCGGCCACGAGGTGCCGTCGTAATGCTCGGTCAGCGTGCAGCGCGAGCGGCGTGTGATGCCTGATGAAAAGGCCTCGATGAATCGTCAGGCCGAGGGCGTCTTGCGTTTGAGGACGGCGAAGGTCCAGCCGAGGCCGGCCGGTTCTGTCTTCTGTACCCGGTAGCCGAGGGTCTTGAGCATTGTCGGCATGCACGACTCGAGCTGGGCGTTGTTGCGCCACGGTCGGAGTTGCTCGCAGCCGGGAGCCGCGCCGAGTCGTTGCAGGAGGATTATCTGGTGCTGCTGTTTGAGGAAATGCTTGGAGGTCCTGGCCGATCTGGGGGTGGGCCAGATCAGCTTTCCGGTGTGCTGGATCCGCTGCGTGACCAGCCGGTGGTCTTCGGCCGGCGCGTACACACCGAAGAGTACGGATCCGAAAGTGGACGAGACGACGATCGGTAGTTTCGCGTACCCGGGACGGGTCGTGAGGGCCAGCGCCGGGCGGATGTCCTCGTCGTGTCCGGCCAGGGTGCGGATCTGCCGTTGATTCGGTGCCTGCTCGACTGCCGTGCCCACGATCAGCCCGAGGGCGACGGCGACGGCGACGGCACCGGCGATGGCGGTCGGGAGAACGTAAGCCGGCCGGGAGATCCGGGTGAGGGCCTGGTGACTCAGATCGGCCAGGGTGACCACGCCGAGGCCGGCCAGGATGGCCCAGGCCGGGAGGGTGTAGAGGACGTAGCGCTCGAACATCAGGTTGGGCTGGACCTGGAGGATGACCATCAACGCGGCCAGTGGTAGCAGGGCCCAGCAGGCGGCCAGCCGGGCGACGAAGCGGAACTGAGTGGAGTTCACCCGGGTCAGGCCGATGGCGGCGAGCAGCAGGATTGGCCCGGCGCTGCGCAGCGGGTGGGGGCTGAGGGTGAACAGCCGCAGGAAGACGGTGAACGCGTCGTGGGCGGTCACTTTCGGGTACACGTACTGGGGGCCGGTGCCGTTCTTGGCGGTCAGCAGTACGAGTGGGGAGACGATCAGTAGTCCGGCGGTGGCGGCGGCGATGGTGCGCAGCAGGGCTGTTCGCCGGTGGCCGGCTTCGGTGCAGACGAGGGCGGCGACCAGGTGGGCGAGGATCAGCCCGGCGCTGAGGGTGTGCAGGGCGAGCATGACCGCGACGCTGAGGGTGTAGGCGGCCAGCCAGCGTCGGCGGGGGTCCTGGATCAGGATGGTCCACAGGAGGGTGCAGACCACGGCGGCGAAGAGGACGGCGGCGTACGGGCGCGCTTCCTGGCCGTAGCGGGAGAACCCTCCGGTGAGCAGGAGCAGGGCGCCGGTGGCCAGTACCAGCCGGTCCGGGCAGAACCGGTGCAACCAGGAGATCAGGAGGACGCCGGCGAGCACGGTCACGATCACGGACGGCAGCCGGTACAGCACCTCGCT
>Ga0265340_10002026_pt1 | contig 11599 bp, 6 predicted proteins | sample 4CB225metaG_FD_202082 | JGI IMG/M metagenome (GOLD analysis project Ga0265340, IMG submission 202082) | Rhizosphere microbial communities from Carex aquatilis grown in University of Washington, Seatle, WA, United States - 4-CB2-25 metaG | ecosystem: Host-associated > Plants > Roots > Rhizosphere...
GAGAGCCAGAGCGGGAAGATAGGTCAGCGCCACCACGATCAGTGTGACGCCGACCAGCATGCCGATGAACAGCGGCTGATAGGTCTTCAGCGTTCCGGTGGATTCCGGCACCGGCTTCTGCCGGGCCAGCGAGCCGGCCAGCCCGAGCACGAAGATCATCGGCAGGAAGCGGCCGATCAGCATGGCCAGGCCGAGCGCCGTGTTGTACCAGGTGGTGTTGACCGAGATACCGGCGAACGCGGACCCGTTGTTGTTCGAGGCCGAGGTGAAGGCGTACAGCACCTCGGACAGGCCGTGGGCACCGGTGTTCAGCATCGACGACCGGGCGGTGGCGAAGGCCATCGAGGCCCCGGCGCCGACCAGCACCAGGGTGGGCGTGGTCAGGAAGTAGAGGGAGGCGAACTTGACCTCCCGGGCACCGATCTTCTTACCGAGGTATTCCGGCGTTCGGCCGACCATCAGCCCGGCCACGAAAACCGTGATGATGGCCAGGATCAGGATGCCGTAGAGCCCGGATCCGGTACCTCCGGGAGCCACCTCGCCGAGCATCATGTTCAGCATCGTGACCCCGCCGCCGAGCGCGGTGTACGAATCGTGGAACGAGTCCACCGCCCCGGTCGAGGTGAGCGTGGTACCGGCGGCGAAGGTGGCCGAATTCAGCACCCCGAAGCGGGTGTCCGTGCCCTCGGTGGCCGATCCCACCGCCTGCGGCACGGTCCCACCGTGCATTCCCTGGACGATGTTCAGCACGACCACGCTGCCGACCGCCATGATCGCCAACGCCGAGACGATGGCGTAGCCCTGCCGATTGCTGCCGACCATCCGGCCGAAGGTACGGGGCAGGCTGAACGAGATCACCAGCAGCAGAAAGATTTCCAGCCAGTTGGTCCAGGCGGTCGGGTTCTCGAACGGGTGCGCGCTGTTGACGTTGTAGAAGCCGCCACCGTTGGTGCCGAACTCCTTGATGATCTCCTGGCTGGCCACCGGCCCACCGGTGATGTGCTGAGTGGCCCCGGCGAGGGTCTGGACGTCGGTGCCGCTGGAGAAGTTCTGCACCATCCCGGCGGCGATGAACACGATCGCCCCGATCACCGCGACCGGCAGCAGAATTCGCAGCACCGCGCGGATCAGGTCGACCCAGAAGTTGCCCAGCCGGTCGGTCGATTTCCGGGCGAACCCGCGGACCAGCGCGATCGCGACCACGATGCCGACCGCGGCGGAGGCGAAGTTCTGCACCGCCAGCCCGCCCATCTGAACCAGGTGGCCCATGGTCGACTCACCCGAGTAGGCCTGCCAGTTCGTGTTGGTCACAAAGCTGACCGCGGTGTTCCAGGCCAGCGCGGGCTTGACCGCGGCGAAGCCCAGCGACAGCATCAAATGGTTCTGCACCCGCTGGAACAGGTAGAGAAAAAGTATTGAGACCGCGGAGAAGGCCAGCACGCTGCGGGCGTAACTGGGCCAGGACTGCTTGCCGTCCGGGTCGACCCCGATCAGCCGGTAAATGACCCGCTCGACCCGAGAATGCTTGGTCGGGGTGAAAACCCGGTACATGTAGTCGCCGACCGGCTTGTAAGCCAGGGCCAGGGCCAGAACCAGCGACGCAATGAAGAGAACGGCCGCCAGATTTGAACTCATCAAAATCGCTCCGGGAAAAGTAGCGCGACGACCAGGAAAACGGTGAGCCCGACGGCCAGGACCAGACCGACGGCGTTGGCCGCACTCACAATCGCTCAGCTCCCCGAACAATCAGGCTCAGGCCGGCGAACAGCGCCACGGTCACCAGGACGAATACCAGGTCAAGCACTTCGGTTCATCTCCTCATCGAATTCTGACCTCATCAGCTCAACGGCCATTCCGAGGTGCCACTGCGCGCGGAGATCGCGCCGACGCCGGTGGAGCGCACCGACCGCGAGCCCGAGACCGGCCAGCACGGTCAGGGCCAGGAAGCGGTACCCGTCGGACGCGCCGTGCCAGGACAGGTTGCCGAGCCGGTTGACCAGGAACCCGTTCATGACCAGCCAGGTGGACGGCACCAGTGCCGCCAGCGCCAGCGGATCAACGGTCAGGGCGGCAAAAACACCCATGGCGGCCGCGACCACGGCACACCGCCAGCCGGCGTCCACGGCCGGGATCACGGCCGCGATGAACATCGCGGCGACGATCGCCACCGCTCCGACCGCGACGTTGATCCCCACTGGGGTTCCCTCGTCGTCAGTCCACCCGGACGCGCTACCGAGCCGGTTTGTGGCACCGAACCGGTTTGTGAACACGGAATTGGTGAACACGGCCATCTCCTGCCCCGAACTACCGCGGCCCGACGATCGGGCCACTGAGGGAAGTACAACCCCGGGCCCACCGGCTCACCAGGGTCGTTGACAGGAATCCGACAGGCGTCACCCCGTTCTTGACAAGATTTCTACACCGGTCGGCCGATACCGGGACACCAGCACCAGCACCAGCACCAGCACCAGCACCAGCACCAGGCCGACAACACTGGGCTGGTGAACCGGAGACGAACGGCCGGTTGCGGGCTTGGGCGGGCCCGGAACGGCACATACCCTGGGCCAATGTTCGCCTCCCGCCACCGGCTCTGGGCCACCCTCGCGGTCGGTTCGACGGCCTGCCTGGTGAGCACCGGTTGCAGCGCGACCGCGGGGCCGGCCGCCCCGGCCCCGCTCGGGAGCACCCACGTCAGCCAGGTCACCATCTCGGTCAGCCAGTGCGGAACCGGCTGGACCCGTCCCGTCGCCGGCCGGCAGCATTTCGTCCTCGACAACACCGATACCCGGACCGGCGAGGTGCTACTCACCGATGCCGGCACCGGCGCGGTCTTCGCCGACGTCGAACCGCTGGCCGCGGGGACCAGGACCAGCCTCGACATCGATCTGGGATCGGGCCGCTACGCCTTCCGCTGCGCGATGGAGGATGAGGCGACCGTGATCGGCAAGGCCGTGATCATCCCCGGCACCGCGGCCCAGCCGGTCGCGCCGGTCCTGGCGGTGACCCAGGCCGACCTGATCGGCGCGACCAAGGACTACGAGCGCTACGTCAGCGGCCAGATCCCCCGGCTGACCCGGCTGACCGGAAAACTACGGGCCGCGATCAAGGACGGCGATCGCCCGGCCGCGCGGAAGGCCTGGCTGGCCGCCCATCTGGAATACGAGCGCCTGGGCGCCGCGTACCAGGCGTTCGGCGATCTCGACACCGAGATCAACGGTCTGCCCACCGGCCGCCCCGGCGGTGTTCACGATCCCGGCTGGTCGGGCTTTCACCGGATCGAATACGGCCTCTGGCACGGCCAGTCCCTTCCGGCCCTGTACCCGTCGGCCCGCGCCCTGACCACGGCGACGACCAAGCTCGGCCATCAGTTTGCGACCACCCAGATCGACCCGCTGCAGTTGTCGATCCGGGGTCACGAGATTGCCGAGAACGCGCTGCAATTCGAGCTCACCGGGCAAAGTGATTTCGGCAGTGGCTCCGGCCTGGCCACCACTCGGGCGAACCTCGACGGTACCCGGACCGTACTGGCCATCCTCCGGCCGCTGCTGCGGTCCCGGTATACCCAGCTACCGGCCCTCAACCAGGCTCTGATCAAGACTGAGAACGATCTGGACGCCGTCCGGTCGGCCGGGAAATGGCCCGCACCGGACGAACTGAGCCGGCCCGATCGCGAGCGCCTCAACTCTGATCTGGGCCAGTTGTGCGAGTTGCTGGCGCCGGTCGCCTCGATCCTCGAACCACGGCGGACCTGATGAACACTGATCCAGTGAACGCTGACCGGGTAAATGCCGGCCCGATGAATGCCGCCCGGGCGGGCCTGGGCCGGCGCGGCTTGTTGCGCGGGGCGGCTGCGGCCGTGGGCGGGGCCGCCCTGGCTGGTGCGGGAACGTCTGAGGTAGCGGCGCAGACGCCGACTGCGCCGCCGGCCGGCGCCGCGACGACGATTCCGCACCCCGATCGGACCATCGAGTTCTACGGCCGGTCCCAGGCCGGAATCCTTACCCCGCGGCAGGATCAGTCGGCGTTCGTGAGTTGTGACGTGACGGCCGCCGATCGCGCCGGGCTCGCCGATCTGATGCGCACCCTGAGCACCCGGGCCCGCTTTCTGACCAGCGGCGGAACGCCGCCGAACCTGGGTATCGGCGGGCCGCCGTCGGACTCGGGTCTGCTCGGCCCGACCGTGCCGGCCGGCGGCCTGACCATCACGGTGAGTGTCGGCGCCTCGCTGTTCGACCATCGTTTCGGCCTGGCCCCGAGCAAGCCGCGGCGGCTTCGGCGGATGGACACTTTTCCGAACGACAATCTGGATCCGGCCCGCACGGACGGCGATCTGCTCCTGCAGATCTGCGCCGACGACAAGGACACCGTGCTGCACGCGCTGCGCGATCTCACCCGGCATACCCGGGGCGGTCTGCAGCCCCGCTGGCGGGTCGACGGCTTCGTCGGCCGGCCGAGACCCACCGGAGCACCGCGCAACCTGCTGGGTTTCAAGGACGGCACGGCCAATCCGGACGTCACCGACGCCGCCGAGATGGACCGGCTGGTCTGGGTGCAGCCCGGTTCCGCGGAACCGGCCTGGACGGCGGGCGGCACCTACCAGGTCGTGCGGCTGATCCGGATGCTGGTCGAGTTCTGGGACCGGGTGACGATTTCCGAGCAGGAACGGCTGATCGGACGACGCCGCGACAGCGGCGCCCCGCTGTCGGGAACCCAGGAACTCGACGTCCCGGATTATGCCGACGACCCACTCGGGGCAGCCATCCCGCTCGACGCTCATATCCGGTTGGCCAACCCCCGTACCTCGACCACGGATTCGGCCCGGCTGCTGCGACGCGGGTACAACTATGACGCCGGGATCGACGTCAACGGCAATCTCGACATGGGCCTGATCTTCAGTTGTTACCAGCAGGACCTGGACCGGCAGTTCGCCGCCGTGCAGAAACGCCTGGCCAATGAGTCACTCACGGATTACGTCTCGCCAATCGGTGGCGGTTACTTCTTCGTCCTGCCCGGACTTCAGGACGCGAATGACTGGTACGGACACCGGTTGCTCAGCTAGCCTTCTCCGCTTAGCTTTACCTCGGGCTTTTCGTTCCCGAGCGGTCGAGAAGTTTTCATGTGCCCGCAACCTGTCATCTGGGCTGGTGACTCGTCCCCGGACCAGAGTCGCCAGCGCGCTCCGGCACGGTTTCAGGCCCACCAGGTCCTCCCGTGCGAACCGAATGAGCGAACCGAATGAGCGAACCGAACCGATTGGAAGGGAACCAACAGTGCCGATCAACGCACCTCGGCGCCGATTGCTCGCGGCTTCCGGCCTCGCCGCCGCCACCGTGACGAGCCTCGTCGTCGTCAACTCCCTGTCGTCCTCGGCGGCACCGTCCTCGGCAGCCGCATCGCAGGCGGTTCGGGATCACTCGAAGGTCACCGCGAGCCCGATCAAGCACCTCGTGGTGATCTTCGACGAGAACATCTCCTACGATCACTACTTCGGCACGTACCCCAAGGCGGCGAACACCGACGGGACGAAGTTCACCCCCTCCCCGCGGACCCCACGGAACGACAACCTGATCACTTCCAAGCTGCTGACGCACAACCCCAACCTGTACTCGCCGTCCCGGCTGACTCCGGCGCAGGCGATGACCTGCGACCAGAACCACGCCTACGGCCCGGAGCAGAAGGCCTACAACGGCGGCGCGATGGACAAGTTCGTCCAGAACGTCAGCGTCGACTCCTGCAGCGGTGAATACGGGACGCCCGGGCTGGCGATGGACTACTACGACGGCAACACGGTGACCGGGCTGTGGAACTACGCCCAGCAGTTCGCGCTGTCCGATGCATCGTTCGGCTCGAACTTCGGGCCGTCCACCCCAGGAGCGCTGAACCTGATCTCCGGGCAGACCCACGGCTTCAAGGAGGTCGACTCGGTCACCGGCAAGCAGGTCCCGACCCCGGGCACGTACACGATCGTGTCGCCGGATGCCAAGGGCGTCGGCACCGTGATCAACGACCCGGATCCGGCCTTCGACGACTGCTCCGACAAGAACCACACCTCGGCCAACACGCTGGCCGCGGCCACCGGCAAGAACATCGGCGACCTGCTGAACGCCCGCGGCGTCACCTGGGGCTGGTTCCAGGGCGGCTTCGCGCCCACCACCCCGGCCGGCTCCAGCAGCAAGTACGCGATCTGTGGGGCCACCCACACCAACGTCGGCGGGGCGTCGGTGGTCGACTACAGCCCGCACCACAGCCCGTTCCAGTACTACGCCTCGACCTCCAACCCGCATCACCTTCCGCCGAGCTCCGTGGCCAAGATCGGCAAGACCGACCAGGCCAACCACCAGTACGACCTGACCGACTTCAACCGCTCGATCACCGCCGGCTCGCTACCGGCGGTCAGCTTCCTGAAGGCCCCCGAGTACCAGGACGGGCACGCGGGCTACTCGGACCCGATCGACGAACAGCACTTCCTGGTCAGCGAGATCAACGCGCTGCAGAAATCAGCCGACTGGAAGAACACCGCCGTGGTCGTGGCCTATGACGACTCGGACGGCTGGTACGACCACGTGGCCGCGAAGATCACGAACTCCTCCCACGACAGCACCAACGACGCCGCGATCTGCACCACCTCGAAGGCCCCGGTGGCCGGCGGCTATGCCGACCGCTGCGGTGCCGGCCCCCGGATGCCGCTGCTGGTGATCTCGCCCTACTCGAAGACCAACTACATCAGCCACAAGGTCACCACCCAGGCGTCCATCACCAAGTTCATCGAGGACAACTGGTGCACCGGCCGGATCGGCGACGCATCGTTCGACGCCACCGCCGGTAGCCTGAGCGACCTGTTCAACTTCCGGGCCTCGAACAACAAGCGGGTACTGCTGAAGCCGAGCGGGGCGATCCAGAAGATCGAACCGATCAAGGGTCGGACGACCAGCTAGGCCATAAATGTCGGGATTTGCTGGCATTTAGAGGTACTCGTCCGCCCCGCAGGCCCCGGGAAACCCGTCTTTCCCGGGGCCTTGCCCATGTCCGCCGAAGGAAATATTCCTCCTTTCGGAGGGTTCATGGCCCAAAGCCTCGCACCGAGGTAGCCGAAGGATGACTCTATGTATATGAGTGAAGAGGCGCGCGGGGCATTCGGGGCCGATCAACACGCTCCGTCTCGACCCGATCCCCAAGCCACGATGGCTAGTCACCCGGATTCACCACCCAGTCGGTCGCCCGGCGCCCGGCTCGGACGGCTGCTGCACAACCAGCGCCGCCCGGCTGAACCGGCGACCACGGGCGGGAGAGAGCCGAATCACCGGCCGGACGCCCCCGGAATCCGGCGGCTCTGCCTGGCGATCGGGCTGGAGAACTACGGCCGCTGGGATCTCGACGGACAGCGCAGCGCCCGCCACGCACTGACCGATGTCCTGGTCAAGGCCCGGACCGCAACCGGCCTCGCGGCGCTCGACTGGCTCTCCCAGCGTTACGGAGAACGCGAGCTGATCGCCCTCCCACCCGGGATCGACGAGCGCGAAGCCATCCAGGACTTCGTGGTCGGCCTGCGGCTGGCCCTGCACCGGGCAAACCAGTCCCGTGGCCCCTTCGACCGGATGCGGGTCCGGGTGGCCATTCATGAGGGGATCATCGAGGCCGACCACAGCCAGGTCACCGGCCGGGGCGCGGTCATGGTGAACAACCTGCTCGACTCCCAGCCCGCCCGCACCGCACTCCGCCTGAACCCGGATGCGGACTTCGCGGTGATCGTCTCGCAGCCGATCTTCGACGAACACATCGGCCGGGAGTACCGCGATTTCGACGCCGACTGGTTTCAGCCGCACTCCATCGACATCCCCGCCCGGCTGCTCAGCACGTACGCCTGGACCTGGGCCCCGGTGAACGATCACCCCAACGACGGCATCCCCCAGATCAAGCCCGAGCGGTCCCACCCGGACCTGCTCTAACCCCCGAACCCCTCGGGACGCAACTCGGGGATAGCGGCAACGTGCGGCCGAGTGGCAGCGTCTACATACTCACAGGGACCGTCGGCGCGCTGTCTGGCGGGACAGAACAGATCATCTGACTTTAGGGGAACGGACGACATGGACGGTTCGGCCACCTCCACGCCGGTCTCGGCGGCCGGCTCCCCCGCCGCCGATGCTCCTGCCGCTGATGCTCCCGGCGGCACCGCGGGCGGCGCTCACACGCTGAGCCGCCGGGAAACCCGATGGGTGCTGAAGCGCTGCGCCAAGCGCGGGCATGTCCTCGCCCACCTGGACGATCCGCAGCTCTCCCCGCGCTTCACCGCCAGTGGTGGCTCCGGTGAACTGGTCCGTTGCCTGCGCTGCAGCGATTTCGCGTCGGCCGGGTCCAGCCCGACACCCGTGATCGGAACCTCGACCAGCCCGGTCCCGCTGAAGGAACTGCCACTGGTGCTGCGCGGTGGGCACGGCCGCAAGCTGGCCCTGCTGCGAGTGCTGTCCGTCGAGCGCGGCACCCGGGGACTGGTGCTGTTGCTGCTCGCCGCCGGCATCGCCCGGCTGGCCAGCTCGCACGTCGCGGTGGCGGACTGGCTCGGCCAGATCGTGAAGGCCGCCCAGCCGCTGGGCCAGCAGCTCGGCTGGGACCCCCGGCACTCTCCCAGCGTGACCAAGGCCCTGCACCTGCTCGGCAATTCCGGCAGCACCTTCACCACCCTGGCCTGGCTGCTGGGCGCCTACGGCGTCCTGCAGATCATCGAGGGGATCGGCCTGTGGGGCGGGTGGCTCTGGGCCGAATATCTGGCCGCGGTGGCGACCTCGGCGTTCGTCCCGATCGAGATTTACGAGCTGACCCACCACGCAACGGTTTTCAAGGTGCTGGCGCTACTGGTAAACGTGGTCGCCGTCGGTTACCTGGTGTTCAAGGGCCGATTGTTCGGTATCCGCGGTGGCCACCCCGCCTACCTCGCCGAAGTCCGCGACGGCACCCTGCTGGCCGAGGAGCTCCGCGCGCTCGGCCGACCGACCACCGAGCTGGCCGGACACAAACTGGTCTAGCCCGCGCGCCACGTCTCACTCGACCCGCTCGCGCGCTCATCCCCCGCCGGAGAGCCCGCACCAGATCCGGTCCGGATCTGGATACGGTTGCCGGGTGCTGACCATTCACCGCTCCGCGAGCGGCGCCGCGCTCGCGAGCGGGCTGGCCGAAGTGCTGGCCACGCCGCCGCCGGATCCTTTTACCGCCGAGGTGGTCGCCGTTCCGGCCAAAGGAGTCGAGCGCTGGCTCGCTCAGCGCCTGTCCCACCACCTTGGAACCAACCAGCACCCCGGAACCAACCAGCACCCCGGAACCAACGAGAACGCTGGGGACGGCGTGTGCGCCAACGTGGAATTCCCCGGACCGGGCCCGATGCTGGACGCCGCGGTCAGCGCGGTTTCCACCGAGCATGCGACGGCGGTCGAGCGATGGGCGCCGGAACGGGCGAGGTGGTCGCTGGTCGAGGTCATCGACGCGAATCTCGGGGCGTCCTGGTGCCGTTCCCTGGCCCATCACCTGGGCCCGAACCCGGCCTCGGACAAGGGGCGGCGGCTCGCGGTAGCCAGCCACCTGGCCCGCTCGTTCGACGAATACGGGCAGTCCCGTCCGACGATGCTGCAAGCCTGGGCGGCCGGCCGGGACGAGTTCGGTGCCGGCCGGCCCCTGGACGAAGACCTGAACTGGCAGGCCGAACTGTGGCGGAGACTGCGGGACCACCTGGGCACCGCGTCCCCGGCCGAACTCCTGCCCGGAGCCTGCGACCGGCTCCGGGCCCGACCCGAGCTCGCCCCCCTGCCCGGCCGGTTCTCGGTGTTCGGCGCCAGCCGGCTCTCCCCAGCGCAATTGAGCGTACTGGCGGCTCTGGCCGAACATCGTGAGATTCATCTCTGGCTGCATCACCCCTCTCCGGCTCTCTGGGCGGCCGGCGATCAGGCCGACGACCAGACCCGCGATCAGGCCGGGGTTCCGGCCGGGGCCGGGCTGGAAGCAATCGGGCTGCGGCGGGCCGACGACCCGCTCCGCAAGTCCCTGCGCAATCCCCTGCTCGCCTCGATGTCGCGGGATCTGCTGGAACTACACCTTCTGCTGCGCCGCTACACGCCGCAGGCCCGGACCCAGGTGCACGAACACCACCGAGATCAGCGCGGCCCGGAAACCCTGCTGGACCGGCTGAAGCACGATCTGGCCGAGGACGCCGCCGGGGGCAGCAGCCTCCAGACCCGCTCCTGGGACGGCGACCGCAGCGTCCAGGTTCACGCCTGCCACGGCCGCACCCGGCAGGTGGAGGTGCTCCGCGAGGTCGTGGTCGGCCTGCTCGCCGCCGATCCCACCCTGGAACCCCGCGACATCCTGGTGATGTGCCCGGACGTCGAAACGTTCGCCCCGCTGGTGGCGGCGGCGTTCTCGCTCGGCGGCGAGGAGAGTCCGCATCCGGCGGCCCGGCTGCGGGTCCGGGTGGCCGACCGCGCCCTGACCCAGACCAGCGCGCTGCTCGACGTGCTGGCTCAGCTACTCGAACTGGGCACCGCGCGGATCACCGCGCCCCAGGTGCTCGACCTGGCTGGCCGGCCCGCCGTCCGACAGCGTTTCGGGTTCGACGACGACGATCTGGAACGGCTGCGGGACTGGATGGTCGGCGCCGGTATCCGCTGGGGCCTGGACCCGGCCCATCGCCAGACCTGGGATCTCGGCGGGATCAGCCAGGGCACCTGGCGGTCCGGCCTGGACCGGCTGCTGCTCGGCGTCGCGGTCGAGGGTGATCTGGAGGCGCTGGGTGACGTCCTGCCGGTCGACGACGTCGACAGCGCCGATATCGACCTGGCCGGCCGGCTGGCCGAGCTCATCGACCGGCTGGCCCGGGCCCAGACCCTGATGTCCGGGCGGCACACGGCCCGGGAGTGGGCGGCCGGCCTGGAGTCCGTCGTCCTGACCCTGGCCGCGACCACCCGCGAAACCGACTGGCAGACAGCTCAATTGCACACCGAGCTGGAGTCCGTGGTGGAGGGTGCCGGTCCGGCCCGGTTCACCCTGCCGGACCTGCGGGCCGTGCTCGCCGAAATGCTCTCCGGGCGGCCGACCCGCTCGAGTTTCCGGACCGGGACGCTGACCGTCTGCACGCTGGTGCCGATGCGCTCGGTGCCGCATCGGGTGGTCTGCCTGGTCGGCCTGGACGACGGCAGTTTTCCGCGCTCGGGCAGCCCGGACGGCGACGACGTGCTGGCCCGGGACCCCTGGGTGGGCGAGCGCGACCCCCGCAGCGAGGACCGGCAGCTCTTCCTGGACGCCATCTGCGCGGCCCAGGAGCACCTGGTGATCACCTATTCGGGGGCCGACGACCGGACCGGCGCGAGCATCCCACCGGCGGTGCCGCTGGGCGAACTGCTCGATGCCCTCGACCGGGCCGCCGGAGCTCCGATCCGGGACCTGATCACCACCCGACATCCGCTGCAACCTTTCGACGCCCGCAATTTCACCTCCGGGGCGCTGGGAACGCCGGGGCCGTTCAGCTTTGACCGGCTCGGGCTGGAGGGATCGATGGCCGCCGCCCGGCCGCGCAGTTCGCCGAAACCGTTCCTGACCGGCCCACTGGCCGCCCGGC
>Ga0265340_10002027_pt1 | contig 11598 bp, 10 predicted proteins | sample 4CB225metaG_FD_202082 | JGI IMG/M metagenome (GOLD analysis project Ga0265340, IMG submission 202082) | Rhizosphere microbial communities from Carex aquatilis grown in University of Washington, Seatle, WA, United States - 4-CB2-25 metaG | ecosystem: Host-associated > Plants > Roots >...
TTCTTTTTCTGCTGGCGGTGGTTGGGTTTGGCACCAAGGCCGGATTCATGCCGCTGCATGTGTGGTTGCCGGAGGCGCATCCGGCCGCGCCGAGTCATGTGTCGGCGTTGATGTCAGGCGTGATGATCAAGACGGGAATTTACGGGTTGCTGCGCGCGTTCACCTTTCTGGGGACGCCGCCGTTGTGGTGGGGGTGGGGACTCATTGCCATCGGGCTGACTTCGGGCGTGCTGGGCGTGTTGTTTGCGCTGGCCCAGCACGACCTGAAACGCCTGCTGGCATATCACAGCGTCGAAAACATCGGCATCATCGCGTTGGGACTCGGCGTCGGCTTGCTGGGCATGAGCAAGGGTTCATCCCTGCTGATGGTGCTTGGATTTGGCGGCGCGTTGCTGCACGTGCTCAATCACGCCTTGTTCAAGGGTTTGTTGTTCCTCGGCGCGGGCGCGGTGGCGCATGGCACGGGCACACTGGAAATTGACCACCTCGGCGGGTTGTTAAAACGGATGCCGTGGACGGCGGCGATTTTTCTTGTGGGCGCAGTCGCGATTTCGGGCCTGCCGCCGCTGAACGGTTTTGTCAGCGAGTTTCTGATCTTTTTCGGCGCATTCAAAGGCGCCATTTCAAACACCGGGGCCATCGCGGCATCGCTGCTGGCGTTGATTGCCGGCTTGGCGTTGATTGGCGGGCTGGCAGTGGCGTGTTTTACCAAGGCGTTCGGCATCGTTTTCCTGGGCGAGCCGCGCAGTGACCACGTCGCGCGCGCGCATGAGGTAGGCTGGACCATGCGATTGCCGATGCTGGCGCTGGCGACCGGATGCGTCCTCATCGGTTTGCTGGCGCCGATCGTGGTTGGAAGCTTGCAGACGGTGCTGGCGAGCCTGACGCATTTGGAACCCGCAGCCGTCAGTGAAAATCTGGCCGCCGCAGCAGGCCCGCTGACATTCGTGGTAATCGGAGCGGTCGCTTTTCTGTTGTTGCTGTTGGCATTGATTCTGTTGCGACGAGGCCTGCTGGCGGGCCGCCGGGTGGAACAGGGCGCGACGTGGGGATGCGGTTACGCGCAGCCGACGCCCCGCATCCAATACACCGCCTCGTCGTTTGCCCAGCCGCTGACGGATTTGTTCCGGCCATTGCTCGGCACCCGGAAAAAGATTTTGAAGCCGGAGGGCCTTTTCCCATCGGAAGCCGCGCTGGAGACGATGACACCCGACATCTCCCACGAGGAAATGTATCGGCCGATGTTCGAACGCGCCGAAACCTGGCTGTCGCAGTTGCGCTGGCTGCAGCACGGCAACGTCCAGCTCTACGTGCTTTACATCGCCGTGACGTTGATTGTGCTGCTGGTCTGGAAATTACATTGAACCATGAACGCCATGTCATTCATCCCGTTGCTGCTGGCGCTGGTGTTGTCACCGTTGTTGTTCGGTGTCATCAACCGCACCAAGGCGTTTTTTGCCGGACGACGCGGCCAGCCGCTGCTCCAGACCTATTTCGATATGTGGAAACTGCTGCATAAGGGCGCGGTTTACAGCCGGACGACAACCTGGATATTTCGCGCCGGACCGATGGTCGGGCTGGCAGCGACTTTGATGGCGGCGACGCTGGTGCCGCTGGGGAATTTCCCGGCGCTCGTCGCGTTCCCGGCGGATTTTCTGCTTTTCGCGGGCCTGCTGGGATTGATGCGGTTCTTCACCGTGGCGGCGGCACTCGACACCGGTTCGAGTTTTGAGGGCATGGGCGCGAGCCGCGAAGTATTTTTCTCCGCGCTCACCGAGCCGGCCTTGCTGGTCGCGCTGGCGACACTGGCGCGACAAACCGGGCAGCTTTCACTTTCGGCAATGCTTGAACCGGTGTCGGCCGCCCATTGGCTGCAGTCCGGACCGGTGCTGGCGCTGGTGGTGATTGCGTTGTTGATTATTTTGCTGGCGGAAAATGCGCGCATTCCGGTGGACGACCCGAACACCCACCTCGAATTGACGATGATACATGAGGTGATGGTGCTGGACCACGGCGGACCGGACTTCGCGTTCATCCTTTACAGTTCTGCGCTCAAGCTATGGCTGTTCGCGGCGCTGGTGGTTGGAATTGTGGCGCCGGCGACGGGCAACGCGTGGTGGAACCTGCTGCTGGCAACAGGTGGAATGTTTGTCGTAGCTGTGGTTGTGGGCGTGATTGAATCCATCATGGCGCGGCTGCGTTTGGTCGTTGTGCCGCAACTGCTCGTGGGGGCAGGCGCGCTGGCGGCCGTGGCATTTTTGCTGGGACTAATCTGATTCCATGCTGACGACCAATTTCATTCTCGTTCTCGTGGTGCTGACCAACCTGAAGCTGCTCGGTTCCAGCCGGCTGGGGGCTTCGATTCGGGTGGTGGCGGCGCAGGGCGTGATCCTGGGCTTCCTGCCGGTCCTGGCGCACTGGCACGAGTTGTCGCTGCATTTCGCGCTGCTGGCGGTGGGCACCGTGGTCATCAAAGGCGTCGTGTTTCCGTGGTTTCTCTTTCGGGCCGTGCGTGAGGCTGAGGTGACGCGCGAAATCGAGCCCTACGTCGGCTATGTCGCGTCGCTGGTGTCGGGCGTGCTCGCGCTCGGCGTGTCGTTCTGGATGTGCACTCGCCTGCCGATGCCGGAAGACATTGCGTCGCCGTGGCTGGCGCCGGTGGCGTTCTTTTCCATTTTCGCGGGGTTGTTTCTCATCGTGAGCCGCAAACGCGCGGTGAACCAGGTGCTGGGCTTTCTCGTGCTGGAGAATGGAATTTACACGTTCGGCGTGGGAGTGGCGGCGCGGACGCCGTTGCTGGTCGAGGCCGGCGTGTTGCTGGACGTGTTCGTGGCGGTGTTCGTCATGGGCATCACCATCTTCCACATCAACCGCGAGTTCGATCACATTGACGTTGACCGGTTGAGCACGTTGAAGGACTCATGAAATTTACGATTCACGATTTACGATTTACGATGGCGCGCAACTTCAACGCGCCGGATGAATCATTTTCCACTCCGCACTCCGCACTCCGCACTCCGCATTTCAAATGATCCTCGCCCTGGTCATTCTCCCGTTGCTGGCCGGATTGGCGGCGTTTGTCCTGCCCAGTCCGATGATGCGGCGCGGTTTGCTGGTCGGCACGGCCCTGATCCACACCGCGCTCGCCGCCACCTGCTGGAAATGGACGCCCGCCCCGGCACTCGGCGGCTGGCTGGCCTTGGACGCGGCGGGGCTGCTTTTTTTGAGCATCACGAGCGGTTTGTTTCTCGTCGTGTCGGTTTACGTCATCGGTTACCTCGGCCAGGAGGCGAACCGGCGCGCCACCGACGTGGAAGAGGGATTTCTCTTCGACAACGCCCCGGAAGCGGTCTTCATCGGTTGTTTGCTGTTGTTTTTGGCGGCGATGACGCTGGTGACGGTCAGCCAGCACTTCGGATTGATCTGGGTGGCCATCGAAGCGACGACGCTGGCGAGCGCGCCGCTGATTTATTTTCACCGTCATCATCGCTCGCTCGAAGCGACCTGGAAATACCTCCTCATCTGCTCGGTCGGCATTGCGCTGGCGCTGCTGGCGAATTTCTTTCTCGGCGTCGCGGCGACCCAGCCCAATAACGCAGGTTTTCCGATGGTGCTGTCCGATCTGGTCACGCACGCGCGAGCGCTGCAAACACCGTGGCTGAAAGCCGCCTGCCTCCTGTTCTTTGTCGGTTACGGCACGAAAATGGGTCTCGCCCCGCTGCACACGTGGCTGCCGGACGCGCACAGCGAAGCGCCGTCCGCCGTTTCGGCGCTGCTTTCCGGCGCGGTGCTCAATTGCGCGTTTCTGGGACTCGTCCGCGTGCAGCAGGTTTGCGTGGCCGCCGGCCTGGCGGATTTTGGGCGCGGCGTGTGGATTGCGCTGGGGCTGGTTTCGGTCGTGGTCGGCGCAGTTTTTATTCTGGGCCAGACAGATTACAAGCGGTTGCTGGCCTACTCAAGCGTTGAACATATGGGAATCCTCGCGCTGGGCATGGGACTGGGGGGCGCGGGCGCCTTCGGCGCCATGCTGCACGCCGTGAACCATTCGCTTGCCAAAGGCATGCTGTTCCTGCTGTCCGGAAACATCCTGACCCGTTACCAGACCAAAAACATCGCCCAGGTGCGCGGCCTGTTGAACGTCACGCCGGCGACCGGACTGCTTTGGATCGCCGGTTTTCTGGCCATCACCGGCACGCCCCCATTTGGATTGTTCCTGAGCAAATTCATCATCCTGAAAGCCGCTTTCGACAGCGGCCATGTCTGGCTGGCGATAATCGTTCTTGCTTTGTTGGCGGTGATTTTCATCGGCATGACCACGGCATTTTTCGGCATGGCACAGGGCGAACCGCAAAAGCAAACCAACCGCAGCCACGACCGCTGGTGGCAAATCGCGCCTCCAGCGTTTCTTGGATTGCTGGTTTTGTGGCTCGGGCTGGCGGTACCGGCAAAATTGAGTGACGTATTGCATCAAATCGCCGCAACCCTCGGAGGCACGCCATGAAAACCGGGGCCGCCAACATCATCCGCAATGGCGAAACCGTGCCGCTCACGGGAATTCCAAGTCTGAGCTTCCCTGATTTCCGCGAACAGATTTTGCTGGCCTGCGAAAACGGCGGACGCATCGCGGCGTTGTTCGGGCAACCAACCGGCGCCCAAGGCATCCGTCTGATGGTCGTGCTGGCCAACGACGCGGATGGGCAATTGACGTTGTGTTCAACCGAAGTGGCCGACAGTTATCCCGCGCTGACTCCCGTTTGCGCGCAGGCGCACTGGTTCGAACGCGAAATCGCCGAGCAATGGGGCGTTCGGCCCGAAGGCCATCCGTGGTTGAAGCCGATTCGTTTTCACCATTCCTACCGCGCCGGCCATGATGCGTGGAATCGCGCCGCGGAAACTCCCCTTCAGCCGGGTGTCACGGATTTCTTCAAGATGACCGGCGAGGAAGTCCATGAAGTTGCGGTCGGCCCGGTTCACGCCGGCATCATTGAGCCGGGACATTTCCGGTTTCAATGCCATGGCGAGAAGGTTTATCACCTGGAAATTTCGCTCGGCTACCAGCATCGCGGCATCGAACGTTCACTGGTCGGCGGACCGGACAAGCGGACGATTCCCTGCATGGAAACGCTTGCCGGTGACACGACCATCGGGCACACGCTGGCACATGCCGAGGCGATGGAAGCGCTCGCCGGTTGCCGCGTGCCGGCGCGAGCGCAGGCGTTGCGCGCCATCGCCCTCGAACTGGAACGGCTCGCCAATCACACGGGCGACCTCGGCGCGCTGGCTGGCGATGTCGGTTACCTGCCCACGGCGAGTTTTTGCGGGCGCATTCGCGGCGATTTCCTGAATTTGACGGCGTTGATTTGCGGAAACCGGTTCGGACGCGGCCTGGTCCGGCCCGGCGGCATTTTGTTCGATCTCGACAAAGCCCGGCACACGCAGTTGGAGGAACGTTTGGCGCAGGCCGCCCGGGACGTGACGAACGCGGTGAATTTGCTTTGGGACGCGCCGTCGGTCCGCTCGCGGTTTGAGAACGCCGGTCCGGTGCCGCGCGAGACCGCCCTGGAACTGGGACTCGTCGGCATGGCGGCGCGCGCCAGCGGCATTGAACGCGACGGGCGGGCGCAATTTCCCTCGGGCATCTACCGGTTCGCGCAGATTCCCCTGTCGTCGTATCACACCGGCAGTGTATTTGCGCGGGCGCACGTGCGGTGGATGGAAATCCAGCGTTCCCTCGCGTTCATTTTTGATCAACTCAAGGCGTTGCCGGACGGCCCGGTGCGCGCGGAGACCGGCCCGCTGGCCGCGAACCACGCCGTGGTGACGCTGACCGAGGGCTGGCGCGGCGAGATTTGCCACGTGGCCCTGACGGACGCGGCGGGAAAATTTGCGCATTACAAGGTTGTGGACCCGTCGTTTCACAACTGGATGGGGCTGGCGCAGGCGATGCGTGGCCAGCAGATTTCCGATTTCCCGCTGTGCAACAAAAGTTTCAACCTGTCCTATTGCGGACACGACCTGTGAAAATTTACGATTCACGATTTATGATTTACGAACTTTCTCGCATTGCCACGTCAATCGTAAATCGCAAATCCAAAATGGAATGACACCATGCTGAAAGCACTGCTCGCGCGCGCGCATCAGAAATACCGCACGGTCGGTTTCCCCGACCAACCGCCGGTGTTGCCCGACCGTTTGCGCGGACGCCCGGAAATTGACGCCGCAAAATGCCCGGCCGGTTGCCGCGTCTGCGCCGACGTCTGCCCGACCGACGCGATTACCGTGGAGGTAAAGGGCGTGCGGCTTGATCTGGGCCGGTGTCTCTTTTGTCCGGAGTGCGAGCGAGCGTGCCCGGAAGGCGCCATCCGCTTCACGACGGAACCCCGCCTGGCGGCTTCGTCCCGGGAGGCGCTGGTGCTCGGCGAAAAGGAATTTCAACTGGCGCAAGCGCTCGACGAAAAGGCGCGCAAGCTTTTTGGCCATTCGCTCAAGCTGCGCCAGGTGAGCGCCGGCGGTTGCAACGGTTGCGAAGCCGATGTGAACGTGTTGAACACGGTGGTGTTCGATTTGGGACGTTTCGGGATTCAATTTGTCGCGTCACCGCGTCATGCCGACGGACTGCTCATCACCGGTCCCGTGACGGGCAACATGGAATCGGCGTTGCGCCAGACTTATGAGGCGGTACCGTCGCCGAAACTGGTGATTGCCGTGGGCGCGTGCGCGATTTCCGGCGGGCCTTACCTTGGCCACGCCGAGCAGCGAAACGGCGCCGACGGCATCGTTCCCGTTGACCTTTACATTCCCGGCTGTCCGCCGCATCCGATCACGATTTTGGACGGATTTTTGCGCCTGTTGGGGCGGATGGATTCCGCTTGCGGAATTTCATCAAATATGAGATAACCATCACACGGGTCTATGAATGAATTACTTCAAAATCTAATCAAACTTCAATCACTCGAATTTGTCGAAACCAGGGAAAAAAGCGCCGCGGCAATCATCGCGGAATTGCGCGGCAAAATTCCCCCGCAAATCATCGCCCACTACGACCGCCTGCTTGCCCGGGGGAAAAAGGGCGTGGCCGCCGTTCGCAACCAGGTCTGCACCGGCTGTCACATGCGCGTGCCCATCGGCGTGGTGGCAACATTGATGCACGACACGGACATTCAAATTTGCGAGAGCTGCGGCCGGTATCTTTATTTGGCGGACCCGGCCCAGCCGGCTGCGCCGACAGAACCCCCGAAACCAAAACCAACCCGCAAAGCCAGGACACCGAAAAATTCCGCACAGTTGGCGTCGGCGCCGGTGCCAGCGATACCACTGGCCATGAGCGAAACCGGACAGGGTAAAATGCGTCCGGGTCTTAGCCCGCACTAAGACATCCATCGGTCGCGCCCTCATTCCTGCGTGAAATAGCTCAGGTTTTCCAGTTCGATGGCGAGGTTGACGTTGTTGGCCATGACTTCTTCGGGCACGGACAGCACAATCGGCGCAAAATTCAGGATGCCCACGATGCCGGATTGAATCAACTGGTTTGCGACTTCCTGGGCCACGGCCGCCGGCACGGAGAGAATGGCCATTTTGATGTTTTGCCGCTCAACGAATTCCGGCAATTCGTCCATGCTGTAAATCGGCTGCTGGGTCTTCTTGTCGCGCTTCCGGCGCGGATCGGCATCAAACGCGGCGACGATTTCAAATCCCTCCTTTTCAAAACCCCGATACGACAGCAGCGCGAGTCCGAGGTTGCCGACGCCGACCAGAATCACCGGCTGCAGGCGCGACGTGCCGAGTTCGTCGGCGATCCGTTTGGAAAGCACCGTCACGTCATAGCCCAGGCCGCGCGTGCCGAACGTGCCGAAGCAGGCGAGGTCCTTGCGGAGCTGGGTGGACTTGACGCCGGCGGCCCGGGCGAGCATCTCGCTGGAAACGGTGCCCATGCCGTTCTCCCGCAGCCGCACGAGGCAACGCAGGTAAAGCGAAAGGCGATAAATCGTCTTGCGCGGAATGGTGGGGCGCCCGTTCTTTTTCAAGGGCGCAGAGATTAAGCGGACGAATGGTTAATAGCAAGTATCCGAATGATAAACGGACTTCGGCAAGGGGGTTGCTTAAAGGCAACCCATGTTTAACGGTGACCGTGTTTCACGGCTGGCGTTGCGGCGGGTGAATCGCCTCAAAGCACTTAAAAACCATGGGATGACGGAGCCGGGGCCGGTCCGGCCACGGGCAACGGCGGGATTTTTTTCCGCGGCAATGCTGGCGGAAAATGCGCACGCCGTTCAAAAAGCGACTTCGTGACATGCTCAAGAAATATAAAATCAACGGCGGTTTCGACGAGATGCTCGACGGGCAAAGCGGCGTGCGATCGCATTACCGGAAATTTCACCGGCTGTTCAACAACCTCAAACCATCCGAGATAGACGCCAAGCGCCAGGCGGTGGACACGGCGTTTCTCCGCCAGGGCATCACGTTTAACGTCTATGGCGACGCCCAGGGCGCGGAGAAAATCTTCCCGTTCGATCTCCTGCCCCGCATCATCCCGTCCAAGGAATGGGAATATCTGGAACGCGGCCTCGCCCAGCGCATCACCGCGCTCAACCTGTTCCTGCACGACGTTTATCACGAACAGAAAATCATCAAGGACGGCGTCATCCCGGAATTTTACGTCCTGTCGGCGCGGCATTTCCGGCGCGAATTTGTCAACTTCGAGGTGCCCAAGGGCATCTACATCCATGTTTGCGGCACCGACCTGATCCGGGACAAGGACGGCGGTTATCTGGTGCTGGAGGACAACGGCCGGTGCCCGTCCGGCGTGAGTTACGTGCTGGAAAACCGCCGGGCGATGAAGCGGGCATTCCCGGCGATGTTTGAAAGCATCGGCGTGCGCCCGGTGGAAAATTATGCGCAGGAGCTGCTGAAGTGTCTCAAGCACATTGCGCCGGCGGGCGCGGCCGAGCCGACGGTGGTGCTGCTCACGCCAGGCGCCCACAACAGCGCGTATTTCGAGCACACCTATCTCGCGCGTCAGATGGGCATCGAGATTGTCGAGGGCCGCGACCTGTTCATCCGCGATTCACGCGTGTTCATGCGCACCACCAAGGGACTCCAGCCGGTCCATGTCATCTACCGGCGCATTGACGATGATTTCATTGACCCGACGGTTTTCCGCCGCGACTCGATGCTCGGCGTGCCCGGCCTCGTCCATGCCTATCGCGCGGGCAACGTGTCGCTGGCCAATTCCATCGGCACCGGCATCGCCGACGACAAGGTGATGTATTACTTCGTGCCGCGGATGATCAAATACTATCTCGACCAGGAACCGATCATTCCGAACGTGCCGACCTACCTCGCCAGCGAGGAGGCGGACCGCCGCTACATTCTGGAACACCTGCCGGAGCTGGTGGTGAAGGCGGCAAACGAATCCGGCGGTTACGGCATGTTGATGGGACCGAAGGCGGCGAAGCACGAAATCGAAAGGTTCCGCAAGAAAATCGTCGCCGAGCCGCGCAACTACATCGCGCAGCCGATGATTTACCTGTCGCAACATCCGACGTATTGCGACGGCCGGGTCGAGGGCCGGCACGTGGATTTGCGGCCGTTCATTTTGTCAGGCGAGCGCGTTTCGATCATACCCGGCGGGCTGACCCGCGTGGCATTGCGGAAAGGTTCCTTGGTCGTCAACTCTTCGCAAGGCGGCGGCAGCAAGGACACCTGGGTGCTATATGGAGACGAATGAATGAATTTATGATTTACGATTTACGATTTACGATTTCACAAGACACGTTCGATTGTTTTGCGCGCGTCCGGGCGCAATTCAAATCATCAATCATCAATCATCAATCATAAATGCTTTCGCGGGTTGCTCATTCGCTCTATTGGATGGCGCGTTACCTCGAACGCGCGGAGAACGTCGCGCGCATTGTGGATGTGAACCTGCAATTGCTGCTCGATTTGCGGGACGTGGACGAGCAAAAGCTGGCCGAATACTGGCTGCCCATCGTCCAGAGCACAGGCGACGAGACCGCGTTCTTCAAGTTGCACCCGAAACCCACCGCCCAGGCTGTCTGCGAGTTCCTCGTCTTCCAACCCGAGAACCCGAATTCCATCGTGCAATGCGTCCGCCAGGCGCGCGAGAACGCCCGCATGGTGCGCGACCAGCTCACGCTCGAGTTCTGGGAGGAACTCAACCGGCTGTATCTGTTCGTGCGGTCGCCGCAGGCGCGCAAGGTCTGGGAGCGCGGCCCCGGCGAATTTTTCCAGGAGGTCAAGGCCGCCTCGCTGCACCTGATCGGCATCATCAACGCCACGCTGGTCCACGACGAGGGCTGGTGGTTCATCCAGACCGGCCAGTTTTTGGAACGCGCGGACAAGACCACGCGCATCCTGGACGTCCGCTACCAGACGCTGCCGGAGCGCGGCGTGCCGGCGACCATCAACCCGACCCACGCGCTCGAATGGTCGGCGGTGCTCCGGTCGTGCAGCGCGTGGGACGCCTACCGGACGATCCGCGGCGCGGACGTGCATCCGCGGTTTGTGGCGGAATTTCTGCTGCTCAATGACGATTTTCCCCGCTCGTTGCGGTTTTGCGCGAGCGAACTGAACCGCGCCCTGCGGCGCATCTCCGGCGTGGCCGAGGGACATTTCTGCAATGACGCGGAAAAACTCACCGGCCGGCTGGTGGCGGAACTGTAGTTCGGCACCGTGGACGAAATTTTTGACCGCGGCCTTCACCAACAACTCGATGAAATGCAGCGCAAACTCAACGACATTGGCGAGGCGCTTTTCCGCGCCTACATTTTTCAACCGTTTCAAAACCCCGGCGAGAACCACATGGTCCAGCAGGAGGAACAGCAGCAACAATCTTGCGTCCGCGGTTCGCCACCGGCAGCTTGAACGCCCCCGGTTCCAGCCCAGATGAAATACGACATTTTCCATCGCACGCGTTACGTGTATGCCACGCCGGTGTGCGACAGTTTCAACGACGTCCGTCTCGAACCGCTTGCCAATGCGGAACAGACGGTCGAATCCTTCCTGCTGCGCGTGCTGCCCGCCGGGCGGATGAATCGTTACACGGACTTTTACTCGAATTGGGTCCATCATTTTGAAATTCCCGAGGCGCATCTCTATCTGCTCATCGAAAGCCAGTCCCGCGTGAAAACCCATCCGCCCGCGCCGCTCGCCGGGGACGTCCGGCCCTGTCCGCTCGAAAAGCTCGGCAAGGACCCGGACATTGAACACTGCCACGATTTTCTGCAAAGCAGCCGCTACGTGGAGCTGGAGGTGGAAGCCTGGCGGCTGGCGGTGGACGCGACCGCCGGGCAGACCGATGCCTGGCAATCCGCGCTCGCGCTCATGCATTTCTGCCACGGTTATTTGAAATACGAACCGCATTCCACGCACGTTCACACCCATGTGAGCGAAGTCATTTCGCAGCGGCGCGGCGTCTGCCAGGATTACGCGCACCTGATGATTGGCCTGTGCCGCAGCATGAAAATCCCGGCGCGCTATGTCAGCGGTTATCTGGCCACCGAAACCGCCAGCGCCTCGCACGCCTGGGTGGAGGTGTTCATTCCCGGCCCCGGCTGGCGCGCGCTCGATCCAACGCAC
>Ga0265340_10002031_pt1 | contig 11593 bp, 10 predicted proteins | sample 4CB225metaG_FD_202082 | JGI IMG/M metagenome (GOLD analysis project Ga0265340, IMG submission 202082) | Rhizosphere microbial communities from Carex aquatilis grown in University of Washington, Seatle, WA, United States - 4-CB2-25 metaG | ecosystem: Host-associated > Plants > Roots >...
GCGCGTGAAGACGCGCTCGGTCAGGACCTTGAGGCCGCGCCGCGCCATCGAGGCATGCAGCACATCGCGCACGTCGTCGTCGAAGCCGCGCAGCACCTTCGGGCCGCGATAGACCAGCGTCACGTCAACGCCGAGGCCGTGAAAAATGTGCGCGAACTCGACCGCGATATAACCCCCACCCGCGATCACGATGCTCTTGGGCAATTGCTTGAGGTCGAACGCCTCGTTCGAGGTGATGCAGTGTTCCTCTCCAGGCGCCCCCGCCAAATCGCGCGACGGATGCCCGCCGGTGGCGATCAGGATCTTGTCGGCGGTGAAGCTGCGCCCGCCCGCGAGGCCGACGGTGTGCGCGTCGAGCAAACTCGCGCGTTCGTGGAACATGGTGCCGCCGGCACCTTCCACCGCCTTCAAGTACAAGCCTTCCAGGCGGGCGATTTCCTTGTCCTTGTTGGCGACCAGCGTGGGCCAGTCGAATGCAGCCTCGCCGACCGTCCAGCCGAAGCTCCTCGCCAGTTCGAAATCCTCGGCAAAGTGGCTGGCATAGACGAACAGTTTCTTGGGAATGCAGCCGCGGATGACGCAGGTTCCGCCCATGCGGGCCTCCTCCGCCAATGCGACGCGATAACCCAGATTTGCGGTCATCCGGGCGGCCCGGACGCCGCCGGAACCGCCGCCGATGACAAAAAGATCGTAGTCGAACTGCGCCATGCCCGTTTCCTGCCCTTGCCAGCCCTCGCTTAACCGAGCTTTGATAGACCATCAACGCCCGGGGGGCGCTTTGGTGAGAGCCAGACAAAGAATTGCCAGTGTCGTCCTGCTCGGCGTAAGCTTGCTGCTCGCGGCCTGCCAGATCGACGATTCCGGGCCGGTGCGCTCGGTCTGGCGCCCCGCGGATGCCAAATACAGCCGAACCGACGTGGTTTATGTCACCGACCGCGAACCCGACGCCAAGGCCGCGGGAGGTTACGGCTGGCACTGGGCCGACGCGGCCTCCTGCGGCACGGCGCTGGCCCTCATTCCGCCGGCGAAGATCTGGGGAGAGGACGCCTGGGGCTATGTCGACCACACCTCGCCGCAGCCCTGCGCCGCGAAAAGCGGTCCGCTCGGCGGCGCCATTGCGCTGATCCAAGCGCAGGCCAAGGCGCGCAACTGCAATTCGGTGTTCCTGTTCGTGCACGGCTTCCATACCGGCTTCGACGGCGCGGTGCTGCGCGCGGCGCAGCTCGCCCACGACGCCCAGACCGGATGCGCCAATGCCACCTATAGCTGGAGCAGCGAAGTCGAGCTCGGCCGCTATGCCACCGACATCGAGCACAGCCAGTATTCCGAGCCGTTGCTGGCGGAATTCCTGCACGAGCTGGCGGAGTCGGGGCTGCAGGTCAAAATCCTGAGCCACAGCATGGGAAGCCGCATGGTACTCTCGACGCTGTCCGCGATGGCGCGCGGGCGCGACGCCGTGAAGCCGGGGTTCATCGACGAATTAGTGCTGACGGCATCCGATATCGGCATCGAGCAAAACAACGACGACTTCGCCCATCTGCTGCACGACGCGACGCCCTATGTGCGCCGCACGACGATCTATGCCTCGGGCGGCGACGCCGTGCTGGCGATCTCGCGCAGCGCTCATGGCGGCGTACCGCGGCTCGGCCGCGAGCCCGAAGCCGATCTGCGCTACCGCGCCGACGACAAAACCCACATCGTCGACGTGATCGACGCCTCGGGGCCGCCTGCGGACATTCTGGATCACAGCTATTTCGCGATGTCCTACGAGGCCGTCGCCGACATGAGCCTGGCGCTGGCGGGCGTGCCGACGGCGCAGCGGCTGACGGCAATCGACGGCTGGAAGCCGACGCTGACCTGTGCCGATGCCTGCGGCAACGATCCGCGCTATCAGCTGGCGGTCGGCGAAGGGCGCCACCCGCGGCTGATCTCGCGCATCCTGGTGCACATCGTGCCGCTTATACCGTTCGTTCAATAATCTCGACGCCGTCGGCACTGGCGATGACGAGCATCGAGGCGATCTGCACGAACAGCCCGTGCTCCACCACGCCGACGACGGACGACAGCACCGCTGCCAGCTTGGCCGCGTCGGCGATGACGCCGAAGGAGCAATCATAAACCAGATTGCCGCTGTCGGTCTTGACCGGCACACCGTCCTTGCTGCGCAGGATCACCGGCACGCGAGGATAACCGATCGCCGCCACGGCATTGGCAAGACGCGCGGCGGTGGTGGCGTGGCCGAACTCCATCACTTCCACCGGGAGCGGAAAGCGCCCCAGCTTGGCGACGAGCTTGCTGCTGTCGGCGATGACGATCATCTTCTTGGACGAGCAGGCCACGATCTTCTCGCGCAGCAGCGCCGCGCCACCGCCCTTGATGACGTCGAGCGCGCGATCCGCTTCGTCGGCGCCGTCCACCGTGAGGTCGAGCGGCGCGATGTCGTCGAGCTTGGCGAGCGCAATTCCCAGCGCGCGGGCTTTCTCGGCCACGCGTTCGGAGGTCGGCACGCCAAGCACGGTCAAGCCGCCGCGCACGCGCGCCGCGAGAAGCTCGATAAACGCCTCGGAGGTGGAGCCGCTGCCGAGACCCAGGCGCATGCCGTCGCTCACGAATTCGAGTGCCCGGGCGGCAGCGGCGCGTTTGAGGTCAGCGGAGTCGGTCATGGCCGGAATCAAGCCGATATGCCGCTTTGCGTCCAGTCTCATTGTGCGAGCTGGAACAAATCCTCGACTTTGCGGCCGAGCGCCTCGGCAAGTTTGAGGGCCAAAATCGTGGAGGGAACAAAAACACCATTCTCCACGGTGTTGATCGTCTTGCGCGACACCGAGACGCGCACCGCCAGCTCCGCCTGGGTCAGACCGTGCTCGGTGCGCGCCTCTTTCAAACGATTTTTGAGTGCAAGATCGCCCAAACGTGCGGAGTCCTTCTACTTTTCGCCGTTTTGTTCCAGTATCGCGAAACTCAGTGTCGGCACGGCGATACCGACCGTGATGAGCACGGGCAACACCTCGGAAAAATCAACCGCCACGAATAACGACGACACATAGATTGCCATCGTCGACAAGACAAATACGACATAGCCGAGGCGCAGGGCCTTCGCACGGTTGGCGCGGACCAGTTCGTCATTCATCGCCGGATGCCGGAATGCGCGCGGCCCGCCCGTGAGAACGAAGATCAGCACACCCAGCGCGATGATAATGAAGGCGCCGATCCGAAACACGTCGATCGCCCGCACGCCATGCGAGGCGATGTCGTCCGTCGCGGCTATGACGCCGCCGAGCATCGACGTAAACACGATGGCGATAACGAACAGTCCTTTGCGCCTCCGTTTGATCTCGTATTCGACATCGAAGGATTTGGAAGGTTCACTCATAATGGCTCCAAAAGATTGCAGAGGCAGTCTCGATCAGACAATTCGATCCGCCCAGGCACCTACTATTCACCTTTGCGCTCCAGTAGCGAAAAGCGCAGCGCCGGGACGACGATCCCGAAAGTAATGAGAAGCGGGATGTACTTGAAGACGTCGAGGGGCGTTAGCAACATCGCCACGTAAACGCCGATCAGCGCCAGGATCGTCACGACATAGCCTAGCTTCAACGCACTGGCACGATTGGCCTGCACAAGTTCGTCGTTCATCGCGGGATATTTCCGAGACCGGCGGCCGCCAGTCAGAATGAACCGCAATAGAGCCAGCGCAAAGACAACGAAGGCCCCAACCTGGACCTTATCGACGGCGCGCCCGCCATTCAGAGTGACATGCTCCGTCGCCGCCAGGACGGCACCCTGCAAACTCATCATGACCACCGCCAAGACGGCCATGACGCGGTTTCGCCGGCGCAACACTTTTTCCATGTCATTCGCTTGTGAAGATTCACTCATCGATGTCCGCCTTCCTTACATATCTAGGGTACTCGGTTGTCTCTAGCGCGCCGGCATATCAGCCGACTTCCCCGGCCTCCCGTTCGAGAGCGCGAAAAGCAACGCGGGCCCGATCTCTCCAACGGTTGACGCCTTCATATAACCTATAGGTGACATGATACCTGTAGGTTACATGGAGTCAAGGGCCCAGTTTGGCGTGCAAGCGTTGAATACCTATATGACTCCACGAGGCGGCAGGGGACTTCACATGTGGAAGTGGATCAGCGCCGGGTTTGGCGTCCTTTTGGTCGCCGTCCTGTGTGTCGTGGGATACGCGGTCGGAACGGGGTTGCGAGTGCCTCATCCGGTAGGCTTCCAACTCGTCAGCGTTCCAGACCCCAAAGGTCCGCCGCTGACAGTCGGCATCTGGTACCCGACAACTGCCTCTCCATGGCCGATGCTTCTAGGAACGATCATGCAATTCGTAGCGCGTGACGCGCCTGTTGCCGGAGGCCGCCTGCCGCTCGTCGTGATCTCCCATGGCATCGCAGGCAGCATAGCTAGCCATGCCGATACGGCGCTCGCACTGGCCGATGCCGGATTCGTCGTCGCCGCGCCATTGCACACGGGCGACAACTACAAAGACCAGAGCGCTATCGGCAAGCCCAGGTGGTTTGTCGACCGTTCGCGTCACATCGCGGCGACGATCGATTACATATTGAAATCGTGGCGTGACCGCGACAGGATCGATACCAACCGCATCGGAATATTTGGTTTTTCGGCAGGCGGCACTACGGCGTTGATCGCCGTCGGGGGTGAGCCCGATCTCAGCTCGATTGCCAGCCATTGCGCCAAGGCCCCGGAATACGCCTGCCTGTTATGGAAATCGCATACGACGGCTGCGCCGCCGCCACATGCCTTCATCCATGATCCGAGAATCAGGGCGGCGGTCGTCATCGCGCCCGGCGCCGGCTTCGCATTCGTCCCCAATGGACTTACGAATGTGAGAGTGCCCATTCAACTGTGGAGCGGCATGATCGACAGAAGCGTGCCCGCAGAGAGCAATGCTGAACCGGTGCGCGACGTGCTTGGCGGAAGGGCCGATTGGCACCTTGTCCCGAAAGCAGGACATTTTTCATTCATGGTACCGTGCGGGCTTATCGGGATTCGGATGATCTGCAGCGACGAAGAAGGTTTCGACCGCAAAGCCTTCCACAAAACATTCGACGCAGACGTCGTGGCGTTCTTCAAAGACAAACTTTGAAGCCGCCCTACTCCACCGTCACGCTCTTCGCGAGGTTGCGGGGCTGATCGACGTCGGTACCTTTGGCTACCGCGGCATAATAGGCGAGCAACTGCACCGGCACCGCATAAAGCAGTGGGGCGATGAAGGGATCGGCGTCGGGCACCTCGATATTCGCCCAGACCTGCTGGCCGCCGCCGGAAATGCCACGGGCATCGGAGATCAGCAGCACTTTGCCGCCGCGCGCCATCACTTCCTGCATGTTGGAGACGGTCTTCTCGAACAGCGCATCATGCGGCGCGATGACGATCACCGGCACATCCTCGTCGATCAGCGCGATGGGGCCGTGCTTCATCTCGCCGGCCGCGTAACCTTCGGCGTGGATGTAGGAGATTTCCTTGAGCTTCAGCGCGCCTTCCAGCGCCAGCGGATAACTCGGCCCGCGGCCGAGATAAAGCACGTCGCGCGCTTTGGCGATGTCCTGGCCCAGCAGTTCGATCTTTGGCTCGTGTTTGAGGAATTCGACGATGTGGCGCGGGGTTTCGAGCAGCGCGGTGCAAAGTTTTTTCTCGGCCGCAGCATCGAGCGTACCGCGCGCGCGGCCTGCCGCAATGGCGAGCGACGCCAGCGCCGCCAATTGGCAAGTGAAGGCCTTGGTCGAGGCAACGCCGATCTCCGGTCCCGCAAAAGTCGGCAGCACGATGTCGGCTTCGCGCGCGATGGAGCTTTCCGGCACGTTGACGATGGCGAGCGTGGTCTGGACCTGGGCCTTGGCGTCGCGCAACGCCGCCAGCGTGTCCGCAGTCTCGCCCGACTGCGAAATAAACAGCGCCAAGCCGTTCTTGGGATAAACGGGGTCGCGGTAGCGCAACTCAGACGCCACATCGATTTCGACCGGCAGCCGCGCCAACTTTTCGAACCAATACTTGCCGACCAGGCCGGCATAATAGGCCGTGCCGCAAGCGGAAATGGTGAGGCGCGTAGCGTGCGCGAAGGCCTGCACCAATTTCGGGTCGGCGAGCTGCACATTCGGCCCGGCGGGATCGAGATAATGCGCCAGCGTGTGGCCGATGACTTCCGGCTGCTCGTGAATCTCCTTGGCCATGAAATGGCGATGCCCGGCCTTGTCGACCAGACCGGCGGTAGCGGAGGTGATCTTCACCTCGCGATTGGCGGGGCGGTCTTGCGCATCGTAAATCGAGACCTGAGGGCCGCGCACCACGACGACGTCGCCGTCCTCGAGATAGGCCACGCGATTGGTGAACGGGGCCAGCGCGAAAGCGTCGGAGCCGAGATAGGCTTCGTGCTCGCTATACCCGACGGCCAGCGGGCTTCCCATCCGCGCACCGATCAGCAGGCCTTCTTCGCCTTTGAAGATCATCGCCAGCGCATAGGCGCCCGACAGCCGCTTCACCGCCGCCATCGCCGCCTGTTCCGGCGTCATGCCCTGGTTGAGATATTCGGTGACCAGATGGGCGCAGACCTCGGTGTCGGTCTCGGATTCAAACTTGTGACCCTTGGCCAGCAGCTCGGCGCGCAGTTCGCGAAAATTCTCGATGATGCCGTTATGGACGACTGCAACACGCGCCGAGGCGTGCGGATGGGCGTTGATCTCGGACGGCTTGCCGTGCGTGGCCCAGCGGGTGTGGCCGATGCCGGTGTGTCCGGTCAGCGGATGCTTGTGCAAGACCGCATCCAGCTTGTCGAGCTTGCCGGGCGCGCGGCGGCGTTCGATATGCCCGTCCACCAGCGTGGCGATGCCCGCGGAATCGTAACCGCGATATTCCAGGCGCTTCAGCGCATCCAGAATGACCGCCGCGCAATCCTTGGTTCCCGCGATGCCGACGATGCCGCACATCTTATTTGTCCTTCGCCTTGGCGGATTTCTCCGATTTCTTCCGTGCACGGAACTTCGCGGCCCAGCCGGGAACTTCCCTCTGTTCCGCACGGGTCACCGCCAGCGCGTCCTTGGCCACGTCCTTGGTGATGACGGAACCGGCACCGGTAAATGCGCCGTCGCCGACCTTCACCGGCGCGACCAGCGCCGTATCGGAGCCGATGAAGGCGCCGGCGCCGATATCGGTGGCGAATTTGTCGAAGCCGTCGTAATTGCAGGTGATGGTGCCCGCGCCGATATTGGCGCCCGCGCCCACCCGCGCATCGCCGAGATAGGTCAGATGGTTGGCCTTGACGCCCATTTCAAGCCGCGAATTCTTGACCTCGACGAAATTGCCGACATGCACACCTTGTTCGAGAACCGTGCCCGGGCGCAACCGAGCGTATGGACCGAGGATCGCGCCCGTTCCCACCTCGGCGCCTTCGAGATGGCAAAAGGCGCGGACATCGGCGCCCGCGCGCACCGTCACGCCGGGACCGAAGACGACGTAAGGGCCGATCTGCGCATCCGGCTCGATCACCGTGTCGTACGAAAGGAATACGGTTTCCGGCGCCAGCATGCCGACACCCGCCTCGAGCGCGCGACCGCGCAGCCGCACTTGCATCGCCGCTTCCGCCGCCGCCAGTTCGGCGCGGCTGTTGACGCCCATCATCTCGGTCTCGTCCGCTTCGACGACGGCGCAACGCACGCCTTCTGTCTTGGCCAGCAAGGGTATATCGGTGAGATAGTATTCGCGCTGCGAATTGTTGTTCTCAAGCTTGCCCGCCCATCGGAAGAAACTTTGCGCGTCTGCCGCGAGGATTCCGGCGTTGCAGAGGCCGACGGTGCGTTGGGCCGGCGATGCGTCTTTGAATTCGACGATGGAGTCGAGCAGCCCGACGCCGTCGAGCAACACGCGCCCATACGCCGCCGGGTCCTGGGGACGGAACGCCACCAGCGCCATGCCGGTGCGTTCCTGCGCGGCGAACGACGCCTCGAACGTCGCGGCTGTAAGAAGCGGCATGTCGCCGTACGACACGACGACCGAGCCGGAGAAATCCTTAAGCGCCGGAGCCGCACACGCCGCAGCATGTCCGGTGCCGAGTTGAGCGTCCTGGACGACGGAGACGGCGCCCATCTTCGTCGCCAGCGCGCGCGCTTCCTCCGCACCGGTAGAGGTCACCACGACGATGCGCTGCACGCCCGCGGCGCGCATCGCCAGGATCACATGCCCCAGCATCGGCAGACCGGCGACCGCATGCATGACTTTGGGCCTGGCGGACTTCATCCGCTTGCCCTGCCCAGCCGCCAAAATGATTCCCGCGCGTGCCATGCTTGTTCGATAACCCGCCATAGCATAAGGGTAAAGTGACGTTTTACGACGCTATGTTGCTACCCTTCAGGAGCCGTTAATCGCCCGTGACTCAGCCATGACTCCCGCCCTGATCTTCGACCTTGACGGCACGCTCGTCGATACCGCGCCGGACCTTTTGGGCTCGCTCAACGCCGTTCTCCGCAGCGAAGGACGCCGGCCGGTCGACCTTACCGATCTACGCCACCTGGTAGGCTTCGGCGCGCGCGTCATGATGGCGGAAGCCTTCAAGCTCACCGGCAGCGCGGCCGAGCCGACGCAGATCGAAGGGCTGATGGACACTTTTCTAAGCCATTACGAGGCCCATATCGCGGACACCAGCCGCCCCTTTCCGGGAGTCGAAGAGACGCTCAACGGTCTCAGGGCGGACGGCGCCCGGATGGGCGTGCTGACCAACAAGCCGCACGATCTCACGCTGCTGCTGCTGTCGAAGCTGAAGCTCGACCATTATTTCGTTTCGATCTTCGGACAGGGACGGGTGCCCTATGCCAAGCCCGACCCGCGCATCTTTCCCGACGTGGTGCGCGAAGTCGGTGGCGCGGGCTCGGGCGCACTGATGATCGGGGATTCTGTGACGGACGTTCAGACCGCGCGCGCCGGCGGCGGGAAGGTCCTCCTTCTTTCATACGGCTACACGCCCGAGCCGGCGAACACGCTCGGCGCCGACGCGGTGGTCGACGAATTCCGGGCGGTTCCGGCGGCGGTGCGGCGGCTTCTCGGCACCGGGTGAGCGGTCCGCTTGACGCTTGTCGCCCGACGGTCTTATAGCCCTTTTCCCCGCACCTACCTGCGCCCTTATGGGCTTCGGTAGGCAGGGCCGGGGGGCGCGTAGCTCAGCGGGAGAGCACTCCCTTCACACGGGAGGGGTCACAGGTTCAATCCCTGTCGCGCCCACCACTAATCCGGAGTCATTTCAACGGGTTAGGCATCGTCCGGCTAACAGAAAACCCAACGCAGATCGTGTCTGGCACAACTGTGGCACACGGAACCGATTTGCTATGGCGACTTTACGCAAGCGTGGCGAGAAATGGCACGTCCAAATCCGTCGAAGGGGTAGCCCTAATCAAACCCGAAGTTTCAGGCTCAAGGCGGATGCTCCACGGTGGGCAAACGAAACCGAGGCTGAGGCGGCCTTCCTCATGCATTGACAGTCGATCCGATACTGATCGGCGACAGACCTCGTTATCGAACGGCTGACATTCTTGCCTGGATTTCAAGGCTGAGTGCATCGGAATCAAGTCAAACAAATTCAGAAACAGATTAGGACGCTATGGGCTCTCCACTAAACCTCTCCATGGGGGAAAGCATAACGCAGGACCTAATCGAACAAGCCATGCCAGCCGCGGAGCCCGTCCATGGATATAGCTAATTCGCTGACCAAAAAGAACGCTTCTTGAGTCTACTTCAATTATCTCCGATGAAATAGAATGAAAATTATTTCTCGCCGCCTAACAAAATTCGATCGGAATTAAAACAACACGTCTTGTTTCTCAGAAGATGCCTTGTGGCACAATTTGGCTCTCAGGACTCGTAGGAAGCCCTGGCAACTCAACTCATGGTCTGGCGGATAGGTGACACTAGCAAATACAGGCGGCCCTGTACGTGCGTTTATTTCGTTATCTTAGCGATTTAGTTCTGAGCTTTTGGCCCCCCCTCCGCAGTGCCAAGAAATCCATTAGTTCGTCCGATAGGCAACAGGCGTATGCCCAGCCGCGCCCGCGTCTCCGAAGCGGAGGAAATCTTTCGATTTAGCGCGGCGGCGGCATTGGAAATCGATTTCACCAGCATGCGATTGCTGGCAGGAGCCTTTGTCGCCCAATCGGCCCAGAGATTGTCCTCGAGGCCTACGCGAACGCCATGCGCACCCGCAAGGCCCAAAGCATTCGCCGACGCCTGATATCGTCCAATACCGCCAACTGATATGATCGAATGGTCGGGGAGGATGCTCATGGCAAATCCCAGATGGTGGACGGTCGCCTGAAGCGCCCCGATGTTCCCCAAAATCAGATTGAAATAGTAGGGAGGCGTCAGCCTACCTTCGACAATCAACGTCTTGGCAAATTCAATCATACCAATATCGAAAACCTCCAACTCGGGTTTCACTTCGTTGAGATTCATTTGATCGACGAGATATCGAATTGTGTCCGGTGCGTTCACACTCGCACCGCTGACAAAGTTCAAAGAACCGAGAGTCAGGCTTGCCATATTCGGTCGAGATGGCATGGGAAGCTTTAGGACCTCCGCTCTTTCTTCCTTGGTTTGGCCGTGACGACCGCTTGTCGTCGCACATAATACCAGATTTCTGGTTTCGCGATGTTCGCGCAGCGTGTCTATAACGCCGGCGAATAATCTAGGATCGCAGCTCGGTGTTCCATCATCGTTTCGCACATGCAGGTGCGCAATGGACACGCCGGTTTGTGCTGCCGCGACGACATCGGTAACTATGGCTTCTGGTGTTATCGGGACATGCGGATTTTTTCTGTGATCCGAGACCGCGCCTGTGGGCGCCAAATTGATGATGAGGGGACTATTTAGCATATATTCCCACCGCGTGGTGACGGGCCGCTTGGTAAAGTCCACATAGGACAGTAACCGGAAATCATCGCGAATGCTTCATTTATCCGAGGACTCGGTGTCACACGAGGCGTTGCGACAGTCGCCTAGACATTGCCGCGGAATTGATTCAGACGCGGCGGATTGGTTGCGGATGGAGTTTCTCCAAGCCATTGGTATGGGTGGTATATGAACTTGCGCGTATGAACGATATGCTACTGGGTGTACGTGATCCTCGTAAAGTGATGGTAGCGCAAATATTCTCAGCGGCGGTCGATGGCGATGAGTACCGCAAGCTTCCGGCCCGCAGACGATCACAAGCTATCCGGAATTCGAAAGGAGGATTGTCTCGGATCACGCATACGAGTCCTGTTTTCGCCTGGTTGGTCCGAGGTCGATGCCGCTAACACCTAAAATCCACCTGTACACCATCGGCTGGAACGAAGAGCGGATGTTACCGTTCTTCTTTCGTCATTATGACCGATATGTCGAGCGATACGTCTTCTATGACGATGGATCAAATGACCGCACCGCGGAAATTCTCAGCCATCATTCACGCGTGGAACTCCGCCGATTGCCGCGCTCGGACTCCGACTCCTTTATTCAATCGGCGGCGACGATCCGAGATAATGTTTGGAAGGAGAGCCGTGGGCAAGCGGATTGGGTGATCGTGACAGACGTCGATGAACAC
>Ga0265340_10002032_pt1 | contig 11588 bp, 9 predicted proteins | sample 4CB225metaG_FD_202082 | JGI IMG/M metagenome (GOLD analysis project Ga0265340, IMG submission 202082) | Rhizosphere microbial communities from Carex aquatilis grown in University of Washington, Seatle, WA, United States - 4-CB2-25 metaG | ecosystem: Host-associated > Plants > Roots > Rhizosphere...
GAGCAACGGGAAGGTGACACCGATCTTTTCCGCCCACGCTTTGTTGGAGAAGGGAGAATCCATGCTTACACCCAGAACCTGGGTATCGGCAGCTTCCAGCTTGGCCAAGTTCTGCTGGAAAGCCTGCATCTGCTTGGTTCAACCACCGGTGAAGGCGAAGATGTAGAACGCAAGGGCCACGTTCTTCTTGCCCTTGAAGTCGTGCAGGGAAACCTTGTTGCCGTTCTGGTCCTGCAAGGTGAAATCGGGCGCCATGTCGCCGACCTTGATCTTGGGCGGCGGCGTTTCGTCAGCGGCATAGCTTGCGGGCGCCAATGTGGCTGCCAGCAGGAGTGCCAGGAAAAGCTGCTTCATGGATTCTCTCCTCTGGATCACAGCGGTCTGTGATTTGTCTCTGCGGCATTGTCCCATTAACGGGCATTGATTGACCACTGCGGTTGGGCTGGCTGCGATGAGTCCCATTCGGGGAATCGTCACTTTCGATTGCGTAAATCGCGCCCTAGCTTTACATTGGAAAACTGAATGAGGATTCATTCGGCGAGAGTAACGGCCCATGGTTTTGTGGGTGGGCGCGCCGGTCCCGGGGGGAACGAACAGCTTTCGCGATGAAGGGCGAACCTCAACTTCCAATCCCGCCAGACGGTAACGCCATTCCTGGCGCTCCGCGTACTGCCGAGAAGTACCAGCGCATCCTCGACGCCGCAGTTGCCGTGTTCGCCGAGAAGGGGTTTTTCAACTCGCGCGTCTCCGACATTGCGGACCGCGCGAATGTTGCCGACGGTACCGTCTATCTCTACTTCAAGAACAAGGAAGAGATCCTGAGGACGGCGATCAACACGGCCTTTGACGGGTTCATGTTGCATGCGCGCACGGAATTAGAGAAGCTGCCGGATCCGGCCGAACGCCTGCGGCGGCTGGCCCTGCTGCATCTCGATGCGCTGGGCTCGAACCGGAACCTGGCGGTGGTCTTTCAGATGGAGTTGCGACAGAGCACTCGATTTCTGTCCGAGTTCTCGCACCATCACATGGTCGAGTATCTGACGCTGGTTCGCACCGCTATCAGCGACGGGCAGGCGAGCGGCTTCTTTCGCCGTGGGATGCCGGACAAAGTGGTGGCCAACTGTTTTTTTGGAGCACTCGACGAGATGGTGACCTCGTGGGTCTTGAGCGAACACGAATATCGCCTGGTTGGCATGGCCGACGCGGTGGTGGACATTTTCCTGAACGGAATGCAGAGTGGCAAGAAACTATGACGGATACTGACTAGTGGCCGCACGGGTGTCCGGTTCCAACGACACAGCGATGCGGGTTATTGGTCACAGCATATTGGCGACGGGAAGACTAGCATTTTGGCGTCAAGCAGAATCTGGCCTCCCAGGGCTTCAGAACGGCAGGCATCGCCGTAGGTCGACTTTTGCGGCAGCAGAATTCCGATAGCAGCGAAGCATCGAAAGCAATGAGCATTCGGACCCTCAACGAAATCTTCTTCACGGTGGTAGGGCGCGACAATCCGCGCGTCATGCTCAGGCGCGAGAACGCAGTATGGCAGCCCATCTCGGCGCCGCAACTGCGCAACCGGGTGTATTGCACCGCCCGCCAGCTCCAGTCGTGGGGGATCGGCAAGGGCGACCGGGTCGTCATCCTCAGCGAAAACCGTGTGGAGTGGGCGGTTGCGGACTATGCCACGCTGCTGTTGGGCGGGGTCGTGGTGCCGATTTATGCGACGCAGATAGCCGAGCAGGTCTTGTACGTGCTGCAGAATTCGCAGGCGCGCATCGCTTTTGTTTCCACGCGCCAGCAGTACGAGAAGCTGGCGGCCATCCGGGAGCAGACTAGCCTGGAGTACGTTGTCGTCATGGACGACGCTCCCGAGCTGGCGAGTGCAATCCACATGCAGTGGTTCCTGCGCGATGGACGCAGCGAGCCGGACCCGCAGCTCGATAGCATCGGCGCTGCCATCGAGCCCGACGATCTTGCCACCCTGATCTACACCTCGGGCACAACCGGGACCCCCAAAGGGGTCATGCTTACCCACGGCAACATCGCATCCAATGTCAGCGTTTCGCTGGATATGATCGACGTTGGCAGGGATGACCTGAGCATTTCCTATCTGCCGCTGTCGCACATCACCGCGCGGCATGTGGACTACGCGCTGCAGTATCACCACATCGCCATCGCCTACTGCCCCAACATCGACGACCTCGCCCGCACCATGCGCGAGGTGAAGCCGACCATTATTGTGGCTGTGCCCCGGGTGTATGAGAAGGTGTACAACGCGGTGCAGCACAAGATGCACGGCGTAAAGGGCGCGCTCTTCAAGTGGGCGCTCTCCGTCGGCGCCGCGAATCGGGAACCGATTCTGCGGGGTGAAACACCCACTTCCTTTTCCTGGAAGCTGGCCAATAAGCTGGTGTATTCCAAGGTGAGAGCAGGAATGGGCGGGTGCGCCCGCGTGTTTGTCTCCGGGGGAGCGCCGCTGGGGCGGGAGATTGCCACCTGGTATGCCGACATCGGCATTCGCATCCACGAAGGCTACGGGCTGACCGAGACCTCACCGGTAATCGCGCTGAATAACCCCACCTACCATCGGCTGGGCACGGTCGGCAAGCTCATCTCCAATGTTGAAGTTCGGATTGCGCCCGACGGCGAGGTTCTGGTGCGGGGCCCGTCAATCTTCAAGGGTTACTGGAACATGCCGGAGGAGACGGCTAATGCATTTGAGGATGGGTGGTTCAAGACCGGCGACGTCGGGGCCCTCGATGCCGACGGATATTTGTCCATCACGGACCGCAAGAAGGACCTGATCAAGACTTCGGGTGGAAAGTTCATTGCGCCGCAGCCGATCGAAAATTCGCTCAAGGCCAATTTGCTGGTGAGCGAGGCGGCGCTTTTGGGCGACAAGCGCAAGTTTCCGGCGGTGCTGATCGTGCCCAATTTTCAGGAGCTGGAAGACTGGGCCAAACATCACGGCGTGAAGTTTTCCTCGCGCAAGGAGCTGGTGAAGTCGCCGCACGTCCAGTCGTTGTACGAAGGCATTGTCGAAGAGCTGAACCGCAACCTCGCGCAATACGAGAAGCTTAAGAAAGTGCTCATCATTCCTGATGAACTTAGCATCGCCGACGGCACGCTCACCCCCAGCATGAAGCTTCGCCGCCGGCATCTGGAAGCGCGGTACAAGAAAGAGATCGACGGGTTATACGCCGAGCCCCATCCGCACGCGCGGGCAACTGGTCAGACTGCACGGTGAGCGCAAGCTGACAGGGTGGCGACGGGGAACTCAGCGCCGCCGCGCGTTCTTCACTTGCCCTGTGCAGCGTTCGAAGCCAGCATCGCCTCCTGGCACTCGCGGGCCGACTTCAGCACCTTGTTGAACGCCGGATCTGCGCGCAGTTTTTCCAGCAAGGGGTCAGAGATCAGGTTGGAGTAGGAACAATAATTCTGATCGACGGCGCTTTGCAGCAAATGGAGCGCCGCTTGGTTCTTCCCGCAGTAGCCGAAAAGAACCCCCTGATAGTACCAGAGCTCAGGATCGGGCTCAGCCGGATAGCTGGTGGCCGCTTCTTGGGCAAGGCGATCCAGTTCCGAGGGCGGCCGCAATCCCAGACAAGCTTCCAACAGATCACGATGATAGCGAGGCGCCGTCGGCATATGTTTCACGGCTTCCTTCGCTTCGGTGATCCTGCCTTCGCGCAATAGCAGGGAAGGCATGACATAGGACGCCCATTCGGAGCCGGCGTCCAAACGGATAAAGTCGGCAGCGCGGTCCGTCTTGCCCAATTCCATGAACGCCCAGGCGCAGGAGCGGAAGGTGTAGTTGCCGGGATCAAGCGCCAGTGCGGTATTGCATTCATTGACGGATTGCTCCAGCATTCCGGCGTAACGGAAGACATAGGCCATGGTGAAATGGGCCTCGGCATTCTCGGGACGGCTCTTGACCAGCGCCTGTGCGGCTTCGTAGGCCCTGCCCAGCTCACCCCGCTCGACGCGGTTGGAGATCAGCTGTCCGGCGGCGAGGATACGATTGGGATCCAGCGCCAAGGCACGCTCATAAGCCTGGGTGGAGCGCTGAAACATTTCTTCGCCACCGTCCGAATAGGTCGCGTCGTAGTAGCAGCGCAAGCCCAAGGCCTCCCAAGCCGGGGCATAGTTCGGGTCCGTTTTCACCACGCTCTCCAAAACAGCAATCGCATCCTTGTTCGGAGCCGGATCATGGGGCAGCGCGAGGCTGTGCAGGTAAAGATCGTAGGCCTGCGGGTCTTTGGGACGGGTGCCGGTATCGAGGGTCCCTCCGGCCACGCCCAACGCCGGCAGCAGACCCTGGCGCACCTGGGCTGACATGGTGGACTGCAACGCAATAAGGTCCTGGGCGGGCGCAGTGAAGCTGGTCTGCCACAGGAGCCGGTCGTTGCGCACATCGATCGCCTCCAGCGTAACCAGCAGATTATCTCCCTCCTTCAGGAAGTGTCCGGTTAGAACGGTGGCAACGTGTAGCTCCCGGCCGGCCTTCTGGGGATCGACGTCATTGCCCGTATACTTCTGGGTTGCCGAAGACGGGCGAATGTCAAGGGTCTTGGTGTAAGTGAGCGCATTGGCGATTTCGTCGGGCAACGCAAAGCGCAGGAACTCCACGCTGATATCGCCGTTGACGTTCTGCAGCGGCAGCACCGCAATGGTGTTCTTGGCCCCACTAGCCCCGGGACGGTGCTTATACCACCAGGCTCCCGTGGGTATGAGTAGGGTGAGGAGCAGGGCGATGATTCCGAGCAGAAGGTAGGTCTGACGTTTGCTGGTGGTCTGAAATGTCTTGCTGGAAATGCGATACGGCAGAACCGGCCGCAGACGCCCGCTCTCGGTCAATCCCGGTTCCGTTTCCTTCTTCAGTGACTGAAGGTCGCCCTTCATCGCCAAGGCGTTGGGGTAACGGTTACCCCGGTCCTTCTCCATCGCCCGGCCGAGGATACCTTCGAGATCCGGGGGCAGAGCAGGGTTCAGTTTCAGTGGCGAAATCGGTTTCTGGTTGAGGACCGCATCGATCGTGGTCACCGTGTTGGTCCCGAGAAAAGGTTTCTTACCGGTGGCCATCTGGTACAGCACCGCTCCCAGAGAGTACAGATCGGTGCGGGGATCAAGATCTTCGCCACGGGCCTGCTCCGGGGACATGTACACTGCGGTCCCGAAGATCTCGCCTGCTACCGTCAGGTCTTCCTGAGCAACCCCGTCGCCCGAGTCCGAATCGCGTGCCAGCTTAGCCAGCCCGAAGTCGAGGATCTTGACCTGCCCGTTGGGCGACACAAAAATGTTGGCCGGCTTGATGTCGCGGTGAATGATCCCTTTGGCGTGGCAGGCGGCCAAAGCGTCGGCAACCTGGATGCCGACCTCGAGCACCTCATCCACCTCCATCGGACCGTCCTTATCGCGCATCCGTTCTTTAAGGCTCGCCCCTTCCAGCTTCTCCATGACGATGAAGGGATGCCCATCAAGGTCCTCGATGTCGTGGATGGTGCAAATGCCAGGATGGTTGAGCTGCGAAGCAGCACGGGCTTCGCGGAGAAAGCGGTCGAGGGCCTTGTGGTCCTGAACCAGGTCTTGGGGAATGAACTTCAGGGCGACATGGCGGCCCAGGCGGATGTCTTCCGCCTCGTAAACCACGCCCATACCCCCGCCACCAAGCTTGCCCACAATGTGGTAGTGGGAGACTGTCTCGCCGATCATGCCGAGAACTTCGGTCATGCTTGCGGTAATGTTAGGCCGCGCCTAGTGCTCGGTCAACTAGACGTACCGACAATGAAAAGGTCACTCAATGGGATCGAGGGCAATCGCCGGTGCAGTTCGGTCTTTGCGGTCGGGCCGCTGAACCAGGATGGTTGCCGACAAGACGACGACGATCCCCGCTACCTGCATCGGAGAGACCAGTTCGCCCAGAATGACGGCGGTCAGCAGAATCGCCCAGACCGGTTCGAGGCACGCGGTCACAATGGCCCGCGTGGGATCGAGATACTGCAATCCAGAGAAGTACAGGGAGAAGGGAATCAGCATCGAGATAATGGAAAACACTGCCATGAACAGCCATTGGCCGGCACTGTAATGCTGGGCCAGAATCTTCCACGGCGGATTGACCACCAGCCAGAAAACAGCTGAGCCCAGCAGCGCATACAGCAGCACTGTCCAGCGCTCATAAAGCTGCACCAGGTGCTGCCCATACACGTTATAGAAGGCGAAGGAGATAGCCGCCATCTCTGCGGCCAGGACCCCGAGCGTATTGAAGTGCGGACCGGAGATCGCCAGCCAGGGGAAACCGCTCATGGCGCGGATCCCGCCGACGGCTAGACCGCAACCGATGACGGCCAAAATGACCCCACTGATGCGCCGCGCCGTCGGCCGCTGCAGTCGGCGGGCCAGCATGTATAGCAGCACCCAGACCGGCGCCACATATTGCAGCACGATCGCTGTGGCCACGGTCGTCTTCTCAATGGCGTAATAGTAGAAAAAGTTGGAGGCGGCCAGCCCCAGAATCCCCAGCAGAAAGAACTGCAGCAGGTGCCTGGGGCGTACCCGCAGCGATCGCCCGCTCAGCAGAAGAAGGGGCGCCAGCACCAGGACTGATAGCGTGGTGCGGCTCTGGGCCAGAATGACGGGATCGATGGGCCGGAGGGCTTGCGCCCCGGCGAACAGCTTTCCAGTGAAGACCGCACGGCCCATGGCGGCTGACAGTCCCCAAAAGAAGGTGGCAGCAGCAATAAACGCATAGCCGCGGACGGGATGGGGACGGTCTGGCACCTGCTTACAATAGATCCAAGAACTCGTCGACGTTCATTCCAGACGCCCGAATTAAAGGGCGAATTGTGCCGATGGAGAGTTCTTTGTGCTGAGGGATGGAGAGATTAGCGCGCTGACCAGCTTTGCTCATCATCACATGACTACCCACTTGGCCAATTACCTGCCAACCTTCCTTGCTGAACGCCTTCACAGCTTCTTTACCCGAGATGTTTGCAAGCTTGCCCATCCGTGCTCCTAGCTAGTTGTGCTTGGGAGGCCATATTCGCAAAGTTGGGCGACAAAGGGGTGTCGACCTTTGATAAGCGGCGTTTGATGATGGAAACTTTTCGTGCCCAGGATGAAGCTACCGCCACAAATCCAACGCCAACCGATGGGATGAAAGAGGAGGCAGGACAATTGAGTTCAAACCGTCACGACAATCTGCGTTTGTCCGGCGGCCATGGACCGAACGGCTTTCTGATCTTCAGCCCACATCCAGGCGGTAATAGCTTCTTTGATGTTCTCCAAGGCCTCTTTTTGGTCATGACCCTGGGACACACAGCCGGGCAGAGCAGGGCATTCCGCAACAATCCAGCCGTCTTCGGCCTCGGACAACACAACGTGAAAGATCATATTGGAACCTGTCCTTAATCGGCGAGCGATTCGCTATGCGAGGAGCGCAGCACCTTGTCCACGGAATAGGGAGCGCGCTTGGTAGGCTCATGGAAGTGCCGCACCTGCAACTCGCCCAACAGCCCCAGCGCAACCAGCTGCACGCCGGCAACGATCAGCACCGCAGAGAAGACCAGCAACGGGCCGTGTTCTTCCATAACATCCACGCCGCGAACGAACTTCTCGATGACCATCCACATTGCCAGCACGAAGCCGGTCAGGGAACTCAATGCTCCAAAAGTGCCAAAAAAGTGCATTGGCCGCGACATGTACTTCAGCAGGAAGCGAATGGTAATGAGATCGAAGAAGACGCGAAAAGTGCGTGAGATCCCGTAGTGCGACTCGCCGCGCTCGCGGTTCACATTGCGAATCGGCACCTCGCAGATGCGGGCGCCGTACGCTGAGGCCAGCGCCGGAATGAAGCGGTGCAGCTCGCCGTACAAAGGCACTTCCTGGATCACCTGCCGGCGATACGCCTTGAACGTGGTGCCAAAGTCATGTAGATCCACCCCGCTCAGTTTGGCCATCAGCCAGTTGGCCACCTTCGACGGAATGCGGCGCATCACGAAGTTATCGATACGCTGCTTGCGCCAGCCGCTGACGATGTCGTAACCCTCGCCCAGCTTTTGCAGGAACATCGGAATGTCGTGGGGATCGTGCTGCAGGTCGCCATCCATGGCGATGACGTACTCGCCTTCGGCGTGATCGAAGCCGGCGGCGAGCGCCGAGGTCTGGCCAAAGTTACGGCGCAGCTTGACTACGACCACCCGGCGATCTACCGCCGCAATTTGTTGCAGCATCCAGAACGTATTGTCGCCGCTACCGTCGTCCACAAACACCAGCTCGAACGTCTCGCCGGTGGCTTCCATTACCACCTTGAGGCGGTCGTAAAGCTCGGTAACGTTCTCTTCCTCGTTATGGAAGGGCACGACGATGGAGTACTTGAGCACGGAGTGTAATTATACTTCCAGCCGTCCCGGAATGGGACGATGTTCGGGGGTAACGCCTGTTGGTAACTGCGACCCTCTCCGTTTCGACACCGCTAAAGCCAAATGGGTGCCAAGGATCGTTGCGTCTGGCTTGGAGCCCGGCCTTCAAGGCGTGGGCACGGTCTCCGCAAAGTCGGCCGGATACGCGAACTTTCGCCCACTACCGTCGATCATGATCTTGTCACGTGGCGGCCCGGGAGGGCCGAATAGGTTGTGTCCGGCGACTTGCCATGGAACGGTTATGCCGGCAACGGCGGCGATCGTCGGTACCAGATCAATGGACTGGGCATCTTCGCTGGACACTCGTCCTTCGGTCTGTCCCGGAAGCTTGATGAACAACGGCACGGGAAAGATCATATCGGCATTGGCATCGCTGAGGGTGCGGCCGGGAGCCTCGGTCTTCCAGCTCACGCCGTGGTCGGAGGTCACGACGATCAGGGCGCGGTCGTAAAGCCCGGCCTGCTTCAGCCTGCCAAGGAACTCCCCGAATTCGCGGTCCACGAACTCGATCTGCATTAGATAGTCGTTGCGTAGGCGGCGCAAGAGGCTGTCGTTCCCCGCAAAGCGTGGTTCAAAGCTGTTCGGTTCGATGTCGCGGACAGCGCCGGTTGGCGTCAGCATGTAAGGCGCATGGGGCAATTCAAGGTGCATGAACTGCAGTGGCGGCTTGTTCGACGGAAGCCCGATCTCACCCAGGAATTGCTGGAAGCGCTGCTGCTCATCGCGCAGATTATCACCCTGAACTCTGAGCACTACCGATTTCGGCGCCACCCGCCAGACATACAGCTCCAGGATGGCGCGCAGTAAATGGCTGCGCTGCTGCACGCGACCTGCATCAGGGCAGCGATACTCCGGGCTGGCGCAGAAACGGGTCACCTCCTCGTGGATAGTGACGTCATATTCAGGCGCAAGCAGGCGGAAGAGGTTGTTGGGATAGGCCGCATCGGAAGCGTCATTGCCGTGTGGGAAGTCGCCCGTCACGATGACGGGGATCGATCGCGTGGTGTATTCGGCGTTGGCTGTCGCGTTGCTGAACCAGGTGCTGTGCTGAGCAAATTCAGCCAGGTGAGGGAAGCGATTTGCATCGATGTTGCCATTGCTGTCGAGCATCGCCGGCCGGGCGAATTCATCGAGAACAAGAATGAATATGGGCGGACGCGGCTGACTCGTGTTGGCGTCAGGAATCGATGCCATGGCGACGGTAGGAGTAGCCGTTGGGGGCGAAACCTCGTGCCATGCTCGCGCCAGAAACAATCCCGGGAACAGCAGAATGCCCGGTGAAAGGACGAGCAGAAATCGCTCGCACTCGGAACGATATAGAAATACCACGACCGCCGCTGCCGCCAAGGGAATAGCCACTAGCACCGTGTTGTGCGGAAAGCGCAGAAGTAGCGACAAGTAGGTTTTGTGCAGTTCCAGGAAGAATGGCGTCAGCAACAGCAAGAACGAGAAGCTCAAGAATGCATCGGCAGCAGCGGCTTTCCATCGGCGCACCAGTAACCACAGGGTCGACAACACTAACGCCGGGGCAACGTTGAACACCAGGATGATCAGCAGTAGATCGGCGTGCGTAATCCGGTTGAGGCCGACAAACTCCGCATTGCCGGCAATCGCCTGATACACCGACTGTGCGAAGGCAAAGCTGGTGAGCGACAGCAGGGCGAGGAAAACCAGCGGCCAGCTGCGTCCTGAATGAGAGTCCGGCATGGGCACAGAGTAGCTATTCTACTTGGCTGCGGCGTGGTAGAGGGTCCGCGTTCCACCCGGCAGCTCGCGGCGGGACCTGATCTGGAACCACCGTTGCAGATATTGCTCGAACGATGCGCGGCTGTAATCGTTATAGGTATCGTCCTTGTTGAGGAGCAGGCGCTGCACCATGGCGTCGTCTTTGCTGATGAACTCGACGATCAATTCGGGTGTGACGCCGGCCAGCCATTCCACCAGAGCAGCCAGGGGAACATTCGCGCTGATGACAATGTGGTGGACCAGCGCCAGTGCCAACGCGAGATCGGGCTTGCCCCGTTCCACCAGCGAGGCCCGTTCCGAACCCGCCCATCCTTGCGCGGGAGACGGGTTCGCCAGATTGATCAGCAGCGGCAGGATGTTGCCGCAGTCTTCTTGCTTGGCCAAATCGGCATAGAGGTGGTTAATGCTGCCGGGATCTGCGTCCATGGCGACCACCGTCTGCGATGAGCCGGCGACAAGCCGGCTGAAGTGGCCGTCGTTGCAGCCCAGGTCCCAGACCATCGGAAAGCGCCGTCCCCCGATACTCTCGATCACAAACGACTCTTTGGCCGTCAGGGCCTCGCTTGCATAGTGATCGCGGGAATAGCCGCTCCAGGTTGTCGGTTTCTTCGGCCCGCAGAGGCCCAATAGCAGCTTCCTCAACTTCTGCACATTCCGGGCAATCATCTCCCGTGTCATGCCCGCCGACTTGATTTGCTGACGCACGCTGAAGTTCGCTGAAGCATACTTACTCTGCAGATAGGCCTGCGCGGTGATGTGGCTTAACACCCCGGGACGGAGGCGATCCAGGCCGCGAAACATCCGGCTACACGCGACAGGATCGATACCTTCCAACTCGCTCCGCAGCCAGGGCTGGAAGGGAACCTGCTTATAGGCCTCCAGCAGCAGCGGATACAGCATCATGCGGCAGAACTGGTTGTAACCAGCCCAAGGCTCTCCGGCCGGCAACGGCGAGAAGGAGAGCACGTCGATGAACAACGGCTTCACGCCGTCAAATTGGACGTTGTACGCGGTGGCGTCCTTCAGGATCCAGCCATGTTGCAGCGAACGCTCGACGATTTCCAGATGCAGCAGGGCCGCATCGCGCAGCATGTCGAACGTCCATTCGTAGGGATAGCTGATGAAGGGGATACGCTCGTGTGCGAGAACAATAGCGCCGTCAGGAAGGTTCAACTCCGACGCCAGCGGCTCGGCCGCTACTTCCTGCGTACGGACCAGCAGGCCAGCCGACTGCAGTTCCGCCGCCAGACCAGACGCCGCGAATTGCCGCCATCGCTCCGCCGCAGAGGCCAGGACGATACGAAAAATGCGATCGCCTTGCCGCACGATGAAGCCGTCAGGATCACGAAACGAGCCGCGATCCCGTTGCAGGTCCGGAGCTAGATCCGGTCGCATCGATGGTTCTATAAGGCCTGCCTGGGCGGA
>Ga0265340_10002038_pt1 | contig 11578 bp, 6 predicted proteins | sample 4CB225metaG_FD_202082 | JGI IMG/M metagenome (GOLD analysis project Ga0265340, IMG submission 202082) | Rhizosphere microbial communities from Carex aquatilis grown in University of Washington, Seatle, WA, United States - 4-CB2-25 metaG | ecosystem: Host-associated > Plants > Roots > Rhizosphere...
GCTCGGAGTCTTCCTGGCCGGACCGCAGCGGTACCGGGCCCTGCTGTCGGTGTTCTGGTTCATCCCGCTGCTGCTCAGCTCGGCGGCCATCGCCATCACCTACAAGGCCCTGCTCGACCCCAATTTCGGTCTCGGCGCCGGTCTGAAGATCGGCGTCCTGACCCAGGACTGGCTCGGCCGGCCGAAGCTGGCCGTGGGTGTTGTGATCTTCGTGGTGTCCTGGCAGTTCATCCCGTTTCACAGCCTCCTCTACCAGGGCGGTGTGCAGCAGATCCCGGTGTCCCTGTACGAGGCGGCCCAGTTGGACGGGGCCGGCCGGGTGCGGCAGTTCTTCAGCATCACGTTGCCGCAGCTCAAATACACCGTGATCACGTCCTCGACCCTGATGGTCGTCGGCTCGCTGACTTCCTTCGACCTCATTTTCGTGCTGACCGGCGGCGGCCCGGCCGATGCGACCCGGGTGCTGGCCGTGGACATGTACAAGACCGGTTTCCAGGCCGACCTGATGGGCCCGGCCAGCGCGATCGCCGTCATTCTCGTCCTCGTCGGCCTGGCTCTGGCGCTGGTGCTGCGGCGACTCGGCGGCCGGGACGCGAGCGCCAGCCAGCTTGAGGGGGTCTGAGGTGGCGTCCCGCAGCGGAGCGGTCCGGGTCCGGCCGAACTGGCTCGGCGGCGGCCTGGCCTGGATCTGGCTGCTGGTCGTGATCGTGCCGATCTACTGGATCGTGATCACGAGTTTCAAGAGCCAGGACCACTACTTCACGTCGAACCCGTTCGTTCCGGCGGTCCGGCCCACCCTGGAGAACTACCAGTTCGTCATCCAGGCCCACTTCGTCCGTTATTTCCTCAACAGCTTCATCGTCGCGGTCGGGACGGTGGTCCCGGCCGTCCTGATCTCGTTCATGGCGGCGTTCGCCATCGTGCGCGGCGGGACCAGCCGGTTTCTGCGGTTCACGAATTCGCTGTTCCTGATGGGGCTGGCGATCCCGCTGCAGGCCACGATCATCCCGGTGTATCTGATCATCATCCGGTTGCACCTCTACGACACCCTGCTGGCGCTGATCCTGCCCGCGATCGCCTTCGCCATCCCGTTGTCGGTGCTCATCCTGGCCAACTTCATCCGGGACGTGCCCAAGGAGCTCTTCGAGTCGATGCGGCTGGACGGGGCCGGTGACTGGACGACTCTGTGGCGCCTGGCCTTCCCGTTGACCCGTCCGGCCCTGGTCACGGTGTCGATCTACAACGCGCTCACGGTCTGGAACGGGTTCCTGCTGCCCCTGATCCTCACCCAGAGCCCGCAGCAGCGGACCCTTCCCCTGGCCCTGTGGAGTTTTCAGGGCCAGTACAGCGTGAACGTGCCGGCCGTGCTCGCGTCGGTCGTCCTCACCACGTTGCCGATCCTGGCGCTCTACGTGGTCGGCCGGCGCCAGCTTCTGAGTGGTCTCACCGCCGGGTTCAGCAAGTAGGGGGCTTCGATCTTCCGGCTACGGCTTCGGCTTTGAGCCGAAGGCGGTCAGGAACTGGTTGCGGAAGGCGCTCATCGGCCAGACGGGAGCGGTCGCGGCCGGCTTGAGGCCGGTGCTCCAGCCCCAGCTCGAGATCCGGTCCAGCACCGCCGGGTCGTGGGCGACGATCGTGATCGGCACGTTGTGGCTGGCCTTGTTCCCGGAGATGATCGGGGCCGCCTGGTGGTCACCGAGGAAGATCAGGACCAGGTTCTTGCCGCCGTACTTCTGTACGTAGGTGATCAGGCTGGTCAGCGAATAGGCGATGGACTGGGCGTACTGGCTGCGGACCCGGTCGGGGTTGTGCCAGACCACGGTCGCGGTGTCCTCGGCCGCCTTCATCGGCGTGAAGATCGAGCCGTCACCGAGCTTGTTCCAGTCGACCAGGCTGGGGATCGGTGCCCACGGCGCATGACTGGAGACCAGGGCCATCTCGGTCATCAGCGGAGGGTGCGGGGCGGCCCGCTCGGCCTTCTGGAAAGCCGACAGGGCGAACTGATCGGGCATCACGGCCCAGCCGAAGTTCGGTCCCTGATAACCGAGGTCGTGCTGGGCGTAAACCTTGTTGTACCCGTAGAAGGCGCCCTCGGGCCAGGCCCGGGTGACGTCCGGGACGACCGCGACGGTCCGCCAGTCGGCGCGCTTGAAGGCACTGGTCAGGGTCAGACGCTGGGTCTTGACCAAGGTGTTGTACCGCTGCTGGTTGTTGATCCAGAGGCCGGACAGCAGGGTGGAGTGGGCCAGCCAGCTCCCCCCGCCGTACGTCGGTGAGGTGAGGTAGGCGCTGCGGGAGGAGTACCCGGCCGCCTTCAGCTCCTGGTCACCCGCGGCGAGGGCCGCGTCCACCGGAGGGGCGAGCTTCGGGTCCTGGATCGCGCTGACCCCGTAGCTCTCGACGAAAGCGAGGATGACGTCCTTGCCGCGCAGACCGGTGAGGAGCTGATTGTTCGGGGTGTCGCGGAACGGGTCGACGGCGATCTGGGCGGCGAACGTCTTCGGGTCGCGCAGTCCCGCCCGCACCTGGAGCACGTTGTCGTAGGTGAGGGCGGCAGCGCTGTGGGCGGCGACCGGGTCGCCCGGGACGATCTGGGTGCCGAGCAGGGCGCAGGCGACCCAGGCCGCGCCGAGGGCCAGCAGGACTCCGCCCGCCGGTCGGCGGTGGCGCAGCATGAGCCGGGTGAGCCGCCGGATCGACAGCGTCATCAGGACGGGCAGGGCGACGATCAGCGCCACGATGGCGATCACGGCGCCGATCGTGGCGATCCGGCCGATCGAGGTGGTCAGGAAGGCTACCCCGTCCTTGACGAAGGTCCAGTCCAGGGCCGGGTCGAACGGCCGGGAGAGGGTGGCGTAGAAGCCCAGGTCGAGGATCTTGATGATGCTCAGCAGGCCGAGCAGCACTCCGGCCAGCACCGCGACCACGGTCCGGGCCCGGCCCGGCAGGACGAGCAGCAGACCGAGGCCGATCAGGCCCTCCACCGGCAGCCGGGCGAAGGCCCCCGGGGTCAGCTCGGGAAGCTGATTCGGTGCGATCAGGGCGAGGAAGACGAGCAGGCCGGCCAGCACGGTGATCATCCAGGCGACGACCCGGCGGACGCGGGGTTTCCCCCGGCGTTTCGGGCTGAAGGCCATGGTCGGGCCGAATTCCGTCGTCGGATCGAGTTCCGTCGTCGGGCCGAATTCCGTCGTCGGATCGGCCTGAAAGGCGATCCCATTCTGGGTCGACGGTTGCCGTAACCGCGGGTAGATCGACAATCCGGGTCCTTCCGTGTGAAGCCACCTGAACCGGCCGCGGGGCGGCCCCGCACCGACGGCGCCGGCCGGGATACAGCCGCCAACCGGGTGTACGGCCGGCTGCCCTCTCCGGTTCACTCAGGTCGGCCCGGGATTCGGTCAGTGCGGATCGATCAGTGCGGATCGGTCAGTGCGGATCGGTCAGTGCGGATCGGTCAGTGGCAGCGCACGACGATCAGGCCGTAGATCGGAACCGGCCGGCAGTAACCGGTCCCGAGCCGGGCGGCCAGGAGTGCTGCCTCGCGGTCCACGTAGTGATCGGCCACGCCGTGGTAGAAGATCACGACCTCGGGGGCGGTCGGCCGGGACGCCGGCGGGTACGACGACGTCGGCAGCACCCTCGCCTGGCGGTACAGCTCGGCCCAGTCCGGGTCGCGGCCGGATCGGTCGCTCGCGTTCTGCCAGCCCCGAGGCGGGGTGGGGCCGGGCGTCCCGCTGGTGGGCAGGGGCGCCCGGTAGAAGACGAAGGTGGCGTCCGGTTGCTGGGTCCGCACGGTGATCAGGTATTCGAAGAGCCCGCGGAAGTCGGTCTTGTAGGGGTGAGCCACCCCGGCCGCCGTCGGGACCAGGCTCAGGCCGAGCAGAGCCACGGCCACGCCGGCGACGTGTCGACGTCCCCGATCGGTTCGGGTGGCCGCGGCCGCCAGGCAGATCACGCCCCAGACCAGTGCCGGGGTGACGATCACGAGGTTGCGCAGCGTCCAGATATGGGTGATCTGTGAGACCCCGAAAACGGATCCGAGCACGATCGTCGCCAGCGCCAGCAGGATCGCGGCGGCCTGAGTCTCGGTGGTGGCGGTGCGGGCCGGAGCCCGGACTGGTTCGCCGTCCGGGGCCCGTGGTTTTCTGACTGCTGCCCGGGCGGCGGGCCAGACCGACCCGGACATGATCGCCACCAGGACCATCGCCGCTGCACCGAGCACACCGGCCGGAGAGGTCCAGGCGAATCCGTCCTTGTGGGCGATCAGGGATCCGGAGGCGAAGGTCGTGGTCAGCAGATCCCAGACGTCCTGGCCGCGCGGAGCCTGGATCCAGTCGGTACCCGAGGCGAATCCCGGCCGGCTGAGGCCCCGTAGCAGCCACCCGAGTTGCGGCCCGCACCCGGCGGCCGCGATCAGTACCCAGGTGAGGATGCGTCCGGCCCTCCCGGGCCGGCCCCGGTACATCGTGAGGACGGTGAGGACGGCCAGGCTGCCGAGCACCAGGACGGCGCCGAACAAATGGGCCGTAGCGGAGAGCAGGCCCCAGCCGCCCCAGGCCAGATAGGTCCGACCGGGGACATCGTCGCCGTCCAGGGTCAGTACGCCCGCGTGCAGCGTGGTGACGGTGAGCCCGATCGAGCCCAGCATCAGGAGCGCGTAGCTGCGGGTCTCCAGTGAATAGACGATCGAGGTGCCGCTGGCCGCGGTGGCGGCGGTGAGCGCCCACCGGATGTGCTGGCTGAGGCGAACGGCGCGCAGCCCGCGCTGGGTGACCAGCACGGAGGTGATAGCGCACACCGTGCTGAGCAGTCGGGTCCACACTTCGTGGGTGCCGCCGAGCCTCATCCACAGCCACAGCAGCCCGGCATAGAACGGGGTGTGGACCTCGGTCGCCCCGGTCCGGCTCAGGTTCCGCAGCGACCCGGCCGACTCGTTCACGGAGAAGAGCTCGTCGATCCAGTAACTCTGCCGGCCGAGCAGGGCCACCCGGACGGCCACCCCAGCGGCGATCACGAGCCCAGCGAGCAGGAGGAACGCGACCGAGGGCCGCCGGGCCGCGGCCGGTACGGACCCGGGGGAGAGCGGACCCATCACGCCAGGAGCCTCGTGGACACGAGCCCGACACTACCGATCGAGACCGACGGACAGCGCCGGATCGGGCGCTGGTGCAAGCCTCGCATCTCCTCCTCAGAAGGGTGGAGGGACCCACTCAGCGGGACAAGAGTCACTGTCGAGCCGAGAGTGATCCTCACCTGGGCACTGGGCGGCTGGGGTTGGTCGGTGGTGGATGGGCCCGATCGCGGGTGGGTGCCACTTGTAGGTGTGTCCGGTCGGGGATGTTGCGGTGAATGTCCCGGGTGGATCATCCAGGTTGGTGGAGGGCTCGTCGTGCCAGCCGCCTTCGTGCTTCAAGCGGTGGCGGCGGCGGCACCGGGCGCCGAGATTCCGCTCGCTGGTAGTCCCGTACGGGTAGGCCACGAGGTGGTCGATGTCGCATTTGCTGGCGGGCAGGCCGCAGTGCGGGCAGGACACGTCCCGGGCCCGGATGTGATCATCCAGGGGTTTCGGGGGCCGGTACCGGGTCCGGCCGTAATCCAGCAGAATCCCACTCAGGGGATCGGTGACCAGACGCCGCCACGTCGAATCCGGATCGAAGGCAATGGCCCGGGCCAGTTCGGTGGTGATCGGCCCGTACCCTTCGATTTGGCCGGGTTCGGTGCTCAGTCCCAGCAGGGTGTCGAGACTGACCGTGACATTCACGTGCGCGCGCGGGCACCGATGCCGCGGCTTCCCCGAAGACCTGCGCTCAGCCGAGGATCCGGTCCCTGCCCCCCGACGGGAACCAGACTCAGACCCACCGCAGGCACCATGATCAGGGACATCACCACCGCTTTCACCCCGCTCACTGTTTTCGGCACCGTAGTGGGTGCTTTCGCCACCGGTTGAGCTAAATTCTTCCGACCGGGGAGCGACCGGATCGAGGCCCCAAGCAGAGCCGACTGCAGACTCGAAGCCGACCCCAGACTCGAAGCCGACCCCAGACTCGAAGCCGACTGCAGACTCGGAACCGACCCCAGACTCGAAGTCGACTGCAGAGTTGGTGTCGACTTCGGGCTCCGACTCCGACTCCGACTCCGATTCGGGCTCGGGCTCGGGCTCGGGCTCCGACTCGGGCTCAGGCTCCGACTCGGGGCCTGAGTCGGGGTCGGGGCCGGACTCTGGTTCGGGGTTTGGTGCGGTGTCTGCTGCGGAGTTGGTGTGGGCGGCGGGGTTGGTGAAGAAGTCGACGAAAAGGTCCGCGCGGAGTTGCTCCAGGGTCCGGTCGTCCCCGCATTCGCGGTAGTCGCGGGCGGCATCATCCAAGATCCCCCACACGGCCAGGGCTTCGGGAGCACCCAGATCAGCCACAATCGTGGCCATGTCGTCACCCACGGTGGCGTTGATCCCGACCTTGCGGTTCTTGCGGGCATTCTGGGCGTTCTGGGCCACGAACTCCGGATGCACTTTCTTCACTGCCGCCCGTAGCCGGGCCCTCAGCATCGTGGGGGTTTGCCGCCCGGCCTGACCCAGAATCTCTGCCTCCACCTCCTGCGCCTTGATCGCCGCCGCCCGGGCAGCCACCACCGGACTGGCCCCGGCCCGCACCTGCCGGCTGTACTCGAAATCGACCATCGGGGTGACGTACTCCACGATGCTCTGCGCCTTGTACTCATTCACCTGCCCCGCCCACAACGCAGCCATGGTCTGAGCCAGCGGACCGGTCAAAGCGATAGCGATGTTCAGCAGACCGCGGGCCCGTTCGTGAGTCAGGCACAACCGGGCTCCGATCTCCGCCAAGGTCAGATCCTCCCGGGACAGGCCCTTACGGTGCTTCCTCGACCTCGACCTCGACCCGGGGCCGGTACCGTCCCCGTCGCCGCAGGGGTCATCGGGCGAGGGCTGGGCGGAACTCATGACTGGACGGGCATACAGTTCGGCTACCCGCCGCACCCGGACCGCGAACGCCCGCGAACTAGCCAGTTCAGCATCGGCCAGAGAATCGACCAGATCGAAATCGGACAGGGTGCGAGCCTGCTCGGCCACCACCACATCACTGGTAACCAGCAAACTAATCGTCACCTCCACCCCCGCGCACCCACCCCCAGCGCCAGCATCGGAACCCGCGCCAGCGTCGGGGCCAGTGCCGGCATTGGGGCCAGTGCCGGCGTCGGGGCCAGTGCCGGCGTCGGGGCCAGTGCTGGCATCGCGATCCGCGTGAGAATCGGAAACGTCACCAGGATCGGCACTGGCGCCGCGGCCGGCGTGGGCTCCGGCTGAAGCATCGGCCTCGGTTGCGGAAGATGCCCCTGGAAGTGGGGTGGGAGAAGGAACGCCGTCGCGGGCGAGTTCGGCTGTGGAGCTGGTGGCGGTGCTGGGGTCTGTTCCTATGGAACGGGTTTCGGTGCTGGAAGCGGTGGGTTCGGGAGCAGCCGTGGGCCGGCTGGAAGCGGCGGCGGAGGTCTCGGGAACGGACGGCGTTCCCGAGACCTCGGGAACGCCCCGCTCGGGAGGCTCGCCACCGCGGTCATTGGACATGTGTTCGATGCTAGTCACGACGAGCGGTGATGTGGGTCCCGATCAAGATCTGTGGATAACCCAGGCTTCCAAACTCCTGTGGAGGGAAAGAACCGCTTCTCTAGGCGTTCTCCAGCCAGTAGCGCTCGCGCTGGAACGGGTAGGTCGGCAGCGGCGTTTCCTGCCCGCCCCAGCGGCCGAAGATTCCGGGCCAGTCCACCGGTACACCCCGGACCGAGGCTTCGGCGAGCGACCGCAGGAAACGATCCGGGCCGCCGTCTTCACCCTGGAGTGATCCGGTGGCCGCCCACGGACCGGGCCGGCTGGTATCCGCTGCGAGGAAGTCCCGGATCGCAGGGGTCAGTACCGGGTGCGGGCTGACCTCGATGAAAGCCCGGTGCCCGGAGGCGACCAGGGCGTCGATGGACGGTCCGGTGTCGCCGCTCGGGTCGCTGCTCGGGTCGCTGCTCTGACCGAGCCGCCGCGACCAGTAATCGCCGTTCAGCTCGATACCGTCCAGGAGCTGCCCGGTTTCGGCCGAGTAGAACGGGATGTCGCCCGGTTTCGGACGGATCCCGGCCAGCGCCTGACGGGCCGGGGTGGCACCGGCCAGAGCTTCGCGGCCCAGGGTCACGATCGCGGCCGCGTCGTCGAGGGAGACCACCCCGGCCACGCACGCGGCCGCGATCTCGCCGTGACCGTGGCCGAGCACGGCGTCGGGTTCCACCCCGCAGGAGGCCCACAGCGCCGCCAGCGAGATCGTCATCGCGAACAGCGAGGCCCGCCTGACCTCCACCCGCTCCAGGGCCGGAGCCGGGTCCAGCCCCCGCAGCACTGCGGCCAGGGACCAGTCCAGGTGCGGAGCGAGCGCCTGCTCGCAGGCTTCCAGGCTGGCCCGGAATACGGTGGAGGATGTCAGCAGCGGCCCGGCCATCCCGGCCCAGGGCGTGTCCTGCCCCGGGAAGACGAAAACCGTCCGGGGCTCGGTCTCGGCCCGCCCGCGGATCAGGTTCGCCGCCGGAGCCCCGGTTTCGAGTGCCTGCAGGCCCCGGCTGATCGACTCCCGATCGGAGCCGAGAACCACGGCCCGGTGCGGAAATCCGGTCCGGTGCCGGGCCAGGGAATGCCCGAGGTCGAGAACGGAAAGCTCCGGGTGCCGGGCCAGGTGCTCGTGCAAACGCCGGGCCTGGGCGCGCAGAGCGGGCTCGGTCCGGGCCGAGATCAGCCACGGAACGGTGCGGCCGGCCAGGTCAGCCTGATCCCGTACCCGCAGGTCCGTCGCCGGTGCGGAAGTGGTGGACTTCGGGACGGAGGTGGCGGGGGTCTGCTCGAGGATGACGTGGGCGTTGGTGCCGCTGATGCCGAAGGAGGAGACGGCGGCCCGGCGGGGCCGGTCCCGTTCGGGCCAGTCGATGGTCTCGGTGAGCAGCCGGACGGTGCCGGCGCTCCAGTCGACGTGCTCGGAGGGGGTGTCCAGGTGCAGGGTGCCGGGAAGCCGGCCGTGCTGCAGGGCCAGCACCATTTTGATCACTCCGGCGATACCGGCGGCGGCCTGGGTGTGGCCGATGTTGGACTTGACCGAGCCGAGCCAGAGCGGGTGCTCGCGGTGCCGGTTGTGCCCGTAGGTGTTGATCAGAGCCTGGGCCTCGATCGGGTCGCCGAGCCGGGTGCCGGTGCCGTGGGCCTCGACGGCGTCGAGGTCGCCCGGCTCGAGCCGGGCATCGGCCAGCGCGGCGTTGATGACGCGCTGCTGGGACGGCCCGTTCGGGGCGGTCATCTTGCTGCTGGCGCCGTCCTGATTGACCGCGCTGCCGCGGATCACGGCCAGCACCCGGTGCTGGTTGCGCTCGGCGTCGCTCAGCCGCTCGAGCAGGATCAGCCCGGCGCCCTCGGACAGGCTGGTGCCGTCGGCGGTATCGGCGAAAGGTTTGCAGCGTCCGTCGGCGGCCAGCGCCCGCATCCGGCTGAAGGCCCGGACCGCGGCCGGGGTGGCCATCACGGTGACGCCGCCGGCCAGGGCCAGGGTGCTCTCGCCCTGGCGCAGGGACTGGACGGCCAGGTGCAGGGCGACCAGGGAGGAGGAGCAGGCGGTGTCGAGGCTGATCGCCGGGCCCTCGAAACCGAAGGTGTAGGCGATCCGCCCGGAGACGACGCTGGGCAGACTGCCCATGGACAGGTAACTCTCCAGTCCGGCCGGGGCCGGGCGCAGCCGGCTGCCGTACTCCTGCGCGACCAGCCCGGCGAAGACACCGGTCTTGGTGCCGGCCAGCGATTCGGGCGGGATTCCGGCCCGTTCCAGCAGTTCCCAGGCCAGCTCGAGCAGTAGCCGCTGCTGCGGGTCGGCGGCGAGGGCCTCGCGCCGGCTGATCCCGAAGAACTCCGGATCGAAGTCGGCGGCGTCGTAGAGGTAGCCGCCACGGCCGGCCGGCGGGCCGTCCGTCGATGCGCTGTCTCTTCCGCCGGGGTGCAGATCGGCGAGTTCCTCCAGGTCCCAGTTCCGATCGCCGGGGAAGGGGCCGATCGCGTCGGTGCCGTCGGTGATCAGGCGCCAGAAGTCCTCGGGTGTGCTCACCCCGCCGGGCAGCCGGCAGCTCATTGCCACGATCGCGATCGGCTCGTGTCGATGGAATTCCAGCTCCTGGAGCCGACCACGGGTCTGGTGCAGGTCGAGGGTGACGCGGGTCAGGTAGTCGCGGAGCTTGTCCTCGTTAGCCATCGGATACCGGACCTCTCGGGGATCGGTTGCGGACGGGGCACCGGGTCATCAGGAACCCAGTTGGTTGTCGATGAAGTCGAAGATCTCGTCGTCGGTCGCGGCGTGCAGTCCGTCCGCTGTGGTGGTACCGGCCGGGCCGGTGGTGGAGGTCCCGGTGATCCTGGTCAGAAGGTCCTGCAGCCGGGTCTGGAGGAGGCCGCGGTCGGCTCCATCGGTCAGGGACAGGTCCAGGGCGGATTCCAGCCGGTCCAGTTCGGCGAATCCGGGACATTCCGCCGGTTCGTCAGCGGTGGCGCTCAGCCGGCTGAGCAGGTGGTCGGTGACGGTGGTCAGAGTCGGGTAGTCGAACAGCAGGGTGGCCGGCAGGGCCAGCCCGGTGTCCCGGCTCAGCCGGTTCCGGAACTCGATCGCGGTCAGCGAGTCGAAGCCCAGCTCCAGGAACCCGCGATTGGCCTCGATGCTGTCGGGGGTGCTGTGGGCCAGCACAGTGGCCACGGTGGCCCGGACCAGGTCCAGCACCACCCGGCGCCGCTGCGCCGGGGCCAGGCCGGCCAGGCGCCGGCCCAGGTCCGGCTCCGGGTGGGTGCCGCTCCCGGCTCCGGCTGTTCCCGCGGTTCCCACTGCGACCGGCCGGGTGGAAACCCGGACCAGGGACGTCAGCAGGGCCGGCAGAACGCCGGACCGGGCCTGCCCGCGCAGCGCCGGCAGATTGAGCCGGGCCGGAACGAGCAGCGCCTGATCCGTGGTCAGAGCCGCGTCGAACAGGGCCAGACCCAGCTCCGGGGTCATCGGCGCGATTCCGGCCCGCTCCATCCGGGCCCGCTCGGCCAGGTCGAGATCCCCGGCCATCCCGTCGGCCTGCGCCCACCAGCCCCAGGCCAGGGAGGTGGCGGCCAGCCCATGGTTGTGCCGGTGCTGGGCCAGGGCATCGAGGAAGGTGTTGGCCGCCGCATACCCGGCCTGGCCGGCGCTGCCGAAGATCCCGGCCACGGAGGAGAACATCATGAACACCGACAGCGGCAGGTGCTGGGTGAGTTCGTGCAGGTTCCAGGCGGCGTCGATCTTGGGGCGGAAGACGGCGTCGAGACGCTCGGGGGTCAGCGCCGGAACCGTGCCGTCGTCCAGGATCCCCGCGGTGTGAATCACCGCGGTGAGCGGATGCTCAGGTGGGACGGCGGCGAGCAGGGCGGTCAGGTCGGCCCGCTCGGCGCTGTCGGCGGCGGCCAGGGTGACCCGGGCCCCCAGCGCGGTCAGGTCCGTGACCAGCCGCTCGGCGCCGTCCGTGGCCGGTCCGCGGCGGCTGGTCA
>Ga0265340_10002039_pt1 | contig 11577 bp, 10 predicted proteins | sample 4CB225metaG_FD_202082 | JGI IMG/M metagenome (GOLD analysis project Ga0265340, IMG submission 202082) | Rhizosphere microbial communities from Carex aquatilis grown in University of Washington, Seatle, WA, United States - 4-CB2-25 metaG | ecosystem: Host-associated > Plants > Roots >...
CCGCCACCGGCCAGCGCGGCCCGCTCTTCCATGCTCAACAAGCCCAGACTGACGCCGCGCACGGCGTGTTCCCGGACCGTGGCCACATCAAACCCAATGCCGTCATCGCGTACGCCCAGGAGGAGGTGACCATCCTTGGTGTGCAGTTCAACGGTCACGGTGCGCGCCTGGGCATGGCGCGCCACGTTGGTCAGCGCTTCCTGGGCGATGCGGAAACATTCGGTCTCAATGATCGGATCGAGCCGGTGCTCCAATGGGTCCATCGCGAACTCGGCCTGCAAGCCGGCCAGCGCTGCCTGCCGGTTCGTGTACCATCGCAACGCCGGTTCCAATCCCAGATCGTCCAGCATGGACGGGCGCAAATTCAACGAGATGTCATGCACCTGTTCCAGCACGCGTTCGACCACCTTGAGGCTCTCGGTCAAACGCGGCGCCAGGGCGTCGGCGCCCGGTGACTGCAACATGGCCTGCAGGTTCAATTGCATGACGGTGAGGGACTGGCCGATTTCGTCGTGGAGTTCACGCGCGATGTTCCGGCGTTCGGTTTCCTGTGCCTCCACCAGCCGGCGGGAAAGCACCTGGAGTTTGCGGCTGTATTCCTTGCGTTTGTCCTCGGCCTGTTTGCGCACAACCCGCTCTTTGACTTCCTCCATGGCGCGATGGACTGCCGGGACGAGCCGGGAGAGACGTTGCTTCAGAACATAATCGGTCGCGCCGCGTTTGAGTGAATCAATGGCCAGTTCTTCGCCCAGCGTTCCCGATACCAGAATAAATGGAACGTTGGGAAATCGGGCGTCCACGATTTCCAGCGCGGCAAACCCGTTGAACGCCGGCACCGAGAAGTCCGAGAGAATCAGACCCACACCGCCGCGTTCAAGCGCGGCCACAAAATCGGCGTGGGTTTGCACGCAGACGATGGCACAAGCGATGCCGCCGGCTTCCAAGGTGGATTGAACGAGCGCGGCATCGTTCGGATCATCCTCCAAATGCAGGATACGGAGCGGGGATTCCATGCTTGCCTTCTTCCTTTCCGGGAAAAGTTGCTTTGCCGTTTTGAGTTCCATTTTCTTCCCCCCCGGCGTGCGGCGGCGGCTCATTGATGGCCACCCAAAAAATGCCGAGCTGCTTGACCGCTTTCATGAATTCGGCGAAATCCACGGGCTTCACCACGTAGGCGTTTACCCCGTGTTTGTAACACTCGACCAGATCCGGCGTTTCGCGCGAGGATGAAAGCACGACCACGGGGATGATCTTCAAAAACGGGTCGGCCTTGATGATCTTCAACACTTCCAGTCCATTGACCTTGGGCATCTTGAGATCGAGCAGCACCACGATGGGATTGCCGCCCGCGCGGGTTTTGAATTCTCTCCGGCGGTAGAGATAATCCAGCGCCTTCTCGCCGTCGCAAACGACCACGACCTTGTTGGCCAGGTTATACTCTTCCAACGCGGCCAGGGTCAGTTCCACATCCCGTGGATCGTCTTCGACCAGCAGGATTTTTTTGATGTTTTCAGGGCCGTTCTCTTCAGTGTTCATTCGGACCTCGATGGGTTGTGTGTGGGTATCGAAAAGTAAAATGTCGCGCCGTTGTCCACCGCGCCTTCCGCCCATGTCCGGCCGCCGTGGCGGTGAATGATGCGTTGGACGTTTGCCAGGCCGATGCCCGTGCCCTCGAACTCGTCACGGCTGTGCAGCCGTTGAAACACGCCGAACAGTTTGCCGGCATAACGCGGATCGAAACCCGCGCCGTTGTCACGGATGAAGATCGTCGTCCCGCCGTCGCCACCGGGACTTCGCCGCGCCGTAGCGTGCTGCACCGGCTGTTGTGCTGGCATCGTGCCCGGTTGCATTTGCTCGTCTGCAGCATTTGCTTCGGTCACGCCGACGGGAGCGCAACCGATTTCGATTTTGGCCTCGGCGCGATGACCGGTGAATTTCACCGCATTGGAGACCAGATTGACCAGCACCAGGCGCAACAGGGCGCGGTCGGCCCGCACCACCGGCAGCGGGTGGATATTCCATACAATCTTCCGCCCTTTGGTCTCCGCTTGAAAATCGCCCAGCGTCTCCTGGAGCAGTTCGTCGAGATTGACGTCGGTCATTTGCAATTCCGCGCGCCCGACGCGGGAGAACGCCAGCAGGTCATCAATCAACTCGCCCATCCGTTTTGTCGCCCCGGAAATGGTGGTCAGATGCCGGAGACTTTTTTCTGAAAGCGATGGCCCGGCCTCGGTTTGCAACAGGTTCACGAAACCCATGACATGACGCAGCGGTGCGCGCAAATCGTGGGACACGGAATAACTGAACGCTTCAAGTTCCTCGTTGGCGGCCTGTAGTTGCGCCGTGCGTTCGACGACCCGTTGCTCCAGTTCCGCGTTGAGATGGTGTATTTCTTCCTGGGCGTGTTTGCGCTCCGTGATGTCGCGCACATTGCATTGGATCACGTTGCAGTCACCGGCTTGATACACATTGCTGACAAACTCCACGGCAATCTTGCGGCCATCCCGCGTTTCCAGCGGCAGGTCGTCATAACGGACATACCCGTTTTTTTGCAATCGCTCCAGCATGATCTTGTTCGACTCGATGTCCTTGAACGGGCTAAGCTCGCCGACGGTTTTGCCGACCATTTCACTGCGGGAAAAACCCAATAACTTGAACAGAAAGGGATTCACGTCATTGATGCGTCCTGTGTCAACATCCAGAATCAGGATGCCATCCTTTGCCGCTTCGAACAGCCGGCGATAACTGAGTTCGGAGGCGCGGAGCGCCCGCTCCGTTCGCACCCCGGTGTCCGTCACGTTCTTGATTTGATAATTGGCTTTCATTTCCTTCCACACAAATCACTGTAGCCGGCGTCAGGGCTGCTTCGGGAGCAGCACCTCTTCGCCTCCGTCGTTATGGTCGTCCGTGCACAGAACTTCTTTCACCATCTCCAGCAATTCGTCATTGGAAAACGGCTTCTCCAGCATGGCGTCGGGTTTTAGCCGCGGCCTTCGGGCAAATTCATTCATGGGCAAATGTCCCGTGGCCATGATGACCGGGGGTGTCATGCGCGCAGCACGCAGCTTCTCGATCATTTCAATGCCTGTCATCTTTGGCATTTTGTTATCGGTGATGATGAGGTCGTAGCGTTTGGCCTGAAGCGCCTCCCAGCCGGCGTCGCCATCCAGGACGGCTTCAACGTCGTAGCCGGAGCCGGCCAGCACATCGACGCTGAGTTGGCGGCTGTCACTGTCGTCATCCACCACTAGAATACGTTTGGGGGAATTCGTCGGGTATTGTCGTGTCACACCAACTGACTCTTCCGGCTGTGATAATCCGTTATCATCGTTCATAACATGATAAAAAATAAGCTGGAAACTGGTCGCGGTGCCATGGGGTGTTCACCCCATTTCGGATTTTGCTTCGGTCGGCAGCCCCTTCCCGGTCCGAAGAAAATCCACGCGTGCGGTTCGACTTCCCAACTCAGAAAGCCATGGGACATCATCGTCTTGGCCCCCAAATCATTCGCGGGCGGTCACCGACAGCCTGGCAGCCAGGGTCATTCGTTGCCACAGCTGTGGGCAAAGATTCACAGGGTCGAATTTGAATGAGTTCGCCGGGCACGCTCCCGAAGGATCAGTCGCCGCTTCCCACCGGCATCGCGCGCAGTCCTTCTTCTTTGCGATTCCGACAGTTGTAATGCGCAGGGCTGGTTCCGGTGTTGGCGGCATCCAGCTGTTGCCAGCTTCCCCGGTCGGTAAGATTGACCGAAGCACCGGCTCGTTCCAGCGATTGGGAAGACGCCTCCAGCATGCGAACCACCTCAAGACCTTGTTTGCCATCCGTCAAGGGAGTCGTCCCGCGGTTGATGCAATCCAGAAAATGCTGGCATTCGGTTTTTAACGGCTCCTCGTGCTGGATGTAAGGAACGTGAACGTCTCCGTAATGATAAGCGTAATTAAATTCAGCAAAGGTGTCATAGTGCGGCGGCCGTTCAACCCGCACATCGAAGACCCGGACTTTTTCAAGCTGGGAAACGTCGTCATAGAAAATCATTTGTTTGCTGCCAACAATGGTCATCTCCCTGATTTTTCTCGGGTCGAGCCAGCTGCTGTGAATGATGGCCGAGCGATTTCCTGAAAAATTAAGCCACATCGCCGTCACATCCTCCACCCCGGGCGTGATATGTGCGCTGCCCTTGCAGTTGATGGTGGCCACTTCCGTATCCATGATGTGCAAAATAATGGAAATATCATGGGGTGCCAGGTCCCAGGCAACGTTGATGTCTTTCTGGAAAAGTCCCAGATTCAAACGCCGGGCGCAAATGTAACGGATTTCCCCGATGTCGCCGCGCTGCACGATTTCCTTGATTTTCCTGACCGCCGGCGAATAAAGGAAGGTATGCCCCACCATCAGCACCAATCCCTGTTTCCTGGCAATCTCAATCAACTCCTCGCATTCCCCGGATGACGCGGCCATCGGCTTTTCGATGAAGGTGTGTTTGCCGGACAGGAGACTCGCCTTGGCCAGGGGGTAATGCGATTTGACCGACGTGGCGATGATGACCGCGTCGAGGCCGACACCGTTAAGCATGTGATGGTAATCCATCTCGCCTTCGACCTCGGGATACAGCGATTTAAGATGTGTCAGGCGGTTTTCACTGACGTCACACATCATTTTCATGCTGCAATCGGGAAGTGATCTGAAATTGCGAACCAGATTGGGTCCCCAATAGCCGCATCCGACAACACCCACTTTAATTTGTTTTGCCATACGATAAATTCAATTTCGATTCTTTCCTGATCCATCCACTTTCGCCATCCCTGGCCTGAACCGCGCCGGCCAGGGCTGTTTTCGCAAAGGAATGTGACGGTGTGGTCCCACGGGAGTGGCTGGTTTTCCCGCGGACGGGGCCGAAGGAGGCGTTCCGGGCCTTGCGCGTCTCCAGCATTTGAATGACCAGGGCTGGAACTGTCATCAGAATGATTTTCAAATCCCACCAGGGGGTTTTGTTTCTCGCATAATTGATGTCCAACTGAATCATTTCCACGAAGGTGGTCTTGTTTTTTCCGCTCACCTGCCAGAGCCCGGTCAAACCCGGCACGGTTTCAAACCGTTCCTTCTGCCAGGGCAGATATCGGTCGTATTCGTAAGGCAGACAGGGACGCGGCCCCACCACGCTCATTTCACCCCGCAGCACGTTGATCAATTGGGGCAGTTCATCCAGGCCCGACGCCCGGAGCAACCAGCCAAAGGGAATGATTCGCGGGTCCCCTCGTGAATCCATTTTCACCATGGGGATGTTCGAATCCATCAGTTGGTGCAGGTGTCCCTGATGCGTGGTCGTGTCGGCATCAATAAACATGCTCCGAAACTTGAAACACATGAAACGCCGTCCTTGATGGCCAACGCGCTCCTGCCTGAACAGAACCGGTCCGCGGGAACCGCTGCGAATCAACAGGGCGGCCAGCAGCGTCAGCGGTATCAGAAATGGCAGCGCCAGCAGGATGAGCAGGGCGTCTAGCGCGCGCTTCCAGCGCAAGACCTGAACGGCCTGTGGTGTTGAAAAACGCTTCGATTGATCTGATTCGATTGAAAAATTCATGTTCCTGGTTTTCGCGGCAAATAAACCCTCCAACTTAACCCGGCTTCACCGGCCGTTGGCTGGAGGGTGCCCGTTGCTTTTGATGATGGACTCGCTGAAGTCCGTGGCCACGCCGTTTCTCCGCACGTTCTGACGGCTGCCATTCGCGGCAAATTCTTTCACTTTGTTTTCGCCCGCCTGCTCATAGGACCGCCCGCAGGTGCAGTTCAGAAACCGGTCGGATGCGGGGAAAAGTTTTTCTCCACAGCGGCAGACCCAGGCGCGCCACCGGGCCGGGCTGCCCACCACCAGGGCATAATCCGGGACATCATGGGTGACAACGGATCCGGCGCCGACCATTGCCCATCGCCCGATGGTAATGCCCGGAAGGGTCGTGCTGCCGGCCCCCAGCGTGCATCCCTCCTTCAGCACGGTTGGGAATGGCCGTGCCAGATACTTTTTGCTGCGCGGCCGGGGATCATTTGTGAAAATTGCATTGGGCCCGATGAAGACGTCATCTTCAATCGTCAGACCATCCCAGAGAAAAACGCCGCACTTGACGGTCACGCGATTGCCGATGCGAACGCCGCCCTCAATGAAAGTGTGATCACAGATATTACAGTCTTCCCCCAAAACCGCCCCGCCCACCACATGGGCAAATGCCCATATTCGCGTCCCTTGGCCGATCGAGACTCCCGCATCAATCAGCGCCTGGGGATGCGTGAAATGGGCCCGGACCGGTTGGTCGCCGGAGGCGTCAGGCGATGCCTGACCCATCCCCGGCGGCGTCAAAATTGTTTTCGGCTGGATTCGCAGCACCGCTTCCAGCTTCGGGTAGTTCCCGGTCGCAATCTCATAAAAATCATGCGCGTAACAGCGTGCGCCAAAACCTTCCTTCCACTCCAGCAAGCCGTGATTCAAGGCGCGGCCTTCATTCTCGTTGGAAATGCCGAAATCAAAGAAACGCTTGTCCTGGTATTGCTCGATCAGCGAACCGAACAGGAAAGCCTCCGCGCCAATCTCCCGTCCTTCTTCCGTGACCGAGCCGTATTGCGCGTGCGCCACGGTCGGAGTTTCATAAATGGTGGTGCCCGCGACGATTTCATCGCCGTAATAGGCGGAGAATTGTTTGATCTGTTCAGGGAAACGCGACGCGAGCAGGGTGATTTCCTCGAGGGTATGCACGGGCTTGGCCCCGTAGCGCGCGGCCAGTTGCGGCACCAACACCCGTTCCCAAAACGGCTGAAAAGAGGTTTCCCGGACGATGCGGACTCCCAGGCTGGCTGCTCTCTTGATCAACCGCTTGTGGCCCCTTCGAAAGGGCAGCCGGTCGGCCAGCAAAACCGCCGTCGCGCAATCCCGGCGATAGAGCCGGGCGTCGAGCAGAAACAGCGCATACGCCATATCGTCGTCGGGGAGCGGGTTGTAAAAGCCCGGAATCCGCTTGTAGAGCAGTTTGGAAATCCGGTGTTGGCTCAGGTGATGCAAAACCGCATGGAAACACGCCAGCACATCCTCCAGCTTCGCGGCGCGGGCCACCACGAGTCCGCCAAAAGTCAGCCCTTCATGGCTGATGAGTGTGCCGTCGGCGTTGAGGTTTGCCGGCAACACGGCCACCAGTTCGCGGTCGTTGAAAATCATCAGCGAATGATCGGCGAACCGGTCGCTGTGATAGTCCATGTAGTCGCGGGAAAAAAGGAAGGTCGCGTTCTTGGCCGCGCTCACAAAAGTGTCCCACTCCGGTTTGCGACCGGCGGTGTATCGCTCCACCGAAAATACGCCGGCGGCGTCCGGTGGTGGCGCCGACCGGAGCTGGCTGCTTTTTGTGGACACCTCATGCAGGACAACTTTCACCGCATTCAACAACTGCTCGGGGGCATAAGGTTTTTCCAGCGTCGCGACGGGTTCAAATTCCGGATTTTGGACCAGTTGCCTGGGCAACGCTCTGGTGGCCATGATGACCGGCAGTTCCATGCGGGCGGAACGCAGTTTCTGGAGCAGTTCGATGCCCGTCAGCTTGGGCATGCTGTTGTCGGTGATCACCAGCTCGTAGCGTTTGGCCTGAAGCGCTTCCCAGGCGGCGGCGCCGTCTTCGGCCATGTCCACCGCGTAACCGGCGTGAGTCAGCACCATGGCGTTGATCTGGCGGAGCTCGCGGTCGTCCTCAACCACGAGGATGCGATGGGGCGGGCTTGTCTGGCCTCCATCCGGCTCGGCGGTGACCAGTCCGCAGGGAGTCTCAAGAATTTTATTCATATGGATGGAATAGAATTGTCGGACCCCGGCTCAAAAATCATAAAGCGATCGCGTCCGTGAAACTCAACCAAGTGCGTGTTGACAGCGAGCCGCACAATCCGTTTGGCCTTTTGCTTGCCGTAGACGGCGTAAACGCCCGCAACCCAATCGCCAAACGTCAGCGGCTTCTTCTTTTGACTTAACATCACGCAAGAGAATGGGGTTGCAAACAGCCCGGTGCTATGGGGTATTTCCCCCATCCAACAGGATGGCCAATGGCCGGTCCGAGCTGTCCGGCGCCGACGCTGCCGCCATCAGATCAACGCCGTGCCCGCCGAAAAAATGCTTGCGCCGTGGTGGCTGACATTGGAAGTCGTGCCGCGTCATTCCTTTGACTTTGAGCAACACTCAGAACGCTGATCACACCCGCGTGCCGCCTATTTGTTCGTCAGGATGACTTTCAAGGCATGTTCCCTTCCGGCATTCCGGAAAGTGTCATAGGCGCTCATGACTTCATCGAGTGCGAAGTGATGTGTGATGAGCTGCTTCGGCTTGAGCTTGCCGGCCATGACCGTCTTGAGCAGCAGCGGCGTGGTCACTGCGTCAACCAGCCGCGTCGTGATGGTGATGTTTTGCGACCAGAGCTTTTCGAGGTGCAAGGTGACACTGGCCCCGTGCACGCCGATGTTGGCGATGTGGCCGCCGGCGCCGACGATTTCCTGACAGATGCCGAACGTGGCCGCCACGCCGACCGCTTCGATGGCGACATCCACGCCTTTGCCGGAGGTCATGGCCAGGACTTTTTCGACGGCTTTCCCGTCGGTGCTGTTGATTGCCGCGGTCGCTCCGAACTGCCTGGCAACCTCAAGCCGGTTGTCATCGAGGTCAATGACGATGATGTTCGCCGGGGCATAGAATTGCGTCGTCAGCAGCACCGACAGGCCGACGGGTCCGGCGCCGACAATGGCCACCGTGTCTCCCGGTTTGACGGCGCCGTTGAGCACGCCGCACTCATAGCCGGTCGGCAGGATGTCGCTGAGCATGACCATCGCGTCCTCGTCCGCCGCCTCGGGGATGGGATAAAGACTGGTGTCGGCAAACGGAATCCGGACGAACTCCGCCTGTGTGCCGTCAATCGTGTTGCCTAGAATCCAGCCGCCCTGGTCGCAGTGGGAGGGCATGCCTCGTTTGCAATTCTCGCACTTTCCGCACGCAGTGATGCATGAGATCAGGACGCGGTCGCCTTTGCGAAAGCGGCTGACACCGGGTCCGGCCTCATCAATGATTCCAATTCCTTCATGGCCCAGAATTCGGCCGGGCGCGATGGTGGGCAGATCTCCTTTGAGAATGTGCAGATCCGTGCCGCAGATGGTGGTCTTGGTCATCCGCACCACGGCATCGGTCGCCTCGCGCAACAAGGGCTTGGGCACGTCTTCCAGCTTGTACTTTCCCGGACCTTGATAAACGAAAGCTTTCATCGGATGAGCTTGTCGTGAATGGCTTGCCTGGCGCACTCCGCCTGCTCATTCCTGAGCCGCCTGCCGCTTATGATCGAGCTCTGCTCCAGCGATGCCTTCATCAACCAGTCTTTCATTATCGCTTCGTCCCTCGCCGTCCTCATCCTCACCGGGAGCCACCGGCAATTTGTGTCCGGTTGAGCCGGGCAGCGGGTCCCAGCGTTCGGATTCGGGCGCTGATTCAAGGACTGACTCGTTCGAGTTCGTGTCCGAATCGCCCGTTAATTCCAGTTTGGCTTGTTCCCAATCGGATTTGGACACTTCCGGGGCCGAACGGCCGTTGATGACCGCCAGTTCAATCGCGCGCTCCCGCACCATCTTGCGCGTCACCGTGCCGATGCCGGCGGAATTTTTAGTCAGGGCTCCTTCCTTCAGTGGATTTGTTTTCATGGGCTTATATCACCGCAAATGCGGAATAGCGTTTGTGTGTTATGTGACGTTTTCATCTGGCGCACATCGCGATCCTCGTGTGTGTCGCGGGATTTGGAAAACAGGTTGCCCCGCTTTTTGGTCTTTGGATCCGGGGTGATGGCCTTGGGATTCGGCCGCAATCGGTGAAGTGTTTTTGGGAAAACAGGGAGTTGGCTCATAATAGATAAGGCTCGTGCCCGTTATTTCGTTGCCTGGGGACGGATTTCAACGGACCACCGCCGCGGGTCCGTGAGTTTGAATTTCATACCGTGAGCATAGGGATGCTGGTGCGCTGGGGCTATGGGGTGTTACCCTAACGGGAATTTCACGAAACCAGCCTTGACCCGTGGTTGGAAGAATTCTAAAAAAAAGAAACCGGCGGAACTCCTGGCAATTGATGGTCAACTGAAAGGCGTGTTGCCCAAAGGCCCGGAGTGCGGATCGCTGAGTTCGCACGATCCGTTTTGCCGGGATTTTAGAAGTCTTCAAAGATGTTCGCAATGCGCGGATCCCGCAATGCGGGACTGTCCGCGCTCCGGTTCGATTTGGGCAACAGCCTTGGACACCGGACCACAAGGGGAATCGTCACAGCCGCAAACCACCGGCCGATGGCCGGCTTCGCCAGTCTGGCGGCGGCGCGATCTGCTCGCCGGGACTGACGGTGCCGCGCAACACTTGCTCCACTGTTCCCAACAAATCCTCGACGCCATAGGGTTTGATCAGAACAACTGCGGGTTGAAGCCAGGGGTATCGGGCAAACAAGTCCTCCTGCGGCAAGGTCCCTGAGGCCATGATGACCGGCAGATCCATGCGGGCGGCACGCAGCTTCTTGACCAGGGCCAGACCCGACAATTCCGGCATGTTGTGGTCGGTGATCAGGAGATCGTAGCTGTCGGGGGCGTGGCTGGCGGCCCGAAGCGCATGCCAGCCCGCTTTGCCGTCTTCGGCGGTGTCCACCACGTAGCCGGAACTCTTCAGCACTTCAGCATTGAGACGGCGGATGTCCGGTTCGTCGTCCACCACGAGAATGCGGCGGGGCGGACCGGTTTGGCATGGCAATGGCGCGCCGTCAGGCCCGCGCGCAGGCGATAGTTTGTCATCTTTCATCGTCCCAAGCTGTTGCCGCCGTTTTAAGAACGGAGCCAATGAACCCGGCTGCAATAATTGGCCATCCCTCATATTAGGGTAAAAAATTAGGTGGAAACGTTTGCGGGCGCTATGGGGTGTTTTACCCATATCGGATGGAGGTGACTGCTGGTCAAACGGACACTGGCCCGGGGGATGGAACCATCACAGCCGCAAACCTTTAGCCGATGGCCGGCTACGCCAGTCTGGCATTGGTTCGAACTGCCCGGGGTCACTGACGGTCGCACGCAAAACGGTTCTCACCGTCCCCAACAATTCCTCGACGGTATAGGGCTTGACCAGCGTGGCGGTGGGTTGGAGCCAAGGGTATCGTTTGAATTCCTCCTGTGGCATTATTCCGGTGGCCATGATGACCGGCAATGCCATGCGGGCGGAACGCAGCTTCTTGAGCAGTTCAACGCCGGTCAACTTGGGCATGTGATTGTCGGTGATCATGAGATCGTAGTAGTCGGCACAAAGCGACTCCCAAGCGGCGGCGCCATCAGCGGCGGCGTCCACGTGGTAGCCGGAGTTCATCAAAACCTCGGTGTTGAGGCGGCGGATGTCACCATCATCCTCCACCACAAGAATGCGATGGGTCGGACGCGGTTCGTGTTGAAGTGGCGCGAAGGCTGGCTCCATCACTAGCGGATTTGCGTTATCTTTCATGGCAGCATGGATGATACGTTGGAAGACCGTGCGGATGCCATGGTGTGTTTCCCT
>Ga0265340_10002041_pt1 | contig 11566 bp, 9 predicted proteins | sample 4CB225metaG_FD_202082 | JGI IMG/M metagenome (GOLD analysis project Ga0265340, IMG submission 202082) | Rhizosphere microbial communities from Carex aquatilis grown in University of Washington, Seatle, WA, United States - 4-CB2-25 metaG | ecosystem: Host-associated > Plants > Roots > Rhizosphere...
GCACATTCATCGCGTCCGTGTTCGTCGGGTGGCCATCCTCCCGGCATCAGTACTGGTCTAGATGTCACCGGCATTGCATCGCTTCTGCTCTTCTCAGCCACCTGGCCAGAGCTTCTTGACCACTTGTGTCAGATCACTCACGGTGTCTGACTTCATCCCAGTGTAAGGATGGGGCCAAGGAAAGCTCCTTGATTGAACTTGGTTGCAACTGAAAGAGATCAACAAGTCATTCGATGCCTGGCCTGCACCGGGGCCAAACGAGATCCCGAGCTCCGGGTACATGCAGTTGGACTTGGGGGCTTCGAAGTGATCCTTGTTGCCCAAGATTTCTGAGAGTTGCTTTTGCAGATCCGGATCAGACACCTGCGTTTGCCCAAGGATACGGAACCCATAGAAACGGGGCACATCAGGTGCGGGGGGAGCAGCCACGGCAGCTTGAGCCTGGTTGAGTAAGTTCGGTGGAATCAATTGCTGCAACCCCTGGGCGCCTTGCTGGATCCAGGTCTGTATCTCGGTCGGCAGGCCCTGAATCAGTGGTGTGAGCTGGTTGGCGCCCGTGGCAGCAGGGGCCGGTTGCTGAACTGGAGGTTCGTAGTTCTGGAGGCGGAAGACGAGCAGATTGGACTTCTCCATCTGATTGAATGGCGAAGCAGGAGAGCTTGCGCATGCCGATGCTAGGAGCCCAATGAGCAGGGTACACGTGGCGGACCAGTGAATTCGAAGTGACATGTCCTGTTTTTTAGATGGTTTTTGCGCGCTCGTCTACAAGTCAACAAAGAAGCTCCTGATTGTGCTCCTTTTGTGCGAGGAAGCCGAATCGCTTCTCCCCGGCTCAGAAGCCTCGCCGGGTCACGGGATTCGCTTGGGGCCACAAATGCCGCGGACCGGTGCTACAAAGCGCCCGTGACGAACGTTTTGGTGACCGGCGGAACCGGTTTCATAGGCTCAAGGCTCGTTACGGCTCTCAACGAACAGGGCCATTTCGTTTCGGTTATGGGTCGCGACGAGCGGCGAATTCGCGAGCGTTTTGGTGGCGCGGTTCGCTGTCTGCAGTGGGATCCGCTGGAATCGGGCAATTGGACTACAGAAATGGGGCGCCATTCGGTGATTATCCACCTTGCGGGGGAACCTGCAGTGGGGCGCCGCCTGAACGAGGGTGTTCGACAACTAGTGCGCAACTCTCGAGTCCGCAGCACGCGTCGAATCGTGGACGCCATTGGTCAAGCCGAGCACAAACCGGAAACGTTGCTGTGTGCCTCTGCTGTTGGTTTTTACGGCGCGCACAGTGAAGGTGCCCCGCTCAACGAATCGAGCCCCGGGGGCAAAGGCTTTCTTGCCGAACTGTGCCACGAATGGGAAGAGGCAGCGATGCGCGCCGAGCTCTTTGGAGTGCGCGTCGTACTGCTGCGGTTCGGCATCGCGATCGGCGAAAACGGTGGCGTGCTCGCTCGGCTGCTTCCGCTTTTCAAACTCGGATTCGGGGGGCGCATCGGAAACGGACGGCAACCGATGCCTTGGATCGCAATCGATGATGTAGTTGGAGCGATCCAATGTTGCATGAGCCATCAAACTCTGCGTGGTCCGGTCAATCTGGTCTCGCCAACTCCTGCCAGCAACGCGCAATTCACCCACGAGCTAGCCAGCGTCGTACACCGCCCAGCACTGCTTCAAGTCCCCGCCTTTGCCCTGCGCCTCGCCCTCGGTGACGGCGCAAATACGCTGCTCGAAGGCCAAAATGTCGAGCCCGCAGCCCTGCTCCGCGAAAACTACGAATTCAAGTACCCCAACTTGAACCAAGCGCTAACCGCCGCCGTCGCAAAATCGATGTAACCCCAAGTTGGCTACACACCGCGGCCCTTGTGTACTCACCGCAACCCGAGTCCACGCGAGCCCACGACAAAAAAGAGCGGCCCGCAGCTAAACGCACAGGAGGGGGGAGGGGAGGGAAGCGCGCTTAGAACAGGCCGCTGAAGTCGTTATTTGTGCTGAGACTTCGAACTGAACCTCACACGAGAACTGGACGGTGCATTCGGAGCATCTCGAAGAGCTTACGAAGATGGCGGCGCATGGATCACCTGCAGTCGTCGGGGGGAGCAAGTCGTCACCGACGGGTTGGCGATTACATCAGATAATCACTTTTGACAACAAGAAAGGCGAACTGATTTATAGATTCTTGCCGCGGCCCGATTGTTTTGGGCTTGGGCCCGGTAACTAGCGTGAAGAAAAGCAACCGCATTGTGCGGGCCCGTGACGCCCAGCTGCAAAAAAGCACAATCATGGCAATATAGCCGGCAATGCCTCCACCTTCGTCTCCGCCCAAGATTCTCGTTATTGGAATGGGGGCACTGGGAGGTGTGGTCGCCCAGGCCTTGGCGCACGCCGGTCACGATGTGACCGTGCTGGCGCGCCGCGCAGAGACGGCTCATGTCATCGAGACCTCGGGCTTGCGAGAATTGCGGTCCGGGTTCGTGACGAAACCGCGAGTGCTCGCTGGCGACACTGACTCGGGCCACGCATTTGAGTATGTGATCCTTGCAACGCAGCCGACGGATGTCGAGAGCGTGGTCAAGCAATGGGCTGACCGACTCGGGGGCAGTGCGCAGTGGCTCTGTCTGCAGAATGGGCTTTGTGACGAGCGGGTCGCCAACCTGATCGGCCAGGAACGCGTGATCGGAACCGTCGTGGCTTTTGGTGCAAAGCTGCACGGCGCTGGGCTATGTGAACACGTGCCCGGTGGCGGGCTAGTGGTGGGACGCATCGATGGTTCTGTGGCGCCGGCGCTCACGGCGTGTGCAGAGTTATTGCGACCGCTCGGCAAGGTGCGAGTCTCCAAGAATCTGCTTGGGATCCGCTGGTCGAAATTGATCGTCAATTGCGCTATCTCGACGCTTGGCACGATTGGTGGCGACGAGCTAGGGCCGCTGCTCAATCAGCGTTTTGCGCGTGAGTTGGCGTTTGAAATCATGGGTGAAGCCGTGCAGGTTGCGCGTGCTCTCGATATCCGCCTCGAGCGCTTGCCGGGCACCGTGCCGCTGCCGTGGCTGACGACGTCGAATTCAGATGACACAGCGGGCGTTCGAGCCATGGCCAAGCGTTGGGCGCAACACACGGCCGCGCTCGGTTTGGGTGCCAAGTATCGTCGCCTGCGCAGTTCGATGTTGCGTGCCATTGAGCGCGGTCATGTGCCAGCGGTGGACTACCTCAATGGCGAGGTCGTGCAGCGTGCCTTGCGAGTGGGAGTTGCTACGCCCATCAACACCAAAGCCTGTGAGTATGTGTGGGCGATTGCGCGCGGCGAGCGTCCTGCCTCTCACGCGACGTTGCGCACGCTGTTCGACGAAACGCGGTAGTTAGTTCCCGGCACCCGACCTGCGGTTGGAACAATTCCAGCTAGAATGGTTTTCACGTTTCGTGTTCGTCGCCCGAGGCAGACCGAGCTAGAGCCGCGAAAATCAACGCCATTGTTGCAATAACAACGCCGTTATTGAAGCGAGCTGGAACGTATGCGATGGTAGCTGGCCATGGGATATCAACTCTCTCGCGGTCAGAGTGGGCTTTTGCGCCGGGGATTCGGCAGTCTGAGCATTGCGCTCAGCCTGGCGTTGCTGCCGGTTGCCTGTCATTCGGAAAAAGATTGGCAAGCGCAACTGTCCAAATACAACGACCTGGCCAAACTCAACCAGGATCAGAAGGCAGAGCTCGACAAGGTCAATGCCGAGATCGCCCGATTGAAGGGCGATCTCGAGAAACAGGGCGTGACGCTGCAGACTGAGCAGACTCGAACGGATGATCTGCAGAAAATGCTCGAGGCTGCCAAAGAACAGGCGGCAACGCTAGAGCGGATCAAAGCGAACTTCGCGGCGCTGCGCGAAAAGCTCAAGGGCCTTACGGACATTGGCCTCGAAGTCACGATCCGGCACAACAAGATGGTGATCTCACTGCCCGGCGATGTGCTGTTTGCTGCTGGCAGCGCCAAGCTCAGCAGGTCGGGTGAAAACGCACTGACCAAAGTCAAGAAGGTGCTGCTCTCGGACAAGGGCCTCGCGGAACGCTACTACCAAGTGGCTGGGCACACGGACAATCAGCAGGTGGTCAAGACCGCTGAGGAGTTCAAAGACAACTGGGGCTTGTCGTTGATGCGCGCGCGGGAAGTGCTGCTCTATCTAACCAGTGAAGAGGGCAAGGGTGGCCTCAAAGTCAATCACTGGAGCGCAGCGGGCTACAGTGAAATCGATCCGATTACGACCAACGCGACGCCAGAAGGCAAGCGTAGAAATCGCCGCGTTGAACTGGTGGTGCAACCCGACCTCAATGAGATGCTCGACCTCAAGAGCCTCGCCAAGACGTTGCCGGAGGCAAAGTAGGACCACCGCCCCCTATCAGGCGTCTGGCTCTCCCTTCGGCCTTATCCTGGCCCTAGCCCTAGGGCCCAGGATAGGGCTAGCCCGCACCTGAGAAGGAGTTTCCGGAGGGGGTAGACGAACCTTAGCGGAACCTTAGACGAACCTCAGACCTACGATGGTCCGGGAATGGGGCTCGGAGGCACGATAGCCGCACTTCAGGCACGATACGCTTGACCGTCTGCTGTGGCTACGGCTGCGGCTGCGGCGGCTGCCCCGTGAACATCGACCGTGTTGTTTTGCCTTGGCCCTTTTCGTCAAGCCATGCCGCAAGCCAGGCGAGTGGCGCGTTCCAGTTGATGGCTACTTCATTGACGCTCCAGGCGTCCACGGCGTCCACGTAACAACGCTGCAAGGGACAGCCGGATAGGCGGCGCGCGGAAGTGGGGTCAGCCCGTTTGGAGTTGGGACCGCCTGCGAGTGCGCCAGGCGGCGGGTACGGGCAGCGGCCGCCCTTGGCATGTGCCCAAAACCGATGATGCGGATTCTGGAGTGAACGCACTCCATAGCCCGATACGTAAGAAAACCCAAGCGGGTTGGCTCCGAGCAGATAGTCCATGGCCAGCTCCGCACCGAGCGCATACTCGGGTCGATTCGTAATATCCCCCGCCACGGCGAGGACTATCGCGTTGTTAGCGACGAACGAGTTCGAACCCCAAGGATAGTGGTGATCATTGCCTGCCTCCATGGGCACGCGGTAACCGCGCTTGCGGCTCAGTTCCAAATAGTGATCCGCTGCCTTCACGATCCCTTGGCGGATCGCCTCGAGCTCGTCCTTGGGTAAGTCGTTGGGCACCAACGCCAGCGACAACATGCCGAGAGCCTGCGTTACCTGCCAGGTCATCGACGTGTGCTGGGCTGAGTGTTCATGGCCTGCTTTGAACGGAAAGTTTTTGTGGTGCGGACTCTTGCGTAGATAATCGAGCAACCTAGGATCGCGCACCGTGATATAGAGTTCAGCGGCAGCCCAATAGAACTCGTCGCTGAGCTGATTGTCGTCATAAGGGCCGCCACCGTTGTTGCTCATGGGTGAAGCGAACAGCTTGGGAAACTTCTCCGCGGCGTTCCATCCGCGCACCGCGGCCAGCCGACACCTTTCGGCAAAGGCCGGGTCAATATCGCGCCAGATGCGCGCGGCTTGGGCAGCGACAGCAACTAAGTTCAAGGTGGCCGCTGTGCTCGGCGGGTGAAGATATCGTGTGCGTGCATGTTGTTGGGGGGCCGCGCCAAGAGGTGTCCAGTAATTGTCGTGGACTTTGTGATAGACCAAGCCCGACTTTTCGTTGCCAGGTGCAATCTGCATTTTCAGGAGAAACTCTAGCTCCCAGCGCGCTTCATCCAAGAGGTCGGGTACTTGATTGCTACTCTCAGGAATGCTCAGCTTGCCATCACCGAAGTCATCGAGTGTGGTACCGACGTATTGCTGTCGCTCGTAGAGGTTGAGCAGCGTCCACACGGAAATGCCGCCATTGACCACGTACTTTCCGTAGTCACCGGCATCGTACCAGCCGCCGCGTACGTCTTTCGGCTCAGCGCAGAGATGGGCCAGACAAGGTACCTGGTCGTCACTCATGTGACCGGCATAATGCGTCCACTTCAAGTCCTTGGCCCAAGGCATCGCAATGTCGATGCCGCTGCGGTTGTAGTAAAAGTAAGCGAGCGCATCGTACTTCAGTGAGTGGTAGACATCGGACTTTACCAAGAACGGGTCGCTGAGCTCTTTTCCAATCCTGATTTGTAGTGGGCCCACTGAATCCTTGGGTACGTCGAACTTCAGCCACTGCAGGGTGTCTTCCGATTCTTCATCCTTGCCGCGGGGAGCGGTGGTACCTTGAGCCAGCGCTCGGCCTTGAGCATCTTGGAGAACCCACGGTTCCGGCGCTGTAGAACCGCTTCTGACTACAGCTACCTGCCCTGTACTTGATAGGTAGCCCACCTGGTTGACGTGGATCCGTGGCGAAGCAGCTCCGCCGCAACCCAAGAGTAATTGACCTGCTGCGGCGAGTCCAACGCAGTTCCTTTTGCCGAGAGCTCGAACCAACATGGTTCAGGGGTGACCCGAAATACGGCTCGGATCAACCCCTGGTACCATTTTGCCGTCAGGTAACGACAATAGTGCCGACAATACCAATTCAGGTGCGTCAAACTCGCACTGCTGTCAATGGCCTAGTTCGTCGCCGGGCAGATTACGGTTTCACAGGCTCCCGCCACACATTCGAAGTGGGCACAGGCAGTACTGCCGCTGGCGCACCGTTCGCAAAGTGCCGGAAGTGCACCCTTGCAATCGGCTGCCGTTTTGCACTCGTTACCTGCCTGGTCGGGCACGCACTTGCAGAGAGTGGTGTCGAAGTGGTCGCCGCTAATGCAGAGCACGTTGTCGATACAAACGGGCCCGGCGTCAGCGTCGGGCACGCACTTGCAGAGAGTGGTGTCGAAGTGGTTGCCGCGAATGCAGAGAACGTTGTCGATACAGACGGGCCCGGCGTCAGCGTCGGGCACGCACTTGCAGAGAGTGGTGTCGAAGTGGTCGCCACGAATGCAGAGAACGTTGTCGACACAGGCGGATCCAGCATCGGCGTCGGGCACGCACTTGCAGAGAGTGGTGTCGAAGTGGTCGCCACGAATGCAGAGAACGTTTTCTACACAGGTACCGGTTCCGCCGGTTCCGCTCGTTCCTCCCGTCGAGCCCGGGTTGACGCTCGGTCCAACCGAGCTGCATGCCGCCACTAGTGTGAATCCCAATGCACAGACAAGATTAGAAAAGGTCATCATTGACTCCCTCCTTAGGTGTCGCAGATCTTGAATCGAATGCACTCGATTGGCTAGTGAAGATCTTTTCAAAAAGCGCGTGAAATATAGAGGGAATGTCACCCCAGTGAGTCGGCGATCCCGATGATTAGGTTGACATCATTGCTGAATTCGTTACTGCAGCAAGATATTGCGTTGCGACTGCGTCCTATCGAGGCGAGTCAGCCCCATGTAAGTTGATGGTCTCCATTTCGATCCGCCGCTGCCGGGGGTCGAGCGCTCGGGTTCCGGACGGTTACTGTAATCGTTGCATATGCAACAACGGTGTATCGAACTGCTCAAGTGTACCCTGTTCGGCCACTGATTGTACATACGGTGGCTATGTGTACCACGATGGTTGGAGTGTCACGGCTAGCAGCGGCTGCAGCAGCAGCGCTCAGTGTACTTGCGTGTCCGGCGTAGTTAGGTGCGAAGAGCCGCCCTGTGCCTGCGACACATCGCTGTCGACCAATCGGGTTTACGTCTCGCTCGACGCGTCCAATTGTGATGCTCTCACATTTGCGTGCCCCGAGAAGTCCACGAAATTCTTCAATGGCTGCGGCTGTGGCTGTGAACAAAGCCTCAATTGCCCTCGGGCGGTTGGCTGCAGTTCAAGCGATTCAACAGGCGACGCGGGAAACTATAACGACACCCATGACGCCGACACTGGCAATTCGGCAGTCACGATTTGTCCTGTGACAAATCGGTATTCCAACTGCCCACTCTCGCCCTGAATTGACGCTGTCGTACCCATCGAGTTATGTCTGCCTGACTGGCGTTGCGCTCGTCAGGCAGATATGTCGTTGCTCTCGAACCGACGCTCACTTTAGCGCTGCATCGGCTGCGTCTGACATCAACTTGGTCAGTCGCCGTGCAAAGCGTGCGGGATCTTCGACCGGGCTGCCCTCGGCGAGTAGCGCCTGATCGAAAAGCAACTCGACCCAGTCCACGAGCTTTGCTGACTGTGGATCAACTATGTACAGCTTACGTAATTGCGCAACCAGCGCGTGCTCGGGGTTGATCTCGAGGATGCGCTTGGCCTCGGGCACGTCCATCTGGCGCGCCTTGAGCATGCGCTCGAGGAATGGCGGCAAGCCACCGGCTGGCACCACGAGACACGCGGGTGAATCTGCCAAGCGCCGGGAGGCGCGTACTTCACCTACGCGGTCTCCGAGCACTTCCTGAATCTTTTTGAACAAGGGCTCGCTTGCCTTGGCATCTTCTTCACTGGCTGCGGTGGGCTCGTCACCTGGCTGTTTAAATTCGGCGCTCATTACGTCGGTGAGTTTCTTGCCTTCGAACTCGCTGAGGTTCGAGATCGCGAATGGGTCAACGGGGTCCGTGAGATAGAGCACCTCGAAGCCCTTCTGACGCAGACTCTCGAGTTGTGGACTGGCCGACAATAACTTACGCGTGGGGCCCACGGCATAATAAATGTCAGCCTGACCTTCTTTCATGCGACTGACGTAATCTTTGAGACTCGTGGGCTCGTCGGCATTCGAGGTAGCGAAGCGCAGCAATTGGGCGATGCGCGTCTTGTCTTCTGGATCGAAGTGCAGACCCTCTTTGAGCACGGGTCCGAACGCTTCCCAGAAGATGCGGTATTCGTCGGCGTGCTCGGTGGCGAGTTCTTCCAGCAAAGTCAGGCTGTGATTGACGATCTGCTTGCGAATGGTTTTGACGACCCGCGAGTCTTGCAGAGTTTCACGCGAGACATTGAGTGGTAGATCTTCGGAATCGATGACGCCTTTGATGAAGCGGAGCCACTTGGGCAGCAGTTCTTCACAGGCTTCCATGATGAGGACGCGCCGCACGTGCAGCCGAACGCCGTGCTTGGAGCTTGGGTCGAACAGGTCGAATGGGGGACTTTTCGGTAGAAATAGCAGGCCCGTGAACTCTTGCGTACCTTCCACGTGAAAGTGTCGGCGCGCGCGCGGCTCTTCCCAATCGTGCGTCAGGTGCTTGTAGAACTCATTGTACTGTTCGTCAGTTATGTCTTTGGGCGCGCGCTGCCACAGCGCGCTGGCCTTGTTGGCCGCTGAAAACTCGAGCGCTTTGTCGGGCGACTGGGTGCCAAGTTCAATCGTGTAGTTGACGTAGTCCGAGTAGCGCTGGATCAAACTGCGCAGGCGAAACTCTTCGAGGAACTCAGCCGTGTCTTCGCGCATGTGCAAGATGACGCTGGTGCCCGCGGCCTCGCGCGTGGCTGGTTCGAGCGTGTAGTCTTGCTTTCCGTCAGACACCCAGCGGTGCGCTTGCTCTTGCCCAGCGGCGCGGCTGATGACTTCCACGTGGTCCGAGACCAAGAAGGCACTGTAAAAGCCGACGCCGAATTGGCCGATCAGATGTGGTGCAGACTCGGCATTGGCGTGTGCCTGTTCGATCATCTTGGCGAACTCTCGAGTGCCGCTGCGGGCAATGGTGCCGAGGTTCTCGGCGAGTTCAGCCTCAGTCATGCCAATGCCGTTGTCGGCAATGGTTATGGTCTTGGCTGCTGGGTCAGTCGTGATCTTGATGCTGAGGTTTTCACCCTCGGTCAGCAGTTCGGGGCGGCTGAGCCCTTGAAACCGCAGCTTGTCGAGCGCGTCGGCCGCGTTGGACACCAGCTCGCGCAAGAAGACCTCTTTATTGCTGTAAAGAGAGGTAACGACGAGTTTGAGGACTTCGGCAACTTCAGCCTGAAATTCATGGCGGATGGGTTCAGTCATAGTCGGGCCCAGAAATGTGCATCTTAGCGTCAGTGTCAAGGGGGCAATGCCCCAGCCTGGTCGGGGCTCGAGTACGGTTTTAGCGCCAGCTCTCCAGAAATAGACGCAGCGGCACGGCCGAGGGCGCGATCTCGAGCGTGGACCAGAGCGGCGCATACCAGGCTGCAACCAGGAGAATCATTCCAACATAAAGTAGAAATTGACGCGGCCGTGAGCGACCAAGCCAGTCGATGAAACCAGCGAGCAGCAGCAGCAGGCTCATGTAACTTGGCAGGTAGTGATAGATATATGAGTCGCGGTGGGTCAGGATCCACGGCGCGAGAAAGCCAAAGCAACCGGCGAGCAACAGCAGTATGCTGCGACCGTTTGCTTTGACGAAGGCCAGTGGTTTCGGTTCCGTGATGCTAGGGGGCTCGCCGGTTTCGGGCGTGAGCGTCCAAGCGATACCTCGAGCCAGGATAATGCCGACGACGAGCGCTAGCGTCAGTGTGGCAGACCACCAGAGCGCGATGTTGCCGAGTGACGTTAGGATGCGCACCGAGCCCAGCTGTTGAGTATGCGCCAACATCACGGGTCGCACCGGCAAGAACCACGTGATCCAACCGGAGACCCACGGGTTCTTCATGTCGGTCAGCCCGGCGTGGTGCTCCAAGAGCCGCTGGGTGTCGTGGATCACATCGAGTGGTCCATACGCTTGATTGGCGAGTGCGAGGCCCCGCGCATACTGCGCGAAGTAGACCGCAACCAATGCCGCTGCAAAAAGTGTCGCGTACGCGAGTAGCCTCTTGAGTGGCAGATGCGCAAAAACCAGCATCAGCACGCACGGTAAGACAACGGCAACCCCGCTAAACTTGACGCTTGCCGCAAAGCCAGCGACGAGGCCCGCAGCAAGAACCGTAAACACGTTCACGGGCAGGGTCACAATCAGCATTGCCGCCGCCAGGCTGCATGCCAAAAAGCCGTCCAACAATGCTCCGCGCGAATAGGCAATGAGAAAACCATCGACGCTCATGAACGCAGCTGCCAGCCACCCCGCACGAGCGCTCTTGAACAAGCGCGCCGTTGCTACAGCGCCCAAGACAATGGTCAGAAACCCAAATATAAGCGACGGCAAGCGCCAGCCCGCGGAATTGTCGCCTAGAGCCAGAATCGACTGCGCAATGATGAGCTTGCCGAGCGGCGGGTGATCATTCCAATCCGCCTTGTGGTGCAGATAGTTTCGAGCGTTCTCCACGAAGTGGTGCTCATCGAAGAGAAAGCCGCTTGGGTAGTCAAAGGCATGAATCCTCAGAAAAATGCCGAACAGGAGCATGGCGCCGAGCAGCGCTGCAATGGGTTGTGGTGGCCACCAGGCGTGGCGAGCTGGGCGCTCGGGCGGCGGGGCTTCACCAGCTGCAGGGCTTAGATCGGGCTGAATCATAAATCGCGGCCGAGCATAGGCCGTGCGGCTGCAGAGGCCAATGATGTCTTGCGGATTTACTACTAAAAGCCGTGTGTTGCCCGTGTAGCAGATTGATTTTTTCTTGGATGTTGGTGCGTCACTGATTCCAGACCTCCTGACATGGAGTGATTGAGGGGTTTCAGAACAGGGCATTTTCGACGACGGCTCTCTGGCCTGGCTTGTAAAAGGTGCGCACCAATACCTGTCCGCTTCTTTTCGCAAGACGGGAG
>Ga0265340_10002042_pt1 | contig 11561 bp, 13 predicted proteins | sample 4CB225metaG_FD_202082 | JGI IMG/M metagenome (GOLD analysis project Ga0265340, IMG submission 202082) | Rhizosphere microbial communities from Carex aquatilis grown in University of Washington, Seatle, WA, United States - 4-CB2-25 metaG | ecosystem: Host-associated > Plants > Roots >...
CGATACCGTCTTTCTTCCGGCTAGCTTTATAGCTTAACGCGGCTTGATCGTCCTGCGCACCAACGTTCCTTGCACGCATTGCCCATTAAGGAAACTGGAGAGACTTGGAGGAGGCCGTTCAATTGCCCTTCGGCAGAGCGTGCGCTACGCCCTTGTGGCAGTCGATGCAGGTATAGCTGGCGGCCAGCGATTGATGCATTGTTGCCGGAGAAATTCCGGCCACTTTGGCTCCCGTCGCAGGCTGCTTAACGACAGCCATTGCCGCTATCGTATGACAGTTTCGGCACTCGGCGGAATCGTTAGCTTTCAGCTCCTTCCAGACCTTCTGTGCGAATTCGAGCCGGTGACTTTCGTACTTCGCCGGTGTGTCGAGTTCCCCCGTCAGGTGTCCCCAGAGCTCCGTCGAGGATGCAATATGCTTTATCAGGCCGGGGAGAAAGCCCGGGGGCACGTGACAGTCCGCGCAACCGGCGCGAACACCGAACGCATTTGCGTTATGCCGGCTATGCGCCAGCTCTTCGGCCGGCTTGCTCATTTCGTGACAGGACGTACAAAACGTGTCGCTTGAGGCGAACTGCAGGGCGCCGAAAAAGCCGCCCGTGAAACCTACGCCGACGATAAATGCGAGCAGCCCGCCAGCCGGTATTCCGAGCAAGAACCAACGTTGCGGACGCCGCCACAACCATGCTGCAAAAACCCGGCGTTTCGGCTCAGACGAATCCATACCGCTCACCTTCAATTCGTGTGGCACTTATCACAAGTGGCAAAAACGATTTTGCCGTTGTGACAGGCGAAACACTTTCCATCGCTGCTGTGGTCGGCAAAGGAAATCAGCCCCTGTTTCTGGGTCTGAAATAGCTGCGTGCCTGTAGGCGGGAACGTCGTGTGGCAATCCATGCACACTAAACCCTTGGAGGCGTGCGTAGCATGGTTGAAGTTGATCCGCCCTTGCGCGCCGCCCCGGTAATTGAATGTCCCAACCTGTTGACCAACCGCCGCCAAGCTAAAGAGGCCGAGCAACAGGCAACCCAGCGCCAATCGAAGACCCATCGGAAAGCGAACCATGGATTTCTTCCTCAGAGTACACCCTAGGCCAGAATGTTACGGCTGATGGCGGCAACATTGGGAACATCGGTGAGAACCATGGCCGCTGTCATCTCGTCGCGCATTGTCTTCATGAATAGCGAAACGCCATCCCGGCCGCCGCCGTGAGCGGCACGCCAGAGGTGCCGACCCACCAAGACGGCGTCGGCGCCCAACGCAACATATTTGAGCACGTCGGTGCCGTAGTGGACGCAGCCGTCGGCCAAGATCACCATCTTGCCCTTCACCTTCTCGGCGATCGCGGGCAGCACGTCGGCTATGCCGGCCGTGTGGTCGAGGACCCGGCCGCCGTGATTCGAGACGCAGATTCCTGCCGCGCCGGCTTCGCCCGCCAGAAGGGCATCTTCCGGCGTCGTGATGCCCTTGACCAGAATCGGGATTTTGGTCGCGCGGACCAGTTCGCTCAGTTGAGCAACGGTCTTGGGCTCGACCCCGGTCTCTTTAGAAGTATCTTGCCAGCCCCTGCCGGCCGCATCGATATCAATCGTGATCATCAATGCGTTGGCGGCCTCGGCCAGTCGGATAATCTTGATGTAGTTCTCATTCGGGCGCGGTTTAATGCCGGCGACGACTTTGCCGGGATATCGCGCGACAACGTCATAGCGGGCCTTCGTCACCTCATACGGGTCCGATTGAATGTCGCCGACCGACCCCATGGTGCCTGCATCGACACATCCGCCGATAATGGCGTCGAAGTATTGAGCTTCCGACATGTCGTGGAGAGTCGGGAAATTCACTGCCAATCCCCCAAGTGGCGCCGCCATCGCAGGCAAGGAAATCTTTTGTCCAAAGATAACAGTCGAGCAGTCAGGACTCTTATTGTCGCTCAATGGTCGTAATTTGAGGTGCACGCGTTGCAGGGCAGTGAAGTTGTTTTGGAACGACATGCCGGAACCCAGTCCGCCTATGCCCGGAAATTCCCCAGCGCATGCAACGCCATCGCACTGGGGGCAGACACGGCATATTGGATAGAGAGCCTGGCGAGCCCTTTGATAGACTTCCCCGACGTTTCCTGTCGCACTGGCCGGCCCATAATGCGTGGCCGGCGCCGCTGATGGCGTGCCGGCAGGCACGGCCGGCACTGGCTCGGCAGCCGCTGCCGCCTGGATTAGTGCGCCGCTTGCCAATGCGCCGGCGCCGGCGCCGAGCAAGGCCGAAATTTTCAAGGCTGTTCTTCGGTTTACAGTATCCATACCACACCTCCATCTTGGCTTTTGCCAACAGCCGACATAGCGCGCTACGGCCACTCAGACATACTGAGACCGCTAACCGGGGCAGCTAATCCGCCCGCCGAGTTGTCGCTTCCGTACTCTAAGTGACCGATCGCGGGACTTCGCCCACAACCGAGCAACGTAAGAAGCCGGAAGCGTAGGAGGCCCGCCGATTGAGGCGGCCTATCTCTCTTTTGGCAGCCACCTACCCGCATGTTTCGCCTCTTCACTGGCGAGCAGGTTCAGCAACATTTGTCTTTGGATCTCGTCGGTCACGCGTTCCAGCAACTGGCGATAACGCCGGACATTTTGGTCTTGAATGAACCGATCCATGCTGCCCTCCTTTTTCAAGGGCACGAAGCACGTATGCTGGAACCGTCAAATGAAAATGTCCAGCGAAATGTCCGACATCGGACATAGCAGTTTCAAGACATTATTGATCTGTAATATTGACCTGTAACTCGGACAAAATGCCCAGCATTGAGGGGTTGATCCCGACCCCATGCGTCATCCGTGCAGACGCTAAAAGCCCATCAATGGTTCGAGGAAATTCGAGGTCTAAAATCATCCAGAAGCGCGCGATCCAATTCCTTGCTCCAACGCTAGAAACAATTGCGCCGGCAGGCCCATTATCTTTCGCAGTCGATGGAACAATTATCCTAGGACGCAGTTACGCCCGCACTATACGTGGCTCCTCCGGTCATGGATTGGAGCCAGAGGATTAGATGTAAAGCAGCCATCCCAATACACATAGTGCAAAAAGGGAATGGCCAAGTGCCGCCCTATCCTGAAAGAGAAACAAATGGAAAAGCCAAAAGCTGACTCTGTCGTTGCCGTCTTCGCTGACCACAATGCAGCGGAAGCAGCTGTGAAAAAGCTAACCGCAGCCGGCTTCGAGATGAAGAAACTCAGTGTTGTCGGTAAGGGATATCAAACTGACGAAAAGGTCGTCGGCTTTTACAATATAGGTGACCGGGTCAAGTTTTGGGGCCTGCGGGGCGCATTCTGGGGCGGCCTCTGGGGCCTGTTCTTTGGCGGCCTGTTTATGACGATTCCCGCTGTGGGACCTGTCGTCGTACTTGGATATCTGGCCACCGTTGCGATTACCGCGATTGAAAACGCCGTCATCGTTGGTGGGATGAGCGCGCTTGGTGCGGCGCTCTATAGCGTCGGCATCCCGAAGGACAGCATCATCCAATATGAGACCGCCTTGAAAGCCGACAGCTTTCTGGTGATGGCGCACGGCCCGGCCGACGAAATTGCCCGCGCTAAGACCATTCTCGGCACCTCCAATGCAACCCGCGTCGACGTTCACAGTGCCGCAAAAACGCCCGCTCTGGCGTAACAAATGCCGGCGCTGCGTCGCTAAACTGGACCGCCGTGTCATACGGCGGTCCATCGGACAATAGGAGGAACGCAAAATGTTACGCAACGCTTCAGCAATCAAAGGCTATACCATCGCGGCGACCGATGGTCGGATCGGCACGGTCAGCGACATTCTTTTCGACGATTCCAGTTGGCGCGTTCGATGGGTCGTCGTCGATACCGGCAACTGGCTTCCCGGCCGCAAAGTACTGTTGCCGCTGTCCGCACTCGGCCGGCTTGACGAGAACGGCTCCGAGTTTGCCGTAAAACTGACCATGCAACAGGTCAAGGACAGTCCGGAAAGCGTCACCGATCGCCCGGTGTCGCGCCAAATCGAAGCCAATATCTACGGCTATTACGGCTGGCAGCCCTACTGGGGCACGGACATGCTGATGGGTGGATATGGGTATGGCACCGGCTTTGGCGTCGCTGGCGCCCTGCCAATTATTGAGTCGCGCCAGCGGGCCGAGGACATCACCATCGCCGATGCCAGCGACATCGATCCACACCTCCGCAGTGTTAATGCCGTCAACGGCTATCACATCCATGCGACGGACGGTGAAATCGGCCACCTCGACGATTTCATCGTCGAGGACACCGATTGGAGTATTCGCAGTATCATCGTCAACACGAAGAACTGGTGGCCCGGCAAGATCATCGTCATCGCGCGATCGTCAATCGACACGATCGACTGGACCGATAGCCTCGTGAACCTCAAAATCGATCGCAAGAAGGTCAAGGCCAGCCCGGCCTACGACGCCTCGACAACGATTGACCGGGCCATGATGGAAACATTTCCATAGGCCTATCCGCGAAGGCGGGGCGGCGACGGTTTTTTGATAGACTGCTTTTGATCGAGCAATTCTCGAGGTGACGGCTTTTTAGCGTGAGAGTGGCACCGTTGGGGCGACGACGCTGGAACTCTGCGCGGCGGGACTATCGACCTTCGCCGGCACTTCTTTGTTGCTCGCAGCCCATTGGGAGCCGAGCACGACGAGGACAAAGACCGCGCCCATCAGGAGCCCGGATTTCAATTTCTCTTTGTCGTCGGCGTCCGGCTTTACGGTCGCAGCGTTGCCGGCGCCCGTCCGGCACGGCAATAATCCGGCAAGACGCGTTGCGATTGCCGCCGGTGCAAAATGGTTCGCCAGCCCGCCAGGCAACGCCCCAATCAAGGACGTCAATCTCTGGGTCGCGGCTATCGTTGGCAAATTGGCAAGACTGACAGCCTCTTGCCACGGATCGAGTTCCAGCCTAGCTAGTGCCGAAATCACGCTCAACGGGTGTCCGTTGCCTTCGTCACCGACCGGCGCGAAGAGAAAAGCGTCGAATTCCGAGCCAAGACGTGCAGTCAAAAGCGAACTTGTCATTTCGGCCACCGGGTGTGTGGATTATCGCCGCCCATCGCTCGATCTTGCCGCGCGGTCTCGTAACCGGCGAGCGCCATGGCCAAAGCGGCCATGATAAATAGCTTATGCATGTGCTATCTCCTTCCCCGTTGAGATAACCGGACAAGACAAAAATGTCATACCGCTGAAATCATGCGTTGAGCTAGATCAACGTTCTAGAAATCCGCCCAAAGCCGATCCAGCCAACTCTGCCCGGCTCGCTGAGCCTGAAGCTTCTGGCTCTGCAACGACGACGGCGCCGGCAGTGCGCTCGAAGTTCACCATCGCACCTACGCAAACCTCTTCAACGAATAGGTGGCGATCTCACCGCGCTGTGCAGGACCTGCCATCGACGGGAACTCTCCCTTATGGCCCGCAGGCCGCCAGAGCCAGATCAAGGTCGCAACAGAAGAAGTTGAAATACAAATCCGCCCTGGACGAAAATCGCGATGTTCCGATTTGGATCGATGGCGCATTGAAGAGGGCTTTACAGCCGGATCCGTCCAAACGCTACGAGGAGCTGTCGGAATACGTATTTGATCTTCGGCACCCCAATGCGAGATACCTCAACTCCTCACCTACCCCTCTGATAGAACGCAACGCGTTGCTGTTTTGGCAGGGCCTTTCCTTTATCCTGGCATGCACTGTTCTAGTGTTGTTTGCCCTCCAACACGGCTCTCGTTGACTTATTTACAGAACGCCACCGCCCGAACAGCTCGGGTCAATTTGAAAGCGGCGCCCATTGTTAACGCCGGTGACATGCGTTGGTTGCAAGAAGCACCTTGCGAATAGCAACAGGGGTTAGCTCGTCATCGCCTCTGGGATGGGAAAACAACCATCGCTCGACGTCGGCTTCAGTGGTCGCCCAATCCGGGCGAGGAGGCGGACAATATTGTACACCCGGGATATACTCCATTGTCAGGGCAAGATTTACTTGTACGATCTCGCTTTCGCACGCGCCTAAATTTTTCTTGCAATATTCAAGATAAGGGCCAATCCGCGACGGCACGGTTGCGTCCACGGACCAGACGACTAAACAGCCGATCAAAACTTCCAGGAAAAAAATGGCTGCGATACGCATTCAAGGTGTCCAGCCGATGATCATCAATATTAACGTATCGCGCTTTAGAGACCAACCTCTCCCGCAGACTGCGACCTAGGCGGGATAGATTGCCACAGTCTTTGTAACCGAATCGGCAACGTGCTCTTTCGTAATTATTCCCAAAATCTGATGGGGACGCGGAATAGCGCGTCGGGACTTGGCATCTACCACCAATGCCATCGTGGCCTCGCGCCGCGACATCCGTTTAATGACGGCGAACACCACATCATCTTTGAACACAATTGTGAAATCACGATTCGCAACATCACCAAGAGTGACTTCCGAATTCGCGCGGGCCAACTGCTGGCGAATTCCTGTATTGATACGCAATACGCCTGTAATCCGATTCCCGCGCGTCACCACAACGTGTCGGATGGAGCCCTTGTTTTCCGGCCGGAGTAAGAATTCGTCGAGTCGCATTTCCTCCGGTACAATAGGCACATCGGTTTCCATGACGTCTTGGGCGCGCTGCACCAAAAACATATTGGCATGCAGGCCGCGTGGGACAGGATGGCCGCGCCGAATAAGTTTAAGTGTATAGATGTTTTCGCGTGACAATAGTCGCCGTGTGGCAAGACTCGCGCCGACCGCAAGGATCATTGGCAAGACAATGTTGTAGTCGCGGGTCATTTCGAAAATCATGGTCACGGCCGTCATGGCCGCGCCGGTACCACCGCCCACCATTGCGCCCATCCCGACCATGGCAAATGCCGGGACGCTGACCGATACGTGGAAAACGTGCGCGAGAGCGCCAGCAAATGCGCCGCCAAGCGTCGCCCCCATATAGAGGGATGGTGAAAACACCCCGCCAGAAGATCCGGAGCCGAGACTGGTCGATGTCGCAGCTAGTTTGCAGACAAAAAGCAGCGCCAGTAGCGCCGCACCGGATAGCTGACCGCCGAGGATCGCCTGAATTGTCGCGTAGCCAACGCCCTCGACGTAATAGTGTCCGAAATTTTGGAACAGAAGATACATCAGCATTCCGACCAACAGCATTCCGACGATGTGGCGCGTGTAACGCCCCGGAATCCGGTCGAACGCATCCTCGGCGAGGTGAAGTCCTCGGATGAAGGCTGCAGCGGCAATTCCAGTAAGCGCACCCAGCGCGACGTAGAGCAACAGCGTGAACGCGCCAGCGCCAAGGTTATTTGGCAATGGCGTCATGACCGGAACAGAAAACGCCGGGTCGGGACCGAAGAAAAGCCGGCCGAGGAAGGTGGCAAGACCCGTTGCGGTAGCGAACGGTAGAAAGGTGTTCACGCTCACTTCCGGCAGCATCAGCTCAGTCACGAACATGACGCCGCCAATCGGCGTGTTGAAGGTGGCAGCGATGCCTGCTCCCGCCCCCGCGGCAACCAACGTGATGCGTTGGCCCGGCGATAGCTTCAGGATCTGTCCGAATGTAGAGCCCAACGCCGACCCGATCTGGATAATGGGGCCTTCTCGTCCAACGGCAGCCCCAGTGCCAATTGCGACCGCCGAAGCAATAGACTTGACCGCTGCGACGATAGGACGAATTACGCCGCCCTTATAATAAATGGCGTCCATAACTTCTGGCACGCCATGACCTTTTGCTTCCGGCGCGAAATTTGAGACAATGAACGTTACAATGATTGCGCCCACCACCGGCACCAGGATAACCGCGACACCCCATGGATTTGTCGGAGTGAACAGACTTGAATCGTAGCTCAGCGAGAATGATTGCAGGAAGAATAAGTTATGGATGACGCTGATCATGATTCTAAATAGCAGGGCACCGAAACCAGTAACGATGCCGACAATTGCGGCGAGCATGCATAATGTCGGAATGCCGACAAACGTGGCCGCTGTCGCGCTTTTACGATTTGCCAGTTTTGACGAAGGTTGGAGTTTCATATTGTCCTATCGCTTTTGACCGGGCTCGCAGTGAAACCTCGAGTTCATCGAAGTATCAATAGACACATTGCGGTTGGTGAAAAAGGCATAGCAGCGTAATTTTTATCCAGAATATTCTTAGGCGACGAGCCTTACCCATATTAGCACACTCACTCATTCCGGAAATTGGATATAAGGCAAAGTGGTGGAAACGGCCAAGCGGCCGGCCCTTTAGAATCAAATCGGATTTCGCGTGCACGAATGTCCCTTTTTGGTCATTGGCTTTTGACCTTATCCAAGTCCACGGCGACCGATGTCCGTCGTTGGTTCGGTGGCGGTCTGTGTAAGGGGTTGCTTGTTCGAAAAGTGCCAAAATTGGAAATGACGACAAGCCCCATGGGGAAATAGGGGGCGTTACAGACTTGCAGCTAAAGCCGGATAACCGATAGCCAATAATCGCGGAATAATTACAATGGCGGGATGCCCTCTTCGTCCGAAGGTCGAACGTACAGATGCAAGATTTGTGGCGCCCGCCTGACGCCTTTAGTGACTGTGCCTGCGGAGCAAAAAGAAGGGCCGCCCAAGGTCATTTATTTCAAGTGCGAAAGGTGCGCTCAGGTCGAGATCGTCGATCAGTAGCGCAGTTCACCGCACTATAGAGCAGTCCCCAAGTCGCTTGTTGAGAAGCCGGGACGTCTCGTCGGCCAGCCGCTTTTGTCCGATTTCTGTATATATGTGATCGCTTGGCCAGAGCTTGACCGGTCAAACAACGCTACGAGTTGGCGTTATTTGCTCCTGCCTTGCGAACCGGCGCGGTTTAACTTCTCAGCGCTATTCTCAATAGGCACTCATTGCACATGCCCGGCCACCGGGCTCTGTTTCGATCCGCAGCGGTAAGCCTAACATTGTCCTTTCCGATCCGAATGTTCTGGTCGCATATTTGGAAACCGAGACAATCCAGGGCGCGACCGCCTAAGACGGTCATTTAATTTTTCGAAACCGTAGTCCCTCCCCCGACTGCTCTGTCGCTTCGAAGAACTCAATCCCGTAGCGTTCCGAAAATATGCGAACGAGCAGTTTCAGCATTTCAAGCCTGCGAGCATCCGTACTCCCGCTCGCGTCCGCCTCTATCCTTGCGACGGTTTTTTGCGCAACGCCCGCATCTGCAGCCAAGGTTGACTGATCGATCTCCGCAAGCACTCGGGCTGCACGGATGAGCCGAGCAGAGGGCCATGCTGTAAGGACGGGCTTTACCATTCGTTAAGCATATGGACATTTTTGGTCCTTTTGAAGGACAGAAAGTCTTGTGTCCACAGCCAAAGCGGCATTATCTGTCCATTGAAAGGACTGATAGTGACATACCGTCGATACATCGCGAGCCACCGTTGGCGGCAGAACTCTGCCCGGCTCGCTGAGCTTGAGGCCTCTGGCTTCCGTTGCCGGCTGTGCGACGGCGATGGCGCGGGTAGCGCCCTCGAAGTCCACCACCGCACCTACGCAAACCTCTTCAACGAACAGGTGGGAGATCTCACCGCGCTGTGCAGGACCTGCCATCGCGTTGTGACCGACCATTTGCGCCGCGTTCGTTTTGGCCAGCGCCAACCGGCTCACGCGAACATCCGCACTGCGCTGGACAACCCATCCTCACTTTTCGATCCAACCGCCAAGGAGACAATCTGATGTCTACCCAAACGCTCCGCGTTCGTCTGAATGGCGAACGTCCGCTCCTGATGCACAGCGCCCGGCTGGCCGATCCGCTCGATCCGATCACGGTCGAGCTCGACCGTCTGACCCGCAAGCGGGACAAGACCACCGCCGACCATGAACAGATCTCCAAGGTCGAGTGGCATGGCGGCCTTTGGCTGCACGACGACAGGCCGTGCATCCCCGCAGAAGCCATCGAGTCCGCTTTCGTCGCGGCCGCCAGGACCCGCCGCAGGGGCCGGCAGGCCAAGGCCGGCTTCTTGTGCAACGTCTCGCCGCTCCTCGAATACGAAGGGCCGACGGATCTGGCGTCGCTGTGGAACGACAAGGACTACCGGTTCCGCTTCCCGGTCTCGGTCAACAGCTCGAAGGTGATGCGCACGCGTGCGCGCTTCCCGGTCTGGCACGTCACCGCCGAGGTCGAGTTCCTGCCGAGCCTGCTCAATCGCAACGATGTCTTGGAGATCTTCGAGATCGCCGGCTTCCGCGAAGGCCTGGGCGACTGGCGTCCGAAGTTCGGCAAGTTCTCGGTGACGCCGATTCACTAGTCACGGCACCGCGTGGCGGGGCGTGGCCCGGCGAGGCATCGCACGGCCCGGCGTGGCGAGGCAAGGCGAGAGCTCCAAGTGGGGCTGCTCCTCAATCTTCAATTCTGGAGACACACCCCGAACGGGGTTCAACGTCGAGAGCATTGTAATGCGTAAGCGAGCAGTTGAAACCATTGGTGCGAGCCGGGCGGCGTCGAATGCCGAAGACCGGTCGGCGGGTCACGCCCCGCCGGCCGGCGAACCGGCGAAAGCAGGCGAGCGGGCACACTCGCCATGGCCGTTCAATCTGGGCGACGTAACGCCACTGGAATGGTGGCGCACGATGCCGGCCGATCATCTCGGCGACGCGCAGCGCCTTCACCTCCGCGCCACCATGGAAAAGATCTGCGTGATGAATGGCCACCAGTGGCTTTCCGCTTTCCGGGGATACGCCGCGGCCAGCGTCGCGATCGCCGTCGCGATCGGAGCCATGCCCATCGGCCAGGTCACCCTCGAAGTCGACCTGGCCATGTCGGCGTTGACGCTCTGCGCATTCGAAGGCAGCGCCGGCGCCGCAATGGTCTTGGCGCATATCCTGCGGCGCACCCAGTTTGATCACCCTTTCGGCAAGGATCTTTCCGCGTCGTGGCTGGCGCTCAATCTTTACCGTGCCTTGAACGCGCAGGGACACACTGCCAAGCCGCGCCGTCGTTCGAAGACGTCGAATGCGGCGCGCCGCCGGCACACTTCTCCGTTCACCCCGGTGCCCGCATGAAGGTGCAGATCTTCAGCGATCTCCACGCCGACGTGGCAAAGCCGCGGCCGATAACGGTGGCACCGAACATCGATGCCGTCGTGGTCACCGGCGATACCTGCGAAGGCGCCGAGCGTGGCTTCATCAGGCTGCGCCGGATCGTGCCGATGCAAATTCCCATCATCGCCGTGCTCGGCAATCATGAATTCTATCGGCGCTGCTGGTCAGAGGAACTGGCGCAGGCCCGTGCCGCTGCGCCGCTGTACGGCGTCCACCTGCTGGAAAACGACCTTGTCACTCTTGGCGGCGTGCGGTTCATCGGGGCGAGCTTGTGGACGGACTACGCCCTGTTCGGCATGCACAATCTGCCGCAGGCAATGCTCGCCGCAGGCCTCGGCCTCAACGATCACAAGAGGATCAAGTGGTCGAAGGAGCCCTGGCGGCGGTTTAGGCCGCAAGAGGCGCTGCTGCTGCACAATCGCTCGCGCGTCTGCATCGAGACGACGCTGGCTTCGCCGTTCGACGGCGCGACGGTGGTGGTGACCCACCATG
>Ga0265340_10002044_pt1 | contig 11560 bp, 10 predicted proteins | sample 4CB225metaG_FD_202082 | JGI IMG/M metagenome (GOLD analysis project Ga0265340, IMG submission 202082) | Rhizosphere microbial communities from Carex aquatilis grown in University of Washington, Seatle, WA, United States - 4-CB2-25 metaG | ecosystem: Host-associated > Plants > Roots >...
CCCGTCCATGTGGCGTCGATCAGCGCCCAGCGAACCGTCGGCCACACCACCGTCACCGCCAGAAATGCGATGACCAGCGTGACCGCGAGATTGAGCGGGGTGTCGATGATCCCGGCGGCCCAGCCCGGGAGGCGCGCCCGGCGACGCGCGGCTTCGCCAGCCGGGTAGGCGCTCACCGGACCCTCGCGGAGATGCGGGCGTTGTAGGTGTTTATGACGACGGAGACGGCGAGACTGATGGCGAGGTAGGCCCCGGCCATGATCATGATGGCCTCCAGCGCCTGGCCGGACTGGTTGGCCTCGGTGTTGGCGATGCTGACCAGGTCGGGATATCCGATTGCGACCGCGAGGCTCGAATTCTTCGTCAGACTGAGATAGCTCGAGGTCATTACCGGCAGAATGACGCGCACGACCTGCGGCATGATTACATGCCTGAGCGTCGTCGATGTCGACAGGCCGAGCGCGCGCGCCGCGTCCCACTGGCCGCGCGGCACCGAAGCAATGCCCCCGCGCACGATCTCGGCGATGCCGGCGGCCGAGTTGATCGCCAGCCCGACGAGGAGCGCCGCGAATTCCGGAGAGATCACCACCCCGCCTTCGATATTGAAGCCGTGACGAAGCGGCAACTCGACACCGATGGCGCCGCTTTCCGTCGCGATCAGCGCGGCAAGCAATGCGACGATGACGGGCGTGAGCGCGATGAGACCGCGGAGCCGGCGCAGCCGTGCCGGAATCCGGGGCGCAGCCAGGAAGCCGATCGCGATCAGGGCCGCCAGACCGAGCGCCGCCGTTGCCCCTCCGGCGCCGACGTGCAAAGCCGGAAAGAAGACCCCGCGGTTGGTCAGCATGACACCTGGAATGGGGGCGAGCGCCTGACGCGGTCCGGGCAGGGCTTCGAACGTTGCGATCCAGAAGAACAGCTGGAGAAGAAGCGGCGTGTTGCGGATGGCTTCGACGTAGCCTCGCGCCAGGCCGGCAAGCAGGCGGTTGGTTGAGATCCGCGCAAGCGCAATCCCGACGCCAAGGAGCGTCGCCAGAACGCACCCGAGCGCGGAAACGAAAAGCGTATTCGTCACGCCAACGAGAAGAGCGCGGGCAAAAGAATCTTCCGGCGAGTACGCGATCAGGCTCTCGCCGATGGCGAAGTTGGCCGGCCGCCACAGAAATCCGAAGCCGGGCCTCAGCCCGACCCGCGCCATGTTTGCGGTAAGGTTGAATCCCAGGTAGGCGAGCGCACCGAGTACGGCGGCGAATGCGAAAAACTGGAGAAGCGGCCGCTCCCCGACCAGCATCCTGATCGACCTGCCGGGCGGCCGCCCGCCCGGCCCCGTGAGTCCATGCATCGATGAAGGCTAGCGGAACGGCGGCGAGTAAAGAAGACCACCCTTGGTCCACAGATTGTTGTAGCCGCGATCGAACCCGACCGGGGTATTCTTGCCGATGTTGCGCTCGAAGATCTCGCCGTAATTGCCGACCGCCTTGATGATGTTATAGGCAAACTTCGGGTCGAGGCCGATGGCTTGCCCGAGCGAGGGATCGACGCCCAGGAATCGCTGGACCACGGGGTCCTGGCTGGTCAGGAAACTATCGACGTTGGACTGCGTGATCCCGAGTTCCTCGGCCTCAATCGTCGCGTAGACCGTCCAGTTGACGATTTCGAGCCAGCGATCGTCGCCGCCCGCCACCGCCGGTGCCAGCGGCTCTTTCGACAGCCGTTCCGGAAGCAGGACATAGTCGCCGGGATTGGGCAGTGCGGCGCGGCGAAGAGCAAGATCGGATGAATCCTGCGTCAGTGCATCGACGCGTCCGCTGAGCAGTGCCTGCGTGAACTCGGCGGTGTCTTCGATGACCACCGACTTGTAGGTCTTGTTGTTCTTGCGGAAGAAGTCCGCGATGTTCAGTTCGCCGGTGGTGCCGCTCTGGACGCCGATCGTGGCGCCATCCAGATCGCTGGCCTTGGTCACGCCCAGCGACTTTTTCACGAGGATGCCCTGGCCGTCATAGAAAACGACCGGGCCGAAGTGGAATCCGAGGTTGAACGCGCGCGTGATCGTCTGCGTCACGCCGGACAGGAGAATGTCGAACTCGCCGGCTTGAAGTGCCGGTAGGCGCTGCTGCGGCGACGACGAAGTGAACTGTACCTTGCTCGGATCGTTGAAGACGGTGACGGCCAGCGCCTTGCCGAAATCGATCCAGAACCCGTGCCATACGCCATTGCTGTCGGGGGCGAAGAATCCCGGCTCCGTGCCGACGCCGACCTTGATGAACCCGCGCGCCTTGATCTTGTCGAGCGTGGGACCGGCAAGCGCCAGAGTAGGCGCGATGACGGCTGCACATGCCGCAGCCATCGCCACTGTCCGGGTAAAGCCCCTCAGTCTGTTGAACAGGGAAGAAATGGTATCGTCCTTTCAAATGGCGGTAGTCACAACCCGTAGCTCAGGCGCGGCCCCTGTTGAAGGCATCGAGTGCTGCCGGATTGCCTGAACGGGCAGCTTCCTTCCGGTCCGGGCGTTGGCGCTAGTGATATGTTCTGGCAGGCTCGCCCATCAATCGCCGGACACCGGAGAGTGCTCCGCGACGAATGGCCGGTGCCGCCGCCCGCGGGATTGACGGAGTCGGCCGCGCGAGGGATCCGGATTCGGGCAGTGTTAGCCTGCCGTCGGCTTCTTCCACAATATTCCAAAGCGAACCATATTATGCCAAGTTGCCGGCGCCGATTCCTGTCGCCGAACTTGATCCGGGTTGTCCGAAATGAACGCCGTCCGCAGCCTTGGAACGACCGGCCTGCAACTGACAACCCTGGGCTTTGGCGGCGGGCCAATTGGCTGGCGCACGGCGCCTGACGTGGACCGGGAAGCGGAGGCGCTGTTTGACGCAGCCTGGGACAACGGCATCCGCTACTTCGACACCGCACCTTACTACGGCTACGGCAACAGTGAACGGCGCACCGGTCGCGGCCTTGCCCGCCGCCCGCGCGATTCCTTTGTACTGTCGACCAAGGTCGGGCGGCTGGTCCGGCCGCGCTTCTCCGGCGACCGCGACGAAGCGCAGATCGTTTACGATTACTCGCGCGATGGAGCGATGCAGTCACTCGAGGAGAGCCTCGATCGCCTCCAGCTTGCCCGGGTCGATATCGCCCTCATCCACGACATCGACCGCTGGACGCACGGAGATGCGCAGCCGGCGCGCTTCCGCGAGGCGCTCGACGGCGCATACCGGGCGCTGAGCGACCTGAAGTCCGCCGGCGTGATCCGCGCCATCGGTCTGGGCGTCAACGAATGGGAGGTCTGTCGCGCCTTCGCCGCCGCCGCCCCCGTCGATTGCTTTCTTCTCGCCGGCCACAACACGCTGCTGCGACACGAGGCACGACGCGAATTTCTGCCGTTTTGCCTGGAACGCGGTATCGGGGTGATCGTTGGCGGCCCCTACAACAGCGGAATTCTTGCCAGTGGCGCCGTACCGGGCGCGCAGTTCGATTATGCCCCTGCCAGCGCGGCCGTTCTCGACCATGTGCGGAAAATCGAGGCCGTCTGCGCGCGTTACGGCGTCCCCCTGGCGGCCGCCGCGCTGAATTTCACGCTCCAGCATCCAGCCGTGGCTGCTGTCATTCCGGGCGTCGCCACGGTGGGCGAACTCGAGAGCACCGTCGCCAACTGCCGGCATCTCGTGCCGCCCGAACTTTGGACGAGCCTGAAGAACGAAGGACTTATGGAATGACCCGCCACTACGACACGATCGTGATCGGCGCGGGTTCCACGGGCGGGGTCGTAGCCGCTCGCCTCTCTGAAGACCCGGACCGGCAGGTTTTGCTCCTGGATGCAGGGCCGGATTTTCCGCGCGAGGCTGAAATGCTCCCGCTGGTCGCCGTCAGCGGCGAGCATACCTGGCGGGTCTCCGGCGCGCCGGAGCTCGACTGGGGGCTCTTCGACACGGACCGCGCCGGCCGTCGCGGCGGCAGGCCCGTGCGGCTTCCGCGCGCGCGCATGGTGGGCGGAACTTCGATGGTAAACTCGACCATCGCGGTGCGGGCCGCCGGCGCCGACCTTGACCGCTGGGCGGCACTTGGCAATTCGGGTTGGGATTACCAGAGCCTGTTGCCGCTCTACCGGCGCATCGAAACCGACCGCGATTTCGGCGAGAGCGATCTCCACGGCGGCGGCGGGCCGATCGTGATCAACCGTTATCCCTGCGCCAACTGGGCGCCGGTCAATCGCGTCTTTGCCGAGGCCTGCGACCAGGCCGGCTTCCCCTGGAGCGACGACCTGAACCGGCCGGGTTCCGACGCGGGCGTGGCCGGGGCGATGCCCCACAACCGCTTCAAGGAGGCCAGGCAGGGCACGTTGAACACCTATCTCCGCGCGGCACGGCCACGACCCAACCTCACCATCCTCGGGGAGGCGCTGGTGGATGCTGTCGACATTCGCGATGGCCGCGCGCATGGCGTGCGCTGGCTGGGGCCGGAGGGCGTCGCGGCGGCGACCGCGACGCGCGTCGTCGTCTCCGCCGGCGTCTACAACAGCCCGGCAATCCTCATGCGTTCAGGCATCGGCAATCCTCAGCATCTCCGCGATCTGGGCATTCCCGTTGTCGCCGGGCTGCCGGTCGGCGACAACCTGACCGACCATCCCGGCTGCGCATTCTTCTTCAGCGCGGCGCGCGGCAACAGCCTGGTCGGGCGCCTCTTCGCCACGATCCTCCGCGACGAGGCCCGCGATGCAGGCAAGCCGTGGTGGCAACTTCACCCGTTTCCCGTCGATGAGGAGGAGGGCATCTCGGGCTTCTTCGCCTTCCTGTGTGACCAGCGCGCATCGGGCACGGTCAGGCTGAAGGATGCCGATGCCAGATCCCTGCCGCTGGTCGACCACGACTATCTTGCCGATCCCGCGGACATCCCGCGCTTTCGCGACGCGTTCGAAACGATGCGCCGGCTTGTTTCGCAGCCCGCGATGCGTGCCATCGAAGCGCGCCTTCTTCACGACGGCGGTGATTTTGCCGACTACGTCAAGGCGACGATGGCCTCTGCCCATCACCAGAACGGAAGCTGCAGAATGTCGAACGATCCGCGCGAGGGGGTGGTTGATTCACACCTGCGCGTCCACGGCATGGAGGGTCTCTATGTCGCCGATTCCAGCGTCTTTCCGGACAACATCATCCACAACACCAATCTGAGCTGCCACGTCATCGGCGAGAAGCTCGCCGACGAAATCCGCGCCGGCTCCTAAAGGTCGCGGATCTTGCCGCCGTTCAGTTCGGCAATGATACCGGGCAGCTTCGGCAAGAACGCGTCGCCGTATCCGCGGTTGAGTGCCAGCCGCATCGTCTGGTTGACGGCCTGTCCAAGATAAATCGCCACGCCTGCGTCCTCCGCCAGTCGTGTGTACGTGCGGACGTCCTTGGCTGCGTTCTTCAGGTTGCCTTTGAGCGCCGTATCGTCGCCGCTGCGAACCCACGGCTCGAGCATCTTCCACATCTTGCCGTCGGCGCCGCCGGCGGAGAGTACATCGCTGAGCGCGTTGAGATCGACACCGGACTTCGCCGCGGTGGCGAAGGCTTCCGCGAACAAGGCAACCATGCCGATCGTCACCGAGTTGTTGACCAGCTTGCACGTCGTGCCGGCGCCGAGCGGCCCGCAGTGCACGATCGTATCGCAGTAGGTCTCCATGATGGGCCGCACCCGCGCCACCACGTCGGCGTCGCCACCGACGTAACTTGCAAGCTTCCCCGCCTCGGCTTCGCGCGGCGAACGGCCGAGCGCCGCGTCGAGCATGGCCACGTCGCGCCGCGCGAGATCGCCGCCAATGCGGCGCGTCACGGAGGGATCGGCGGTGGTGGTATCGACGACGATAGCGCCGGCCCTCAGCCCGGCCATCAGGCCGGTTTCGCCGTCGACGGTGGCTTCCACCTCGCGCGACGAGGGCAGGCACAGGAAGACGACGTCGCTGCGCCGCGCGAGGTCGGCCGGAGAAGCCGCTTCTTCCGCGCCGCGTCCGACGAGATCGTCGACCGGCTGCCGGTTCCTGCCGCCAAGGATCGTGAGCGCGTAGCCTCCGCGCTCCAGAATGTTGCGCGCCACGCCATGGCCCATGAGGCCGACGCCGACAAATCCGATTTTCGGCTTGGTCATTTGGTTGCCTTTGCGAGCCGGTAGACCCGTGTCGCAGTGCCTTCCAGAACGGCCGCGCGCTCGGCAGGCGACAATCCCGCGATGACCGCGGTCGAGATGCGATGCCACGTGGCGTAGTCGGACGCGAGGTCGAGCGGCGGCCAGTCGCTTGCCCACATCACGCGTTCCGGCCCGAACGCGGCGATCACGTGCTCGGCATACGCGCGCACGTCGTCCAGACCGGCACCCGGGCCGGCGCAGTTCATCAGTCCCGACAGCTTGCAGCTTACGTTGGGGAGCCGTGCAAGCTCGCTGAGATCGCTCGCCCAGGGTGCGAACTGCCCGCCTTTGACGTCCGGCTTGCCGCAGTGATCAAGGACGATCGCCAGTTCCGGCAGCCGGCGCGCCAGCGCAGTTGCCAGTGGTATCTCGCGCCAGTTCTGTACCAGAATGTCGAGGCTGAGGCCGTTCGCACGTAACGCCTTCCAGCCACGCTCGAGCTGCGCATCCAGAAGATATGCGATCGAGCGGTTGTCGTCGCGGATCGGGCGGATGCCCTTCACGATCGGAATCGCGGCGAGCGCCGAAAGCTCCTCCTCGATTGCCGCCGACGCTGGCTCGGCCCAGGCCACCACGCCCGCGATCCAGTCGAAGCGCCGCGACAGGCCGACGAGATAGAGCGCCTCGGCCAGCGTCTCCGCCGCCTGCACCGCCACGATTCTCCCGACGCCCGCCGCGTCGAGCCGAGGTCGCAGGTCCGGTGGCTCGAGATCGCGGTAGATCGGCGCCATCGAGGCATTGATCGAGATGTTATCTCCGCGTGCCAGCCGCCAGAGATGGATGTGGGCGTCGATGGTCATGGATTACCCTTGCAGCATGGGCCGAGTGTTCATTTGACGGTGTCCAGCCCAAACGCCTCCGACAGGCGCTTGCGGATCACGATGAGTGCCACCAGCGGCGGCAGGATGAAGATGGTGGCGCCGGCGAAGATCTGTCCGTAGAGCGGGCCCTGCGGCAAGACATAGCGCAAGAGCAGCGGCAGGAAAGTCAGCGACTTCTGGCTGGTCACGATGAGCGCAAACAGGAAATCGTTCCAGCAGAAGATGAAGTTGAGCACCGTCGTCGACAGGATCGCCGGGCCGGCGATCGGGGTAACGATGAACCAGCACACCCGCCAGCGCGACGCGCCGTCGAGCTGCGCCGCTTCCTCGATGTCGTAGGGAATGCCTTCGAAGAAGCTCGCGATCATCCAGATGGAGAAGGGCAGGGTGAAGGTCAGGTAGGTAAGGGAGAGCGCCGGGATGGTATCGAGCATGTTGAGCTGCCGGAACATCAGATAGAACGGCAGCACAAGCACGATGCCCGGCACCATCCGCACGCCAAGGATTGCAAGCGCGACGGCGCGCAGGTTAATGCGGAAACGCGTCAGGCCATAGGCCGCGGGAATGGCGAGCAACGTTGACGCGACCGTGGCTCCGATCGATGCGAGCGCGGAGTTACGGAGGCTGAGCCAGAACTGGTGCTGCGCGAACACCTCGCGATAGTTGTCGAGGCTGGCCAGACTGAAATCGGCGAGACCGCCGACGCGGTCGGCCGGCATCAGCGACGAGATGGTCGCCCACACCGGCGGAAAGAGGAAGAACGCCGCTGCCAGCAGCCCGGCCGCCGTCAGCAGCGTCTTGTGCGATCTAGCGGCGGACATGCGCGCTCTTCCACATCAGGCGCAGCATGACCACGGCGGCGATCATCACCAGGGCGAACACGACGAACGCCACCGCCGCCCCGCGGCCAACCTCGAACTGCTGGAACGAGGTTCGATACGCCAGGAAGTTCAGGATCTCCGTGCTGTTGCCTGGCCCGCCTTGCGTGATCACCAGCACGAGGTCGAGATAACGCAGCGAATCGATCAGCCGCATGATGAGAGCGACGAGCAACACCGGCTTCAGCATCGGCAGCTCGACCAGCCGGATGATCTGCAGGTCGCTGGCGCCATCGACCCGCGCCGCCTCCACCACATCACCGGGCAGGGAGAGGAGCCCCGACAGCAGGATGGAGAACATGAACGGCGTCCACTGCCAGACGTCGGCAATGACTAGGCTGTAGAGGGCAAGGTGCGGATCGTTGACCCACAGCGGCCGCGGCAGGCCGAGTGCGGCAAGCGCTTCGTTGAAGAGGCCGAACTGCGGGCTATAGAACGAACGGAAGTAGAAGGCCCACAACAACGGCGCGACGAGGAGAGGCGTCATCAACAGCACGCGAATTGCGGGAAAGGCGGGCAGTCGTCGGCGAATGCCGGCGCGGACGAGGAACGCGAGCAGCAGCCCGAGCCCCAGTTCCAGCGCCACCGACAGAAGCGAATAGGTCAACGTCACGCGCAGCGTTTTCGGCAGCGTCGGGTCGTTGAAGATCGCGACATAGTTGCCGAATGCCGTCCATCGGCGCACGCCCGAGATCAGGCTCCAGCGCTGCAGGCTGATCCAGAACGAGTAGCACAGCGGGTAGATGAAGATGGCGACGAGCGTGGCCATGGCGGGGGCCACGAACGACAACGCCATGACGATCTCGCTCGGCCGGCGTCGCCGTATCGGGGCGGGCTGTGCGGTCATTTCGGAAGCACCACGGCTGAAAAAGAAAGCCCGGCCGCACCGTGTCGGCACGGCCGGGCGAGGCGGGGAAGATTAATAGTATCCGCCGTCCTTCATCACCTGATCGACAGAGGCAACGGCCCGGTCGAGCGCCGTCTTGGCATCGATCTCTCCAGCAAACGCCGAGCTGAGCTGGGCGCTGATCGCCGCGTCGATCTGGCCCCATTCCGGAATTTGCGGCAGGGGCTTGGCAACCTTCAGATTCTCGGCCAGCGATGCAAACCACGGCTCGGCATTGACGTTGGCCTGCCATGCCGAGTTGCGGCACGGCTGACCGCCGCTCTGGACGATCTTGTTGATCTGCACGTCACGCGAGTTGAACCACGCCACATATTTTCCGGCGGCTTCCTTGTTGGCCGAGTAGTTCGACACGGTGAGACCGATACCGCCCATGACGGGCGCCCGGCGTACCGAGCCCATGGGCGCAATTCGTGTCGCCAGCTGCGGCTTGACCTCGGGTGAGGCGATCTTGATCGAATCCGGAATCCACGACACCGGGTCGAGCGCGGCGAGGCCGGTCGCTAGCGCCTTCACCTCGTCGCTCTCGGTGTAGGCGCCGCCGCCCGGCGGCATGGTCTTCATCAGCTCGAGCAGAAACGACAGCGAATCGACGCCCGGCTTCGCGTTGAAAATCGGGTGCCACTTGTCGTCGAAAAGTTCGGCTCCGTTCGACCACGCAATCGGCAGCCAGACCAGCACCGCCTTGGTCAGGCGCTCGGTGCCGGCGACGAAGCCGTAGCGGTTCTTGGTGGCGTCGACGACCTTCTGCGCCGAGCTGAGCACATCCGCCCAGGTATCCGGGGCAGAGAGCCCGGCGTCGGAGAGAAGCTTCTTGTTGTAGATGTAGTTCTGGCAGTTGCCGATCGTGGCCATGCCGTAGGTCTTGCCGTTCAGCGCCCAGACATCGCGCAGGCCTTGCGGGGTATCCGAGACGAAGTCCGCCATTTCGGCTGCGGGAACGAGATCGTCGAGCGCGGCCAGGTGCCCGGCCTTGGCGTAGCCCTTGAGGAACATGTAGTCGACCTCGACCACGTCGAGCTCGGAACTCGCCGCAGCAAAGACCGTCGCCTCCTTCTGCATCGCCTCGTTGTAGCCCATGGCGACGTTGTTGACCTTGATGCCCGTCGCGGCAGTGAATTCGGCGGACAGTTTCAGGAACGGGTCGCCGAAAATTCCCTCGCCGAGGGTCAATACGTTGATCGTCGCGTCCGTGGACGCCGCCGCACCGCCGGCGCGTCCGGCAAGCGCAATCGCGCCGGCCGCCATCGTCGTGTTCAACAGGAATTGGCGGCGGCTCCAATGCGGTCCGTGTCTGCTGGTCATTGTTGTTCCTCCCTTGCCGATCCCCCCGACGCTGCAAACGCGTCGGCCAGCGTTCGGCAGCGATGGTCCGTTGGAACCATTTGATGCAGATTGGCACCAGATGAAACATCGCGCAAGCCTTAATGGCGCGAGTCGCGTCAGACTGCTTCAGGGGCAGGGTGGTGCAGGGTGGTCAGGAGAGGCACGGGTCGCTTCTCGCTGCGCTCTCGGCTGGGGGCCGTCGGAGCGTCAGTTCGCCGCCGGACGCGGCATCGCGCCGGCGATGATCATGGCGAGCGCCTCGTCCTTCGTGACGTGGGGCGTTTTTACGGTCCCGACGACCCGGCCATTGCGCATCACCACCAGCCGGTGCGCCAGCTCGAACACATCGTGAATGTCGTGGCTGATCAGCAGGATGCCGATCCCCTGGCTGGAAAGCTCGCGCACGAGCGCACCGACCTTGGCCGTCTCTTCAGGACCAAGCGCGGCGGTCGGCTCGTCCATGATCAACACGCGGGCGTTGAAATGGATTGCCCGGGCTATGGCGATCGCCTGCCGCTGCCCGCCGGAGAGCGTCGATACCAGGTTGGCGAGGTTGGGCAGCCGGAGCTTCATGCGCTCCAGTGTCCGCCGCGCGTCGGCTTCCATCGCGTCCTCGTCGAGGAACCCCAGGAACGACGTCGTCTCGCGGCCGAGGAAGAGATTGGCGACCGAATCGAGGTTCTCCGAGAGCGCGAGCGTCTGGTAGATCGTCTCGATGCCGTGCGCGCGCGCATCGCGTGTCGAACGGATGGAGACCGGCTTGCCGTTGACGCGAATTTCCCCGCTGTCGGGTGGATAAACGCCGGACAGCATCTTGATCACCGTCGACTTGCCGGCGCCGTTGTGGCCGAGCAGTCCGATAACCTCACCCGGATAGACGCTGAGGCTGACATCCTGCGCCGCGTGCAGGCCCCCGAACGACTTGCTGACCCGCGACAGCTCGACCAGCGGAGTGGGGCTCATATGCGTCGGGCCTTGCGATAGATCATGTCGATGAGCACCGCGAGGATCAGCACCGCCGCGAGGATCATGTTCTGCAGGGGCGTCGAAATGCCCATCAGGATCATGCCGCTCTGCAGGCTCTGCATGATGAGCGCACCAAGCAGCCCGCCGGCGATTGTCCCGACTCCGCCGGAGAGCGACGTGCCGCCGATGACCGCCGCGGCGATGACGCTGAGTTCCATCATCGTGCCGGTGACGCTCGCCGCCGCGTCCAGCCGCGCCGTCACCACGATCGAGGCAAGGCCGCACAATACGCCCATGAGCACGAACAGCTGAAACGTGAGCCTGCGCGTATCGATGCCGGCAAGCGCGGCGCTCTCGGGACTGCCCCCAACCGCAAAGACATGCCGTCCAAACCGGTGTTTGCGCGCGATCGCGGTCATCAGCAGACCGACGCCGATCAGGATCAGGACAGGAATGGGAATGCCCATCGGCACATGGGTCGTCGGCTGCAGGAACGCATTCAT
>Ga0265340_10002046_pt1 | contig 11557 bp, 9 predicted proteins | sample 4CB225metaG_FD_202082 | JGI IMG/M metagenome (GOLD analysis project Ga0265340, IMG submission 202082) | Rhizosphere microbial communities from Carex aquatilis grown in University of Washington, Seatle, WA, United States - 4-CB2-25 metaG | ecosystem: Host-associated > Plants > Roots > Rhizosphere...
GGGAAGAAGACCGCTGAGGAGATCCTCGACTCCCTGACTCGATATCTCCCACGATTCGCCAGCACAAACACATAGGGACTTATCAAACGAATTTCAGGCGGGCGACACTAGGCAGGCTCGCGGGAAAATGCCCCGGCGACCTCGGCGGCAATCTCGACCCAGGTCCGGGTGCCGTCGACAGTGATCACGCGATACCCGAGATCTCGGGCTTGTTCGGCAACCAGCGCAGCGAAAACCGCGTCCCGTTCCATCCACCGTTCGAAAGCTTCGGCTGGGTCGGGAGTCTCTTGGAGTAACGCCCAGGCCCAGCTTCGGCGGGCGTAGTGCCGGCGCTGGAAGTCGGCCGTCGGGACGAGCCACACCGCGCGATCGGTCACGATCGGCAGATCCGCCAGTAGTTCCGGCAAGAGCGCCGCGCCCTCGACCACCGGAGCTTCCTGGAATTCCCCGAGATCCCGCAAGATCATCGGGAACTGCTCGTGATACAGCCGGATCACATCGGCGACCTGGACGTCGAGGGGCTGAGCTATCCGATCCGCGACGCTCAGAGCGACCACTTTCTTCAAGGTCGGCCCGTCATCGAGGTCGGCGGCCAGAGCATGACCCTCGAACGCATCGTCACAGGAGTACAGGGGACGGCCTCGAGTGGCAGCCAACTGCGCCGCGATGGTGCTCTTGCCCGAGCAGGGCGATCCACCGATCCACAGCGAATCGACCCACAGCGAGCCGGCGAGGTCGGAAGGCATACGCACCATCGTCCCGCATCAGGCGACAGGTCAGGTTGCGGTGGCCGGCCCTCCGGCGATCAGGTCGGGGCGGCCGAAGTTCTTGCTGTACAGGTTCTATTGCTGTTCACCCCGGCCTCGGAACGGACCACGACGACCAGCCGGAAGCAGTACCTGGCGGTGCTGCTCGCCACCGGCATCACCGCCCGGCCCTGGCCCGGCCTGAGCGTGAGGCTCTCGGGTTTCCACGGACCGCCGGCAGTGGAGCGATAGAGCACGGAGAGAGCATCGCGATCACGCGGCGAGGTCCAACTGAGCGTTACTCTCGTCCCCGCATCACGGATGATCTTCAGATCGTGGGGGGCCTCCGCACGACCTCCGGAAGGGGTGCTGGGGCCGGAGGCGGGTCCCCTGGGCGTGGTGAAGCCCTGGACCTCCGGTGCCTTCTCCGGGGGGCCGGCCAGCATCCGGACCACGACGAAACCGACCACAAAACACGCCAATACCGCTGCGACGGCCAGCCCGCGGCGGCGTCCTGGAGCGCCGACGGCGGAGCCTCGCCCCACGTCGTCGCCGGACGCGCGGCTCCCGCCAACACGTTCGGTGCCGGCTGCGAGAGTGACCCGGAGTGACGCCGGCGGAGGCCGGACCGGACCGACCAGGCCAGCCGTTTCATCACTGGAGACGCCGGTTGTCTCAACTCTGGAGGCGCCCGTTTCAAGCGTGCGGGCGGCAGCCGGAGCGGCTGCGGCGGTGAGCGCATCGCTGAGGTCCAGCACCCGGGCCGGACGGCGAGCCGGATCCGGGGCCAAGGCGTTCACAAGCAGCTCGGTCACTTCATCGGGCACCCCAGTGGCCCGCAACCGATCGGCCGGGGGTGGCTGGCTGGTCCGGCGCAGTTCGTACCGAGCGCGAAGCCCCAGCTCCGTCGGGGCCGGCGGGGCACCGTGCGGGGGTTCGCCGCTGAGCAGGGCCCAGGCGGTCGCCGCCAGGGCGTAGACATCCGAGGAGATGGTCTGGACGGCGGCGCCGGTGTCGGCTTCAGGGGCGCTGTACCCGGGAGTCAGAGCCTCGGTCTGTGGTGCCTGAACGGTCGAGTTGATCGCCCGGGCGCAACCCAGGTCACCCACGGCGGCCCCGAGTTCACTGGACCGCAGAATGTTCCGCGGCGAGACGTCGCGGTGCAGGTAATGCTGCCGGTGCATGGCGTCCAGACCCTGGGCGACCTGGCCGACGAGCTCGGCCACCGCCGGCAGCGGGAGCCGGCGTTCTTCGGCCAGCAGTTCGGCCGCGCTGCCCAGATCGTAGTAGGGCATCACCAGGGCCGGTCGACCGTCCGTGGTCTCGGTGCGTAGCAACGTGCCGACGACGCCCCGCGACGAGGCCAGGCGTTCGCCGATCGCGGCTTCGGCGGCGAACCGCTCCCGGGTTTCCCGGTCCCGGTCCCGCGCCACCTTCAGGGCGACCCGCCGACCCCCGGCCAGATCCTCGGCCGCGTAGACAGTGCTGAATCCGCCTGAACCCAGCTCCTCAAGCAGCCGGTAACCGGCCACGCCCGTGACCGCCGGGCCGGCCGTCCGCAGCCGCATCCGTCGCATCCCAGCATCTAACCGCGCTGAGGGACTTCACGGCGACTGCTCCCCGATCGCTGATGTCGCTGCCGGACCTCACCCCAGGGCGGGGAGGACGTCAGATCTTCAAAGTTTGGGTAATTGGAAAACTCTTCCCCCGAGAGGCTTTGATGGCCAAACTGAAGGCCCCGACGCACCGGGCGGATGACGAGCGATGATGGCCGATCTGTCTCGGCCGAAAATCCTAAGGGTGGTGGAACGGCTGATAACCGGAACAGGCACCAGCACACTGGGTAACTCCTGGCTGGCGGGAAAGGCCGCCGCTAGCGCCGCAATGGATGAACTCGAGGGCGCCGAGCCGTCCTTGGTCCTGGTCTACGCCTCGGTGCGTTACGAACTCAGCCAGTTGCTGGCCGGGATCCGCGCGGTGACTGGCTCGGCGGCATTGGCCGGCGCGACCAGTTGCGGGCATTTCGCCGGTGACACCGTGGTCGAACCGGGCCAAGGCGTTTCCGTCCTGCTGCTCGGCGGTAGTGACTACGGCTTCGGAGTGGCCTCAGCCAGTGGCATGAGGGTCGATCCGGAAGCAGTTGGCCGCTCGGTCGCTCGGAAGGGCAGAACCGCGGCCGAACGGGAACAGTCCGAACCGCGCCCCTACGCCGCCATGATCTTGTTCACCGATGGACTGGGCGGTGATCAGCAGGCCGTGCTCACCGGCGCCCACCGGGTTTGCGGTGCCTCCGTGCCGATCGTCGGGGGCGCTGCCGCCGATGACCGGCTGCTTCGACAGACGAGCGTCTTCCATGACGGCGCCGTGCTCACGGACTCCGCCGTCGGGATCTGGATATCGTCGTCCAGACCACTGACCGTGACCTCTGCTCACGGTTGGAAGCCGGTCAGTCTTCCGTTGCTGATCACCCGGGCGGACGGCTCGGTGATCCACGAGATCGGCGGCCGCCCTGCGCACGACGTCTACTGGGAACTGGCCCGGACGCTCGATGCCAGGCCGGCGGTCCCCGGTGGGCCGACCTGGCAGACCAGCTATGCGCTCGGATTGATCGAGCCGGACGGATCTCATCTGGTACGTGGGGTTTTCGCGAGCACGGACGGATCCATCAGCGCTTTCACCCCGCTGCCGGCCTACTCCGCGGTCCAGTTAATGACGGCGGATCCGGGCACTTTGCTGGCGGTCGTGGACGGCGTGATCGACGAGACTCTGATTTACGGTGACGAATCCGTCGTCCTCGCTTTTGACTGCATCGCTCGAATGGATATTCTCGGCGACGCCTATATCGAGGAGATCAGCCGGATGACCAAAGCGGCCGGTGACGCACTGTGTTTCGGAGCATATACGTACGGTGAGTTCGCTCGGGCGAAGGGGGTGGGCGGGGTGCATAACGCGACGTTGACCACGCTGGCCCTATGAGTGATCAAGCGATTCCGGTGCCGGGCTTCTCGACGTCCACTTCGGCCTCGTGAACGATTCGCCGTCGGAAAGTCCCGGCGACGAGGTACTACGGCTGAGAGCCGAAGTGCAGACGGCCAGGGATGCCGTCGAACAGGCTTATCGTGACTCATCGCGGTTGATTCGGTTGCTCGCCGTAATCGGCGAACCCGCCGAGCCGGATCTGCTGATTGATCGTCTGCTCGGCGCGCTGTCGGAGGTCTTCTTCGCCGATATCACCTGCCTCGTCTACACCGACGGGGTGACGACCGACATCCTGGCCGCCCGCGGCTTCGGCGAGGGTGACCCGCGGCAACTGCCGGAGCTACCGAACGCCGGCTCCCTGCTGCCCACGAACCGGCTCGGATCGTGGGTTCGGCCGGACGACGGCCCAGCTCCGCAGGTGGCCGGCGTCGAGATCCGATCGCTGGCCCAGGTGCCGCTGTCGGACGACGCGCTCAGCGGTGAGGTACTGGTCCTGCTCCGGGCCGACCCGCGCCCGTTCAGCGCCGGCGAACTGCAGATGCTGCAGTCGGTGGCGCTGCGGCTGCGGGCCTCGGTGGAAGAGGGCGAACGCCGGGCCGGAATCGAACGGCTGGCCCGTACCGGACACCGGTTCACCCATCACCTGGCGTTACTCCCACTTCTCGATGAGGCCCTCGAGGTGTTACGGGACATCACCGGGGCCCAGGCAGCCATTGCCGTCACCATCGACGGGCCGACGGCCACCCAGCGCGCGCACAGCGGGACGCCCGAGAGGTCCTTGAGCTACTGGCCGCATCCGGCCCAGGAGCTGATCGCCTGGCCTTCGGTCGCCGACGGGCAGCCGTTCAATTGTGACGATCTGCAGCAGAGGCCCGGCGTCGCCGGCAATCCGCAGCTCGACTGGATCCGCAGCCTGCTGTGCGTCCCGGTGCTGCGGGACGGTAGCCCGGTGGCCCTGCTGTACGCGGGTCATTCCCGGGTCGGGTTCTTCTCCCAGGCCACCGTCGACGCGGCCGCGGTCCTGGCCGCGTATGTCGGGGCGGCGCTCGTCAACGCCGGTCTGTACAGCGCCCTGGCCAGCAACGAGTCCCAGCTCCGGGTACTCACCGACGAGCTCCGGCTACGGGTCACCCACGACTCACTGACCGGTTTGGCCAACCGCGATCTGGCCCGGCAGCTCCTGGACGCCAGTCTGCGCGCGGACCGGCCGGAAAAGGTTGGGCTGCTGTTCTGCGATCTGGACAAATTCAAGGCGATCAATGACCGGCTCGGGCATGAAGCCGGCGACGATCTGCTTTGCCAGGTCGCCGACCGGCTGCACTGCTGCGTTCGCACCGGCGACCTGCTGGCCCGGCTCGGCGGCGACGAGTTCCTGATCGTGTTGCCGACCGTCGAGGATCTCGCCGCGGTGACCCAGATCGGCAACCGGATCCTCGAGGCGCTCGACGCCCCGTTTTTGCTCGGCGGGGCGAGTGTGCAGGTCGCGGCCAGCGTGGGCGGTGTCGTGGGGGAACGGGGCGCCGGCGGAAGTCAGGCCGTCGATCTGCTCCGTGACGCCGATGCCGCGATGTACGAAGCCAAGAACCGGGGCCGGGGCCGGGTCGAGGTGTTCGACCGGTTCACCGCGCAGAAGGCGGTCGATCGGCTCACCCTGCGGGAAGAACTGCTGACCGCCCTGGACCGCGGCCAGCTAGAGCTCAACTATCAGCCGATCGTCCAGCTCAGCGACGGCCGGGTAACCGGATTCGAGGCCCTGCTGCGCTGGAATCACCCGGAACTGGGCCGTGTCCCCCCGGCTGACTTCATCCCGATGGCGGAGGAGACGGGTGCGATCACCGCGATCGGTGGCTGGGCCCTCCGGGAAGCCTGCCAGCAGCTCGCCCGGTGGCAGGAGGCACGGCCGGAGCCACTTTCCATGGCGGTGAACGTCTCGCCCGTCCAGTTGCTCGACCCGGCCTTCGCCGACCGCAGCGTAAAGATCATCAATGCGGCCGGGCTGGAGTCGCAGCACGTCTGGCTGGAGGTGACCGAGAGCATCGAGGTCACCGACCGTCTGGTCGAGCAACTGCGGACGCTGCAACGCGGCGGCGTCCGGGTCGCCATGGACGATTTCGGGATGTCGTACTCCAACCTCGGCTACCTCAAACATCTGCCGGTCGAGCGGCTGAAGGTCGACCGCGAGTTCGTGGCCGGCCTCAGCAGCGACCCGGAGTCGGAGGGAAACGGGATGGATCTGGGGATCGTCCGGGCCATTCTGGCGATCGCCGATTCCGCCGGGATGTCAGTGGTGGCGGAGGGAATCGAGACCACCGAACAACGAAGAGTGCTGACCGAGTTGGGGTGCCAACAGGGTCAGGGTTTCCTGTTCGCCCGGCCGATGACCCTCGGCGAGGCGTCCGAACTGCTGAAGCTGGACCGGGCCGACCCAGCCGAGGCCACCGGGCCGGCCGTCCGGCATGATCAGCCGCTGCTGCAGCCGCTGCCGTGATCACAGTCGAGGCGGGTCAGGCAAAGTCCATCTCATCGTCCAGGCTGCCGTACTTGAGCGTCAGCAGATCCAGCGGGTAGTTCTGGTACTGCCGCCATGGCCGGCTGGATCCCTGCCGGGGCAGCGTGCCGACCGACCGCAGCACATAACCGGAGGTCAGATCGATCAGTGGCCTGGTCGGCCGACTGGGGTCGGGCGCCCGCGGTGTGCACTGACGATACTGGTGCTCCCGCAGGTAATGCAGCAGTCGGCAGACGTAGTGCGCGGCCAGATCGGCTTTCAGGGTCCAGGAAGCATTGGTGTAGCCGATGGTGACGGCGAAGTTGGGGATCCCGCTGAGCATGATGCCCTTGTAGCCGACGGTCCGGGACAGGTCGATCTTGCGACCGTCGACGTCGATCCCCATTCCCCCGAGCATCAGCAGGTTCAGCCCGGTCGCGGTGACGATCACGTCGGCCTCGAGTTCGACGCCCGAGGTCAGCCGCAGGCCCTGTTCGGTGAAGGTCTCGATGCCGGCCGTGACCATCGAGGCGTCACCGTCCTGGATCGCCCGGAACAAGTCACCGTCCGGGACCACACAGAGCCGCTGGTCCCAGGGCTGATAACTCGGCGCGAAGTGGGTTTCGACCGGGTAGCCCGGCGGCAATTGCCGGGCCACCCCCTTGCGGAGGATGGCTTTCATCGCCTCCGGAGCCCGGCGGCTGAACTGATAACTCAGGCCCATCCGGAGGATGTTCTTGACTCGGACCACCCGGGCCGCCAGCGGAGCCGGCAATCTCCTCCGCGCCAGGTCACCGAGCCGGTCCCGGGCCGGCATCGAAACCACATAGCTCGGGGAACGCTGGAGCAGGGTGACGTGCGCGGCGTCAGCGGCCAGCGCCGGGACCAGGGTCACCGCAGTGGCTCCGCTACCGATCACGACCACCCGTTTCCCGGTGCAGTCGAGGTCCGCGGGCCAGTGCTGCGGGTGCACGATCTGGCCGCCGAACCGCTCAACTCCCTCGAAGTGCGGCGTGTACCCCTCGTCGTAGCGGTAGTAGCCGGTGTTACTGAACAGGAAGCCGCAGGTCAGCCTCACGGTCTGGGCGGGCGTGCCCGATGGTCCGGCTCGGCTCTCGACCTCGACGCTCCAGTGGGCCGACGACGCCGACCAGGAAGCGTGCACAACCCGATGCCGAAACCGGATCCGCTGGTCGACGCCGTACTGCCGGGCCGTGTCCCGGACGTAGCTGAGGATCGAGCCACCGTCGGCTATCGACGAGGGCCGGGTCCAGGGCCGGAAGGCGTAGCCCAGGGTGAACATGTCCGAGTCCGAGCGAATGCCCGGGTAGCGGAACAGATCCCAGGTGCCGCCGCTGCTCTCGCGGGCCTCCAGGATCGCGTAGCTCAGGCCCGGGCATTCGGTCTGCAGGTGACAGGCGGCGCCGATTCCGGCCAGACCGGCGCCGATGATCAGGACGTCGAAGTGTTCCGGCCGGAACCCCGGTTCGGCCCCGGCTTCAGATCCGGGTTCAGATCCGGGAAGGTGATCGGGTTCGGGAAGGGTCGACATCGGCGCAGACGTCACCTCACATTCGCATCCACAGCGATCTTACGCGGATGTGCCTCCACCGCCAGGGTCGACGACGAAGGCACTCGGGTGACTGAGATCGGCCAATTAGTCGACGATGAAAGACGTGGACGTCACGGTCGGTGCCTTGCGGTTGAAGCTGTCACCGGCGAACTTGAGGACGACGCGGTAGAGGCGCCCCTTGTTGCCGGACTTCAGGATGATCGCGCCTCGGCCATCGCTGGTGGTGGTGTACGTCCCCGCGTCCGTAGTGAGCCACTGGCCGTTGATCCGGATCTGCAAAGCGAGCTGAAGGGCCATCTGGCGCTGCGGCCAATCGCGGAAGTCAACGTGAACCGCAGCGATCGAGTGGTAGTGGCGGATGCCACCCCGGCTGGAATAGAACCCGGTGGGGGCGATACTCAGCTTGGCCGGAACCTTGAAGCTCCGGGTGAGTGTCTTCGTCGCGTGCCGAAGGTCACCGACATCGGTGATGGTGACGTCCGAGTTGTAGGCCGAAGTGATCGGGATCGAGGCTTTTCCGGCGGCCGTGGTGGTCCGCGAAACAGTCTGCGAACGGCCGTCGGAGGTGACCACCAGGGTGACCTTGCTGTGAGCTCGGCCGGTGGCGATCTGCAGCTTGGCGGCCTGACCGTACTTGGCCGGGCTGGAGACGCTGGCGGTCAGCCGTGACTTGGCGACGGTCTGGGTGGTCGCCGTCACCAGTTCGGCGTCATAACCGTCCCGCGCGATTGCGTACAACAGAGTTCCATCGGCGGAATAGTGCAGGGTGCCGGTGTCAATCATCGAGTCTGAGGGCCCGCTGGCCGTGGAGTGGCTGGTGATCGAGGCCGAGGCGGCATTGAAGACCTGGAACAGTTCGGTGCTGCCGGCAGTGGCGGTGGCGAGGCTGGTGCCACCCGCCGAATAGACCACGTCTTGAGAGCCGCTGCCGAAGCGCCCGGACTCGGACAGGTCAGCGGTGGTGTACCGCTGACCCGAGCCCACGATGACCTGCTTCCCGTCGGGCGAGATGGCCAGAGCAGGCCACTGATCGATCCGGGCGCTGACGGGTTCCCCCACTGGTCGGCCAGTTGGCGACCTGGTCCAGGCTCGAGGCATCAACGGTGATGATCCGCGAATCCTGCGATAGCGCGACGTAGACCTGAGTGCCGTCGGCCGAGGCCAGCAGTCCGTCGGCGCCGAGCAGCGCGGTGATCGTCTTGAGCTTCTTGCCGGCGGTGGAGAAGACGTCCACCTCGTTGCCGGTGCTGACCCAGATCTTGCCGCCGGCCACAACCATGTCCTGCACCGAGCTGGTGATGCCAAGACTCGTGATGGTCGGCGTACCGGACGGCGGGGCCGCCTGCGCCTGGGCGGTGGCGGGTATCGCCAGCAGAGCGGCGGCGCCGAGCGCGGCTGCGGTGAAGGCGGCGGTGGAGCGGAACGTCACGGGTTTCTCCTGGGGTAACGGTGAAGCTTTCCTGAGAAACATAAGCGCAACAGAGTGTTCCAAAGAGTTGCAGAGCGTGACTATACGCGAATGGCCGAACACGATAGGCGGCACATTGGTCGCAACCGGTCACATCGTCATCACAGCGGCGTACCTGGGTACGCCGCTGGGCGCATCCCAGGTTCCGCAGAGATCATCACGCCGCTCGATGGCAGCCGCCCCGCGGCCACCTACTGTGATCTCGATACCGAAGAGAGTGCTGGGTGATGCGCGTGATCGAGGCCCGTGGCCTGACCAAGAAGTACGGCGACAAGACCGCCGTCGACAATCTGAGTTTCGTTGTTCCGCCCGGCATCGTGACCGGTTTCCTGGGGCCGAACGGCGCCGGGAAGTCCACCACGATGCGGATGCTGGTCGGGCTGGATTCCCCGACCTCGGGGACGGCCACCGTCAACGGCCGCCGCTACGCCGAACACCGGGCTCCGCTGCACGAGGTCGGCGCCCTGCTCGAGGCCCGGGCCATTCACACCGGACGCTCGGCGGAGAACCACCTGCTGGCGATGGCCGCCACCACCGGTATCGGACGGCGCCGGGTCGAGGAGGTGATCGATCTGGTCGGGTTGCGCGAAGTCGCCAGTAAACGGGCCGGTGCCTTCTCCCTGGGGATGGGCCAGCGACTCGGGATCGCCTCGGCCCTGCTCGGCGACCCGGCCACGGTGATGCTGGACGAGCCGGTGAACGGGCTCGACCCGGAAGGCATTCTCTGGATCCGCAACCTGCTCAAGGGCCTGGCCGCCGAGGGCCGGACCGTGTTCGTCTCCTCGCACCTGATGTCCGAGATGGCCCAGACCGCCGAGCACCTGATCGTGATCGGCCGAGGCCGGCTGATCCGGGACGTCTCGGTGCAGGAGTTCATCAGCAGTGCCTCGACGAATTCGGTGCATGTCCGGTCGCCGCAGGCCGCCCAGCTCCGCGAGATCCTGCTTCAGGACGGCGTCAGCGTCGCCAGTTCCGCGGCCGGCGAACTCGACATCACCGGACTGAGCAGCGACGAGATCGGCATCCGGGCGGCCGCCGCCGGACTGGTGCTGTACGAACTGGCCACCGTCCAGGCCTCCCTGGAGGAGGCTTTCATGGAACTCACCGCGGATTCGGTCGAATACCGCGCGACCGGATCATCTGATCGAGCCGACCACGAACCGGAGATCGCCGCATGAGCATCGCCGCCCCCGAAGCCGCCCCCCGGGCCCGGGTCCAGCCGAAAGAGCCCAGCCCGGAACGGAATGTCGTCACCTTCCCGCGGGTCATCCACTCCGAGTGGATCAAATTCCGGACCTTGCGCTCGAGCTGGCTGGTGCTGTTCTCGGCCGTAGCGGCCCTGATCCTGATCGGGGTCCTGATCGGGTACAACACCGGCAAGCATTGGCAGGGTCTGGCCCCGGAGGACGCCGCCCCGTCCTCACCCTTGCAGGGGCACTTCCTCGCCCAGTTGCTCATCGGTGTGCTCGGCGTGCTCTTCGTCTCCGGTGAGTACAGCACCGGCATGATCCGCTCCACCCTCGCGGCCGTGCCGAAACGGGTGCCGGTGGTCGCGGCGAAGGCCATCGTTTTCGCTGCCGTCGCGCTGGTGGCCCTGATCCCGGCGTCCGTACTGGCCTTCATGGGGGCGCAGGGATTTCTCTCGCACTACGGGCATGGCGCCTCCTGGTCGGACCCGACTGTTGTGCGGGTGGTGATCGGTACCGGCGTCTACCTGGCCCTGATCGGCCTGCTCGGGGGGGCACTGGGCTGGATTCTGCGCAGCACCCCCGGCGGGATCTCCACCCTGGTCGGAATTCTGCTGGTCTTACCCGTGCTGCTGCGGGTTCTGCCCGGCGCCTGGGCCAAGAATGCCTACGAGTACCTGCCCGGCAACGCCGGCGAATCCTTCATCACCAGCCTGCACACGTCGGGCACGCTGACGCCCTGGGCCGGGCTGGCCGTTCTGGTGGCCTGGGTGCTGGGCGCCCTCACCGTCGCCGCCGTCCTGCTCAGGCGCCGGGATGCCTGAGGCGAGGCGTCGGACCTGATGGCTTGGTGGGCCGGCCCGCCGCGTTGATGGACCAGGATGGGCTGATGGACGCGGGCTGGACGGCGGCGCGCGGGCTGGCCGGCCTGCAGCGGATGGTCCGCCGACCGTTGATCATGGATGCCGTGGTCGTACTGATCACTATCGCCGTCGGCCCGGGGCACAACTGGGCGGGCGGGCCGATATACCAGGACGTGATCTTCCAGTTGGTGCTGCCGCTGCCGTTGTTCTGGCGGCGGCACCGGCCGTTGGGCGTGTTTCTGCTGATCGCCGC
>Ga0265340_10002047_pt1 | contig 11552 bp, 9 predicted proteins | sample 4CB225metaG_FD_202082 | JGI IMG/M metagenome (GOLD analysis project Ga0265340, IMG submission 202082) | Rhizosphere microbial communities from Carex aquatilis grown in University of Washington, Seatle, WA, United States - 4-CB2-25 metaG | ecosystem: Host-associated > Plants > Roots > Rhizosphere...
GGCGCGCAACATGGCGACAAGTCTTTCCATGCCTTTCTCCTCTCAGCACATATAAACATATCTTTATATGCTATGGGAACGCAAGACAGGTCGGGGAAATGGTGTTAATCGAGAATTATTGAGGGGACGCCCTGTGGCAAGAGCCGTTAAGGCTGCAAGCTGGGGGGTTGGGGCGATGCGTGTTTTCTTGATTCTGGCGGCGATCACGGCCGGGCTGAGCCTGTCCGCCTGCGGTACGACACGGCCGGATACCAACAACGATCCTTACGAAGCCACCAACCGCGAGATCTTCGATATCAATCAGAAGATCGACGAGGTGACTCTGCGCCGCGCGGCTGAGGCCTATAACGATCATGTGCCCGAGCCGGTGCGCGACTCGGTGCATAACACCCTGACCAACCTCAATCTTCCCGTCGTTTTCGCGAACGACGTGCTACAGGGCGAGCCCCGCCGCGCGGGACAGACGGTCGCGCGCTTCACCATGAACTCCACCTTCGGCCTGGGGGGCCTGTTCGACGTTGCATCACGCATGGGGATCGGCGAGCATAGCGAAGATTTCGGGCAGACGCTGGCCGTGTGGGGCGTGGGCGAAGGCCCCTACACCGTGCTGCCGCTCTTGGGGCCCGCCGTGCCGCGCGACGCCGCCGGGCGCGTCGTCGACATCTTCTTCGACCCCACCATTTACCTTTCCATCAAACAGCATCCCTGGTGGATGCTTGGTCGCGAATATTTCACGTTGCTCGATCTTCGCGCGCGGAACATGGACGTGTTGGACGACATCGAGCGCAATTCCCTGGATTATTACGCGGCAACCCGCAGCCTTTACCGCCAGTACCGGGCCAACGAAATCCGCAACGGCCGGCCCGAAGTCCCGCCGGCACAGTAAACGGCTGCCATGAACTTGCCATAAGTGCGTTCGACCATTACCTGTGAGGCGAAGTCGGAGGACCTTCGGCGCATGGACAAATTTTCATCTGGACAGCACGTCGCGGCGGCGTTTCGGCTGCTGTTTGCACTTCTCATTCTGGCCACGGGATTCGCGGCCACGCCGGCGCGCGCGGCAACGCCCGCCGAACAGTACATCACCAATAATGTGCAGAAGGGCATCACGATCCTGGACGACAAGTCGCTGTCCAAGGATCAGCGCAAGACGCAGTTTCAGGCTTTCGTGATCGGGCTGCTCGATATCAAGGTCATCTCCGAATATACGCTCGGCCAGTACCGGCGCGGCGCCTCGCCCGCCGACCTCGCTTCGTTCGACGACGCCTTCAAGAATTACGGGCTTGCGGTCTACCAGACCTATTTCAACAAATTCTCCGGCCAGACGCTGCAAGTGACGGGCTCCTATGCGCAGGCGGCGGGCGAGAGCATCGTCAAGACGGTCATGATCGATCCGAACGACAACAAGGGCGACAAGCCGCTGGAAGTGGATTTCCGCGTCACCAATGAAGCCGGGCGCGAGGTGGTGATCGATTTCGCCGTGGAAGGCGTGTGGCTGCGCGAAGTGGAAAAGAGCGATTTCACGTCGTTCCTCGGCCAGCACGGCGGCGACATCCCGGCGCTGATCGCGATGCTGAAAAAGAAGACCGATCAGATCAACAAGTAAGCATCACGCCCGCTTGAACCGCTTGTATTTGATGCGGTGCGGCTAGTCGGCGTCGATGCCAAGCCGGCGCTTCTTGTCGGCCTCGTACTCCGGGCAATTGCCGTCTATCGACCTTCAAGGGTTGGGGATGTATTTGAGGATGCCTGCGACGCGCGCAACGGCGCACTCACCGGCATCGCGCGGGTGGTGTACACCATCTAGCACCTCGACCTCGGCAAAATCGAACGGACTGAGCCCATCCAGGCACGCGACGTTGACGCCGTATTGGCGCGGATTCGAGCGGCGCTGATGGTGCGTGTAAATTCCGCACTTCGAACAGAAATAGTGCTTTGCCGTTCCGGTGTTAAATTGGTAGACGCCGAGTGCATCGGCACCGGAATGGATATCAATCCCATCGAGATCAGCCGACACCGCCACCGCGCCGCGCATCCGACAATAAGAACAATTACAACGTCGCGCCGTATACAGGCCCGCCGTCAACCTTACGCGGAAGCGCACGGTCTTGCAGTGGCAGGCTCCGTCTATTTCGGCGATATCGAAGTTCATGGCGGCCTCGTCAGCGCTTGAACCGCTTGTATTTGATGCGGTGCGGCTGGTCGGCGTCGATGCCGAGCCGGCGCTTCTTGTCGGCCTCGTAGTCCTGGAAATTGCCCTCGAACCATTCGACGTGGCTGTCGCCTTCGAACGCCAGCATGTGGGTGGCGATGCGGTCGAGGAACCAGCGGTCATGGCTGATCAGCATGGCGCAGCCGGCAAATTCCTCCAGCGCCATCTCGAGCGCTCTAAGCGTTTCGACGTCGAGATCGTTGGTCGGTTCGTCGAGCAGGAGCAGGTTGGCGCCCGACTTCAGCATCTTGGCCAGGTGCACGCGGTTGCGCTCGCCGCCCGAGAGCTGGCCGACCTTCTTCTGCTGATCGCCGCCCTTGAAATTGAAAGCGCCGACATAGGCGCGGCTCTGCATGGTGCGCTTGCCCAATTCCAGAACGTCGAAGCCGCCGGAGATTTCCTCCCACACCGTCTTCTTGGGATCGAGGGAATCGCGCGACTGGTCGACATAGCCGATCTGCACCGTGTCGCCGATGCGCAGCGTGCCGGCGTCGGGCTTATCCTGCCCGGTGATGAGCTTGAACAAGGTCGTCTTGCCGGCGCCGTTGGGCCCGATCACGCCCACGATGCCGCCGGGCGGCAGGTTGAAATTTACGTCTTCGAACAGCTCGCGCTCGCCATACCCCTTCACCAGGCCCTCGGCTTCGACTACCAGCGAGCCCAGCCGCTCGGCCACCGGAATAACAATCTGCGCCGCCGTGCCGCGCTGTTCCTGCGATTTCGCCACCAACTCCTCATAGGAGCTGATGCGCGCCTTCGATTTCGCCTGGCGGGCGCGCGGGCTTTGCTGAATCCATTCGCGTTCGCGCGCGATGGTGCGTTCGAGCGCCTCGGCTTCCTGGCCTTCCTGATAGAGCCGCTTCTGTTGCACCACCAGGAACGACGAGTAATTGCCCTCGTGTGGAATGCCCTTGCCGCGGTCGAGTTCGAGAATCCAGCCGGTGACGTTGTCGAGGAAGTAGCGGTCGTGGGTGACCAGGATCACGCAGCCCTTGTATTCGCGCAGCGTGTGCTCCAGCCAGCCGACCGATTCCGCATCAAGATGATTGGTCGGCTCGTCGAGCAAGAGGATGTCAGGCGCGTCGAGCAGAAGCTTGCATAGCGCCACGCGGCGGCGCTCGCCGCCCGACAGCTTGGTCACGTCCGCATCGCCCTCGGGGCAGCGCAGCGCGTCCATCGCCTGATCGATCTGGCTGTCGAGATCCCACAGGCCCTTGGCCTCGATCTCGTCCTGCAAGCGGGCCATTTCGTCGGCGGTCTCGTCGGAATAGTTGGCCGCGATCTCGTTGTAGCGGTCGAGCAGCGCCTGCTTGGCGGCGACGCCCTCCATGACGTTGCCGCGCACGTCCTTGGCGGGATCGAGCTGCGGTTCCTGCGGCAGGTAACCCTTGCGAATGCCGTCGGCCGACCAGGCCTCGCCGGTAAATTCATTGTCGAGGCCCGCCATGATGCGCATCAGCGTCGACTTGCCCGCGCCGTTGACGCCGACGATGCCGATCTTTGCCCCGGGATAGAACGACAGCCAGATGTCCTTCAGCACCTGCTTGCCGCCGGGATAGGTCTTGCTGAGACCTTTCATCACGAAAACATATTGCGGCCCGGCCATCGTCGGTTCCCTTGCGTGGCTGATCGAAGTGTTCGGGTTTTAGATGGCTGAACGGCGCGGTCAAGCCCGGCTACGCCAAGGCTTCTCCGGGTAGGCCCGGCTGTAAATGGCTAGAACTTGATCTTCGCCCGCGACAGCAGCGAGACCGAATTGTTGCCGTTCTGGCCGCCGACATTCGTTTGATAGGCGGCGTTGGCCTGCAAGGCGACGGAATTGCCGAAGAAATTGGTAACGTAGCCGAGCTCGATGTCGGTTTCCGGCGAGGTCCCCGCAAACAGCTTGTCGCGGCCGAAGAACTGCATGTCGCCCGCGCCGCCGGCCGAGAAGCCGCCCGCGCCGTAACTGGGTGCGGGGTGCGAGAACGCCACGCCGAGCGCATCGTTGCCGAACAGGCCGTGCTTGGCGACCGCGATGCCGTAGGATTCCATGTGCAGTTCGGACAATGTGCCAGCAACCAGCGCGCCGGGCTTGAGATCAAGCTGCGTGGCGCCTTCGCTGTACGACGCCGTCGTCACCCAGCCGCCGCCGAAGCGCACATGCGCCGACACTCCGAGCGCGGAAGTCCGCGCGGTGTTGATCCCGGCATAGTTCATGCCCAAGGCGCCGCCTTGTTCGCTCGCCTGCGAGGCGGTGAGATCGACTCCGCCCCATTTCGCGAAATCCCAAGACAGCCCCGCAAGCAGCGAACTGGTGTTGCGCGCGTCGTAGGGAGCGCTCCTGCCGCTGAGCCCCGCCACCGCCAGCGTGGGGGTGATCAGATAAGGATTGAGACCGGGCGCCCTGGCGGCTTGTCCGAAGCTGATGTGCAGACCGTCGGCCAAAGCGGCGGTCAATCCGATATAGGTTCCGCCGCTCGACAAGGAGAGGTACGGCGAGCTGGAGGCTGAAGGGGAAAGGAACAGTCCGTCATAGGCCGCCGGCACGGAGCGGTCGAGCAGCCGAGCCACGTCCGCGTTGAATCCGGTGGTGAGGCTGAGGCCGTCGAACAGAACGACATCGCTGTCGACCTCATTCGTGGCATAACGAGATAGGTCCGGCGGACCGGATGACAGCTCGGGCAGCGCGGCGGGCAGATCGAGTCGGAAGGTGTAGTCGGCCAGACGCGAAGCGGGTGCCGTGACAACACTGACCTGCGCGGTATCCGAGGACTCGAGCGCCAGCGATGGCGCGGCGGTCGCAATGAATGCGACAACGCCCGCAGCGACGATCAGCGCGCGGTTGAACACGTCCCTCATGGCACCGTTCAGATTCATCCCTAGACTAACGTGGCAAATTTAGCAGATCGAAGGTGAAAAACTCAATGGATTCCAAGGATTTTGCGTGACATCCCCGCAACACAGGAAGGAAACAATAAGCTCGCCTCGATCGCTTTCCAACCACAGTGCAGCATAAATCCTGTGGTCGGGTGCACGCCGACCCCATCCTATTGATACCGAAATGTGTGCGTGCTTTCAGCCGTTGCGGGACCAACTCATGGCCCGTTCAAGGACGCATTTCCTAAATCAACCGCTTTCCATCGTTTGGTAAACCGAGGCCCCACAAGGACGTCCGCCTTCAAGCCGACAATTCCGTGGATCACGTTGCGTCAACACGGGCGCCAAAGCCGAACTCCCTGCCGAAAAATGAAAGTTGGACGCAACCCAACGACTCTCTGTATCGTTCAATGCTGTGAAGGGTGGGGGGCCTAGGGTGAAGCTACGCAACACCTGCGCTGCGTTGGGAGTGGCACTTGTGCTTGGCGGCTGCACCTGCGGCACCAAGGATGCCATCAACGATCCGCTGGAACCCGTCAACCGCGAAGTGTTCGCATTCAACCGCTCGTTGGATACCAAGGCCGCGCTGCCTGCGGCGACCTATTACAAATCGGCCGTTCCCAACGGCACGCGCGAAGGCGTCCACAATTTTCTGTCCAACCTCTCCCTGCCGGTGACCTTCGCCAATGATGCCTTGCAGGGCCGCATGACGCTGGCCGGTGAGACGGTCTGCCGCTTCGGCGTCAACACCTCGATCGGCGTGCTGGGCGTCATGGATCCGGCGACCGATATGGGCTGTCCGGAACATGACCAGGATTTCGGCCTGACGCTCGCGTCCTACGGCGTGCCGGGCGGACCTTACCTGGTGCTGCCGCTGCTGGGGCCGACCATGCCGCGCGATCTAGTCGGCAAGCTCTTGGTCGACCATTATTTCAATCCGTTAGGTTATGTCAGCTACGACGGAAAACTTTACGTGTCGCTGACTGAAAACTTGGTGAAGCTGGTCGACCAACGCTCGCGCCATGTCGGGGAGCTGCATGATGTGGAGCGCAATTCCATCGACTATTACGCCTCGATGCGCGCGATCTACTATGAGAAGCGCCAACCCGATTCCGATAAAGACGATGTTGCGCCCGACGCGTCCAACGCCGATGTTGCACCCGAGGCTTCCAAAGCCGATGTTGGGCCCACCGCTTCGCCGCAGTAGCGTCGCGGCACCGTTGCGGACTTGGACTTCTTCATGTCGCTTGTAGAAAAGACCGTCGCCTTCTGTTGCCATCACGCGCGCGCGGTCGCCGCTCTCGGCGTCTTGGCGGCGGTTCTCGGTTTCTCCTACACCGCAACCCATTTCGCGATGAACACCAACAGCGAGGCGCTGATCGCGCCCGATCTGCCGTGGCACAAGCAGGTGGCGCGCTTCGACAAGCTGTTTCCTCAGCGCAACAATTTGATCCTGGTGGTGATCGACGCAGCGACGGCGGAACGCGCAAACGCGGCTGCGGATGCGCTGGCGGCCAAGCTGGCCTCGCGCCCGGCGGAGTTCCCGGCCGTGCGCCGTCCCGACGGCGGAACGTTCTTCGAACACAATGGGCTTCTGTTTCTCTCCGAACGCGAGGTCAAGGACACCACGGAGAAACTGGTCAAGGCACAGCCCTTCCTCGGCGCGCTCGCCAGCGATCCGTCGTTGCGCGGCGTGATGGACAGCCTTTCAACCGCGCTGATGGGCGTCGCGCACGGCGACGCCAAGCTCTCGGACATCGACGAGCCCATGGTCGCTTTCGCCGACACGCTGGAAAAATCCGAGCACGGGCAGAACGCGTTGCTCTCCTGGCGGACCCTGTTCACCGGTAACACCGGAGGGGGACGTCTGCGCACCTTTGTCGAAGTCCAGCCCAAGCTCGACTACGACGCGCTGATGCCCGGCGCAGTGGCGGAACGGGCGATCCACGACACGGCGCAGCAGATGGGGCTGACAGGGGCAAACGGCGTGCGGGTGCGCCTGACGGGACCCGTGCCCCTCGCCGACGGAAATTTTGCTTCGCTGACCGAGCGCGCCGATTTCATGGCCATCGCCATGGTCCTGGCGGTCACGCTGTCGCTGTGGCTGGCGGTCGGGTCTTTCCGCATCATCTTCTGCATCCTGGCCACGCTGGCCGCGGGTTTGTCGCTGACCATGGCGCTGGGATTGGCGGCGGTAGGATCCTTCAACATCATCTCCATCGCCTTCATCGCCCTGTTCGTCGGCTTGGGTGTCGATTTCGCCATCCAGTTCTCGGTGCGCTACCGCTCGGAACGCCACCACAGCGGCGATCTGGAAACCGCCTTGAAACGGGCCGGCTGGCGCGTCGGCACGCCGCTCGCGCTCGCGGCGGCAGCCACGGCGGCGGGCTTCCTCTCGTTCGTGCCCACCGATTATGTCGGCGTCGCCGAGCTTGGCCTGATCGCCGGCATCGGTATGATCGTGGCGTTCCTGCTTTCCATCACCTTCCTGCCCGCCCTGATCATGCTGATCAAGCCGCCAGGAGAGGCGGAACGCGTCGGCTTCGCCTTCTTCGCGCCGGCCGATAAATTCCTACACACCCATCGCCGCCAGATCCTGATCGCGGGCGCCGTGGCGGGATTGTTGTGCGCGACCGCCGTTCCGTTTCTTAAATTCGATTTCAACCCGCTCAATCTGCAGAACCGCCACGACGAGGCGATGGCGACATTGTCGGATCTGATGGCGGACCCCGACACCTCGCCGAACACCATCGACGTGCTGGCGCCCTCGCTCGCGGCCGCCGACAAACTCGCCGACAAGCTCCAGAAACAGAAGCTGATCGGCCAGGTGCTGACACTGGACAGTTTCGTGCCCGACGATCAGGCCAAGAAGCTGGCGATGATCACCGACACGTCCTTTTTGCTGGATGCAACGCTCAATCCGTTCGACGTCAAGCCGGCGCCGAGCGACGCGGAGATTGTCTCCAGCCTAAAGAGCGCTGCCAAGGGGTTGCGCCATGCCGCCTCCACCCATCGCGCCAAGAAAGTATCGGTCAAGGATCAACTTGCGGCGGCCGACGCGCGCCGGCTGGCGGCTGCAATCGAGACCCTTGCCGCGGGATCGCGGGCTAGTCGGCTGGCCGCGGCGACGGCATTGGTTCCCGGCCTCGTCACCCTGCTGGACGAACTGCGCAACGCATTGCAGGCCGCGCCTGTGAGCATCAAGACCATGCCACCCGATCTGGTCGCCGAATGGGTCGCCAAGGACGGCACCGCGCGCTTGCAGGTGTTCCCAAAGACCAACGTCAACGACAACAGAGCGCTCACCCGTTTCAGCAAGGCCGTGCTCGCCGTCACGCCGGACGCCACCGGGACGCCGATCACCATCCAGGAATCGGGACAGACCATCGTCGGCGCTTTCATCGAGGCGGGTTTCTGGTCGTTTGTGGTCATCACGATCCTGCTGGTGGCCGTGCTTCGGCGCGAGCGCGATGTGATCATGACCATCTTGCCGCTGCTCTTGACCGCGCTTCTGACACTGGCGACTTGCCGCGTCGCCGGGCTGCAGCTCAACTTCGCCAACATCATCGCGCTGCCGTTGCTGTTCGGCATCGGTGTCGCGTTCAATATCTATTTCGTGGTCGCCTGGCGGGCGGGCGCCGACGCTCTGCTGCAATCGAGCCTGACACGGGCGGTTATCTTCAGCGCGCTGACGACGGCGTCGGGCTTCGGCTCGCTCTGGCTGTCGAGCCATCCGGGCACTGCCAGCATGGGCGAACTGCTGATCATCTCGCTCGGCTGGACGCTACTGACGACCTTGTTCTTCCTGCCGGCGCTTCTCGGCCCGCCGCCGCCGCAGACGAAATCCGACAAGGCGCCCTAATCAACTGCCGCCCATCAGCTTCTCCGCTAATGCGGTGATCTTCTTCACCAGGGCGGGTGCACCGCCGGTTGCCAGCGTGGCGCCGAAATCCGAACGCTGGGTCGCGATTTGGCTGACATAGCCGTTGAGATAGATGTCGATGATCTTCCAACTGCCGCCCACCTGGCGCATGCGATAGTTGAAGGGAATGGTCTGGGTCTTCGTGATCAGCTTCGATTGCACGATCTTGTCGGTGCCGCGCATCGTCGTCGCCGGCTCGACCGTGAATTTTTCGCCGTCATAGCCGTCGAAATTGCTCGCGTAATTGGCGACGGTCAGGAACGTAAAGGCCGTGAGGAGCGCCTGCTGCTCCGGCGCCGACATCGTCGTCCAACTCGGCCCGACCGCCAAGCGCGTCATATCGGGCAGGTCGAAGGTCTGCTCGACCGCCGGCTTCAGCTTGTCAAAGCGTCCCTTCATCCCGAGTTCCTTGGCGTGCTTCATCGAATCGATGAGAACGTCGTAGAAGCCCTGGACCTGAACGACCGCTGGATCAGGAGTCTCGGCCTTCGCCGCGGGGGCAAAAAACGCCGCCAACAGGAACATCGCCGAAAGCGAAACCGCGCGCATAGCGTTGCACATCATGGCATTCCTCTAGCACCTGGTGCCCCGCACGAATGCAAGGATGCACCGGATCTTTGTCCGAATTTGGACCCATTCTATCAGGTTTCGCGGTCGATCAAAAACAGCGGCAAAGCGCGCAGGAACGCGGCTTCTTGCCCATAGAGGTCGAGCGCGGCGACCGCGCGAGCGGCGATCTTTCCGGCTTCGGCGCGCGCGCCGTCCACGCCGTGCAGCGAGACCAGCGTGGCCTTGCCGTGGTCCTTGTCCTTGCCGACCGCCTTGCCGGTCTTCTCCGCCGTGCTTGTCACATCGAGAAGATCATCCGTGATCTGGAACACTAGGCCCATATCGCGGGCGTAGCCGCGCAACCGCTCTCGATGTTCCGCCCCGGCCTCGCCCAGGATCGCACCCGCCTCGCAGGCGAACTCGAAAAGCTGGCCGGTCTTCAATCGTTGCAGGAGGATCACCTCGTCTTTGCCGAATTGGCTGTCGGGCGCGACCATGTCGATCATTTGCCCGCCGATCATGCCATTCGAGCCGGCGGCTTCGGCCAGCCGCGCCACCAAGAGGCAGCGCACGTCGGCGGAAGGATGAGTCTCCTCGCCGGCCAGAATCTCGAAGGCGACGGTGAGAAGCGCATCGCCCGCGAGCACTGCAGTCGCTTCGTCGAAGGCGATATGAGCGGTGGGCCGGCCGCGCCTGAGATCGTCATCGTCCATGCAGGGCAAATCGTCATGGACCAGCGAATAGGTGTGCAGCGCCTCGATCGCCGCCGCGACACGCAAGGCGTTTGCGGCGTTAACCGCGAACAGGGAAGCACTCTGCAGAACCAGGAACGGCCTCAGCCGCTTGCCGCCGGCGAAGATGGCATAACGCATCGCCTCATGGACGCGGCCGTGCAGGCCATGCGGTTTGGGCAACAGCCGCTCGAGCTGTTTCTCGACGGCCTTGGCGGACTGCGCCATCGCCTCAGAAAGCTGCTGCGATTGCGTCTCTCGTGAAATTTCTTTCATGCCCCGCTACCTGCCGTCGACAACCGGTTTGGTTGTCTATAGCAAACCCGCTCCCAGACAAACGGCGGCAAAGGTGTTGCAAGAAAGTGATTGCGGAAGACGGCATCTTCCGGGAAACTGGCCCTGAGCGGCCAATGGATCGTTTTCCCCTTTTGTACTAGGGGTTTAGGACATGGACTGGAATCTATGCACGACCGAACGAGCACCCTGCGTGTCGTCCTGGCCCAGCCGCGCGGTTTTTGCGCGGGAGTCGTGCGTGCCATCGACATCGTCGAACGGGCGCTGGAGAAGTACGGCGAGCCCGTCTATGTGCGCCACGAAATCGTCCATAACCGCCACGTCGTCGAGGCCCTGAAAGACAAAGGTGCGCGCTTCGTCGAAGAGCTGGACGAAGTGCCCGACGGCGCCGTGACCGTGTTCAGCGCTCACGGCGTGGCGCAGTCGGTGGTCCAGGAGGCGGGCCGGCGCGGCCTGCCTGTGCTGGACGCGACCTGCCCCTTGGTCTCCAAGGTACACAGCCAGGGCAAGCGCTACGTCGGTAACGGCCGCACGCTGATCCTGATTGGTCATGCCGGGCATCCCGAGGTCGAAGGCACGATGGGCCAAGTTGGCGCCCCGGTGCATCTGATTCAATCGGAGAAGGACGTCGCGAAACTCCCGCTGGCCGACGATACGCCGGTCGCCTATGTGACACAGACCACGCTTTCCATCGACGATACGCGCGGCATCATCGCGGCGCTGAACCGGCGCTTCACCGACATCGTCGGACCCGACATCACCGACATCTGCTACGCCACGCAAAACCGCCAGACGGCGGTGCGCGATCTGTGCCGCATCGCGGACGTCATCATCGTGGTCGGCGCCAAGAACAGCTCGAATTCCAACCGGCTGCGCGAAATCGGCATCGAGGAGGGCGTGCCCTCCTATCTGATCGCCGACGCCAGCGAACTCGATCCGGATTGGATCAACGACAAGCACACGGTCGGATTGACGGCGGGCGCTT
>Ga0265340_10002048_pt1 | contig 11551 bp, 7 predicted proteins | sample 4CB225metaG_FD_202082 | JGI IMG/M metagenome (GOLD analysis project Ga0265340, IMG submission 202082) | Rhizosphere microbial communities from Carex aquatilis grown in University of Washington, Seatle, WA, United States - 4-CB2-25 metaG | ecosystem: Host-associated > Plants > Roots > Rhizosphere...
CCGGCTCCTACCTGCCGGTCGTTCACCAGCCGCAGGGGTTTCACAAGTACATCGAGTTCGGTAACCGGATGCTGACCTTCGTGCTCACCGCCCTGGCGGTCGCCGCCCTGCTGGCGGTCCGGCGCTGGGTCCGGGCCGGGAACGCCGACCGGAGGTTGCTGATCTTCGGGGCGGTGCCGTTCGCCGGGGTGCTGGCGCAGGCCCTGATCGGCGGGATCTCGGTACTGACGAAGCTGAACCCGACTGTGGTCGCGATCCACTTCCTGGTGTCGATGGCCCTGATCTCCGGTTCGACGCTGCTGCTCCTGGTCGCCCTGGCCGCGCCGGCCGCCGGTTCACCCGGCCTCGAGCCGGGTTCGCGCCGACCGCCCGTGCTCTGGACCCGGCCGCTGGCGGTGGCGCTGGCGGTCGTCACGGTCCCGGTGCTCGCCCTGGGAACGGTGGTGACCGGAGCCGGCCCGCATTCGGGCGACGCCCACGACCCGAACCGGTTCAACTTCGCGATTCACACCGTGGCCAGGATGCATTCCGAGGCGGTCTGGCTGTTCGTGATCCTGCTGGTGGCTCTCCTGGCGACGTTGCGGCGCGGTGACGGCCCGGAACCGGCCCAGCGCCGCGCCCTGATCCTGCTCGCTCTCACCCTGGCCCAGGGCGTGATCGGATATGTCCAGTACGCCCTCGGCGTGCCGGCCGCCCTGGTCGCGGCCCACATGCTCGGCGCCAGTCTGCTGGTGGTCGCGGTCACGGCCACGGTCTACGAGACCCTCACGCCCCAACCGGCAGTGCTGGGTGATCAGCCGGATCAGCGCGGCGATTCCGCGGACGAGCGCCGTTCGGCCAGCTCGACCCGCTGACGGGCGAACACCAGACGCACCAGCCGCTCACGGTCCAGCGGTGAGATGTCGAGGAATTCGGCCCGGACCGTGTCCCCGTCGTGCTCGAGCACGGTCATCACGGCCGGGGCCAGATCACCCCCGGGCAGCCCGATCTCGACGTAGATCTTCGAGCCGGCCACGAAACCGGCCAGGCCGGCCAGGCCGGCGAGATCGGCGGAGATACCGCCGCCGGAGACGGTCTGGGTGACGCCGTGCAGATCCACCGCGACGTCGTCGGACCCGAACTGCTCGGCGACGGCCTGCGACCGGGTGCCGGCCGCGAGGCTGCTCAGCAAGGTGCCCCGCAACGGCAACTGAACCACGCCCCGCACGTTCTCCCGGCGCTGCTCCAGCAGGGCCGCGGTACGCAGACCGGGCGAGCGGAGCATGAAGATCCCCTCCGCCTCGACCAGCTCGGCGATCAGACTCACCGGACCGAGCTCGGTCGGGAATTCGATCATCGCGGTCCCGGTGCCCAGGCCCGCGGCCTGCATCGCGGCGACGTCACCGAGCACGGGCACGGACCAGCCGGTCTCCAGATCGACCACCCGCAGGCTGCGAAGAATCAGCGGCATTCGCAGGCCCTGGACCACCAACTTGCTACCTGCCGCGACCGAAGTCATGCCATCTCCCGGCTCTGAGGGCCGCCCAGGACGGACGGAGCCCGGCCTTCAGTCTGACCCGGGTGACGCTCCGCCTTCACCGCGGCCCGGATGATTCACCCCAATGGGGGCTCTAATCGCTGGTGGGAGTGAGGACGGTGTCGAGCAGGTACAGGGTGGCGTTCGCGGTTTGCAGACCACCACAGATCACGGTGGCGCCGTTCACCTTCATCAGGTTCCCGGATCGGGTGACTTTCAGGCTGCCGCCGTCGACCGTCAACTGGATCCCCACCACCTTGACCGGAGACAACCGCCCCACCACGACGTGGTAGGTCAGGAGGTTCGTGAGCCGGCGGCTGTTGCGGCTCAGTTTCAACTGGGCCATGGTGGTCGCCGGCAATTTGGCGAACGCCGAGTTCACCGGCGCGAACACGGTGAACTCGTTGCCGTTCAGGGTGTCGGACAGCTTGACCTTCTTGTTCAGCCGGCCCGAGATGATGGTGCTGAACGTGCTCAGCAGCGGGTTGTGGCTGGTCGCCGTGGCCAGCGGGTCCTCGGTCATGCCGGCGATGGAACCGGGGCCGGAGGGCTCGGCGGCGGCGTAGTCCCCGCAGCCGGAACCGACCAGGCCGGCCAGCGCCGGGTCGGCGGGGGTCGCCGTCGCCGCCGGCCGCAACGCCGCGCCGGAGGGAGCGGACGCGCTCGAGCCGTTGTCGCCGCTGCAGCCGGTGAGACCGGTGAGGACAATGACCGCGCTGACCACGACGACCGCTCTGAATGTGTTCATTCCGATCACGCTATCGGCGGGTGCCGTTCTCCGGCCGGACCTCACGCCGATCAGCTATTTGGCAGGTCTGCCCGCGAACCGGTCTTAATCCGTCGAATCGGCGGGTCGAATCGGCGGTAGGAATTCCGTCCGAGAATTCCGATGATCCCGAAGTTCGATGATCCCGAAGTTCAGAGCCAGCCGTTGCGCTTGAACGTCCGGTACAGCAGCCCACACATCGAGGCGATCACCCCGAGGGCCAGGAAATATCCGTAATGCCAGGTGAGTTCCGGGATGTTCTGGAAATTCATTCCGTAAATGCCGGCAATGGCGGTCGGGACCAGGCCGATCGCGGCCCAGGCCGAGATCTTCCGCATGTCCTCGTTCTGCCGGACCGCGACCTCGTTCTGCTGCACGCTGACCCGGGCGACGTTCGCCTGCAAGATGTCGCTGAGCAATCGGTCGTGCCGCTCGATCTCGTCGGCGGTCCGGAGTACGTGATCGTGGACGTCGCGGAAGTACTGCTTGGCCTGCGGATCGACGCCGGGAACGTTGCCGAGCATCAGCCGGTGCATCGGATCGGCCAGCGGCAGCACCGCCCGGCGGAACTCCAGCACCTCGCGTTTGAGCTTGTAGATCCGCTCGGCATGGTCCCCTTCCCGGGCGTCGAACACCTGCGCCTCGATCTGCGCGATGTCGTCGTCGATCGACCGGGCCACCTCGGCGTACTGGTCCACGATCAGGTCGGCCACCCGGTGCAGCACCGCCGTCGGGCCGTGCAGCTCGACCGGCAGGTGCCCGCCGTCGAGTTCCTTGCGGACCTGGGCCAGCAGCAGGGTCGAACCGTGCCGGACGCTGACCACGAAGTGCTCGCCGAGGAAGAGCGCGATCTCCTCCACCTCGACGATTTCGTGGCTGTCCACGTACCGGACCGGCCGCAGGACGATGAACACGACGTCGTCGTAGACCTCGAGCTTGGGCCGCTGATGCGCCTTGATCGCGTCCTCGACGGCCAGCGGGGGGAGGCCGAACTTCTCGGCCACCGTGGCCAGGTCCTCCTCGGTCGGCTGGCGCAGGCCGATCCAGACGAAACCGCTGGTCTCCTTGGCCGTGGCCGCGGCCCGTTCGAACGGAAGTCGCGCGCTGCCGCGCCGGCCCTGCTCGTAGACCTTGCAGTCACCGATCACGCCTTCGACGTCACTCACGGACCGTCCATTCGCTCGCTCACGGATGTCCACGATGCTCAGGGAAGGTCCCAGGTGTGGACGGGCTCGTTCGAGTGCATGCCCTGGGCATAGAGCATCAGCATGGTAGTCAGCGCGGCCGAGCGGTCGGCACCGGCCGCCTCCAGCGAGCGCACCGTCGCCACCTGCCAGGAGGCGCCGTTGCGGCCGCTCTTGGCCCGGGCCTCGATGATGCCCAGGTAGCGTTCCCGGACGGCGGCCGGCACCCCGGCCGATTCCAGTCCGGCATGCGCCATCGGCAGCAACCGGCGCAGTACCAGTTCCTCCACCCCGGTCTCCCCCAGTCCGGGCCAGTAGATCGTGGCGTCCAGACCGTGCCGGGCACAGACGAAGAAGTTCTCCTCGGCGGTGCTGAACGCCATTTTCGACCAGACCGGGCGCTCGTCGGACATCAGGGTGCGCAACGCCCCGTGGAAGAACGCGGCGTTGGCCACGGTGTCGACCACGGTCGGCCCGGCCGGCAGCACCCGGTTCTCCACCCGGACATGCGGGACTCCGTCGACCACCTGGTAGATCGGCCGGTTCCAGCGGTACACGGTGCCGTTGTGCAGCCTCAGCTCCTGCAGCATCGGGGCCCGGCCGGCGTCCAGTTCCGCCACCGGGTCCTCCTCGCTCAGTTCCGGCAGCAGCGACGGGTAGTACAGGACGTTCTCCTCGAACAGATCGAAGATCGAGGTGATCCAGCGCTCACCGAACCAGACCCGGGGCCGTACCCCCTGGTTGCGCAACTCCTGCGGACGGGTATCGGTGGCCTGCATGAACAGCTCGACCCGGGTCTCCCGCCAGAGCTCCCGGCCGAAGAAGTACGGCGAGTTCGCCCCGAGGGCAAGCTGCGGGCCGGCCAGTACCTGGGCCGCGTTCCAGGCCGGGGCGAAATCCTGAGGGTCGACCTGGACGTGCAACTGCACGCTGGTGCACGCCGATTCGGGGGCCAGGGTGGAGGCATCCACCGAGAGCCGATCGACGCCGTGGATGTCGAGATGCAGGTCCTCCCCCCGGGCGGCGAAGATCGAGTCGTTCAGGGCCGCGTACCGGGTGGAAGCGCTCATCCACTCCGGGCCGGCCAGATGCTGAGGCATCAGGGTCGGCAGGATCCCGATCATCAGGATGTGCGCACCGCACCGGTTCGCCTTCGTCTCGGCCTCGTTCAGGCTGGTCCGAAGCTTCTTCTCCAGCTCGGCCAGGGCCGAGAGCAGATCCGGGTCGACGTTCAGCTCGATGTTGAACGCCCCCAGTTCGGTCTGATAGTTCGGGTCGGCGATCTCGGCCAGGACGGCGGCGTTGACCAGCGCCGGCTGGTATTCGCCGTCGACCAGATTGAGTTCGATCTCGAGCCCGGTCTGCGGGGTCAGACCGTCGAACCGCCAGGTGGCGATCAAATGCTCGAAGACATCCAGACAGAGCTGCACCTTCTCGCGGTAGCGCTGACGCTCCTCGCGCGAGAATCGACCGGCCGAGACCTCGTCTCCCATTCTGTGGACGAAACCACACTCCGGGCCGCAGGGCCAGGCGAGTCGATCACGTCTTTGATCCAAAGCGGGGGGTTTGTCCGTAGCTGCGGCGTGCCTGCGTCAATACTGTCGGCAGATCTGTCTACGGTGAGGGCCGTGCGCATCCTTCACACCTCAGATTGGCATCTCGGCCGGTCCTTCCACCGGGTGGATCTGCTGGCGGCTCAGGCCGCCCAGCTCGATCATCTGGTCGAGGTGGTCGGATCGGAACAGGTCGACGTCGTGGTCGTGGCCGGGGACATCTACGACCGGGCCCTCCCGGGGGTGGACGCCGTTCAGTTGCTGGACGACGCCCTGCACCGGCTGACCGGAGCCGGGGCCAGCGTGGTGATGTCGAGCGGCAATCATGACTCGCCCCGGCGGCTCGGCTTCGGCTCCCGGTTGATGGCCAAGGCCGGGGTGCATGTGCGCACCGATCCGGCCCGGGTCGGCGAACCGGTGCTGATCGGCGACCGGCACGGACCGGTCGCGTTCTACCCGCTGCCCTACCTCGAGCCGGCGCTGGCCGCGGACGTGCTGGGCGCGCAGCGTTCCCAACCGGGTGTCCTGACCGCCGCGATGACGGCGGTGCGGGCGGATCTGGCCACCCGGCCCGCCGGGACCAGGTCCGTGGTCAGCGCCCATGCCTTCGTCACCGGCGGCGCGCCGTCGGAGAGCGAGCGTGAACTGGCGGTCGGCGGCCTGGGCCAGGTCGACGCCGCCACCTTCGCCGGAGCCGACTATGTGGCCCTCGGTCACCTGCACGGCCGCCAGCAACTCGGGCCGGCCATTCGCTACAGCGGATCGCCGCTGGCGTTCTCCTTCTCGGAGTCGGCCCAGCACAAGGGCAGTTGGCTGGTCACCCTGGGCGCCACCGGGGTGGAACTGGTCGAGAATGTGCCGGCCCCGGTGCCGCGAGCCCTGGCCCGGCTGCGCGGCACGCTGGAGGAGTTGCTCACCGACGGGCGGTTCGCGGACGCGCAGGACACCTGGTGCCAGATCACCCTGACCGACCCCAGCCGGCCGGCCGAGCCGATGGAACGGCTGCGGCGGCGCTTCCCGCACGTGCTCGAGCTGCGGCTCGAGCCCTCCGGTGTGGTGGCCGGAGCCGGACTCGGGTACACCGCCCGGATCGCCGGGCAGGGAGATCTCGACGTCTGCTGTGGTTTCCTCGAGCATGTTCGCCGCCGACCGGCCGGTCCGGAGGAGATCCTGCTGCTGGGGCAGGCCCTGGAGGCGGCAATGCTGAACGCGATGGAGGGCGTCACCACGCACCACCGCGCGGCCGGTCTCGATGTCCCGACCGAGCCCAGCGCGACCGAGTCCGGCGTGATCGAGTCCGGCGTGATCGAGTCCGGCGTGATCGAGTCCGGCGTGATCGAAGCGAGCGCCTGATGCGGCTGCACCGGCTGGAGGTGACCGCGTTCGGGCCGTTCGCCGATCATCAGGTGGTCGACTTCGACCGGCTCTCGCAGGCCGGTCTGTTTCTGCTGCACGGCCCCACCGGGGCCGGTAAGACGAGCGTCCTGGACGCGATCTGTTTCGCCCTGTACGGCCGGGTTCCGGGGGTCCGGGGTAGTACCGGCCGGTTGCGCAGCGACCACGCCCCGGCCGAGGTCGCCCCGGAGGTGGTCTGCGATTTCAGCGTCGCGGGCCGGCGGTTCGAGGTCACCCGCTCACCGGAGTGGCAGCGCCCGAAGAAGCGCGGCACCGGCACGGTCCGGGAACAGGCGCACGTCGTGGTCCGCGAACGGGTCGGCACCGAATGGACCGGCCTGACCAACCGGGTGGACGAGGCCGCCGATCTGCTGCAGACCCTGATCGGTCTGGGAGCCGAGCAGTTCACCAAGCTGATCCTGCTGCCTCAGGGCGACTTCGCGGCCTTCCTGCGGGCCAGTGCCGAGGAACGCCGCCCGCTGCTGCAGAAGCTGTTCGGAACCGACCGGTTCGCGGAGGTCGAGCGCTGGCTGGCGGACCGGCGCCGCGAGCTTGAGCATCACATCCAGGCCGCGAACGCCACCACCGCCCGGTTGTTCGCCCGGGCCCAGGAGGCCCGGCTGGCCGAGCCCCCCACCGAACCCGGCGCCACTGAACCCGGTCCCGCCGAACCCGGTCCCGCCGAACCCGGTCCCGCCAAATCCGGTCCCGCCAAATCCGGCCCCGACGTCCCCTCGGCCGAGGCCGCCGGCGCCCTGGTCTCGGCCTGGGCCGAGGCGGCCCGCACCGAGCGGCGCGCGGCCCATCTCCAGGTGACCGCCGCCGAGCACGATCATGACGCGGCCCGGCTGGCCGCCGAAACCGCGCAGGAGAACCAGCGCCGGCAGCAACGGCGGGTCGAGCTCACCACCGAACTGGCGGTGCTGCACGGCGGCGCCGCCGACCAGGATCAGCGCCGGGCCGTGGTCACCGCGGCCGCGCAGGCCCGGGTGGTCGTCCCGCTGGTGGCCGAGCTGAAAGCGGCCGCCGGTCAGCTCGAGGCCGCGCAGGCCCGCGAGGAAGCAGCGGCGGCTACGGCCCGGGCCGCGGACGAGGATCCGGACACGCTCGCCCCGCAACGGGAGACCGAACTCCGCGAAGAGCTGGGCTCGCTGGCGGAACTGCTGCGCGCCCAGCTCGATCTGCGCCGGCTGGACGACCAGCACGAGGCCGCCGAGCAGCAGATCGAGGCCGCCGAACAGGACCGGGAACGGGCCGATCGGGAACTGGCCGAGCTGACCGCCCGGCAGTCGCGGCTGGCCGCCGAACGCGGCGCCGCCGAACTGATCGCCGTCACCGGACCCGACCGCGACCAGGCCCGCGCCCGGGCCCGGGCCGTCGCTGTCGCCGTCCTCGAGCAGGAGCAGGCCGAGCGGGAGCGGACGCAGGCCCAGGACGGTCTGCGGACGGCGATCGATGCTCATCAGGTCACGGTCGCCGCCGGACAGGAACTGCGGGCCCGGCGGCTGGACGGGATGGCGGCCGAACTCGCGGCCGGGCTGGCCGCCGACGTCCCCTGCCCGGTCTGCGGGTCGTGCCAGCATCCGGTCCCGGCCGCGCGCACCGCGCCGGCGGTGACCGAGCGGGCCCAGCAGCGGGCCGAGAAGGCCGAGAAGGAGGCACTGGCCGCCCGGGAACTGGCCCAGGACGCGGTCAGCGCGGCCGCGCAACGCTGGGCCGGGTTGCAGGCGATCACCGAGGGTCTGGACGCCGAGAGCGCCGCGACCCGGTTGCGGGACGCCGAGAGCCGGGTGGCGCAGGCCCGGACCGCGGGCGAACAGGTCCAGCAGTTCACCGCCGAACTGGAGACGATCACCGGCCGGCTGGAACGGGCCCGCGAACAGCAGAGCGCGGCGACCGACCGGGCCACGAGCGGGCGCGAGGCGCTGGCCGAACTGGCCGGCCGGCGCTCGGATCTGCGCGACCGGCTCGACCGGGCCCGCGGCGACGACGCCGACGTCCAGTCCCGGCACCGGCGACTGACCGACGCCGCCGAGGCCGTGGCCGGGTACCTGACCGCTCGCCGGCTGGTCCAGGAGGCCACGGACCGGCTGGAACGGGCCCGGGCCGCCGCCGATCGGGCGGCCGAAGCGGCCGGATTCCCGGACCGGGCCGCCGCCGTCGCGGCGATCCGGCCCGAAGCCGAGCGTGAACGCCTGGCCGCGCTGGTCGAGGAACACGATGCCCAGACCGCCCGCCTGAGCGCACTGCTGGCCGAACTCGATCTGTCCGGGCCGCCCGATCCGGGGTCCCCGGCCGAGCTGGAGATCTTGCGGACCGCACAGGCGAGCGCCCGGGCGGCGGACGAAGCGGCGCGGGCCCGGCACACCCTGGCCGCGCACGCCGTCCAGGCCCTGACCGGTCTGGGGGCCGAACTCGAGGCGCACGCGGCGGCGACCGCCCCGCTGCGTCATCGATTCGCCGCGCTCGATTCGGTGTCCAAGTGTGTGGAGGGCACCGGAGGTGACAACGCTTTGCGGATGCGGTTGTCCTCCTACGTGCTTGCGGCCCGGCTGGAGCAGGTCGCCGATGCGGCCAGCATCCGGCTGGCCGCGATGTCCGGCGGCCGCTATCTCCTGGTTCACACCGACGGTCCCTCCCGCGGAGGGGCCCGGTCCGGGCTCGGTCTGGCCGTGGTCGACGGCTGGACCGGGGTTCAGCGCGACCCGGCGAGCCTGTCCGGTGGTGAGACGTTCTGCACCTCACTCGCGCTGGCCCTCGGTCTGGCCGACGTCGTGCAGGCCGAGTCCGGCGGCTCGGTGATCGAAACCCTTCTGGTCGACGAGGGTTTCGGCAGCCTGGACGAGCAGACCGTGGACGAGGTGATGGACGTGCTGGACGGATTGCGCAGCGCCGGCCGATCGGTCGGCCTGGTCAGTCACGTCGCTGATCTTCGCGACCGGATCCCGGCTCAGCTACGAGTGCTCAAGACCCGGACCGGCTCCCGGCTGATCGCCTGACCACCTGATCACCGGCGGACCTCCCCCGGGTTGCGGCCGGGGCTCCGGGAGGCCCTGGATACGGTTGGCTCGTGAATGAGTCCGCAGGGAGTGCCGACATCTGCCGCGTCTGTGGGCATGACCGGGAACTGCACGAGCATTTTCGCGCGGGTACGGAGTGCAGCATCTGCGGCCCGGCCGACTGTCCCAGATTTCGTTCTTCGCGGCCTTGGTACCAGCGAATTCCGGTACTCCGGAACCGCTGAGCCGCCAATTGCTGTGATCTGGGTCACGCCAACGGTATCGAATGGGACACCCCAGTTAAATCGGAGCTAAGCCGAGCCGGTTCTCCTCAGATTCCCCGCGGCGCCCGGCGCGGAATCCTAAGCAAACCCTAACCACAGCCGGAAGCAACACGAGTTGACAGCTCCGACCCGGTCGCTGCGAAACTGACGCCCATGATGACCCGGTTCGTCCGCACCTGCCGGAAACGAACCCTCGGTCTCCGGAATTCTCTGATTACCGGGTTCGTGATCGCCGGCCTCGCCGGCGGGCTGGCCGCCTGCTCGTCCGGGGGCACCCCGAACGGGCCGTCCACCGCCGCGACCACTCGGCTCAACGCCCAGCCGGTCGCGGAGCTCGAGACCGCGGCCGTACCCGCGACCGCGGACACCTGGGTGGCCCAGAACCAGCCCACGAAAAACTTCGGGGCCGGAAAAACTATCACCGTGCATGCCCGACGGGAGTCCGGCCTGCTCCGCTTCACCATCCCCCAGCGTCCGGGCTGGACGGTCGCCTCGGCCAGGCTCAAGCTCAATTCCGGGAATGTCGCCGGCCGCGGAATCTCGGTGTACAGCACCACCAGCGCCTGGTCAGAGTCTCAGGTCAGTTGGAATACCGCTCCGCCCGGCGGGGTGCTGCTGGCCACCGGCGACCGATACCAGCGCGCCGACTGGGCCTCCTGGAACGTGATGCCGGCAGTGCCGTCCGCCGGCGGAACGGTCAACCTCCGGATCGAGAACCCCGCTCAGAGTTCGGCGACCTTTCTCACCCGGGAGTCCGGCTCGGCCACCGCGCCCCAGCTCGTGATCACGAGGGCCGCGGTCCCCGGCACGGTCCCGACCGCGACCCCGTCCGCCGACCGGCCAACCTGGGCCCCGCCCCCGGCGCCCACCAAGAGCATGAGCAGCGCGGGCCGGTCAGCCGCCCGGACGGCGTCCCACCACAACCAGAACGGCCCGACCTCCACCCCCGGATGGACGCAGATCTACCGTGACGACTTCACCGGCACATCCCTCGGCGCGGGCTGGGGTGAGTACGCCGGGGCCATCCCGTCGACCCCCGGTGGGGTGTGGAGCCGTTCCATGGTCCAGGTGACGGACGGCAAACTGCGGCTGAACACCTCGAAGGTGAACGGGGTCTGGACCAGCGGCGGGGTGATGAACAGCAGCAGCGCCCGGACCACCTACGGGAAATATGAGGTGCGCTTCCGGATGGCCAAGGCGAACGGCGTGAAATACGCGCTGCTGCTCTGGCCGGCGTCCAAGCAATGGCCGATGGACGGCGAGATCGACTTCGCCGAGGACGGCGGCGGCGCCCGTACCACCACCTCCGGCACCCTGCACTGGGGAACCACGTCCAACCACCAGCAGGCGCAACGCCACGCCCGCGCCGACTTCAGCCACTGGCACACGGTCGGCGTCGAATGGACGCCGGGCAAGGTCACTTTCACGCTGGACGGCGCCCCGTACGGCACCATCCAGAGCTCACATGCGCCGACCAAGCCGATGGACCTGGCCCTGCAGGCCGAGGCCGGATCGTGCGGCCACTGGATGACCTGCACCGACTCGACCACCCCGGCCTGGACCGCGCTGGAGATCGACTGGGTCGCGGTCTACACCCGTAGCTGAGCCCACACGGCACCTCAGCCGCCGACACCCGAACCGTCAACCCAACCCGCGAAAGACTTCCAGCGCGGAGTACTAATGTCCCACGCCTGAAGTTCGTTTGATAAGTATCTATGTGTTTGTGCTGGTGAATCGTTGGAGGTAGCGGGACAGGGAATCGAGGATTTCCTCAGCGCTCTTCTTCCAGACGAAGGGCTTGGGGTCCTCGTTCCAGGCGGCGATCCAGGTCTTGATATCGGTCTCCAGGGCGCG
>Ga0265340_10002049_pt1 | contig 11551 bp, 3 predicted proteins | sample 4CB225metaG_FD_202082 | JGI IMG/M metagenome (GOLD analysis project Ga0265340, IMG submission 202082) | Rhizosphere microbial communities from Carex aquatilis grown in University of Washington, Seatle, WA, United States - 4-CB2-25 metaG | ecosystem: Host-associated > Plants > Roots > Rhizosphere...
ATCCTAGCCGCAGATCCAAACGATGTGCGTGCAGCCAGGGCGCTGATCCCCTTGTTTGAGGTCGATGAGAAGTGGTCGCGGCTGCCTGCTCTATATGAATTGCTCTTGACGCACACGGAAGACGAAGATGAGCAGTTAGAGCTGATGAACAAGCTCATCGACACGACCGGCAAAAAACTGCTCGACCGCAAAGCGGCTTTCGCTTACGCGCGACGTGCCTTCGAGTCGTTCCCGCGCAACGAGTCCGTGTGTCAGACGTTCGAGCAAGCGGCTCGCGCCGGGCAGATGTGGGATGGGTTGCTCGAGGCGCTCGAGCAGCGAGCTTCTGCCATCGTCACCCCGGGGCGACCGGTAGAACCGGATGCCGCTGCAACAGCTGAGCCCGAAGAGGCCCGCAGCAAGAAGAAGGGCAAGAAGAAGAACAAGCGTGGTGAGCCAGAAGCACCTCAAGCGCGCGAGCCCGAGAAAGGGAGAGAAGGCGAACCGAGCAGCGAGCAACGAGCCGTGATGCTCATGCAGGCGCGCATCCTTGCCGATGAGCTGGGACGGCTCCCGGAAGCCATCGAGAAGTATCGGGAGGCATTGAAGACGTTTCCCAACGACACGCAGATCGACTCGCTGCTCGAGAAGCTGCTTACGGCGCACGATCGAACCGACGACTTGCGCTGGCTCTTCGAGCACCGGGTGACTCACGCCGCAACTGCAGAACAGGGCGTGGGTATCTTGGCTGCTTGGGCCGAGCTCGAGCGATTGACGTTCCGGGAGCCCGCTCGGGCCGTGGAACTCTATCGACGTATCCTGAAACTGGACGACAAGAATGATGCCGCACTGGCGGCCCTGGCTGAGCTGCTACTGGAAGCCGATCAACTCACGGAAGCCGCGGAAGCCCTCGAACGGCGTCGCCAAAACATCGAAGGCGCAGAACGCATAGAACTAGAAGTGCGGCTAGCTGAACTCTACGCAGGGCGGCTTGCGCGGCCGGCAGATGCACTGAGTGCTGCGGTCGCGGCTTTGGAGCGTGCACCGGAAGATGTGCGTGCATTGAACGTCGTGGAACACCTGCTTGACGTGGAGGGCGTGCGTCGGGATGCCGCAACCGTTCTCGCAACACGGTTTGCAACGGGGGGCGAGGCCCGGCGTGAAGCACAGGCGTTGTCCGTATTGCTCGAGTCGGCGGACACACGAGAGCAGAAGTTGAGCCTGGTCAGACGATTGATGGTCGTTTACGACCAGAAGTTGAGCAGTACGGGCACGGCTCTCACGTTTGCACTGCGGGCGCTTGGGGAATTTCCTGATGAACTGGAACTCTGGGAGGTTGCAGAGGAGCTTGCAGTGCGTGCCGGTCGCCCAACGGATCTGATCGAGACACTGCATACGGTTCTTAATACCGAACTGCCGCGAGATTTGGAGCTAAGCCTGTGCGAGCGCGCTGCTCGAGTCAACGAGGAACGGCTTGGTGATCCGATTGGGGCTACGCCCTATCTTGAGCGCATTCTCCGCCTCGACGTCGAGAATGACCACGCTTTCGGGCGACTCAAAGATATCCTGACCGCCGCCGAGCGCTGGGGCTAATTAGAGGACATTTATGGTCGTTCGATTGAGACGACCACGACACCGACACGTAAGCTCGAAATGCTGATCGAAGTGGCATTGATCAGCGAAGAAATCTTGGAAGACTGCCCGAAGGCCATCGCGTACTACGAGAAGCTGCTCGAGCTCGACCCCGTTCACGCGGTGTCCCTTGAGTCACTGGACCGGCTCTATTCCCGCTTCGAGATGCACGAGAAGCTCTCCAATCTGCTCCAGAGGCGCCTCGGTTTGGCGGTGGGCGACGAGTCGGCGCAATTACGACGCCGGTTGGCGCAGTTGCTGCTTGAACAGCTGCATCGACCGGATCAGTCCATGGTCTTGTTGCAGAGCTTGCTCGCCGACAATCACAACGACCGCGATGCACGCAACCTGACCGAGCGACTGCTTGAGATTGGCAACTTGCGTGCTGAAGCCGCCCGTGCACTAGAGAATGTGTACCTGGCGCGCGACGAAATCAGAGATCTGGTGCGCGTGTTGTCGATTCAGCTCGAATGCCTCGAGAGCGCGACCGAGGTCACGGCCGTGGACGAGCGACGAATACTGATTCGGCGCATTGCCGTTTTGCGCGACACGCGACTGCATGACGATCAGGGCGCATTCGAATCCTATGCGCGGTTGGTGCCACTCGAGCCGACTGACGGAGACGTCCGGCAGCGACTCCTCGATATCGGGCGTAGACTCGGGACTCTGCTAGCGGTTGCGCAGGCAATGTCGGAGGCCGCTAGGAACGCAGATTCTCCGGCGGTCAAGGCAGACATTTTGATGCAACTAGCAGGGTTGCATGAGCAAGGGCTCTCGGATGTTGCCGCGGCTGAATCGTGCTACCGCCAAATCGTCGAGTTGGACCCGGACGATGTTGCCGTTGCACTTCCCGCTGCCAAGCAACTGGAACGGATCTACGTTGCTGGTAATCAATCCAAGCAGCTCGCAGAGACACTGCGGATCGAAATCATGCTCGAACCGTCTGAGCAGGATCGACGAAGATTGCGGTTGCGCCTGGGAGATTTATGTCGTGATGTACTATCCGACTTTCCGGGTGCAATTGAAGCCTACCGAGCTTGTGTCGCCGAACAACCTACCGACGATGTTGCGCTAGAAGCCCTGGATGGTCTCTACGAGAGCAGCGAATCCTGGTCGGAATTGCTGAAGGTTCTCGAGCAACGCCAAGGTCTGGCAACCAGCGAGGATACGCAGAGACACCTGGGGGTGAGGCGGGCACGGCTAGCGTCGGACAAGCTCAACGATTTGGACCTCTCGGTCGGTGTTTGGCGAAGTCTCATCGACTCACTCGGGCCCGATACGCAAAGCCTTTCAGCACTCGAGACGCTCTACGCGCGACAGAAAGCCTGGCAAGAACTGGCGGAAACTCTCGAGCGTCATCTCGAGATCACGACTCAGGGCCCAAGCGAGCTGGATCTTCTCGCCCAGTTAGGGGACGTCCGTCGCCTTTACTTGACCGACGCCGCGGCAGCGCTTGAAGCCTATCGACGCGCCCTGGCTTTGGATTCGAATCATGGTGCCACACGCCTGGCGCTGGCGGCCATGCTGAACCACGAAGAAGTTCCAGCCCGTAAAGAGGCAGCTGAGATGCTGCACCCGATTCTGGAGGCCGAGCACGATTCCGCCAAGCTGGCAGAAGTCATCGACATCCAGATTGCGGCAGAGGAGGACCCCGTTGATCGGCTTGCCCTGCTGGATAAGGCTGCAAAAGTGGTGGAGGGTGAACTCAACGATCCGCTGCGCGCTTTCAGCTATATCGTACGCGGCACGCGTGAGGCAGTGGGTCACTCGGACCTAGGGGATTGGTTGGCGAGTTTGCGTCGCCTGGCCGTGGCCGCTGGGCAAGAGGCAGCCCAAGTTACGCTGCTGCGCGAGGTGGTCAGCGACATTTTCGACGGCGAGACGCAGTTGGCGGTTCTACTCGAGATAGCGAGCATGGCCCTGAGCGCGCTGCAGGATTCTGGTTTGGCGCGACAGTACTTCGAGAAGGCACTCGAGCAGAGTCCGGAGAACCGTAAGGCTCTGATGGCTCTGGAAGTCATCCACGAACAAGCCGGTGACATTCGAAGTCTTCTCGATGTGACTGCACGTCGTGTCGAGACGGCGCTCGACGATGAAGAGCGCAAGCAGCTGCTGTTCAGACAAGCCCAACTGCTCCATGAGAACCTGGGCGAACGTACGCAGGCAATCGAAGTTTACGAACGGATCATTCAAAACGAACTCGACCCGCGTGCCGTGCAGGCGCTTGAGGGGCTATATCGAAACACTCAGCGATGGGACTCGTTGGTTGCCTTGTTGCAGCGCCAGTCGGAGGTTCCGGGCGCGGATCTGGTAGCGCTTCACGTTTCAACCGCGATCATTTGGGCTGAAAACGTGGGTGATGTTGCACGTGCGCTCGACGAGCTCGAGCTTGCCCTCCGTGATCGTGAACCCGAAGCTTCGGCGGTGGCCGCACTCGAGAAGATTCTCAGTGAGGCCAAAGACGTCGAGAGTCGCGCGCGCGCCGCAACACTGCTTGAGCCCGTCTACTTAATGCAAGGCGATTTCCGTCGCGTGATTGGGACCCTCAAAGCTCGATTGGAGGCGACTTCTGACCCAACGGAACGCAAGGATCTGCTCAGTAGACTTGCCAAGATCTACGAGGAGCAGACGGAAGAGTTTGGCGAAGCACTCGAGACAGTCGCTCTGCTCTTCCGAGAAGATCCGACCGATGAAGCCACTCAGATAGAACTCGAACGCCTCGCCAAGGTTTCGAGTTCACATGCGCGACTGGCCGAAATCTACGCTGGAATCCTGCAGAAAATCAGCCCGGATGACGTAGTGTCTGCGCGGCTTGCTCGCCGCACGGCAGACCTTTATTTGGCCAATGATGCCCCGGAGCAGGCGCTGGTGTTCTATAGCCGCGCCTTCGCATTCGACTCGGAGAACAGCTCCCTGTTCACGGAAGTCGATACGCTGCTGCAACGTCTGTCACGCCACAGCGAACGCGTTGCGCTTTACCGCAAGGCCCTCGAGCATCAGTATGACTTTGCTGCGCGGATCGAATCTCTGCACGTGATCGCTGAGCTGCAGCGTGGGCCGCTCAATGATGTCGACTCCGCTATCAAAACCCTACGTGAGGCATTGGATATCGACGATGCCCATCCGGTGACTTTGGATGCTTTGGCGACACTCTATCAGCAGCAGCGGCAATTCGAAGCCCTCGCTCAGTTGTTGCTGAGGCGCGCGGAAGGAGTCGTGTACCCCACGGAAAGCACGGGCTATCGTTTGGCGCTCGCGCGGCTCTACGTGGGTGAACTCAATGAATCAGAGCGGGCACTCGATCAACTCGAAGAGATTGTGCGTTACGAACCGAAACACGTGGGCGCCATCGAGATGCTCGAGGCGTTACGCGAGGACGTTCAGTTGCGGAGCAGAGTCGTTGATGTGCTCAGGCCGCTTTATGAATCGGCCGATGACTGGCAAAAGCTCATTCGTCTCAATGCAGATCGATTCGAGCTCGCGGACAATGTCGGCGACAAGGTTGCGGTTCTGCGCGAGACAGCGACGCTCTACGAAGTCAGGGGCAAAGACCTCGAGCGAGCGCGACAGGCGTATGTGTTCGCGGTCGAAGCCGATCCAGAGGACTCGGGTAATCGATCCGAATTCGAACGGCTCACTGCTGCGACGAATCAGTGGGAGGAGCTGCGCAGTTTGTATGAGCGGTTGTTACAATCCAAGCCCGATCTACTCTGCAAGCGAGATCTGGTCGCAACGTTGGCGCAAACCTGCGACAGGCGCCTAGATGACCCTCGGCGTGCGTTGGCGCTGTGCTGGATCCTCTACGAGTTGGACCCCGGTTCACTCGAGATTGTCGAGCAAATCGAACGGCTCGCGACGCTGCTCAGCGATTGGAACTCGTTTGTGAGGGCGTTGATCGAGAAGGCCGAATTACTAAGTTCAGTCGAAGAACAAGCCAGCTGTTGGCGCCAGATTGGCGAGGCTCGGCGCGACATGCTGGAGGATCCGCAGGGGGCAATCGTTGCCTACGAGCGAGCGCTCGACCTGGAGCCCGATAGCGCCTTTACCATCGATTGCCTGGTCGAGTTGCTCGAGCAGACATTGGGTCACGAACGTATGGTCGAGTTGCTGGTGCGGCGCATGGAGCTTTGCGACGACGAGGATACCGATCAGAAGTACGAGTTGCTGGTACGGGCTGGAGATGTTACGCAAAAGTCCATCAAGGACCTGGGGCGAGCAACCGATCTGTTCGTTCGTGCGCTTTCACTACGGCCCACTGATCTCGTCTTGCTCACGCGGCTGGAACAACTGCACTTGCAGCAGGGGCTCTGGTCAGATTTGCTGGACAACCTGAAGGTGCAGTGCGAATTGGCCGTGGTACCTACGGACCGCGCGCGATTGCGGGTACGTATGGGCGCACTCTTGGCGTCGGAGTTGAACAACTTCGATGAAGCCCTCGAAATGTACCGACAGGTTTTCGATGATGTGCCCAATGACGAAGCCGCAAGTTCGGCACTGATGACTATCGCAAGTGGCCACGAGGAACATCGTGAGGCCGTGGCAGCTATCCTGCTGCCCGTGCTGCAGTCTGCGGGCAGTTTCGACCGCATGGTTGCCGTTCTCGAGTTGCGCTATTCCAGTGAGCACGATGACATTCAGCGGTGTCAGACACTTCAGGCAATCGCTGAGCTTCAAGAGACCAGACTCGGCAATCCGAAGGCCGCACTTGAGTCGCTGTTACGAGCCGTTACCGAACGTCCTGATGAACCGAGTGTGCATGCAGATGTGGATCGTCTTGCGGAATCACTCAATGCCTGGTCCAAGGTGCGGGATGTCCTGCGAGAGCGTGCCCAGGCAACGTTCGAGCCTGACTTGGCATGTGACCTCTACAGTCGATTGGGACGAATCGCGGAATCCAAGCTCGATGACCCGAGCCTAGCGGAACAAGCTTACAGTTCGGCAGTCAGTCAAGCCGGTGATCGACCAGAATTGCTCCAAGCGCTCGATCGCATTTACACGCGGTTGGGTAACTGGCGTTCGCTGGCCGACATCATTGAACGCCGTTCAGTGGTTGAGATCGATGGTCGCGTCCAAGCGGAGCTATTGGTACGGCTTGCTCGCATCCAGATCGATCAATTCGATCAGCCGCTCCGTGCCATTGGATCGATTCGGCAGGTGTTGGATCGGGTCCCGGAAGACGAGATGGCGATCAATCTGCTGGAGGACCTCACGCAGCAACACGAGCTTTTCGAAGAGGCAGCGGAGATTCTCGAGAGCGTGTATCGAGTGTCACGACAGTCCGAGCGCTTGGCAGCCGTTCTTACCAAACGGGTCGCACTGGCCGCAGACGTGACGTCACGCACTGAGCAACGTAGAAATCTAGCGCAGGTTCTCGAAGACGACTGCAACGATCCCGGACGGGCCTTGGACGTGCTGGTGGATGCCGTTGTGGAAAACACGGGCGACACGGAGCTGCTCGACGGAATTGAACGACTCGCGGAGGTGGCCGCGAACTTCCAGAAACCTGCGGTCGCGTTGGAGCAAGCACTTCAGTCGCGTCCGCCCGCTGCGCCTGAAGTGGCGCGTGACGTTTGGGTTCGCCTCGCGGGATGGCAGCGAGATCGAATCGACGATGCAATCGGGGCGGAGCGGTCACTCGTGCACGCGCTCGAATGGGATGCGGCGAATGACGATATTCTGCTGCAGATCGAAGCGTTGCGGCGCGTCGCCGGCCGCGAGCGTGATCTCGCTGAGACGCTGCGACAGCGGGCTCGTCTCGCTATTTCTGATGATCTGCGGCTGGAGCTGTTTCAGGCAGCCAAGCAGGTGGCTGCGGATATGGGCGATTCGGCGCTTGCTGAAACTATCGTACGCGAGCTGCTCGGGCATGACGATGCCAATCTATGGGCTATCACCGAATTGACTAATTTGCGCCGGGCGGCGCAAGACTGGCCCGAGACGCTCAAGTTGCTTCTGCGTCGCGCCGATCTGGAAGCTGATAGCCGGGTCCTTTACGAGATTCGCTACGAAGCGGCACGTGTTGCCAAAGACCAGCTTGGAGACAATGCAACGGCGATTCGACTCTACTCACAGCTGTTTGAGGACGACCCCATGGACACGGTTGCCGGCCATGCCCTAAAGGATCTTCTGCGAGAAGCTGGCGCTCACCAACAGCTGATTCAAACGCTTTCTCGGCTGGTGGACGTGGCAACCAGCCCCGAGCAGAGAGCGGAACTCCGGATGCAATTGGCCGTTGTGCACGACGAGAAGCTGGGAGATTCGCAATCAGCTATCACCGAGCTCTTGGCGATATTGGAAGAGTTGCCGAATCACGCTTCCGCCGTTTTGGCGCTGAGCAAGATCTACGAGAAGCTTGGCGCAAACGAGGAGATGGCGGACCTATTGGAACGGCAGATTCGTAATGCTGATTCCGATAGCAACCAGACGGCAAAAGTTGAACTACTGATGCGGCTGGCAGAGGTCAGCGAATCTCGCCTTGGGGACGTAAATCGAGCGCTACAGACGTATCGTAGCGTGTTGGATATTGACTCGCACAACCGTCCTGCGCTTGAAGCACTGATTCGTATTCAAGAGAAACAGGGTGAGTTGGCTGATGCGGCCGAGTTGCTGGAATCACTCTTCGGTGCTGTGAGCGGCGCGGACCGGTCGGAGATTGGTGTGCGACTAGCCGATATGCGCGAACGCTTGGATGACGACGCGGGTGCGCTGCTCGCGCTCAAACGGGTGCTCACTGACGAGCCGCACAACAAGGCGGTGCGCACGCGAGCGCGTGGGCTGTCCGAGAAGATGTCGGATTGGGATGGGGTAACAGCCCTGCTGGCAGATGAATCGGAGCTGGTTGATTCGCCCGCGGACAAAGTCATGCTTCTTCGCGAAGCCGCCCAGGTGCGCGGAGAAAAATCGCAGGACTGGGCTGCTGCGGCGGCTCTGCTCGAAAGAGCCAGCGCTGTCGCTCCCAACGACCGCGAGTTGCTCTTATCGCTGTGCGACGCCTACACGGCATGTGGTCGGGCGCGTGAAGCAGCGACAGCTCTGGAACGTATCGTCGAATCGTATGGGGGTAGGCGTACCAAAGAGCTCGGTGAGATTCATCGGCGGTTGGCATTGGCCTACCTGAGTCTAGGGGAACCCAATCAAGGCAAGGAAGAGCTGGAAAAGGCGTTTCGAATCGAGCCAGGAAACGTTCGCGTCATCGCAATGCTTGCCGACGTGTGTATTCAGATCAACGACGCGAAACGCGCACAGCAGCTGTACAGCTCGCTCATCATTCAGATTCCGAAGCTTGGACCCAACAGTCCCATTTCAAAGGCTGAGATCTACGCGCACCGTGGCGAGGCAAGTCGGCTGCTTGGCGAGAAGCAGAAAGCCATCTCTGACTTCGAACGGGCACTGCAGGCCGATCCGACTATGGAGTCAGTAAAAGCCAAGTTGGCAGAATTGAAGTCTTGACGCCGAACATGGAAACCCGGGGGAACCAGGTCTACATCGACGGCCGTCGGGTTGCAGCTGCTGACGCAAAGGTGAGCGTTTTCGATCGCGGGTTGCTCTATGGCGATTCAGTATTCGAGACGCTTGCCACCCGCGGCGGTCGGCCTTTCATGTTGGCTGAGCATGTTCGACGGCTACGGCGCAGCGCCGAACTGGTGTATATCGATCTGCCACTCAGCGACGATCAGTTTTGTCGCGAATTGGAAGAGGCGGCATTAGCTTCTAGCAACGCTGAATCCTACCTTAGATTGACGGTCACGCGGGGCGTGGGCGAGCTTGGTCTCGACCCGAGTCACTCGGAAGGGCCCTGTCGCATCCTGATCGTGACCCCGTTGCAACGGCCTGCTGCCGAAGCCTACGAAAATGGCGTAGGTGCGATCATATATCGAACGCAGCGCACGGCGGAGGCGACCGAAGCAACCGGGGCAAAGGTTGGCAACTACTTGGTTGCGGTCCTTGCTATGCGGCAAGCCAAAGCAGTCAGCGCCAATGAGGCGCTGATCGTCAACGGAGATGGCAGAGTCGTAGAAGGTTCGACCTCGAACCTGTTCTACCGGATGGGCAACGTGCTGCGGACTCCACCCGTCTCAGCGGGAATACTGCCAGGCATTACCCGAGAATTGGTGCTTGAAGCTGCTCAGTCACTGTCACTGACGGTGCAGTTGCAGTCGCCTACACCGGCGGAACTCGTGCAGTCGCAGGAGGTTTTCATCACCTCTAGCATCAGAGAGCTGCTCGCAGTGGTTACGGTTGACGGCGTGCCAATTGGCAATCGTTTGCCGGGCCCGACCTACCATAAGCTGTGGCAGGCCTACCAAACGTTGGCGGCAGAAAAGCTAGCAAAGCAACCCCGCTTTTCCGCGCCGCCAAGACATTTAGAAAAGTAGAGTTACGCCGATCCCTGTTCATTCTGAGCGTCGGGTTTGTTTTCACCGGCTGACGCAGGCGCAGGAATCTCCTGTTGCGCCGCGGCAGTACCACTCGGCTCTGCCCTGCGTACCGGGATATTTAGACGACCTTGGCCCTGAGCCAACAGGATCGCTAGTGCCTTATCGAAGAATGCTCGGAGGAATCCGATCTCATGCGGTGGGTCGGTGATGAGGCCCGCCGCTGCGATTCGTTTCATCGCCGCCACTACTTCAAGCGTCTTTGCTTCACCTTCACGGCTGAGTACGCTCAGCGCGCTGTCCTTCATCGTGCGCACCAGTTGCTCACGCAGTTGGGGTGAGAAAAGCCGATCGGTCGAGGTTTTGATTTCACTTTCGATCAAGGCAGCCAGTACCCCTTGTTCGGGCTGCACGTCAGGAGTCAGGTGTTCGCCCACTTTGGCAAGCATCTCGTCAATCGCGGCGCGAGTAGGCAGCCAACTGCGAAATTCAGGCAGTTCATGCAGGCGACCTGAGTTTGCGGCCATTTCGCGCGCGTCATCGTCAGCAAGTTCAAAGCCTTCGGCATCGAAGGGGTGTTCAGGTAAGTCGCTTGGTACTGGCTCTAGCAAGCGAGCAATGGACGCCAGGCCGAGTGGCTGTGGCCTGCCACTGTCCATGTGGCGTTGCCGCGCGCGATGGATGCGAGAGCGCGCCCAATCGAGCGGAACTTCCACTGGTTTGAGAGCAGTGCCCGGTGCCAGTCGAGCCATCGCTTCCTTGAGCTGCGTCATGCTCTGTTCGCCTGATTCCACGCGGTGAATGCCTAGCTCATCATGCAAGTACACGAACGCCGTTCTGCAGCGGCGGGTGGGTGTATGGGCTGCCAGAACCACGACCACACCCCCGCTTGCGTCGGGAGGCATGACCCAGGCGCGAATCGTTGGTACCGAAGCCAATTGGGCAACGGTTGACACTCGTCCTCGGGTAGGGATCGTGACGCCCCTTGACTTGAGAATGTTCAACCCGCGTCGAGCCGCTTTACGAACGCTGCCAGTCGCAAGCTCCGCTGCCGCAGCCACTGCACCGGCGTTGCTTTGTGCGACCCAAGCCTCGATCAATTGAGTCGCGGACTCACCGGCTTTTGTGAGTGCGTTGAGCGCATCATCGGGAGAAGCACCAATCAGAGTGGAATCAAATTGCGAGTCGTTTTGGGTAATTGCCATCCGTCTCTCCGAAAACTAACACTGTCTCGAATCAGATCCCGGAGTTTTTGAGTCCGGCTGAAAAGGCGATGGCCTCAATCTCCAAAGGCACGCCCCGCGGCAACGCGGCAACCTGGACGGTTGCACGAGCGGGGGGACTATTTTGGAAATACTGCGCATAAACTGCGTTCACCGCGGCGAAATCGTTCAGATCGATCAGGTAGATGGTTGTCTTGACAACATGGTCGAACGTTAGGTCGGCCGCGGTGAGCACCGCTCGAAGATTTTCCATCACGCGCGTGGTTGCGGACTTGATATCGCCGACCACGAGCGCCCCCGTATTCGGTTCGAGTGGAATCTGTCCACTCAAGAACACCCACT
>Ga0265340_10002051_pt1 | contig 11545 bp, 8 predicted proteins | sample 4CB225metaG_FD_202082 | JGI IMG/M metagenome (GOLD analysis project Ga0265340, IMG submission 202082) | Rhizosphere microbial communities from Carex aquatilis grown in University of Washington, Seatle, WA, United States - 4-CB2-25 metaG | ecosystem: Host-associated > Plants > Roots > Rhizosphere...
GTGGCGTACAAACCAGTCTATTACACCGTGACTAAAGCTGGAGTGATGGGCTTTACAAAATACCTGGCCGCGTATTACGCAGGGACCGATATCCGTGTGAACGCGCTAACACCGGGCGGTGTGTTCAACAACCATGAAGATTATTTTGTCAAGAATTATTCGGCCAAGACAATCATGGGGCGCATGGCGCATGGCGATGAGATGAACGGCGCTTTGTTGTTCCTGGCTTCGGAGGCGTCTTCGTACATGACCGGCAATAACGTAGTGGTGGACGGCGGTTGGACGGCATGGTAAAAAGCCGGCACTCGATATTCGGTATCCCGCCTCGAATTCAGGATCATCCAACCCCGAGTTCCCGGTCTCAAAGACCAAACAAGTCATGACTGAAATCCTTGCCATCATCCCGGCGCGAGGCGGCTCGAAAGGTATCCCTCGTAAGAACATCCGAAATTTCGCAGGCTGGCCGCTGATCGCCTGGAGCATCGCCGCAGCCCGGCAGGCCAGAACGGTTACACGGGTCATCGTATCTACAGATGACGAGGAGATCGCGACAGTTGCACGCCAATATGACGCAGAAGCTCCTTTCCTGCGACCGACCGAATTTGCGCAGGATAACTCGACCGACCTGCCCTGCTTCGAACATGCGCTGAAATGGCTGGCAGAGCATGAGGAATACAAACCGGAGGTCGTGATCCAATTACGCCCGACGTCCCCAATCCGCCCGCCGGACCTGGTGGATAATGCCGTGAAGATCCTGCTCCAGCATCCGAATGCAGACTGCGTGCGCGGTGTGGTGCCGGCAGGACAGAACCCGCACAAAATGTGGCGTATCTCGCAAGAGGACAGCGCGATGACGCCAATGCTCCAGGTGGATGGCATTGCAGAGCCCTATAATGCACCCCGCCAAATCCTGCCGCAGATCTACTGGCAGACGGGGCACATCGACGCAATACGGGTGGACACAATCTTAAAGAAGGGCTCGATGACGGGAAATAAAATCTATCCGCTCATCATCGACGCTCGCTACACGGTGGATATCGATAACCTTGCCGATTGGGTTAAATATGAAACGATGGTCTATTCGGGCAGCTTGAAACTGGTCTCCCCGGGTAAGGAGCGCCGCCCCATGCCTGAACCAATCAAACTGATCGTTTCGGACTTCGACGGTGTCATCACTGATAACCGTGTATGGACGGACCAGGACGGCAAGGAAACTGTGGCAGCTTATCGGAGCGACAGCATGCGTGTCCGTGAGCTGCGCGAACTTGGCATAGACGTAATGATCCTTTCGTCGGAACCGAATAACGTCGTGCTCGGCAGGGCCGCCAAGATGGGTGTGGAGGCAGTGCACGGTATCGATATACGCGGCAAAGGCGAGGCACTGAAGAAACTGCTGACCGAAAAGAAGATAGATGCCTCACAAGTGATCTATATCGGGAACGATTTCAACGACCTGCCTTGTTTCGGGATTGCGGGTTGGGGAGTTGCGGTGGCCGATGCCTATCCTGAGGTGGCTCGGGCGGCCGATCTCGTCCTTCAACGACCCGGGGGGCACGGCGCATTGCGTGAGCTGTGCGATCTTGTCCTGCAAAAACTATCCGGGAAATAAAGGAGATTTATATGGCTCGAGAAATCAAATTGGGAAAGCGCGTGGCTGGAGACGGGCACCCGACTTACATCATTGCGGAGATCGGTATTAACCATAACGGCGATCTCGAAGTGGCAAAGCAAATGATCGATGCGGCGGTACATGCAGGCGTGGATGCAGTCAAATTCCAGAAACGTACGCCGGAGGTAGCCACTCCGCCCGAACAGCAAAAGCAGATGCGCGAGACACCGTGGGGTTACATTACATATCTCGAATATCGTCATAAAGTGGAATTCAATGAGGCACAATATCGGGCCATTGACGAGCACTGCAGGGAGAGGAGTATTGCCTGGATGGTTTCAGTGTGGGACGAGCCGGCAGTGGATTTCATGGAAAAGTTCGACACACCGGCATACAAGATCCCGTCCGCTTCGCTCACAGACCATAAGCTGATCAAGCATGCCCGCGCCACGGGCAGGCCGTTGATCTTATCCTCGGGTATGTCCACGATCGAGCAAATCAAAAAGGGTGTGAACATTGCGGGAGAAAAAGACCTGGTTTTAATGCACTGCACCAGCACTTACCCATGTGAACCAGAAGAATTGAACCTGAAAATGGTCGAAACGCTGCGCCGTGAATTCCCGAAGGTGCCGATCGGCTATTCGGGGCATGAGGTGGGCCTTGTGCCTTCGGCGGTGGCTGTGGCGCTGGGCGCGTGCGTGGTGGAGCGTCACCTTACACTCGACCGCGCCATGTGGGGCAGCGACCAGGCTGCCTCGGTGGAGCCCGGCGGGTTCGAACGGCTGGTCAAATACATCCGCGTCTCTGAAGCTTCCCTGGGCGACGGCGTGAAAAAGGTGTACGAGTCGGAAAAGCCTTCGATGAAGAAACTGCGCCGCGTAATCGGCGATGAATAAATTAATCAAAGAGGACGCGGAAATCTTATTCGCCTTGTTCTTTTCCGGCCGTTTCGATTTAAAAGTTTATGACATTTATTAATCAACTCCGCCGCAAGATGCGTCCTGCAGGGAAGACCATGCAGGCGGTTTTGCGCTGGAAGAGATTTTCATTCAACGAGGCGCCGCCCATCTTCGGTAATTCCAAACCTAAAAGCGGCTCGCATTTACTGCTGCAGATCCTGAACGGTTTTACCCAGGTGATGCCTTATGCCTATGTGGAGGCGGATCCGGTGCGGACGATCGCGAAGGAGGGAGGAAGAAGGACGAAAGAAGAAATCCTGGCCGACCTGCAGCGAACGCCTAAAGGGGTGATCGGTTGGGGATATGTGGAGGCTTCGCAAGATAACACTGCGTTCCTTTGCCAGCCGGACCGGGTGAATTATTTCATCTATCGCGACCCGCGCGATATGCTGGTCTCGCAAGTGTTCTTTGCCACGGACATTTACGAAGACCATGGAATGCATGATTATTACAAGTCGCTGCCCGACCTTGGGGAGCGACTTAAAGTTGCCATTACGGGCATCGACCGGGGCGGGCTGCATATGGTCAGTGTGAAGAAGAGATATGAGGGCGTCTTCCAGTGGCTGGAACAAAAGCATGTGATGTGCATCCGCTTTGAGGACCTGATTAACAAGCGTGACATCACATTGAACGGCATGTTGGATGAGGTTGAGAAAACGGGCTATCAAATTCCCACACCGCGGGCGCAGGCGCTAACGGTCCTGGCGTATGCAATCCAACCTAGGAAATCGCACACATTCCGTTCGGGGAAGACCGGCAGCTGGCGTGAGTATTTCACCGAGGAACATAAGAAGTTGTTCCTGGATGTGGCCGGGGATTTGCTGGTGAGATTGGGGTACGAGAAGAGTAATGAGTGGTGAAGAAGAAAATAAAGAATAGATATTAGAGAGTAGAGAGTAGTGATTCGCAGGTTTGAAGATTTTTTCACGCAACGTGTTAAACGCGGATTTGTCCGACGGTTGAATAACCTGAAAGTCGCCAACATGGCAAATCAGGTTGCGTTGCGCGCACCTGAGGCTGCAGGCGCGCCTGTTGTCTTCTTCAAAGCCTCCACGGGAATCGACGATCTCTCGTGGAACAGCGGGTTCCACCTGCTGGCGTCGTGGGCGCTGCGATTGCAGGGTGTACCGGTTGTATATTTCGCCTGTGATTCGGGGATGAGTCATTGCGTGTTGGGAACCAATCGCGATAACGTACGGAAGGAACCTCCGTGCAAATCATGCATCTACCAATCTCATACGCTTTATACAGGCGTGCCAAGTTCGACATCTCAGGATGCTCAGCTCAAGACTCCCCGTTCCCGGGTCCACTGGTTTAACTTCCAACAGGATGAAAAATTGTCGAAAGCATTGGAGGGTTTATCGTTACAGGAAATGATGAGCTTTGGATGGGAAGGTATCCCGCTCGGTGCGCTGTGCCTACCGGGTCTGCGTTGGATCCTGCGAATCCATCACCTGCAAGACGACGAGAGCACGCGGTACCTGTTGCGGGAATATATTTTGTCGGCGTGGAATGTCGCTCAGAAGTTCGATGCCCTGCTCGATGAGACCCAGCCGCGAGTGGTGGTTGTATTCAACGGTCAGTTCTTTCCTGAAGCGACAGCCCGGCATGTCGCACAAAAACGAGGCATTCGCGTGGTCACGCATGAGGTGGGACTGCAGCCTGCCAGCGCGTATTTTACCGATGGCGAAGCAACAGCCTATCCGATCATCATCCCTGAGACGTTCGAGATGGATGAAAAACAGAACGCACGGCTCGATACCTATCTTGAAAAACGCTTTCAAGGTGAGTTTTCGATGGCGGGTATCAAGTTTTGGCCCGAAATGAAAGGGCTGCATGAATCATTTTTGCAAAAAGCTGCGCGCTTTAAGCAGATCGTGCCCGTATTTACGAACGTCATTTTCGATACGAGCCAACCGCATGCCAACACGGTCTTCGAAGATATGTTCGCTTGGCTGGACATGGTATTGGATGTTATACGCTCCCATCCTGAAACGCTTTTTGTGATCCGCGCCCATCCTGACGAACTGCGCGTGCGCAAAGCCAGCCGTGAGACAGTGGAGGCCTGGGTGGAAGCCGCGGCTGCGGTTAACGAGCCCAACTTGGTCTTCGTTGGGCCCAAGGAAACACTCAGTTCCTATGAGTTGATCGTGAGATCGAAGTTCGTGCTGGTCTATAATTCGACCATCGGGTTAGAGGCTGCGATCATGGGCGCGCCGGTGCTGTGCGCCGGCAAGGCGCGCTTCACGCAGTATCCGATTGTATTCTTTCCGCAGACGGTTGCGGAGCAAAGAAGCAAGATGGAAGAATTCCTGAGTGCAGAGTCGATTCACGTGCCTGTGGAGTTCAAGCTTAATGCCCGATGCTTTTTGTATTACCAGTTGTTTCGTTCGTCACTGCCATTTGTAGACTATCTTGAGCCATCTGTCCGCACCACGCAAACACGCTTGAAGGGATTTGAAATAGAGATGTTGTCGCCTGAAAAATCAACAGCGCTAAAAGCGATCCTGGATGGAGTCCTGGATGGCGGGGATTTTCTTCTGGGAGAGTGAAGAAATTCAGCCATGAAAATTTCGATCCTCGATGACTATTTCGATACGGTTCGTACCCTTGCGTGCTTTCATAAGCTGGACGGACACGAGGTTACGGTGTGGAACGATCATGTGCAGGATACCGACACGCTCGCTAAGCGCCTCAAGGATACAGAAGTCCTCGTGTTGATCCGGGAGCGTACACAAATCCGAGAGGCGCTGCTCGAACGCCTTAACGCGCTGCGCCTGATCAGCCAGCGCAGCGTTTTTCCTCATATCGACATCCACGCATGTACGCGCCGCGGAGTCATTGTGTCGTCTGACCAGCATGTCGACAGCCCATCCTATGCCACCGCTGAACTTACATGGGGTTTGATCATCGCGGCAATGCGGCAAATCCCGCAGCAGATGGCTGCGCTTCGAGCGGGTATCTGGCAGGTGGGAGTGGGCAATGGTTTGCGCGGCAAGACGCTCGGGATTTATGGATACGGAAGGATCGGCGCGACGGTGGCGGCTTATGGGAAAGCTTTTGGAATGAAAATCCTGGTGTGGGCGCGTGAGGCATCCCTGCAACGCGCGCGCAGTGCCGGTTACGTTACAGCGCAGAGTAAGCACGTATTTTTCGAGTCATGCGATGTGATCTCCCTGCACATGAGGCTGGTAAATGCAACGCGCGGCATCGTCACTAAAGCCGATCTGTTGAGCATGAAACCCACCGCGTTGCTGGTCAATACAAGCCGGGCGGCGCTGATAGAACCCGGCGCACTTGTCCAGGCCCTGCGCGCAGGGCGGCCAGCCATGGCCGCCATCGATGTTTACGAAGAGGAGCCCTTGCGCGACCCGGAAAATCCCATTCTCAAAATGAACAACGTTATTTGCACGCCCCATATTGGATATGTAACGCGGGATGAGTACGAAACCCAGTTTTCCGATGTCTTCGATCAAATAACGGCCTACGCAGAGGGCAACCCCATCCATGTGGTGAACCCGGAGGTTTTCGACGTGTTGAGAGGTGGCCAGGTTTCCCAACATCCCTCGTGATCCTGCGACACATGACCGTCATGGATGAGGCGATCGGCCGGAATTGTGCAGGAATTCATAAATCAGTCTAGCTTCCATTATTGGGCCTACCCTCTTCGGATGAGCTTCGCATGCTTATCCCATCAGGTGGTAAACCTGGTGGAAAATGCCGCCGATTTCGGTCACAGAATTAAAGAGAGAAATCATGTCTTCAGATCTTCGTATAAAAATCAGTCATTGGGTATACCGGGTAGCGGCGGCCAGCGTCCTGGCTAGCGTACTCTATTATCTGGCTGTCGTCGTTTATATAATACTTTGCCACATACGATATCCATTTTCACTGGAGTTCGTGGAAGGCGACTCGCTTATTCAGGTATACCGGATCCTACAAGGGAAGCTATTGTATGCACAGCCGTCCTATCAATATGTTGCCATGGATTACCCGCCCATTTATTTCTATATTTCCGCCCTATTCGCCCGCCTGATCGGATTTGGTTTTTTTCCCCTGCGCCTGGTGTCTTTCGTTTCATCCCTGGGATGTATCTCCGTCATCTACCTTATCTGCAGGAAAGAGGGCACCAGGATCCTGCCTGCACTGATCGCTAGCGGATTTTTTGCAGGCACTTACAAACTTGGCGGCGTCTGGTTCGATATTGCCAGGGTCGATATGCTTGCGCTTTTCCTTGTCCTGCTGGCTGTTTATTTAACTCGGTTCAAATCCCTGGCCGCTTATATTATGGCTGGGATCGTTTTTGCTTTTTCATGCTTAACCAAGCAAACAAATCTGTTCATCCTGGCTTTCCTTTGCCTTTATTTCATGCTATTCGAAAGAAATAAAACCCTTGGTTTTGTGTTGTCTTCCATTGGATCCTTTATTATTATCTCGTTATGGCTGAACCGGGTTTATTCAGGATGGTATAGTTTTTATGTCTATAAAATAACCTTTGGCTCCGGAAGCAATTTACCGATCACGCCTTCGATGGTTCTAAACTCCGTGGGCGATTTCTGGTTAAAGGCCTTGCTCATCCCCATTCCCATAGCCGTGGTTTTAGCCGGTGGGTATTTTGTAATCATGTTTATAAGATCGAAAAAGGAAATTGACAAACCTTTTATCTTCTATTTCTTTTTTACTGCAGGAATGATCGGAGCATCATGGGGTGCATTAATACACCCGGGTGGGGCAAATAACGTCCTTCTCCCCGGTTATGCAGCGATAGCCATGCTTTTGGGGCTGACAATCCAAAATCTTTTCTTAGAACAGAATGTAAATTTACTCCCTAAAAGCGGACTGCTCGTCGTTTGCACAATCCAGTTTGTGATGCTTTATTTTCCCATCCAGCCACTCATCCCCACCCAGGCAGATCTTCTTGCAGGCCGGAGCATGGTTGCAGAAGTACAAAGGCAGCCGGGGGATGTATATGTTCATTTTCACCCAGAGATATCGCTGATGGCAGGGAAGCCCACTTTCGCCGACTGGGTTTCGCTTTATCAGTTGGAAGGGGATTTCGGGGGAGGCGATGCAAGGGAAACGAATCGGGTAAAATCAGAATTTACCCATGCCATGGCAACACAAGAATTTTCCATGATCATTTTGGATAAAGATATCAATTGGGTATGGGGCCACCCAGAGAAATATTATTATCAAAGCGATGAACCGGTTTTCAACAACCCCAATGTTTTTTGGCCCGTCATAGGGTTTCAAATTCGCCCAACGATAATAATGTACCCGGAACAGAAATAGATAAGGAGAACCTTTATTGAGAGAACGTCATTTTATTAAGAGGATTACAACCATCCTCCTTACGGGCCTGTATATTTTGTGGGGGAGTCTCTTCATTTATCGAAGCTCTTACATTGCGCTCGATGGACAGCGCTATTTCGGTCTCTTTGACGACGCCATGATCTCCATGCGCTATGCATGGAATTTCGCACACGGGCTGGGGTTGGTGTGGAACGCAGGTCAACGCGTGGAAGGCTACTCGAATCTGTTGATGACGCTGGTGATGTCGCTGGCCGCGTTATTTCTCGAAAAGAGGTTTGCGGTGCTGGCGGTGCAGATCTTTGGCCTGCTCACCATTTTGGTAACCGCTTATCTTACTAAAAAAGTTGCAGATGAGATCAATGAAGGCAAACAATACCAGGAATTGATCGGATTTCTGGCGTTCGCCTGTGTGCTTCTTTACTACCCATTGAGTTATTGGACTCTGATGGGCATGGAAACGGGCCTGCTTACTTTGCTGCTTATGTCCTGCATCCTATTTGGCCTGCGCTGGATTAAAACAAACAAAACCTCAAACCTGGTCTATGCCGCTATCATGGCCGGGCTGGCTTTCCTGACACGTAATGATTCGATCCTGCTGTCCGTTTTGATGTTTGCATATATCGGCCTGGAAAGCTATATAAACAAACGAGACAAGCAAACCTTCCTGAAAATCTTATATGCAGGATGCCTGGTTATCCTCTTTATCATAGCGCAGACCCTTTTTCGTTATATATATTACGGCGAGCTATTACCCAATACCTATGTACTCAAACTGAGCGGCATACCGCTTTCCATCCGCCTGGTTGATGGGTATCGTTTCCTACAGCCATTCTTCCAACAGAGTGCATTGCTGTTTGTATTTGCCGTATTCGGAGTATTGTTTGCGCTGCGGCGAGTAAACGTCTTCCTGTTGTCATTTATAGTCGTTGCGATTTTCTACCAGATATATGTAGGCGGTGACCCGTGGCAATTGTGGCGGATACTTGCCCCTGGCATGCCGGCGCTATTCATCCTGGTAATCATGACCGGCACTGAGATTGTTATGCGTTGGCCCACGCTGGCTTCTCAAAAATATTTAGCTGCTGCATTTGTGCTGCTATTTACCCTGGAACCGCTGGCGATGACCGACCTGCCTTTCCTGTCTGATATTTCTGTGCGCGGACCCACATCGGCGGCGATTGCAAACCATGTCAATACCAATACCGCGCTTGCAATCAACAAACTAACCACCCCGGGGGCGACCGTTGGGGTGATATGGGCAGGCACGCTGCCATATTATACCGACCGTACCGGTATCGATTTTCTGGGTAAATCGGACCCTTTCATTGCCCGGCTTAAACCGGACTTGTCCGGTGCGGTGAGCTGGGCCGGGGAGCGCAGCGTGCCGGGACATAACAAGTACGACCTGAATTATTCCATCGTGCAGCTGCAGCCTACCTATATCCAGGCGTTTTCGTGGGGAAACCAAACCGTCAAACCGTGGGTAGTATTAAATTACGTGCGGGTGGAATACCACACCGGCCTGGGTACCAAGACCGTCTTTCTCCGGAAAGATTCTCCCTACGTCTGTTGGAATCTTTGCAAAAACCAGTATAAAATCATCCCCTGGCCTAAACAAAAAAAGGCTAATCCATGAACCTTGATGACTTAGAACGCTTTAAAAAACTCGACACCCTGAACATGCTGGCCGAAATCGACGGCCTGCCCGACCAACTGCAGTCCGCATGGGAGATGGGAAAAAACCAACCCCTCGAAGGGCTGGAAGCCGTGAAAGGCTCGATCCGACAGATCGTGATCGCCGGTATGGGCGGTTCGGCCATCGGGGCAGACCTCCTGGCATCCTACGTTTTTCCCACCTGTTCCTTCCCCGTGACCGTTCAACGCGACTATGGGTTACCCGCTTTCGCCCAAGGTAAAGAAACCCTGGTGATCGCTTCCTCCCATTCCGGTAATACCGAAGAAACCATCGAGGCTTTTGAGGCCGCTTTGAAAAACGGCTGTTCGCTGGCTGTCATTTGCACAGGGGGAGAACTGGCAGAGCGCGCAAAGAAAAATAATATCCCGTTATGGATATTCAACCATACGGGCCAGCCGCGCTCGGCAATTGGATTCTCATTTGGGCTGCTGCTGGCTTTGTTTGCAATGTTGGACCTGATTCCCGACCAAGCCAGGGACGTAGCCGAAACCGTTGAAGCGATGAAAAAGTCGCAACCGCGACTGCGACCGGACGTTCCCGCAGTGAAGAATCCTGCCAAGCGTTATGCCGGCCAACTGATGGGGCGCTGGGTGACGGTGTTCGGAGCAGGTATGCTCGCGCCGGTAGCGCGTCGATTTAAAGGACAGATAAATGAGGTTGCCAAGGCCGCGGCCAACTTCGAATATTTGCCGGAAGCGGACCACAACACTCTGGCAGGTACCCAGAACCCCGAAGAAGTTTTGATGCCTCATACATTCAGCCTGTTCCTGCGGGCGCCCTCGGACCATTCGCGTAATCGCAAACGGATCGACCTTACGAAACAAGCCTTTATGCTCGAAGGTTTAAACACGGACTTTTTGGATGCGCGCGGCAATTCTCCCCTGGCCCATATGTGGACGACGATTTTATTCGGAGATTATATGGCGTATTATCTGGCGATCGCGTACGGTGTTGATCCCACCCCGATTCAAGCCCTGGTGCAATTCAAGGAAACGATGGATAAGGAATAACGGCGAGAAAAGAAAAATTCAGGTAAAAAGGAAGTGCGCAAGGCATACGCCCTGCGCACTTCCTTTTTTTGGTACGTTTTAGGTTGCGCTTATATCCTTATGGTTCCAGACAGGCGGGGATTGAATCCTGGTTGCCATCCGGTATTTCGGTGTTGCCGTTTTGGTCGTAGATTTTCACATATTGAATATAAGTGAACTGTTTCAAGTTAGCCCGCAGCAGGTTAGCAACCGTGTACGTGGCTCCCTGGCTGTTACACTGCCCCTTTAAATAAACACGAGCGATGCCATCGGCTACCTCGAGCTTACTGTAACCGGTAGCCCCGCTGTAAATCGCGATCCAGCCATACGTATATTTTTCGGTTGCTCCGGGGCCTATGAAAAACTGGGTCAGCACATTAGCCGGCACATTATTGCTCAGGACCCAGCGCACACCGGCTACTTCATAGGGCGGCTCTCCATTGTTTAACCGATTTTTGTCCACAAAGAAAACATTTGCCAGCGTATATTGAGGCGTAGCTGTGGGACGTTTGGTGGGAGTTGGAGTAATGGTACGCGTCGCCGTCGTAGTGGGTGAAGAGCCTGGTGTGGGGGTCGGTGTATGAGTCGGGGCAAGAGCCGGGTCGAGACAGGCAGGAATCGAATCGACCGCGCCATCGGGTTTTTCGGTTATGCCGTTCTGGTCATAGAGCTTTACAAACTTGACCGAACTGAACTGTTTCAAGTTGACAAAGAGCGGTTGAGCGATGGTATAGATGAGGTCCGGCGCGTTGCAGGTGCCTTTTAAATAAAGGCGGGCAACTCCATTTGCAATATCAAGGCGCGAATAACCGTTGAAACCGCTATAGATGGCTTCCCAGCGATAGACATATTTCTCCGTATCACCCGGCCCCTTGAAATATTCATTCAAGACATCCTGGACGAAATTATCCGAAGATTTCTCCCATCGATACCCCGCCAC
>Ga0265340_10002052_pt1 | contig 11538 bp, 6 predicted proteins | sample 4CB225metaG_FD_202082 | JGI IMG/M metagenome (GOLD analysis project Ga0265340, IMG submission 202082) | Rhizosphere microbial communities from Carex aquatilis grown in University of Washington, Seatle, WA, United States - 4-CB2-25 metaG | ecosystem: Host-associated > Plants > Roots > Rhizosphere...
TTCCAGCCGCCGTACCGGGCCAGCGCGACCGGCAGCCGGGTGGCGATCGTGACCACGGAGATCTCGCCGTCGCCGCTGCCACTGCCACTGGCGCTGCCGTCACCCCGGCCGAAGGCGATCGCGTTACCGGTCGAGGTCGGCACCGGCCGGTAGCTGCCGCCGGTGAACCATTCCGGGTGCTCCCGGCGCAACCGCAGGGCCCGCGAGGTGACCAGCAGTTTCTCGGCGTCCAGGCGTTCGGTCGGGGCCAGCCCGGCGATCGTCCGGATCACCGGCCGGCCGTCGTCCAGGGCGGTCAGCAGGTCGGCCCGGCGCCGGAAATCGACCGGCCGGCGATTGTCCGGGTCGACCAGGGACAGGTCGACGATCTCGCTGCCCTGGTAGACGTCGGCCACGCCGGGCATGGTCAACTGCACCAGTTTCTGACCCAGCACCGCCACCCGGAACGGCTCGGCGAGTTCGGCGCAGAACGTCGAGATCCGCTCCTGGACGGCCGGATCGGCGAGCGTGGCCCAGACGAAGTGCTCCAGGGCCGCGTCGTACCCGGCGTCCGGGCTGGTCCACGAGGTGTGCACCTTGGCCTCATGCGCAGCCTTGGCCAGATAAGCCGCGATTCGATCGGGATACGTGGGGTGGGGATACGTCGCGTCGGGATACGGCGAATCGGGATAGGTCGGATCTGGATACCGGGATTTGGTGATGCCGGGCCAGGTGGCCACGAGCGTCTGCCAGAACAGGTATTCGGTCTCCGGGTCGGGCCAGCCGTCGGGGGAGTGGTGACGGGAGGCGAGTTCGCGCCACTGCTGGACGGCCGCCCCCCACTCCTGCGGCATCTCGGCCAGCCCGGCCAGCCGGGCCCGCGCGTCCTCCGAGCGTTTGGTGTCATGGGTGGACAGCGTCGTCATCGTGGCCGGCCAGTTCCGGATCAGCCGGTCCGAGAAGGAATGGAACTCCTCGGCGGCCACCCCGAACCGGGCCGGGTCGGCCCCGACCTCGTTCAGCGAGATCAGCCGGTGCCAGCGGTAGAAAGTGGTGTCTTCCAGGCCTTTGGCCATCACCGGCCCGCAGGTCTGCTGGAAACGGATCACGAATTCGGCCCGGCTCGGGTCCCACCCGGCGCCGGGCCCGTCGAGAATCAGCCCGACGACCACCTCGAGCGTCTCCAGGGCCTCCTCGGGCAGGCGTTCGGCGGCGATCGCCGCGGCCCGCCGGACCGACTCCTGCGCCTGCTCGGAGGCCGGCTTACCCGGCACCACGTAGGCGCGATACCGGTCCATGGCCACCAGCAACTCGGTCACCGACTCGCCCAGCGCGCGCCGGGTGTGGTCGCGCAGATCGAGGTCCGCGTTGCAGATCCCCACCAGCAGGTCGACCAGCCGGCGGACCTCGGTGTGCAGGCTCTGCTCGATGATCAGGCGTTTCGACCGGTCGATCACGGTGTCCAGGGTCGGCGAACCACCGGTGAAGGTGTCCAGCCCGATGGACAGCGGGGCCGCCCCGGCCGGGTCCACGAACAGCCCGCTGACCTGGTTCAGCGCGTCGTACCCGGTGGTCCCGGCACAGGCCCAGTCGGCGGGCAGGGTCTCGTCGCCCTCGAGGATCTTCTCCACCACCACCCAGGTGCTGTTCGTGGCCGCGGCCAGTTGCCGCAGGTAACCGCGGGGATCGGCGAGCCCGTCGGGGTGGTCGATCCGCAGCCCGGTCAGGGCGCCCTCGGCGACCAGACGCTGAATCAGGGAGTGGGTGGCGTCGAACACCACCGGATCCTCGACCCGGACCGCGGCCAGGGTGTCGACGTCGAAGAACCGCCGGTAGTTGAGTTCGTCGTCCGCGACCCGCCACCAGGCGAGCCGGTACCACTGCCGGGCCACCAGTTCGGGTAGCGGCAGGTCCTGCGTCCCCGGGCGGATCGGGAACTCGTGCTGGTAGTAACGCAGCACCGGCTCGTCCCCGGAACGATCCACGGTCAGTTCGCCGTTGGCCAGCACCTTGCCGATCCGGTCGCCGAGGACCGGCATCAGCACCGCATTCGTGGGCACCGTCCAGTCCACGTCGAACCAGCGGCCGCATTCCGAATCCGGTCCCTCCCGCAGCATCGACCAGAGCGCCGTGTTGAGCCGTTCCGGGACGGGCACGGCCATGTGATTCGGCACCAGGTCGGCGATGGCCAGCAGCCCGTGCTCGCGCAGGGTCGCGATCATGCTCTCGAAGCCGGCCATCCCCCCGGCCTCGGCGGACAGTTGCTCGTGATCTATCACGTCGTACCCGTGTTCCGACCCGGGCGCGGCCTGAAGAATCGGTGACAGGTACACGTGCGACACCCCGAGCCGGCTCAGGTACCCGGCGATCTCGGCCACCTCACCGAAACCGAACCCGGGTTTGATCTGCAGCCGGTACGTGCTGACCGGGGCCCCGTTGGCCTGCGCCTTGCTGACCGCGGTCCTGCTCGCGGGGACGTTTGCGACCGGCGGCTTGTCGGCTGGGACGACCATTTACGACGTCGGCGCTTCCGCCGGGAGCCGGACGGTGGTCTCCGACACCGGGTACGGCCGTGCTCGCGGGGCCGGGGTGGGAGTCAGCCGCGGCACGGTGCGAGGCTTCAGGTCGATCGGGCGCGGCGCGAACATCGGAGCGAACGAATCCCTGATCCGGATGGTCGAGCCGTTACCCGGGCTGGTCGCCCGGCGGGTACCGGTGTTGACGGCGCTGCTGGGCAGGTCGTCGTCGGTACTGGGGCGTCGCAGCACGACCACCGAGCGGGCCACAACGTGGATCTGGTTGCCGGGGGAGTAGGTGTCACCGCCCTCGCTGTGGCCGCCGCCGTCGTCCTCGGCGGTGTCGAGGATCACGCTCCACCAGGCGCCGTACTCCAGCGGGGGCAGGGTGAACTGCAGGTCCTCGTAGTGGGCGTTGAACATGATCAGGAACGAGTCGTCGATCACCTTGCGGCCGCGCTTGTCCGGGGCGGCCAGGCGCTCGCCGTTGAGGAAGGTGGTGACGGCGCGGGCGTAGCTCTGGTGCCAGTCGTCCTCACCCATGGTGGTACCGCCGGGGGTGAACCAGGCGATGTCACCGACGTCGCTCTGACCGCCCTTGGCCGCCTCTCCGGTGAAGAACCGGCGGCGCCGGAACACCGGGTGCTCGTGTCGTAACTGCAGGGCTCGCTGGGTGAAGGTGAGCAGGTCGGTCTGGGCCTGGTCGAGTTTCCAGTCGATCCAGGACAGCTCGTTGTCCTGGCAGTAGACGTTGTTGTTGCCGTTCTGGGTGCGGCCGAACTCGTCGCCGTGGGCGATCATCGGCACGCCCTGGGAGATCACCATGGTGGTGATGAAGTTGCGTTCCTGGCGGGCCCGCAGGGTGAGGATGTCCTCCTTGTCGGTCTCGCCCTCGACGCCGCAGTTCCAGGACCGGTTGTGGTTCTCGCCGTCGTTGTTGCCCTCGCCGTTGGCGTCGTTGTGCTTGTCGTTGTACGAGACCAGGTCGCGCAGGGTGAAGCCGTCGTGGGCGACGACGAAGTTGATGCTGGCGATCGGGTGCCGGCCGTCCTCCTGGTACAGGTCGCTGGAGCCGGTCAGCCGGGAGGCGAACTCGCCCAGGGTGGAGGGCTCGCCGCGCCAGAAGTCGCGCACGGTGTCGCGGTACTTGCCGTTCCACTCGGTCCACAGCGGCGGGAAGTTGCCGACCTGGTAGCCGCCGTCGCCGACGTCCCAGGGCTCGGCGATCAGTTTGACCTGGGAGATGATCGGGTCCTGCTGGACGATGTCGAAGAACGCCGAGAGCCGGTCCACTTCGTGGAACTGCCGGGCCAGGGTGGCGGCCAGGTCGAAGCGGAAGCCGTCGACATGCATGTCCAGCACCCAGTAGCGCAGCGAGTCCATGATCAGTTGGAGCACGTGCGGGTGCCGCATCAGCAGGCTGTTACCGGTGCCGGTGGTGTCGTAGTAATGGGTCTTGTCCTCGTCGACCAGCCGGTAGTAGGCGTTGTTGTCGATGCCGCGGAAACAGATCGTCGGGCCGAGATGATTGCCCTCGGCGGTGTGGTTGTAGACGACGTCGAGGATCACCTCGATCCCGGCCTCGTGCAGCGCCTTCACCATGATCTTGAACTCCTGGACCTGCTGGCCGCGGTGGCCGCTGGAGGAGTAGGCGTTGTGCGGGGCGAAGAAGCCGATCGTGTTGTAGCCCCAGTAGTTGGACAGGCCCTTGGCGACCAGGGTGGTGTCCTGGACGAACTGGTGCACCGGCATCAGCTCGAGCGCGGTCACGCCCAGACCGATCAGGTGCTCGATGATCGCCGGATGGGCGATCGCCGCGTAACTGCCGCGGATCTCCTCCGGCACTCCCGGATGGGTCATGGTCAGGCCCCTGACGTGGGCCTCGTAGATCACCGTCTCGTGGTACTCCCGGCGCGGTGGCCGGTCGTTGGCCCAGTCGAAGTACGGGTTGACGACGATCGAGAGCATCGTGTGTCCGAGGCTGTCGTCCTGGTTGAAGGCCGAATGATCGCCGACGTGCTCGGCGGCGTCGAACCGGTACGAGAACAGCGAGGGGTCGCCGTCGATCTGCCCCTCGATCGCTTTGGCGTAGGGGTCGATCAGGAGCTTCGCCGGGTTGCAACGGTGTCCCTGGGCCGGGTCGAAGGGCCCGTGCACGCGATAGCCGTACCGCTGGCCGGGCCCGACGCTCGGCAGGTAGCCGTGCCAGACGAAGCCGTCGACCTCGTTGAGTTCGATCCGGCGTTCCTTGCCGTCGTCGTCGATCAGGCAGAGCTCGACATTGGTGGCGACTTCCGAGAACAACGCGAAGTTCGTCCCGGCGCCGTCGTAGGTGGCGCCGAGCGGATACGGATGGCCAGGCCAGAGCTCCATGAAAGTCCCGTTGTCGAGTGCGTGCGAACGGCAGAACCAGCAGCATTGTGGCGGCTGCGCGGCTCCCAGGCGCGGCCAGAGGCCGGCGACGCGCCGGAGTGACAGCAAACAAGAGGGTTTGTCCGAGCATTTCGTACGTGTTTTTCGGTTTGGCGGCTACCGGTACATAAGCACTATGCAGGTAGAGACCGGTCCACAATCAGCGCGGTGGCCCGCCGCCCGACCGGAAGAGTGCCGTAGATCACACCGCCGCCGCCGGCCACCCGGGTGGTCAGGTAGGTGGCCGAGACCGGCCCGGGAGAACTGCGGACCAGCAGCGAGGCCTGCAGGACCACCGCCAGCCGTTCCACCATCCAGCGGGCGCCGGCCTCGACCGCGGCCGGGTCGCGACGGGCCTCCCGGGACGCTGCCTGCAGAAAGCCGGCCACCTCATCCATCGCCCGGTCCAGTCGCTGATCGGCCCCGCGACCGCGATCGATCTCGCCCAGCAGCACCTCCATCGACCGGGGCTGCATGGACATCGCCCGCAGCACGTCCAGGGCACTGATGTTGCCCGGCCCCTCCCAGAGCGGGCCGACCAGCGAATCCCGGAACACCCGGGCCAGGCCGTGCTCCTCGACGTAGCCGTTCCCACCCAGGCACTCCAGCGCCTCGGCGACCACGCCGGTGGTGCGTTTGCAGACCCAGAACTTGGCCACCGGGACGGCGGCGCGTAACAGTTCGGTTTCGCCGGCGTCGACCGCTGCCGCCAGTCGCATCGCCAGCACGGTGGCCGCCTCGCTCTCCAGGGCGAGGTCGGCGAGCACGTTCTGCATCAGCGGTTTGTCGATCAGAGGTGAACCGAAGCTCTCCCGGTGCCGGGAGTGATGGACGGCCCGGCTGACCGCCTGGCGCATCTGACCGGCCGAGCGCAGCACGGCGTCCAGCCGGGTCGCGGACAGCATCCCGGACAGCGAGCGCAGGCCCTTGCCCTCCTCCCCGAGGCGAACGGCCCAGGTGCCGTCCAGCTCGACCTCGGCCGGTGCGTTCGATCGGGTTCCGACGACGTTCTTCAGCCGCAGCAGCCGCCAGGTGTTGTGGGTGCCGTCCGCCAGCACCCTCGGCACGACGAAGCAGGTCAGCCCGCCGGGGGCGTGGGCCAGAACGATGAAGACATCACTCATCGGAGACGAGACAAACCATTTCTGGCCGGTCAGCCGGTAGGTCTGGCCCGCCTCCACCGGCCCGTTCGGTTCCGGCTGGGCCACCGTGGTGCCCGCCCGCAGGTCGGAACCGCCCTGGCGTTCGGTGACCGCCAGGCCGGCCAGGCAGCCCAGTTTCTCGCTCGGGGTCCGCAGGCCCGACTCGTAGGAGCGGGAGGCCAGCCGGGGTTCCCAGACCGCCTCCAGCGCGTCGTCGGTGCGCAGCGCCGGGACGGCGGCGTAACTGGTGCTCAGCGCCGAGGTGTGGCCGCCTTCGACCTGGGACCAGACGATCAGGGCGGCGCCCCGGGCGGTGTGCGCGGCGGCCGGGGCGTCCGGATTCCAGGCGGCCGCGGTGAGCCCGGCCCGAACCCCGGACTGAAGCAAGCGGTGCCAGGCCGGGTGATAGTCGACCTCGTCGACCCGGCGTCCGAACGGATCGTGGGTACGCAACGTGGGCGGGAACCGGTCGACCGAATCGGCCCAGTTCAGCGAGCGCGGGGCACCGGCCAGCCGGCCCAGGTCGCGTAATCGGCCCAGATGCGACTTGCCCTCGTGCCGTTCTACACACTCGACCAGGACGACGTCCTCAGAGAACACATCACGATCAGTCGGTGCGGGCACCAGATTGAGCGCGTCGTCGGATTCGGCCACGACGGTCACCGTACCCATCCGGGCCGACATGCCCCTAAACACCTGGCCCAGAGCCTTCAAACCAGACGTGGATCGCCCGGCAAATCGGACCAGGATCGTCCGCGGAACGCGCGGATCAGAATTGCCCGGCAGCTTGCTCGGGCGGTCCGAACGAGGGCCCCGATCCTTCGGCGTACGCGCGAAGCCGAATTTGCTGGTTACCTTGGGGTCGTGGTTGCCGAGACGGGCCTGAGAGGCCGGCTGGCCCTCGTGCGGGCGGCCGAGCCGACGCTCTGGGGCCGGCTTCGCCGCGCCGTGCGGTTCCTGTGGAACCTCACGGTGGACACCACTCGGATCTGCATGCGTTACCGGGTGACCGGGATGGCCGCCGAGGCCGGGTTCTTCGCGCTGCTCTCGCTGCCGCCGTTGATCCTCGGGCTGGTGGGCAGCATCGGGTTCATCGGGAAGCTGATGGGGGCCGAGGTGGTCGCCGATCTGCGCAGTCAGTTGCGCTCCCTGACTCTTACCTTCCTGACCGCGGACAGCGTCAGCTCGGTGATCCTGCCGACGTTCGACCGGGTGGTGGGGGCAGGCCGGGCCGACATCGTCTCGATCGGATTCGTGCTCTCGCTCTGGTCCGGCTCCCGGGTGCTCAACGTCTACATCGACACGATCACGATCATGTACGGGCTCACCGGTCACCGGGGCATCATCCGGACCCGGGCCCTCTCGTTCTCGCTCTACGTGGTCGGGCTGGTGATCGGGGTGGTGGTGATCCCGCTGGTCCTGATCGGGCCGGGCATTCTCTCCCGGTTGCTGGCCACCACCGGATCCCATTTACTGGCCACCCTCGGCGGGGCCGACTGGCTCTACTGGCCGGCCGTGTCGCTGGCCGCGATCGTGACCCTGACCTCGCTCTATCACGTTGCTACCCCGGTCCGGTCGCCGTGGCGCCGGGATCTGCCGGGCGCGCTGCTGGCGCTGGCCGGCTGGGTGCTGGTCAGTTTCGTGCTGCGCTGGGAGATCGCCGCCTCGGTCGGTGGGACGTCGATCTACGGCCCGCTGGCCACCCCGATCGTGGTCCTCATCTGGCTGTACTTCCTGGCCATCGCGGTTCTGATCGGCGCCGGTCTGAACGCCGCGATCGACGAGCGGTACCCGACCCCGGCCCGGGTGCTCGCCCGGAAAGCCGCCGCCGGCGCCGTTCAGACCCCGCCGCTCACGCCGAACCTGGCTCCCGGGCACGAACCCGACGACCTCGGCCCAGACCTGAGCCAGGATCTGAGCCAGGACCTGAGCCAGGACCTGAGCCAGGACCTGAGCCAGGACCTGAGCAAGGACCTCAGCCCCGAACTGGCCGCCGAGTAAACCAGGCGACAGGCCGATTGGGCGGGTCGTACTCTCATGGAGAGCCACCACCGGAGTTGATCCCGATCTTCCCGGCCGAATCACCGACGTCCTGGTCACCGAGGTAACCACCGCCGGCCGGACCGCGTGGCGCGGGAGTCGAGCGGCGCACCGGTCCGGCCGCTTCCGCCGGCGCCCGTCCGAGAGGTCGACCGCGATGAACTCTACGTCAGAATCGGTTACCGGACCGTATCCGGACGGTGTCCTGCGGCCTGGTCTCGTCGTCCGGGTGGACCGCGCCACGGCCGTGGTCGAGAGCCTCGACGGTCGCGGGGAACCGATCCGGGCCAGCTGGGGAGGGCCGCTGCTGCTCGCGATCGGTGAGAACCCCGAGGCCTGCCCGATCACCGGTGATCACGTCGGCCTCCGGTACTGGCCGGACGGCCGGACGACGGTGGATGCCGTGGCCCCGCGCCGCACCCTGCTCGCCCGGGAGGAGCCGGGCGGTGGCTCCCGGCGCCAGGTCCTGGCCGCCAACATCGACACCGTCGCGGTGCTCGAGGGCCTGATCCCGGATCCGGACCAGCGTCGGATCTCGCGCTTGCTCACCCTGGCCTGGGCCAGCGGGGCCGAGCCGGTGGTGCTGCTGACCAAGGCGGATCTGGTTTCCGACGCCGCAGATCAGGTGGCGGAGCTGGAGGCGGCCAGCGCCTGCTCGGTGCTGGCCGTCTCCGTGGTCGACGGCTCCGGGCTGTCCCAGGTCCGTGATCTGCTGGCGCAGGGCCGGGTGATGGCACTTCTGGGTGCCTCCGGCGCGGGTAAGTCGAGCCTGGTCAACGCGCTCGCCGAAGCGGAGGTGATGCGGGTGCAGGAGCTGCGCCGCCACGGCAAGGGCCGGCACACCACGGTCACCCGCGAGCTGCACCGGGTGGCCGGAGGGCTGGTGATCGATGGCCCGGGTCTGCGCGGGGTCGGGATCACCGCAGCGGCGGGGCTCGATCTGACCTTCGCGGATGTCCTGGAGATCGCCGCGGGCTGCTGGTTCACTGACTGCCGGCACGACGACGAGCCCGGCTGCGCGGTGCTCGAGGCGGTCGAGCGCGGTCAGCTCGACCCGGACCGGATCGAGGCCTGGCGGCAGCTCGTGGCCGAGGGGTAGCGCCGTGTCGTCCTGCTGCGCGGGCCGGATTGTTCGGGGATGCTGGAGGCAGACGGGCAAGCCGGCCCAGGAAGGGAGTGGGCCAGGTGACGCCACCGGGAAATCAGCGGACCACCCAGAGGCTGGACGAATTTCAGCAGGCTCACCCCGGGGTGGGCTTCCCGCTCGCGGTGATCTACAAGTTCTTCGACGATCAAGGTGGCTATCTGGCCGCCCTGATCACCTACTACGGCTTCCTGTCGGTGTTCCCACTGCTGTTGCTGCTCACCTCCGTGCTGGGCTTTCTGCTGGAGGGAAACAAGCATTTGCAGCAGCAGATCCTCGACTCCGCATTGCGGCAGTTCCCGGTGATCGGCCAGCAACTCGGAGACCCGAAAGGTCTGAGCGGCAGCACGACGGCCGTGGTGATCGGTTTGCTCGGGTCGCTCTACGGTGCGCTCGGAGTGGCCCAGGCAGCCCAGAACGCGATGAACATCATGTGGGCGGTGCCACGCAACCGGCGTCCGAACCCGATCGTTTCCCGGTTGCGCAGCGTGTTGCTGCTCGGGGTCGGCGGCCTGACCTTCTTGCTCACCGCCGTCCTCACCGGAGTGGGCAACAACGTCAACGGCGTGGCCACCGGGCTCGGGGCCCCGGTGCGCGCCGTCGCCACGGCACTGTCGATCGCTCTGACCGCGGCCTTCTTCATGTTCCTGTTCCGGTTCTCCACCACCCGGGCCCTGAGCCGGTTCGCGGTCCTGCCCGGAGCGATCGGTGCCGCCGTGGTCTGGCAGTTGCTGCAGCACTACGGCAAGGAGTACGTGGGCGGTGTGGTCCGGCACACCGACGCCACCAATGGGGTCTTCGCGATCGTGCTGGGCCTGATCGCCTGGATCTATCTGGCCACCTTGTCCCTGCTGCTGTGTGTCGAGGCCAATGTCGTCCTGGTTCGCCAGCTCTATCCCCGCACGCTGCTCACGCCGTTCACCGATGACGTCGACCTCACCGAGGCCGATCAGCGGGCCTACCGCAGCTACGCCCGGGCGCAGCGGACGAAGGAATTCGAGTCCGTGGACGTCAGTTTCGAGAACGGCGGCCAGAACGCCACCGCCCAGCGAAAGCTGCGCGCGGACCGCGACAGTGAACCCGAGCCGGCGGCGCTCCCGGCCGAGCCGGCCGAGCCGGCCGTGGACAACCCCGCCGTGGACAACCCCGCCGTGGACAACGCCGCCGTGGACAACGCCGCCGTGGTCTGGCGGCCGCCGGTGGAGCTGTGAATCTGGTGTGCGTCCGTTGACGGGGGCGTGTGCCCTACTGGATATTTGCGGGACCACATTTCAGCGCTGCCGTTAGGTTGGCCAGATGCTTATCACCCTGCATCGTCATGGTGGGATTGCCGCTATCCCCGGGCTCGAGCTGCGGGTCACGGTCGATACCGATACTCTTCCCGCCGAGAAGGCCGCCGAACTTGAGCGAGCCGTCCGGGATGCAAAGATTGAGCAGTTTTCTTCTTCTGCCCCCGGCGCCGCCCGGGATCAGCGACAGTATGACCTGACGATCCAGGACGGATCCCGGACCCGATCCGCCGTGCTGCGTGATCCGATCCCGACCCAGGAATTGCGGGAACTTGTGAAGCTCCTGACTTCCCAGGGTGGATCGGCTGGCTGAAATCGGCAACCGATGCCCTTTGGAGGCGTGATGAAAGCTCACCACTCGGGATTGCAGTGCGTGCTCCCCCCCTTCATCCTGGAATCGCTGGCCCGGAACGGGTCGGCCCAGGAGCGCGACCACGCGATCCGCAACCTCTCGCTCGACCATTCCTTGCGCGCGGCCCGGTTGATGGCCACCTCCCCGGCCGCCACTGCGCCGGCGACCGGGGCGCCCTCGCCGTCCCGGACCATCGCGGATGCCAAGACCAGCACCAATCTGCCGGGCACGACCGTGCGCTCCGAAGGCGGTGCCCCCACCGACGACGTGGCCGTGAACGAGGCCTACGACGGGCTGGGATCGACGTTCGATTTCTACTGGAACATCTACTCCCGGAACTCGATTGACGGGAATGGGCTCCCGCTGGCCGCGACCGTGCACTACGACCAGGGCTACGACAACGCGTTCTGGAACGGTGAGCGCATGATTTTCGGCGACGGTGACGGCACCTACTTCAACCGGTTCACCATCGCCGTCGATGTGATCGGGCACGAGCTCACCCACGGTGTGACCGGCAGCGAACGCAATCTCGACTACCAGGGGCAGGCCGGAGCGCTGAACGAATCGGTCTCCGATGTTTTCGGGTCGCTGGTCAAGCAGCATGCACAGGCGACTGCGTAGACCGCGGATCAGGCGGACTGGCTGATCGGGGCGGGCCTGTTCA